>Ga0179593_1624268_pt1 | contig 23614 bp, 34 predicted proteins | sample CZODoug2_1_08_16_FD_185931 | JGI IMG/M metagenome (GOLD analysis project Ga0179593, IMG submission 185931) | Vadose zone soil fungal communities from Angelo Coast Range Reserve, California, USA - CZODoug2_1_08_16fungal (PacBio error correction) | ecosystem: Environmental > Terrestrial > Soil >...
GAGAGGAAAGCAAGCCTTACGGATCCATACAGGAAAAGGGAAAGAAAAAAAACGTGCGACAGTCGGCTGAACGCGGCCAAGGAAGAGGGTCTAAACGGGGGGGGAGGGGAAGGGACGATGTTTTATCTTCTCCTCCTGATGGCGCTTGCCTGCGTGCCTAAAAGACGTTGTCGATCGTGTCGGGTGTGGTGGGGGGAGAAAAAAAGAAAGGACGTTGATCTGCATGGGCGAGAGTGGGGGCCAGAATGAGGCAACAAAGAAAAGGGGACATTTGACGGTTGGGGAGAATTGTTCGATGGACAAATGGGTCAGTTGTTCAAACTTGTCAGGGGGAAAAAAAGCACACGCTACATGCCTCGACAGAAAAAGCGGTAATCGCCTAAATGGCCGGATCACAAGAGGCAGGCCGAGAGTGAACGTGAAACAGGGTACTTTTTCGAGGCCGGCTTACCAGAGCGGCTGCGAGGTCGGAGACCGGGGAAGGGCCTAGCATCAGGACGTTCCGCGGAGAAACCGGAGTTTCGGATGGTAGTAAGGGGTACCTGCGAAGTTTTGTCCCTCGGGGGGATTGTCATCTGGGAGGGGCTCGGAAAAGCTGTTTACGAGGGAGAGACGTGCTTTTGTGGTTGCGGAGAGGAAGTATCCTCTGCACTCTACCAAGGGGTCATCCGAATCTCGGCAAGAAAAAGGACGGGTAAAAACTTTATTTTGAGGACAAAAACAAGGATGTCCATCTCAAGATCTCTTCTTCCAGGAATGAAGGGGATTGCAGGGATTATTCCGGACGGAGATAAACCTGCATCACGGAAGGGTCGAGTCCCAAGACAAGATGAACCGGCCCGCGCGCTGATGATCAAGGAACGACCCGCGTTCCAAGTCCCGTCAAAGTCCTGCGGACGAAATCGGGGGAGGGGGGGGGAGGGACGCTTATGTGGGAGTCACGCTCGGGAAGGAAAAGCCGACGCCCCGCGTGCTCGTGGGACGGTTAAAAATCCTTGTCGCGGGGAAAAAGCAGGCCCTACAATATCACTGGAAAAAAAGGTGCCCGTGACGCTAGACATGCGAAAAAGCGAGGGGGAGATTCTTGATCCGTGTCGCAGTCAAACAATTCAGGAATCCGCACCGTGATGCAGGATCCAGCCAACACTGACTCTAAAGGAAAACATTTGGGGGAAGCACGGGGTCACCGTCCGGGGACCTGGTGCCGGTAAAAATTATGGCCATTTTTCCGCATAAGTAACTCACAGGGAAAGAAGGGGGCACGACTCTAAAAAGAAGATCCTCATGAAAAAGAATTCAGTAGTCATTATGATCCAGATACGGGAGCAGACAGGTTTTCCTTCGTCACGAGAAAGGGCGTCACGAACAGTCAGGGAAAGAAAAAAAAAACCAAGCTTTCCCAGGGAAAAGAAAAACCAACGAGAAAAAGGACAACCCTCGAACGCCGGATCGCCCTGGGGCATCGGTCAGATGACAAGAGACAGCTCATAGCTCAGCATCCCGGGGGAGAAAGGGAGTAATGCCGCCCTAAGAAAAAGGACCGAATCTGCAGCCTCGCAGAGCGTACGCGTTTAGGGGGAGCGAAGGGGGGGGATATCTCGACCAAGCTGCAGGGGAAGACCCATTGATTTCGCGTGAGCTAGGTACCTCGGCGCCGCGAGTAAGAAAAAAAGCACAGACGACCCAAAGAGTAAGACCGCACGATTACCAGCGTCGCGAAGGAAGTGAAGATCTTCCTTGGGGCAAAGTGCCAAAAAAAAAGCAAAGTGTAGGATGGGAAAAACAGCCTCGCCGCGTGGGATCCCCTCAAAAACGTCACTCCAAAAAAACAAGTAGGCCTTGCTTCCTGAGCGAAAAGCTTATAGGGGGGGGGGAGAGACCATGCGTACCTGTCTGCGCCTAAGGAGAAAAAAAAAAAGGGGGCAAAGCGTCGGTCCAACGCGAAAACCAAGGCAACTGGAGCTTGGTAAGGAGGTAAGAAAAAGAAGAGAGGGGGAAAAAAAGGCACCTTCTGTGGGCGCGAAGGGGGGGGGGTCTAAGATGCTCCTCTTAAGGAAAGGAATCATATTCATGCACATTCCTATATTGGCCTTCAAGGACACTGAGGAGACGGCCCCTGGTCGGTCTGTGCTGGAGGGAAAGAGATCGTCATGCTCGAAAAGAAGGAAAAGGAGCCCCTAAGAAGCGTCGGTCAAAGGGAAAAGAAGTCTTGAGAAGAAGGGGATAAGAGAGAGACGCCAGAAAAGCCGGCCATCTCTGAGAGGGGACGATCAGTGCATATAAGAGAAAGGATGGTTGAAGGAGCGAAGAAACCGGTATGAGGAGAAAGAAGGAAGGAACAGCAGCACGTTGTCAGGAGGAAAAATGAACATCGTCTGGTACACACCATGTCGAACATCTTCGCGGGGGAAAGCTACCTTAAGGGATGGAGAAAGGAAAAAAAAGGATCAGTCCCTCCATTCGCAGGAGGGGGTAATCTTTTTTGTCGTTTTCTCTCCAGAGGGAAGGTTTTGGGGTGGGGGTGGTTGGGAGGGGGGGGGGAGCTAAGGACCAAAAAAGAGGCATAGGAACATTGTGATTGCCATCCTGTCTGACCAAAAAGAGTCTGTCTATGTTCAACTTATTGTAGAATTGAAAAGAAGAAGAAAACAACCACGGAGGAGGACGTAAAAGAGGGGGGGGAAAAACGGAGGAGACCTTCAGGGAAGGGGAAATAAGAATGGGCTGGGTCAGCAGGATGGCAAATCAAAAAAGAGCCGGGGAGTATTTCGTACTTGGGGAGAGTGGAAGCCGACACGACCAAAGTCTGGCAAAAAGGGCGACTTGGTCGCGAAAGAGGCGGCTACGCGGTCGTACAGGGCAGAAGGGTCTCAGACGAGGTCGCAAAAGCCTATTTGAGGAGGGGAGGAAAAGATCTCGTCTGGGGAGGGGTTCGTTTGGACCTCATAGCGGGTTAAAGGAGGTGAAGAGGGATTGATATCTCTACGGGGGATTCTCACTTTCTCTTACTAGCTTGGAATGGGAAAAAAATCACGCTTCATTAACCCTTCTAGGTTAGAAGGGGGGCGTTGGGAAAAGGACTCCATACTTCGCCCGAAAGGAGGGAAGATGCTTCGTGCTCTCGCCGTGGAGGGGAATATTTTTGAAAAAGATGAAGATCTAGGGAAGGGGGGACGGAAAGCCACAGGGCCGTAAAGGGTAAAAAATAAGTGGTCTCTGCCGAAGGGAAAAAAATCGTCGAAGAATACAAAGGATGTGATAACGTCCTGAGCTTCCTCTGGGGAGGGAGAAAAAAGAACGTGAACAGTCTTCCCACAGAGGGGGAAGGAGGGCGACGGCGGAGTTTGAGGGAAAGAGATCATCAAAGGGGGACGAGAGAAAGATTTCGTTTAGAGGGGGGAAAAGTCGCTTTCGCTGAGGGAAGAGGCGCAGGCCGTTAAAGGGGGGGGGGGAATGGTGCAGCCAACCGAGGGGGGACGAAAGGAAAGAAGTGAACTGCCCATTGAAGCGCAAAAAGGGATGCCCCTTTTTTGCGGGGGGGGAGGGGGGCGAACGTGACCTGACTGACTGAAGAGAAGGACGGTAGGAGGAAAAGTGCCTTCCCAGTAATTCAAAGAAAGGAGTCGCTGGATTTCAGGCCGAGGGAACGGAAGAACGCGGGCGGTCCGAAGAAAGGTTGGTCTAAAGGGGAACGAGAAAATCCTGAGATTGGAACTTGGAGAGAAATGAAGGAAAAATACGAGGGGAATAGATTAGTCACTCAGCGGAAAAAAAAAAGGGGGGGGGTAGAGAATGTAGAGAAAAAGAAACGTTCTCTGAAGAGACCTGCTCTCTATTTATGAAAAAAAAGAAAGAAGAAATCTCTCTCTTTGCGAGAAAGAAAAAAAAGAAGGCGAGATTCTTAGCTTGAGAAAGAAAAGTCCGCAAGAGGGGGAGACTGAAGAGATATGAACAGGCAGAAGGGAGGGACCAGCGTGAAGGAGGTGGAAAAAAAATCCTTCGGGATAGTCGGGGAGGACGTGTGTTGACCTTGAGGAGCATGTTAGTTGGGAAGTAGCGTGACGCGGCCTAAACGGGAAAGAGATTTTTGCGGGGGGAAAAAAAGGGTGTGAGCTGCCTCAGCAGGAAGAAGAGATGTCAGGACAGGGAAGGAAGGGGGAATCAAGGGCCGACGGTTGCAGGGGAGAGGGTTTCCTACCTCCGCCTGGGAGAGAATATGCGGAACATGTGGGGGGGGGGAAGGCAAAAAGCAACACTAACCTTATCACTCCCGAAGGGGAGGGAGGGGGTGGTTGACGAAAGTACGGATAAGGGGCAGGGTTTTCATGGAGAAAGGGTGGCTGGGGATAGGACGAGAGAAGAGGATATCCTGTCCTTGCCGCACCCAAAGAACTTCGACGATTCACCGGGGGGAAAGGGAGAAGTCATTAGGTCGCGAGAGAGAGCCAGAAGACGGTCCGGAGCGGCAAGGGGGACTTGGTCTTGGGGGGGAAGGCCGTCAAGGCCGCGACAAAAGGGGGGGGATTAAAAGAAAGGAGCAGGGGGGGAGGAAAAGAAGGGCGTCTCCCTTGTCAAGGAAAGCGGGCAAACATACCGGGAGGGGGGGAAGGGGGGAGTTTAATCCTATGCGGGGGGAAAGGACTGAGAAAAAGAAGGTGCGGGGAAAAAAATTCAGGATTTATCGAAGAAGGGTAATTTCTTAGAGGGGAAAAACAGGGGAATGAGGAACAAACCGCCCAGGAGGACTTGGGATGGGTAAAAGGGGGAGGAGAGACTACTGCGATCTCGGGAAAGAAGAAGGGATCCTAAGAGATCAGGAAAGAAGCCAATCTCTCTAAAAACCTCGAAAAGAAGGAGACGGGGGAGGCGAGCTTCAACGAAATGGAAACTCGCCTTATTCTAAGGGGGGGGGAAAGGGGGAAAGAACCGCCCGTCGTCGGGGAGGGGGAAGTCATGAAAGCATCTGGCATGAAGGAACTCATCGGAAAAAGATTATCATCACTCAATCCGAAAAGAAAACAAAGTTTTCCCTTCAGCGAGGAGAGCTGGAACGAACCGTAGAGGAGAAGGGGGTTGCCCTCTCAACTCTCGAGGGAAAAAAGGACAGTGCTCTTTCCCAAATAACGAAAGGGAGAAAGGTGTTCCTCATAAGGAAGGGGGAAGCGTTGAAAGGGAAAAAAAAAAGACCACTGTCCCGAAGAAGAGACGCTCTCCCCGAGAAAAAAGGCGGCATGTAGCCTCCAGTCGGAGAAAAAGGAAAGACTTTATCTTCTCATGACCAAATCGGCAGGACAGGAAGACCGAGGCGAAATAAGGGGAAGGACCAAAACATTGAGGACACTCTTACAATGAGTAAAGCGCCTTTCCACCACCCCTCGGGAAGGGGTAGTCTTTATCAGGGGAAAGCTAGGGCATCTCTGAAGGGAAAAACAAATGCTAGCTCACCCAGGGGGGGAAAAGACGTCTCACCGATCTCGGAACAGGGGAGAGGTTCCATCATTACTTCGAGAAGATGGGAGGAGAGATTAGAAGTAAAGGAAAATCTCTCCTATAGCATGGGGGGGGGGGGGGCCTCTTGTCACTCTCTCGTTCGGGAAGGGTAAACAGAAAAATGCAGGATTCGTGAGACCCAAAGAAGGTCCACATAAAGACTCCCAACTATAGTTCCCGGTCAAGAAAGAGCCCGCCGACCTTCCGTACAAGGGGGATAGGTCAGAGGGGAGGAATCGTTAGGAAGAGTATCAAGGGGAAAAAAGTTCTAAAGCCTTTCTCATTAGGGAAAAATCACCCCGAAGCTATGGGGGAAGGAGAAGAAGAAAAAGCTAATATCCTAGTTTACTAAAGAAAAGTAAAAAGCTTGAGGGGAGATATAGAATAGAGAAAGGGGGAATTAAATTCGAAGGCCGCCTCGGAAGAAAAGAAAAAATGCTGTCTCCAATAAAAAAAAAGAGCAGCTACTTTACTATCGGAAGGAAGCTTTACCTCAGGAGCCCACAGGTACCGACTTCCAGAAAAAAGACTCAAATAATCACACTTCAGAGGAGGGGAAGGCATCGCCGCGATCACAAGCTGCAAGAGAAAAAGGTTCATCGATTCCTCAGAGGGGCCATCCTCTACAACGAAAGTACTATGTTTTCAAAAGAAGGGAAGATGAGCTAAAGCACGACGGCGTGAGGAAAAAGGGGCAGCACCTGCATCAAAAAAGGATGTCATAGTCGGGAGAAAGGGAGTCGTCCAAAAGCGCCTGCACTCGTCGGAAAGACTGCTGCACAAAAAAGGTCCAGGTTCGTGAAGGAGAAGAGAAACAAACTCGGAGGACAACCGTGTGCTGTGGGGGAAAAAGTCACGTTCCGGAAAGAAAGAAGTTACCTTCGTGTTATAGGAAAGACGGGCAGGAATTACAGGAAAAAAGAATCTTGCCGGAAAAAAAAAGGCTGGGGTCACTGCAAGTAAGAAGACATGGGCGTATCTGGCGGGGAGAAGGAAAGGGGAATGTATAAGGATAAAGCGATCGGCAGAAGCCGCCATCATAGCACGCGAGAGCCCCAGGGGAAGTGGGCTGAGGGGTGTCGGCTTCTAATGTCATGGGAAAAAAAAGAAAAGATCAGCTCAATCCTCGCGGTGGTAGGTCAAACAAACTACTGGGAAGAGGGGGAAGATATACCCGCTGACAATGGATAAAAAGACCAGTGCCGCCGGGGAGATATAGGGTACGGGAAAGGAGGCCTCCTATGGGAGGGGATCCAACTCATCGAAAGAAGCTTATTCAAAAAGTAAGACTGGACGAGGCGTCCCTTATTCACCTAGAAAAAAAAAGGTCTAATCAGGAGCCATTTTCCTACACAGAGGAAAGGGGTAGGGGTCGCTCCAAATCAGGGAACTGCGTCGTCATCCAAGCAGGGGACCTTAGTGTTAGGGGGAGTCCAAGGGGGGGAGTGGGAGGAGTCTAATACCTCCCCGAGGAATAGGGGATTGCGCACCCCGTAAGGAAAGGGGAATCTTTCTGTCATAGGGAAGGGGATTCGGAAAGGAAAAATGGATCCACAACAAGCACTTAGGAGTGCAGGGTAAAAGTATCGGGGTCGCCTGAGAAAGGGGAAGGAGAAAAACTACTTGGAAAAAAAGGTGACCGGGGGACGGAGGGTTCAGCAGTGCCTGGGAAAAAAGGTTGCTGATTGGCAGAAGTCGCTGGGGGGCAAAAAGAAAGGGACAAGACACTCAGGATCTTGAAAGTGCAGGAAAAAATGAGGGAGTCTGAAAAATAGCTCAAAAAGGAGAAGGAAAGGGAGAGGTCTGTTCGACCGTGAGGGGGGGGGGGGTCATCCTTCCTGCAAAGTTCTCGCCGGGAAAGCATGGAAGAGGCCCAAGGTCACCAGGCGTTGGGGAGAGACGGCCTTCTTTGAAGGGAAGACATCCGCCGAAAGAGGTCGATAATGCAGGTGGGAGTGCAAGGCTTCTGAAAGAAGTGAAAAAGAGAAGATTATCGAGAGGGGAGAAAAGAACCTCACCTTTAAAGGTACTATACCGGAAGGGGAAGGAACTATGTTTTCGAAAGGGGAACGAGCATGCCGAAAAAGAAGAAAGTGCCAGGCGAACAGAGGGGAAAAGAAACATGACGGCCCCTATGGGGGATTTGTGCAGGAAGAGAGGCGGTCGAGCTTCTGCCAGCAGCGAAAGCAAAATAGAGGCTGCCACCCACAAGAAAAGGGGATGAAAAGTCCTACGGAGGGGGGGGGTGACGACGCTTTCGTCATAGACCTGGAAAAAGAAGGACTGGAGGTGGGGGAAAAAGTGAAGCTTTTTTGACACGGGGGAAAGGCATGTAGAGGGGGGGACGACGTCACTATCACAGAAAAAAAGGGTGGAGAAGGCGGGGGGGGAGTTCCAAGAGACAAGAAGGGAAAGGTTATTGTGTCTCAGTTACTCATGAATATCGAAAATAGACAGGGTAGAAAGGTTTTTTGTCGGTAGGAGGAGGGAGGTTGGAAGACCATGAAAAGGACGTCGCGGGGATAACTGTACGGAAAAAAAGTTGCTTCCCGAGAAATACGGAGGTAGAAGAGGGAATCTCGTAGTGCGGCGGTCAGTCTCAATCGGGCACAACAAAAAGCGGGCCGGGGGGGTTGCAAGGAGGAAGTTACACCTGCAACAAATGCAGCCACTACTTTGGACATTTGGCGCAAAGCACGAAGAGGGGGCGAAGTGCAGAACGAGTGAACGGGAGCGCCCCTGTTGCGCTTAGGAAAGAAAAGGCCAAAGGCAGCCAGAACCACAAAAAAAAAAAAAAAAAACAAATAATAATGAAAAAACTCGTCTCATACAATAACTGGGAAAGGGAGAGGGGGGAGAAAGAAAACAGGACAAAAAGCAACCAGAACCGACACAAAGCGTCAACTAAGAAAGAGGGGGAAGAGACAGCACCAGTCGATAATGAGACGCGCGGGCACGACAAGGGAAAAAGAAATCAGCGGCGGCGGGGGGAAGGAAGCCGAGAGGGCCGGGACGATACTCCTGTCGAAGGGGGAAAGCAGGATCACCTTGGTGTCGCTTCGCGGGAAATTATGAGTCGCGCAATCGGATGAAAGGACGCAGGGCGGTGAAAGAGGGGAGTCCTTCTATTTTTTGGGGTGGGATTCTGTGTACCAGTTGAAAAGGACCGATTGGGGGGACATTGGAACGCATGTCTCTTGCAAAAGGAAACTCTATCTTCGAAAGGGAGAAGTTAAAAGTCCATGCTCTCGGGGAGATTTTTTTTCGGAAAAAAAAAGGGGGGGGGGGGAGCTGCTCCTCCTGCTCTGACTGGGGAACTTCAGGACGAAGCCGGTCAAAAAGGGTTTCGTGATCGGGAAGGGGGAGTTACGACCTTCCCTTAAGGGTGGGGCAGGAAAAGGGCCAGTGAATCCGGAAACACCATGATCACACGGGAAGGAAGTTGCCGCTTGGGGGGGGCGAAAGGATGATGAATTGTCAAGAGGGTAACCATGTGGGGGGAGCCGGTTGTTGTCGAATCCGATCTTGCGCCTAAGAAGCCTGTCTCTGGGGAGGAGTCGTCTGCCGGAAAGAGGAAGAAAGGCCAGTAATCAATTTCGCCGGATCCAGAGCCTTTATCGGGTTCCGGAAAAACTTGAAAGGGATCGTAAAGGGGACTTCAACCGCGATTAAAGGCTATCTTAAAAACCTAGGGCACCTTTGGGAAGGCGGGCCGGGGGGAGGACGGCAGCGAGCGGAGCGGAAAGATTTGAGCACGGAAGGGGTTCCTCGGAAAAAAGCGGGGTAGCGAGGTATAAAACAACTCTGGGAGTAGGATTTACTAGGGGGATACTCCTTCAGAACCTTCTAGGATAACCATATCTGGTGAGCTTCTACAACAAGAACTACTTAGTGGAAGGGGAAAATCCGATCTCCTTTGGGAAGCAATCCTCAGCAATCGGGCTAGGGTGAAAAACATCCAAGTCTTGCATAGGGGATCCACAAAGAGAAACCAAAATGTAAGTGCTAAAATGTCATTAGAAGGTGCTAATTGCCTAGAGGGGAAGTAGATCTCACCTAAGTCCAGAGAAGAAAAATGAGCAGGGGTAATTGGGAAAGGATTCGTGCATAATGCCACACATGACTACGAGGTGGAGGTGTCGAAACCTCTCTACCCTCCAGGAAATGTAGAAAGGGGTGAAGAATCCAACAAGCATATCCTCCCTTTCTGAATGTTTCTCACAGAAAAAATCCCCGAGCCACTTGGCAACCATGTTTCAGTTCCCGGAAAGATCCGCACGTTTCCGCACATGACCATCACAGGACCGCTGCTCCAGAAAGAAAAAATTTCAAAAAGTCAAAACGCTCAAAAGGGATGCGGGGGAACTGCTCAAAAAAAAGAGCGATGAACAAAATAAGCTACGACCTCTACGGGAATCAGCCCGGGCCTTTCCTGTACCCCGAAAGGACAAACCACTTTTAATTCCCTTTACGCCTAAGGGGAGTCACTATGGATCGTGGTATCGAGGTAAAGGTCGTACATTCACTTAGGTACTTTGCTCTTTCTAATGGGAGAAAAGTTTTTCTGAGGAATAAGAGGGAGCGAAGATTCTAAATAATTAGTAACTGATCCAAAGTAGGAAAAGGGACAAGTGGCCTATGACACATCGGCAGGAAAACCGGAAAACTAACCCCGGAAAGATCCCATTGGTCGCCGGGGAGTAGGCAATCTGGCCCATTCTTTACGCCGACAAATGCAAGGCTAACGGGGTAGCAAGGGCAAAAAAAGGAAAAAGAGAAACGTCTTGGAAAAGGAGAATATCTAGGGGCAGGAAATCAAGAGAGGAGACAATCTTCAAAAGCAAGGAGGGAATCGATATCTCCGAAGCCGGAAAAACTTTTGGAGAATAAGTTCCCTGTCGGAAAAAGGAAGGGGAGAGGGATAGGAAAACCAAGCCCAGGGACAGGCTGGGGCTCGGGAACCGAGGGATCCTGGCAAAAAAGACGCCAGGCGAGAAAGGGGGGCAGGTCAAAACAAAAAAGGTTCGTGAACAAAAAAACTCGGTCAAGGGGAACGATGACGCGCACTCAACGGCAAGGGGGGACTACTAAAGATTAAAGGGGACGGGGTGGAAGGATACCAGGCATTATGAGAAAAGGGCTAATGGGCATGAAGGGGGGCGCCGCACCTCGGGTGCACCATGTCGCGAAGGAGGACCTCCTGCGATAGATAGGGACAGATGATCGGACACATAAGTTAGGGAAACTCAAAATTTAATGGACTCGTCGAAGGAGGGACCAACGTCCTCGGGAGGGAGGAAGCTAGCGGCAAGGAAAACAAAAGAGAACAAGTCGGGGAGAAAAGGACTGACGAGGTTCACCGGGAAAGGCGCCTGCCCTCGAGGAGAAAGGGAAGAAACTTCTGAGGGGGGCTATGGAGTCATCGTGGCGCATAAAGAAGGGTCCATCCACGATCGAAAAAGTTTCCTTCAGAAAAAAGGGAGAAAACTTAAGTGGGGGGGCGGAAGAAAAGGAAAAAGCTCACCCTGGGAGGAAACGACTTATTCAATTCATGGGAAAAAGGAAAAGAAGCCCTAAGTGGGAGGACGTACAAGCACGTTGGAGAACACTGGACAAAAAGGAAGCGCCATGAGGGGGAAAGAGAGCCAGGCTCTATCGTACAAAAATGGCAAACGTCTGGGAAAAAACAAAGAACAGAAAGACTGAGGTAAGGTCCACTCTTCTATGAAAGAGGGTACAAATGGAAAGAACTCTACGGAGGTGTACCGGAATGACACGGGGAAGGTAACTTTGCCATTGAACCACGGATTGGCATCGAGACAGCTTCGAGAGAGAGCAGAAATGGTCACTGTCTGCGGAAGAAAATCTATCCTGTCCCTGGGACAAAAGGTGATTGCACACGCATGCCTGAAGGGGGTTATGCGGTAGGAGTGACCGTTTCCGGGGAAAAGCTGGGTGGGGGAGTGTAAGGAAAAGGTCCGGCAATGCTCGTACGATAAACAGAAGGAGAAAAAACTCTTCCCGCCGCCATCAAAACGGGAGAGAGAAGAGTGTGTGGAGAAAGGTGCGGGAAGTGCTGGCGCTGCGTGCTAAACCATATGCCTTAGGAAAATCCCGTGCTCTTGGAACGAACAACTCCAGCGAGGATGGCGGGGGCTTGCAAGAAAAATCAGTTCATCCCGAGAGCTCGAGCAAAGGGTGTGCCGTAGAAACGAAGGTCAGAACCCGAGATCAAACTCTAGGAAAGGGCCGAGGGGGAGGTCTAGACAAGAATTCTGTTGACTGGCCAACGAACGTCATCCGGGAAAGAACCTGAGCTTCTGGGCACAATTCGAACGCTGAAGAAGAAACAACGCGGTGAGTGAAAGAACGCGGGCTGGTCCGGAGGGGCGCCAATCATACATAAAAGGCCACCTCCTAACGTGGGACAGAAGGGGGGTGTGTCAAGTCCTCCCATCACTAGAAGTATATGTTTGCAAAATCAGGAAACGGCGGGCAATCTCAACCTGGTGGGGGGGAGGAGGAGGGAACCCGAAAGGAAAGGGAAAGCTTATTGTCGATTGGCACCGGATGGAAAAAATGTCAGAACTACTGGTGACAAAAAACATTCTGAAACGCCCACCGTGGGAGAAGAGATCAATGACAACATAAAGGGGACCGGAGAAGTCCTATCTACGGGGAAAAATAGAAAAGAAAGCTTTAGGGGGGAGGGGTCCGGCAGGAGCAAACCAGTTTGCTATTGGGGAGGAAGTTTGCCGGCTGGAGACTTCCGTGGCGAAAAAAGGTGCCCGAGGGGGAGAAGGGAAACGCCGACACCAAGGAGGTGGGGTGCTTAAAGAAGACCATCCAAACTGTGAGGGAGGGACTAAAGGGGTATCTCAGCAAGAGAATACTCTGAGGCCGTTCAAAAATGCGAAGATGTGGGGGGAAAGAATGGGGGGGGTGCTGTCGAAGGGGGGGTTAGCGCTCAAGGGGACAAGGTCAATCTTAAAAGACATGCCGGCACGATTGGGGGGAGGAGGGTCACCATTCTGCTGGGGGGAAGGTCTGGGATTTCAACTCTGTCAGGACCCGTGGCGTTAATGAGCCACAGGAAGAGAGGCCGTCCCACTGTAGGAACAACGTAGATGGAAAGTGGAGCCAAGCATCGATGCCACATGGACGGAGGCCTGCATATGGGAGAAAGGGCAATTTCTCTCTAAGAGCTGGCCGGAGTCGGATGGAGTTGAGCATCACTTTAATTATACAAAGGAGAGAAGGAGAGGAAGAGGTTGAAATTCTGATCTCCCCAGGATACACGAAAGCCCGTGTTGCCAAAATGGGGAAAAGGGAAGACGAGAAGCTTTTTATTTTGCGGGAGGAAAAGAAGGTTGAGGGAGGAGCGGGGTTATCTACTATCGGCTGTCCTACGCGAGAAACAAAGAAAAGGAAACATTTACTGAACGTTCAGGCCCACGGAGCGCCAGCATTTCTCCATCACCATGAGGGAAACGATCGGAAGGAGGAAAAGGATGGTTCATAAAGATTGAATGACGGAAAGAAGGGCGATTCTTAAGGAAAAAGGGGGGGGTCAGGCTGTCAACAGAGATGCCACAATCTTTTTTCGGTAATGTCTTAAAGGGACCTCGGAGGAGGGGAGGGACGCTTTCTTTCATCAGGAACAGGGGGGAGAGAACAAGGGAGTCATGTTCAGTATATATGCAGCTGCACGTTCTTCGGTCGGATTTTTGACCGACGAAGATGGGGAAAAAAGAATCCTGTGTAGAAAGAATGAAAGCAGACCCTGTCACATCGAGGTAAAGGAAGGGATGAAACTGCGATGCAGGGGAGAAAAATCTGCTACTCAGCCTTCGGGCGTAGGGGGGAAGGTAATGAAGGGGATTGCCTCTGAGAGGGGAGGAGGGTGAAAAGATTCCAGTGGGATGGGGAAGGATGGGGGGACGTTTGCTCCTCACGAAAGGGGGACGTATAGCAAAAAGGATGCGTCTATAGGAACGGGAGGGCGTGGCTAACCGAGAGGAGGAGGTGGGGAAGAGTATCCACAGTAGCACACCCCGTTAATCGTGCAGAGGGGGGTAGGGGGAAAGAGGAGTTCATTTCCGAGGAGGGGAGGAGTAGGAAAGACGTCAGAGAAGGGAAAGCTGTTCCGAGCCTAAATTTCAGTAGGTCTATTATTACTTGCATCTAGGAAAAAGGAAGGCCAGAGGGACTTTTAATTGGGGGGGAAGACGAATGAGGAGCAAAGGTCTTCCTCGTGGGCCCGGGAAGGAAGGGTGTCATGCTTTTTGTAGATACATCATAGAAGGCTGCTGCAGCCAGACCAGGAGGAGTCCTCTCTCTGCCGAAGGAGAGGGGAATGGAGGTCCTTCTCATCCCCTCATAGAAGGAAAGGAATTATCTATTGCAAGATTGAAAAGGGAAATCTTGATTCTGAGAGTAAGCGGGGAAAAGGTCATCGCACGCGACACGGCAGAAACGATTACCTCGTAGAGGGGAAAGGAAGGAGTCTTCGTCCGTCCGTACAGAGAAAGTATTTGTTTTATTACGAGGGAGAGCTCTCTCGTGGATATGTCAGGGGACCTGGGGGAGAATTGGTATTTGACCTTGAAATAAAAAAAGGGCTTGGCCGACATTAACCTCGAGCGGGGGAAAAGAGGAAGAGTCATGCGACCCTTATGAGCTTTGGCGGGAACACCCTGAGAACGGCTTTTGGGGGACTGAGAAGGAAAGGATGGGGACCTGCTGACTTGCAGGCGCTCGCTCCGGGCACAGAAAAGAAGCGTGATCGTCGGGATTTCGAAAGCAGGCAGGGAGGCCATGCGGGAAAAGGGGGGACAGAATTCTCTAACATCATCACCAGTAGGTCACTCGAAGGGGAATGGGGGGGTGGAAAATCTAGCTTATCAGGAAGGGGAGGGGAGGTGGGGCAGAAGAGATGCGAAGGCAGGGAGCGACTTCTTTACGGGACTATAAGAGTTTCTGATCTCCTGGTAGAGGGACCGCCACACTTTAGTTTGCCGAAAAAAAAGACGGGAATCTCCCTCCTTCGAAAAGGGGGGACCGGCGAAGACATGGCTCCTTTTGCTCATGGGAAGGGGAGGAAAGACGGGGACTTCTAGGAAAGTGAGCTCACGGGGGGGAGCGACAGAACAAGCGGGAGGCAAAACGGAGGAGGAAGGCTTCATTCGAGGGCACTCAAGGGGATGTAGGAAACGGCTGTGTAACGGAGCACACCTATACCAGGGTGGGGGGTTGGGAAGCGGCTGTTTCGGAATGATCTCTTGTTCCAGGGAGGGGGGTTGAAGGGGGAAACTTGTGGGCCTGGCGGTGCTACCTCTTGCTGATTGATCATCGCGAGAACGGTTAATTGCTCCATGGAGGGGGAAGGAGAAAGACGCCCGAAGCGGGGGGGTAGACATTAATTTCAGATAAATCCTCGACTACGGGGGAGGAATAAGAGGTGAAGCTTCGGGTGATGGAAAAGAAAGAAAACAGGTAAAATTCGAAAAGAGAGCGAAAAAAAAACAACTGACAGGAGGAGTAAGAGAGATTCTCGATCATATGTGAAGAGCTCGGAGAAAAACAAAGTCGAAATGCCGAAGAAAGGGGGGAGGAAAGAAAGGTTCATCGGGGGAAAAAACAAGGAGAGGGCGTTTGTCGACGTCACCTCATTGGGGATTAAATTCACTCAGGCCGAGTAGAGAGAAGCAAGCCTACACCGCGGGAAAAAAAGGGAAAAGAAAAGCTGGAAGCGTTCCCAATCGCAGAAGAAAAAAAGATAAAAAGCCCGGTATGTTTGACAGACGTCACGTCTCTGCCGTGCAAGCCGCGAAGTAGGGGGAGGCCAAATACTCACAGTGAAAGGGGGGTAAGTAAAATCCAGGGAAAATTGTCTCTTCCTCGGTCCTTGCGAAAACAAAAAGACAAACTGGTAAAGGGAAAAAAGTGAACTGTCTCAGACCAGGGCATGACATGGAACTCCGAGGGGAAGAAAGGAAGGAGGTCTTCGAATTCCTATTAATCAGCTAATTCAATGACGTGGAAGGAAACAGGTAGATGCTCGCGCCTCGAGGAAAGGGGAAAGAAATGAAGCCAACACTGATCCAAAAATGAAAGAAAGACGGCATTACTCCTGCTCCGTAAGTCCGTTGAAATACAACCCCTTCCAAAAGTACAAAAAGGGATCCTTTGGAGGGGAGGGAACTTTCCATGTTCAAAGAAGGGGAAGAAATCAAAGAGGGGATTTCTACAATCCCGACACGCTCCCTCATCGAGGGACATGTCCCTTATACGAGCCCGAAGGGAGAATTCAGCTATGCAGAGGAAAAGACAAGAGAAGGAGTAAGCAAAAACTCTCTCCAGGGAGAAGGGAAGAGTAAAGCTCATTTTCCTTCGGCAACGAACATGACAATGAGGAAGAAATCAATTTCAACAAAAGACTGAAAGCAAACGACTATCCGAAACAGCAAAAAGAGGTAGAAAAAAAAAGGAGAAGACATTCCGAAGAATGTGGTCTAACTCTAGCTCTTTCCGAGCGGGGGGAGTGACGCGAATCAGGCTCCTAAAAGATAAGATAAGAAAGGGGTGCCATCTGATCAAGGCGGGTTGGCGGGGAAAGAGAAGTGCTGGCCGAATGAACCACTGAAAACAGCCTCTCCGTATCGGGAAAGGGGGGGAAAAGTCAGGGATGCCGAAGGCTAATCTGACAGCTAGAGAAAAAGGGGGAAGAGGAAGGTGGACATCGATGGGGGGGAGGAGGGGGAAGGAGCATAGAAGGAGTCCTTCCATTCCAAACGTCATCGACCCTCCTATGACAGAGCGTAAGGAAGAATAAGGGCGACAAAACTCGCTCCCGCGGAAGAGAAGACGGAAGGCTCCGCGAAAGGGAAGGAAAACATATCCTTCTGTGATACTGGGAGGTAAAGGCTCCTCTACGGAGGGAGGAAAAAAAAACATCACGTCTCTCCTCAGCAGGTGAGATAAAAAAAGAATAAAGAAAAAACGGCATCCCTTGAGTATGTTGAAAAAGGAGGCCCATGCAGTCTCCTGATATAAGAACCTCTATCCTCTTCGCAGTGGTAAGGGAAGAGGATCAATGAATCGAATCTGTTACGCCCAAAAAAAGGGGAAGACGAATGTTCTCCCTACGTATAAAAGAAGCGGTCTCAAAAACAGATCCGAAGCTGTTCACCCTCATGCCGATGGAAGAGGGTACAAGGGAGAGAGAGTAAAAATCAACTCAAGAAGGAGAGGGAGAAAACTCATGTTTTGCAGACTGTAAAAGGGGGGGAAGAGGCTCCATCTCCAATGAGGAAGAGGACCTCTTAAGTCATCATCTTCATGCACATAAGGAAAGGAAGAGGAAGGGGAAGTCATCTGGTAATGGGGGAAAAGGGGGGTAGCCTCAGACTTAACTTTCAGCACAAGGGAAGGTAAAGGCCGGAAGCATATTCTATAACGCGTAATCGTAAATCTAAAACATCTTCCTCCTCCAATGCAAAAGAAGGGAAAGAAAGAAAGTACGGGTCAACTTTTCTTTACCGAAAGTCAAGGAGAAGATGTTCTCAACATCAAAGAGAGAAAAAAAAGGAGGTGGGGACATTCCCGTGCATACCGGATCCGAATCCTCCATCCTCTGGGAAAGGGACATCAGCAATCAGTGGAAGCCAGGAAGACAGAGATGCTGGTTGGGCAAAGGAGGAGGTAGAACCTACGGCAGCTAAGGACGGACTCAAACGCATGGAAAAGGGGGAAGAGCGGATTCACAGAAGAAGGTAGAGGGAGAAAAAACTCTGTCCCGGCGGTAGGGGAAACAACGAGCTTTTACCGACTTTCGAATCATCTTCTCGAAAGGTAGGGAGGAGGGAATTTCCACATCTAAAGTGTGTAAAAAAAAGAAAGTGCCACATCCACCGTCTCTTGCGGAGAAGAGGGAAAAAGCAAAAGAATAGGTTGTCTTTGTCGCTGACTTCCAGCTACGCACTTTTCTATTTTTGTCCAAAGGGTAGAAGAAAAAGAAAAGAGTGAAAAACAGGGTGATCTCCGAGACGGATGCAAAAAAAATGGGAGCGCCTTCTGTCGATGGGCAAAGGGTGGGAGACAAGAAAGGGGACAGTGATCTCTGACAAAAAACAGAAGATGATTATTAAAAGAGAGCAAGATAAAGGATAAGGGGGACAGGATGACCTTCTTTCAAAAGGAAGGAAGAAGAGGAGAAAATTTTGTAGCCAGGTTGCCTGCGGGAAGCAGGATGCACAAAGTGTTCGATTGCCAGGAATGTCGGGGTATATCACTTGAAAAAAATAGCCCTTTGCGGAAAAGAGGGGAAAAAAAAGAAAAAACCAGATTAGAAAAGTTGAGGTTGGACTCCGCTCTGGGGAGAGGAGAGAAAAAACTATCTAAGGACCTTCCAAGGATAGGTACCTTACTGCTAGGGAAAGATGGTACTGACCTTTTACCGGAATAAAGTAAGGCCAAGGGAAATCACGGAGGAGGGATGACGAAGAAAGAAGAGAGGCAGTGCAAGAGCCTTGGGACGCCCGGGGAAATAAGAGGCGATGAAAGAAAGAGATGTGGCGTTCTCCTGTCAACTTTTGTAGGGAACGAAGGGAATGCCAGAATCCGATCAGGGAGGAAAGGGACGAAGATGCGGGGACTTCACTGAAACAAAAAAGAGAGAAAGATGGGGGAAAGGATTTAATATGGAGAGAGGAAGAAGAGGGGTCCTGCTTCTGGTCTCCAGTAGGAGAGAGAAGTGTAACACTACGGGTCTAGAAGTAATAAGCAGAGAGGAGTTGTAAGCATGATGTGAGGAAAACCCGAATAAAGAAAAAGGGGTGACCTAGCGTTCTGAGCTCGGGGGGGAGAAGAGGGTCTGATTCTTCTGGAGATGTTCTCGACGATGTCGTGCGAAAGAAAGAGGAAAAGGGTGACTATCGACTGGCCGATTTCGACGAAGGAAACTTGCTAACCAGAAAGGAAAGGAGGGACAGGAATAGTTCATAGCTATCTAACCCGACAGAAAAATAAAATCAAAGGCGCCGCTGCGCAAAAAGGAGAAAAATGTAAAGAGAGTGGGTTTCATTCGACAGTCATTACATGAGTGCAAAGGAATTCGAGCCTCTTTCTTCCGAAGTAAAAATAGTAAAGACTTTAACACCCGGATGACAATCGAAAAAGGAGGTTTTAGAGTCACCAGTTGAGAGAAAGGGGGGGAGGGGGGATAGTTGATCAGATATATGGTAGAAGGGACTGTGACAAGAACCTTCCTGAGGGGGAGGGAAGATTTAGTGGGATCTTTCTTTGTTTGAAAGGGGACGCGTGCAGGAGGGGCATGAAAACGTCTATCACATTGCGGAGAGACGTGTCCTCATGGAGGGTAAAAGAGGGAGATGCCGTATTTTCTGAAGACACAGAGGACAAGAGGTTCTTCGTTTCCATGAGGGGAAATGACAGCTTTGTCACGCTATCCCGGAAAGCGGCTTGAACTAGTACAATTAGTACTGCAGTGTGGGGAGGAGGGTGGAGTGTTTTCTACCTGCCGGGGGGAGGGAACAAATCTCCTAAGGCGTGCGGAGAAAAAAAGGAGCTTAGCTTCAAATTAAACCAGAAAGAAACTGGAGTGCAGCAGTCGTCTTCACATTAGCCGAGGAGGTCGGCGCGGCGTCGGAAAAAATCTCAGCCCGCGGGGCGTGGAGAGAAGAAGGGGGAGGGGAGAGGAATTACTTGCACAAGAGACTTGGGCTAGCAGAAGGACGTTGAATTGGGGAGGAACAGAAGGACTGGACCGGCGCGCTCCAGTCGCGCATAGAGGAAGTCAAAGGCAAAACATGTGTGCGCTTGGGAGAAAGGGAGGGGATGCGAACCGTTTCTTGACAAGCAAGAAAAAGGATCGTTACCTCGCTATACTGCCTGCAGGGGGGGGGAGGTAGCCAAAAACAATCGCTTCTGGAGGGAGAAGGACAACTGCTATTTCAAAAAGAGGGGGAGGGGGAAACTTCTGAGCTTTAGGAGTCTCCAGATCACCGCCGCTGAACAGAGAGAGAAAACTTCTATAGGGGGGGAAAAAGTTCTATGTGTTGATGACGCGTAGGGGAAATCTTCGGTAGGTAGGGGGGAAGAGGGTGGGGGTATTCACCTGGAGACGACTGAGGGGAAGAGGGTTCCGGACAGGAAAATCTAGCGGGGGGAAGGGAAAGCGACAGGTCCATTGCCCTCGGGAGCGATCTGAGTCTCTTACTCCATTCGTAAGCAGAGGTGGTGAAAATTGCAAGAAGGGGCAGCAATGAATGACTTCTGCCGAGACGAAGGAGGGAGAAGGGGGAAAGACTTTTTGTCGAAGAGGGGGGGACGACCTAGGCTTGAGCCGGGAGGTCATGTGACTAACATTGCCAGAAGAAGGGGAAAAGAAGAACCAGGATCCACGAAGGGGGAGGGGGGAGGGGGTTGTGGACGAAATAGCGGAGAATGAAGGGGGGAGGTGGTCATGTTTCAGGGGGGTTATCATCTTATAGGCGAAGGGGAGAAGAAGATATAATGTAATTCTCCCTCAAAGGTGAGGGGCAGAAGAAGAAAAGGATCTCCCTCGGAAGAAGAAAGGGCTCTATCCATTCCTTTATCGGGGAAGAGAAAGAAAAGGGAACGTTCGCACGGAAAAGTGGGAGGGTAGAAGTTCCTATTAATGGAGACAGCAGTTCTCTGAGAAAACCGATGTACTACTGCGTGTGATTGGGGAAATAAAGCACATTTCCAGTTAGGAGGAGGCACTATATCGGGGGAGGAGCAAAAAAATACCTGGGGTGTAATCATAAGCACCCAGGAGGGGGAGGAAGATATGCTATTAGTCTGACTTTTAAGTTAAAGTTTTTTTCCCGAGGGGGGGAACTTGAGGAATTTATAAGAGAACGAGTCCGATGGAAGGGATGAAAGGAAAGCCCAGATCGTGTAATCTTCTGACAACTCCAGAAGGGGGGGGAAGGTACTTACCGATGAAAAAGAGGAACGCGATATCTTCAGGAGACGGAGGGTAGGGATCACGTATCTCGGCAAGCGTCCTCCATCTGAAGAAAACAAAAAAAAAACAACGGAGGGGAAAGGGAAGGGGGCCGAGGGGGATCCTTTTAAGGAAGAAAAAGGAAAAAGGTCGATTCCTGGGCGAAAGGGAGTGCGGGGGGGACGACAGAGGGGGGTAGGGGATGGAGATTAAAAGCGAAGTCGTCGAAGGAGGGGATATAGTACAACCTGAAGAAAATGGAACAGAAGTTCTGTGTTGATGTAATCCCCTCTCTGTTGCTCGGAAGAAAAGAAAAAGCGTCCTCTATAGAGAGGAGGTAAGCAATCCTACCCGGAAAACAAATTTTCAACGTGATCATTCCTCGTTAAAAATCGGCAAAAAGGGGTGGAGAAACGACCATAAGGGAGGAGCCGAAGTACTAGTTGTGGGGGGAACAAGGAAAAAAAAAAAATCTCGAAGTCCAGTCAAGCCCTCACCCGGAGGGGGAGTGACCAAGAAGCTCTTCGTATATAGGGGGAGAAAGAAGAGTTTCCTTGGAGAGGAATCAGAAGGCTATCAAGACAACTGTCCAACGTCCTTTAACAGTGACGACCAAATCTCCAATTGCCGCAATGGATAAAAAAGAAAAGAAAAGTGAATTATTTCGAATTAGTGAGGAAGAAAGGAAAGAAAAATTTTTGCCGTGCCATTACATAGTAAAAAGCTATTCTCAATCCTAATTCCTAATATAACAGGAAGAAAATGAACAACATGACAAAGACATCTTACAATGCCAGGAATGCAGAAATAATAGTCCAACCACACCCCTTAGAGGGGAACAGACGAGGGGAGGGGTGATCCCTGTTCTCGCCTGTGGATGGATGGCCATCTGTCGCATGAAGAAAGACAAAGTCGAAAATACCCCCTCTACACGTGATAGAAAAAAAAGAAAGGGGAACTAGAGAGAAGCCCCCAGGAATACGAGCAAGGAAAACAGTGAAGGAGAGAAAGCAAGCCTCGTCGATAGGCGTCCGAAAAGCTAAAGGAGATCATTTACTGCGCTTGTGAAGGTAAAGATTTCAATGGTCTTCACTCACAAGGAAGGGAGAGGAAGTAAAGGTCAACACCAGGGAAGTAAACTACCTATCCCCTAAGAAGATATCCTTTCATCAAAAAAAGGACGAAAGAGACCTTCCTAGTAGAGGCTCTTCGAGGGTAAGAGTGGCCGCCGTCGTATTACCTAACGCCAGATAAGAGGAAAAAGATGAAAAGCCTTGAGAGGGAGGCCGGGGAGGAGCATCAAAGACATCGAAGGGGTCTGACTAATGGCACCATCCTACGAAGCATGGAGGGAAGAGAGCTTCAGGGGGGAGGGGAGGAAGAGACGACTCGACATCTCGAAAAAAGAAAAAGGTTTTCCGAGGAATTCAGTGCGGCTCCCTTGAGTGGTCGCGTAGAGTGAGGAAAAAGTAAAAAGTCCTCGGCGGAAGAGAGGGGAGGGGAATCCACCCTGCAGTGGACTCGAAAGAGAAGGGAGTCATTACACGAAGTCAAGAGCCTAACAGCGTCAAAATGAAGACCACACTGTCAGAGGGGAGGGGGGGAATGCAATCCGCCGAGTAGAAAAAAAGATGGAAATTTCTCTCGGAAGGGAGAAAAAAAGAATCCTCTCCTCGCAAAAACAGGAGCCCAAACTATCTTTTCAGAAGGAAGGCGTCCGGAGATTACAAAGGAAAGGAGGGGGGGGGGGGGGTTGGGGGGGGGGGGGGGGGGGGGGGGTTTGGTGGGGGGGGGTGGTTTGTTGGGGGGGGGGTGGGGTTGTTTTTGTGGGGGGGGGGGGGGGGGGGGGGGGGGGTTGGGGGGGGGGGGGGGGGGGGGGGGGGGGGGGGGGGGGCGGTGGGGGGGGGGGGGGGTTGTGGGGTGGTTTTTTTTGTGGGGGGGGGGGGGGGGGGGGGTGGTGGTCTGGTTGGTGGGGGGGGGGGGAGGCGCTGGTTTGTTTTTTCTGGGGAGAAAAGGGGGGGGGGGGGGGGTTTGTGTGGGGGGCGGGTTTTTGTTGTGCCTTCTTCGTGGGGAAGAAAGAAAAACCTCATCTCCTTTACGCCATTCGGAAAGAGGAGAATGTGATAAATCCTTCTCTCCAATCTGAACAGGGGACCGAGAAAAAAGACCAACGGAAGCCTTCTTACACCCGCCGGACTGAGGGTTCCAAGGTCGAGTAAAGAAGCAAAATCAGACTCGCGTAGGGGGGAAGGGAAAACCTGGCTTTTTTGAGCAAGGGGAAGGGAGGACTCTGTGCGCTCTCTATCAAACTCCTTTCATGGCAGGAGGGGATCGTGAAGAAAAGCAGAGGTCGATTTCACAAGGGAAAGGGGCCTTCAAATGTGTGCTGACTGTCCAGAATAGAGGAACTGTTCGGCCCGGGGGGCCGTGTAGGGGCGTACTCCGTCGTCTATGCTAGGCAAGGAGAAAAAAAGGAGAGGATAGAAACATCTTCAGAAGAAGGGGAGAGTGAGCCACGCAAGAGCGTCGGCGCGAAGGGAAGAGCGCTCCTGCTCAAACGTCCCGCCTCAGATAATCAGCCTTCTGTTCATTCAAAGAGAGGAAAAGAGAAGGGGACAAGCTACGTATACCAGAAACGCAGTCGACATCAAAGAAAGTCGCGTCATCATCGGGTAAGTTCCTGTTTGAAGGGAGGGAAAAGAAAGGAATCAGTGCATATGCGGAGTTAAAAGAGAAAGGGGGAACGCCTCCGGCGGAGAATAAGAAAAAATACATGGGGGCTCCGGCACAAAGTCTTAGGGTCGAAGACCTGTGATTCACCTCGTCATGGGAAAGGGCGGGAAAAGAGCAATGTCCTACAGCGCGCAGGGGGGGAAAGAGAATTGTTTCGGAAAAAAGGGAAAGGAAACCTCGGCGTCATGCAACCCTAGCATCCGTGTCTTGGAGGAGGTTGGAGAAAACGTCGCCACGTTTCTCCTTTTGAAGACAAAATCAAAAGAAAACGGCCGGAAATCTCCCCTGTTGATGGAAAAAAAGACAGAAAAAAAACCAGCCCGGCTACACAACCTTGAGCAGGATTCTTCAGGTTCAAGCTTCTGTGGACAGAAGAGTCTAAAGGGAAGAAGGGGGGGG
>Ga0179593_1636444_pt1 | contig 23614 bp, 19 predicted proteins | sample CZODoug2_1_08_16_FD_185931 | JGI IMG/M metagenome (GOLD analysis project Ga0179593, IMG submission 185931) | Vadose zone soil fungal communities from Angelo Coast Range Reserve, California, USA - CZODoug2_1_08_16fungal (PacBio error correction) | ecosystem: Environmental > Terrestrial > Soil >...
TGAAACCTAAGACGGCTTCCATCAGTATCGAAAAGTCAGGCATAGGGGGTCTGTAGGGGGGAAGCACTGTAGGGGATGACATTTTCTCCATCTTCGAAGGAAAAAAAGTGACTCAACCCCCATCTGAAGAGAATGTTGTCTGCTTTCGAGCAGGGGAATGTGGGAGGGGGAGTAGAAGTGCTCAAGGGGGCATCTCCATATTAGGATATGCACAAAAGAAGAGGACGTCAACCGAAAGAAACCACCTTGGGAAAAAACGGTTCAACGTAAGGGGGGCGGTGAACAGGTCTAGAGGGCTTTACCAAAAAGGAGGGGGAAAGGAAGTTTTTATTAGGGGGAAGGGGGGGGGTGGTGTCGCATGTGCGGCTGGTGGAGGACGGACCAAGGAAGGTGTGGGGAGCGGATTACCCAAAGCAGTAGGGGGAACTCAACCACCGATGGGAGGGGGACGGGGATAAAAGGCGAAGATATTCAAAAAGAGGGTATCCGCGGCCTACAAAAAAGAAAAAAAAGTAATCCGAGTAAATCAGGACTAATCGGGCATGATCGCAGAAATAACTAAGAACGTCCGGCCTACATTACAGAGAAAAGACTGGAGGGAAAAAACGGACACGGAAATGATGCGCAATGGGCCTAAATGCGGGCATCATTATGGCTGGAATGCGGTGTGCGAAAGGGAGAAGGCACCTATCACGAGAGATTCACATCTACCGAAATGACGGGGGGAAAGGCGAAGGGGAAAAGAGCTATCAGAGGGAATTTGGAAAAACGGACGTATAGGGGGGATCAACAGAGTCCCGAAAAAAGGACTCTCCCGAAAGGGCGAAAATGTAACGTCTAAAGGGCCGTACAATTCGGTACTACTATCTGAAAAAGAAGGCTGGAGCACGTGGGGTTGCGAACAAGGAGGCCTGACAAAGGAACCAACAGGGGTGGGCGGGAAAGGACTCTGACACTAATTGGGGGAGGGACGCGATGGGGAAATATCAAACCGCGACGAAAGGGAAGACCATTACCCGCCCAACCAAAAACCCATTTGGGACTGACGGTGGAGGGGACGACGCGGGGACAAGGGGTCTTCTGCGGGTCAATCCGGGAAAAAATGCGAAAAAAAGTTCCTTAGTCATGGAGCGAAAGGGGAAAAAAAAATGGCCGCGAAACCCTTTGCGATCCTTGACGGCAGAACTCGGGCCAAGAAAGCACTGAAGGGCCGTGCAAGGAAAGTTTGAGGGGTGAAGAGGAGCCGCAGAGTGGGGGGCGAATCATCTGACAAAGAACGAGAGTCGCGACGATCACTCATGGCAAAAAAAAAAAAAAAGAAATTATCACGGTTTCTTCAAAGCGGGATCGGGGGACGGAAAAAAGTGGGGGCGTTTTTCTACGGTATCGCGTTGTGCGCAGAACTAAAAGAAGAGACTACGACCCTGAGTCGAGAGAAGCACGGGTTCTCCCGAACAAGTTACTCACGGACTCGAAGTCGTTCTATCACAAGAAGAGGCGGAAAAGGGGGAATCGACTATCGGGTCAAAAAACCGAGGAGGGGCAGGTCTACAAGGAAAGGAAAAGAACGCGTCATGGCTTCAAAGAAAGTCGCGCTTTTAGATCTGGAGTCACTGGCAGAGAAGAAAGGTGTCGAGGAACGGACATTTCGGGAAAAAACTTCAAAGTAACAGCGCGGGAAAAGGGAGGCAATGCTTCGCTGGAAGAAATTTAAGGTGGAGAAGGAGCGCTGGCAAAAGTTTCACAAGACCATATGCCGAAGAAGAACTATGATCAGGGACGTGACTTGATGAACACAGTCTCCGAAAAAAGGTAACAGGGCCGGAAATTCGCGAATGGTGTAACATGCAAAAAGACGGCAAACCCCGGTCGGCACATGCTGGGGACAAATTCCCCGAACGGGCCTGGAGAAATGCAACAAGGGAAATTGAAACCCCGCAAGGAGGACCTATGGGTGAAAATTCATATCCTGCAACCAAGTCGTCAAGAGAAGACCAAAAAAGACCTTCTTCTAACGGAACTTCACTCAGTTCCTCTACCTATAAGCTCGGGGACCCCCGCCCCCCGCCCACACCCCCCCCCCCAAAAATTCTTCTTGCGGGGGATACCTTCTTTAAGGGGGGTAGATCGACAGCCCTTATTGGCGAGAAATGGGGGGGGGGGGGGGGGGGTTTCTTGGTCGGGATACGAGAGAAAACAACAACTTATTCTTCTGAAACATATATAGGGAGAACGCCAAAAAAAAAAAACAAGGTCAAAATCCAACTATAGGGCTTTTAGACATGCCACGGCCGAGAAGAAAGCCGCGTCTCCGTTCTTCGTAGGACGAAAACGAAGGGGGGGGGGGAAACATTTTGTTCTTCTAAGAACTACTCGGGGAAAAAAGGGCTCTTCCGTCTCTAAGAACCCTCGGAGGGAAGGGGGTAAAGCTGGGGGGGAGGGTCGCCTCTACATTCTAGAGGTGTCAGGGAAAGGGAAAGAGGCTTTCGCTGACGGGGGGAGAAATGAAGTTCCACCAGAAGAGAAAACCATGGCCTCCTCTTGTAGGGCTAATCGGGGGCAGAAGAAGGCACGAATCATCGGCGGATTACCAGGAAGAGTGACGGGGGGGTGTCCGACATCGGAACAAACATCGTATAAAAAAGAGGGGGACTCGCAGTAGATCGGGCCGTTGTGGGGCGACCCCGAAAAGGGGATGTCAGAACAAAGACAGTTCTTCATCAAAGCAAATCCGCACCGGGAGGGGGGAAACGCCATGAAGAGGGGATCTTCAGGAGGGTCTGCAAAAAAAAGATGGAGGAAAGGGAGGGTTACAGATATTCAAAAAAGACGAAACGGAATCCGGACCGTCTCGACGGGACGCTAGTCCAGGGGAGGGATGACTGAGGATTCCCTCCTTCCTACGTAAGGAGATTATGTGACTTCTGGGGGAGAAAACAACTCTAAATGCGAAAAGGTCAACAAAAACAGAAAAAGAAGCAAGGCCAGAAAGACGGAAGCCTTGGGGAAATTTCTTTCCGAAAGAACGGAACTTCAGGGGGAAAACTCGACGAGCAAGGGGGGAGTCACATATTCTCTGCGGCCCAAAAATCGGAGGCATATTACGGGGAAATGAAATTGCACCCGGGGGGGGGGGGAAAAACTTGCCTTGCATTAATTCACGTGTGTGGCGAGGGGGGGGCACTATGTAGAAAAAATCAATGATCTAAGGGTAGATGGGAGAGTCTCTATTTGGGAGCTCCCGGATGAAAAAGAACTGTTTCTCTTGACAAACGTCCGGGGAGTTTCAACAAGGGAAGGGGGGGAGAGTCTACTGTCCAAAGCATTGGGGTGTTATGGGGGGGGGAGTTAAGGGAAAGCTGGCCGTGGGTCTTTCTCATCTAAGAATAGGCTAAAACCCTGACAAGATGGGGTGATTTCTGGGTCAGGCAGCAAATTGCAAAAAGGCAAGAGACTGCAACCTAGGTACCGGAATCTACACTTGACATTCCGAAGGGCCGACGCACAGGACCCCTCAACACACGGTCAGAGAAGGGAACAAAGAAAAAAAAAAAAAAACAAAATCCGATAGCAAAACCGCGGACATTGTGCAGGACCAAACCAGTCTCGCAAAAGTGCCGGAGGTCGGTGCCACGTGAATCATGCGTTTTGGGGCTGTCGTCAAAAGAATCCAGCGTACTCGAAAGTGAGTAAGGGGGAACTCGAAGGGGGCTACCTCCGATCGAAGATAACTATTAAAAAAATGCAGAGGGGGTAGTGACGTGCGGGGCGGGGGGGCGAAAAAAAAAAAGGCGCTTCACTGATACACAGAAGCAGGATAAAGGCCACGAGTCCCAATTCTCCGGGGCGTCGGTCGAACCGACGTGGGGAAATGGCAAGTTTCGTCTTAGGAGAGAAGGTATATCCTAGAAAATGAATTTTCTCTTCTTCCAGTGGGGGGGACCATTTAGCTATAGAATAAAGGTCAGTTGAAAAGAAACGGGCATGAAAAGATAGACACAAAGGGAAGAGCAAAAGAGAGAAATCGTGCTAAAACGGAGGACCAGCATGCCAAAAGCAGGCACATTCGTGCGGTACTTCGAGTCTTGTGAGGGAAAAAAGGATGAAGAGATCTGCGAGGGTGATCTCGCTCTTGGGGTTTGGACAGGACGGAAGGGGGGAGATGGAAGAGAAAAAGCATCGTGTATTAGGAAAGGAGAGATGTTCTTCCCCCCATGAAGGAAATTGTATTGCGTGCAGGAAGGGTTGAAAAGAAAGATAGGGTGGAAGAAGGGTCAATCAGTGCAGGGCGAATCAGACCTGTAGGGACAGAGCACGAATACCGCACGGGCCGAAGGAAAATCTGGCCTGGGAGGGGGTTAAGTACGAAAACAACAACTCGTTTTAGAGAGTCTCCATTGCTAGAATAAACGATTGCGAAACCAGTGCCGAACCAGTCGGGAAAAACCCTTAGAAGGAGGAAAAAGAAAATTGCATCGGTCCGGAAGCAGAGAAAGGGAGAATTAAAGTATTGGGAGAAGAAACATTTGATTGCAGGCTGGGGGATTGGTGTGAAAATGACCAGGAATAAACCCGGGTGCCTCGGAGAAGGGGGGGGTACCTGTGTAAACTGAACTCAAAGGCGCATTAGAAATGAGGGATAAAGTCAAAACAACACACCATAGTTCAAAAATAAGGATAACGAGAACGGATGTTAACAACCGGGGTGATAAAGCCAGATCGCTGTGGTGGTAGAGAACGAACGTCACTGGGCATAAGCAATTAACACACGAAATTGTAAAGAGACGGGCGAGAAGAAAACGTTCATACCCCTATACTGCGAATTCATGGGAGAAGGCTATATCGTACACGCGTGTAAGCACGTGGACCGTGGGAAGGGAGCAGAGTGCGCAACGCGAACAGAATAGACGCTGACGACAGCGTGCATACGACTGTACACGAAGACGGCCAAAGCAGTACGTTGGGCGGGAAACGAAAAAGACTGCCAGCTTCAGAACCGGGAAAAAATTAGGGAGGGCAGACAAACAGATGGAGGAGAGCGGCAACGGCAAATGCCCTTGGGGGAGACTGTAACTATGAGCCGGTGAGGTCTACCGAGCAAAGCAAGTGAGCGGACGACTGCTATTTGCACTTCGATCCGATACGTGGGGAGGAGAGTCCTGTGAAAAAAAAACCGTTCGTCATGCCTATAAAAAATGGAAAACAATATGCATCAGGAGGGAGGGAGACGGACAGGAACGAATCTTCCAGAAAACCCACGAAGGAAAAAGCATAGGAAGAACCCAGAGGGGGGTACTATAAAGGGGGACAATGCTTCAGGTGATAACCAAGCAGACAATCTACCTTTGCTAATCAACGCAAGGAAATCCGCTTGGTAGACAAAGCGGTATTCCGGATCGACGAACATAATGCCCTGAGATGTAATGAACGTTGAAAAGGGTCGGGGAGGTCTCCCGCCGAAAGAGGAAAACGGATCAGGGCGTGGACAGCCAATGCGTTGACGGGAATATGCGTGGATCGTCGTCACAAGAACTTGGGCACAAGAAAGGGGGAGGATTCGCCACCAGGCTGGGGGGAGAGACTGACATCAGGTGCTTCTCTTTAAGGGAAAGATGGAGAAGAATGACAAGGTAAACACGAGGTGAAAGCGGGAAAAAAGACCCGAGGAAACAGTAATGACGTACCGCTAGACGCAGCCGCCCAGGGGTGTAATAAAGGAGGGCAAGAGAGCTTGAATGGGAAAGGAATTGGGGAAAGGTAAAAAATTAAAACATGGATAAGAACCCAGGAAGTTGGAGAAATCCACCAAAGGTGTATGATGACAAAGTGGGTAAGTAATTATCAAAGGAAAACAAAAAGCTGCAGTCCAAATGAGTAAGATGGGAAATACTCTTTATAACAGAAGGTGGGGGTGTCTATCGTGGAATTTCTCAACCTGGAGAAAGAGTTGTTGGGATTGTGAAGGCAGCAGGGAGGATTCCAATATGAAGCTCTTACTGTAGATAAAAGAAGAGAAATGTGTGTGGCGCCGAAGGCAAGTTTCATCTTTTTTCGGAGTATTGTAAAAAGACTACTCACGGCAAGCGAAGGATGTGAACAATAGGCGTAGGGGGGCAATACACCGTGAAGACTTACCCGTGTGGCTGCGAGGAGGCAAGGAAAGGTGATCGTGTACTGAGATGGGGTAACCGAATATGACAAGGGTGCCAGCCGCGAGTCCCAAAGGGGAGGGGGGATCTGGGCACGCAGGAGGTATGAGGTGCGGCAAACGTAATGAGGGAGACTGGCAAAATTGCACAGGGAATTTAGTTAGCGTTAAAGGAATTTAGCGTCTCGACGAGGGGCATTAATCAAAAACAACACGCGTTCGGAAAGAGGAATTCGACCTATTTCTGCTCATACATGTGCAAAAAGATAGCCCAGGCGAATCGCGCAAAGGTAGGGTCGGGGAGAAGAACGACGGCAGAGGGGCTGATCAGTAAAAAAAGAGCCGAGAGTCTACAGGGAGAAAAATCCACTTGTTTACCTTTGCACTCGGATGACATGCAGGACGTCAGGTAAGGGGAGAAGGGGGTTATGTTGACATGGTGAGTAGGAATCCTTGATAAGGGCTGCTATGCTCCGCCGAGAAGTGGTACGTTCACAAAGCGCGGAGTGTTTGCGCTGTCGGGGGGGAAAGATCGGGTACGCTGCCGACATTAGAAGTCACTGAAAAAAGCTCTTTACGAACGGAGGTGGAAGATAGGGTATTGGAACTTCAGGCTCTGAGTCAAGGCGATGTCAATTCACGCGTCGGGGAGAAATCTAATGGGCCTCAGCCAAAAGGACCGGCGGCTGAAGCCGGACACTTGGCCAGTGGACTCTCTAAACACAGGAGCTTCGACCCTGACACAAAAAGATCAAGCAACTCTTCGTTTAGGTCGTCCGTCGACAGCACAGTCAAGAAAAGTAGATAAGCAGCCGTGATACGGATGAGAGGACGGGGAAACTCAAAAATCGGACGCAACATGAACATCTGTATCAGAAGAAAAGGGATGCGTAGTCTACGAAATTTGGGGTGACAAGAGCACAGGTGGCGCGTCCTCCACGCAGGACAAAAAAGGATGTGTCCTAAGCAACATGCAGTTCGCTCTAGGGCTCTAAGCCTACCTTCCCGAGTTGGGTACTCCAGGGGCCCGACGGAGATGCCCTGGGGTGGGGGAACTGTGGGCTGTCGCCTGGTAAAATTGGAACATCACGGGTCGAGTTGGTGAAAGAGACTGAAAAAAAAAAAATTTGGGAGACGACAGTCATAACAAAAAGGGTATGGGACTAGTCGTTCCGCGGGCATAATGGAAAAAAAGCAGAATAATCACAGCAGGGGCCAAGGGTGCATGCAGAACAGGGGCGATATTTTCCGCTCCGCGGGAGTGGCGATCTAGGAGGAAGCCGATGTAATAAACTAGGCGTATAGTTGTATCGATACCGCAACGTCGAGGGGGAGGATTGACGAGTCCACCCTCACCTCGACAGGCTCCTAAGAAGGAAGGGGGACTCTCCTGTAAAGTATATTTCGACGGAAGACACCAGGGGCTCCGGATTAGTGACGTTTAAAGAGAAAGGGTTGATGTTCACCGACCTAGCAAGGAAACAGAGGAGTGTTACTAGGGAACCTGTTGAAAAAAAGGGAGACGGTGAACTACCAGGGAGTATTACTAGCTGCAGTATCAAAAACTCCACCACACAGCGGACAAAAGAAGACGGAAGACCAACGGGGAGGAGCTGAAGGGGGGATACATCACAGGAAAAAAAAGGAGGTGACGGGAAATGGGAAAGACGAACCGAAGATCACAATAACCTGCAAGGGAGAGGGGGACACGTTGTAGGTTCTGAATCGGTCGTTAAAACAACACCAGGTGGGGCAAGCCTTAATATCGTGTAGCATACTGAGGGGGGAAGGATAGCCACTCCGCACAGAAGCTGTAGCACGCAGGCACTAGTGAGGCCAACGCCTGCATTCACACCCATAAAAAGCACAAAAAAACAACACGAGAGCATTGGGACGTGCGCTCGGGCCAATGCCAGGTAAGGGAAGAAGAAGCCCACAGGGTGGGGAGCAAAAGGAAGTCGAAGAGAGAAAGGGGGAGGGATGAGGGAGGTACCAAGGGGCACGCGAAAATCACGGGGGGAAAAAAGCCACTTGCACACGAAAAGACGATCAGGGAGATAGCTAACATAATGCGCAAAGCGGCGGAGAAAAAAAAGGGAAAGATGAAGGACCACCATTCAGGGACAGGGTGGGAGAGAAAACTGGAATTCTTTGAGGGGGCAAAGTCACAGAGACGGTGTTGTGCATGGATGCTGGAAAGGTAACACCGGGCCATGTGGGGGTACATCAAACATCGGGACCATCAAAGGGGGGCCTTCGAAGTGTTTGGCGAGAAAAGTAAATGAGATTACAAAAAAAGGGAGAAGGCGCGTGATCTCCTAACGGGGGGCCGGAAGAGGGGTGGTGAGTATATTGCAAAAGGGGCGTTACAAGGGCCAGTCCTTCATTCAAAGAGAAGAGAAAAGACGCTGTGACAAAAAGCGGCTAACTCCCTATTGAAAGACAATCGGACAATTACCGGGGTGAAATTCGAAAGAACAAGGATAGGGTCCGTGAACCTTGACACTTGCAAAAGACGTCAAAGAAGACTCTAATATACGTGTCGAAAACCCTTACTGTGCCATGGGCCACCTCATGTCGGTACAAGAAAAAAGGACGACCAAAAAACAGTATTTGGCGATGGCGAGCGAAATCGAGACGCCAAACGGCGAAGTGGGAGAAGAGGAAAAAAGACTGCGGGGGGGAAGAGTTAAACGCGCTCGCCGCCTGTGTCTTCCCGAGACGAAAAAATCGCGTGGAACGCACGAGCAAAGGGCCATGTGGGGGGATACAGGGGAATGCAATGGCTGCGACCAGGACCAGACAAAGTGCGGAAAAAAGCTTTTGCACGTCAATCGGGCGCGGAAGCAAATCGTGGACGAGAGCACAACCGGCTCGACGGTGCAGCGACACTTGAGCAATGGTCCGGGACACGGAGGTGGGGCCAAGCAGGGAGGGTAGTGGTCAGGCACGATAGAATCTAAACTAGGGAAAGGAGGGCCAGTCCAGCGGTATCGGCATACTTTCGGAACATCTTCTGGAAGGGGGGCAGGAGAGGACCTTCTGGGGCAAGGAAAGGCATTGTCGGGCTGGCATAGCCGTGGGAATAAAAGGGGGGGAGCGCAAATTTACCGCCGGCCGCTCCGCGACTTACTAGACCAAGAACATTGCTCATCGGTCATAAGGAGCAAAGACAGGGGAGGGTCGGCAGGCTCACGCAGATACAACGGACAAGACACGCTCGAGGGCCAACGAAGAAAAAGCCCCTGGGTTAGGTGAGCACTTACGGGCAAAGGTGATGAACTATTGCCAGCAAAAAGACGAAAAAAAAAGGGGGCAATTAACCTTCGATTCTATGCCATTAAGGATGCAGAGGGATAACCGAATGTCTCGCGCTCCGTAACAGTAGTGCAGATTCCGCGCAAGGGAAGAGTGAGAGGGCTGTCCATTCTACTCAGACTCCGTGAGACACATGGCGCAGTGATCGGGGAAGAGGACACCTCAGAGACAGCATAGAGCGCTAAAGAAGCGAGAAACCGAAAGCAGGAGAAGGAAGGGGATGGGTGTACCGAAATCGTAAGTGCGTGTCGTGCCCCAAATAGTCCCTGACTGGGCGAAAGGAAAAACGAAAATTTCTACGGTAAGAGACGAAGTCTGAGCCTAAAGGAAATAATGGCAGGGAAAAAGGACGGTAGGTCGGAGCCCGAACGACAATCAGCGCGCTAACCAAAAGACGCGCTCACAGAGAGCCGATCGCACAAGGTCGAAAGATGACACACTGGGAGTCGCGCGCCAGAGACGAATTACGTTAAGACACATAGTTAAGGGGGGGGGGGATATTGCAGGGGATGAATGGGGGGACAAAAAGGGAATTCCCATACCGGGTTTGGGGCGGCAAAATACTACACAAACGCAGACAAATAATAGGCACAAGAAGAAAAAAAAGAGGAACGCGCTAACAGCGGCGGAAAAAATCCGGCAGCAAAAAAAATCATAAGCATGGACAGGAAGCCTCGGAGTAGCGTTGTTGTGGAAAGCGTAAGAAGAGGGAAAGGAAAATTATGTCAGCTTGTGTGCTTGAGGCTCGAGGGGATGGAACCTCAATTTCAAAACTCGCAAACGTAAAGATCTGAATGACAACTTTGAAAGGCAAAAATCTTGACGAAGTGGCTGAGAACAAACATACATGGGTATTTCAGCGGTACGACACATAGTGCACCGGAAGGTCGAATTGCAAGTGCACAGTTCACACACGACTAATCAGACCAGAGACTGCATAGTAGGAGTACACGCCGGGGTGGAAAGAAAAACAAGAAATAGACACGATCTTATGATGAACAGGAGATGGAAAAAACGCTCTGGGCCAACACCACCGAAAAGGGTTTTTTTCTAAAAGGGGTGGGGAGGGTTGCAACCATCAGAAGCACATAGCACAGGGAAAGCCATTAGGAGGTCAAAAGAACATTGGTGAGTGCAGCTGTAGTCACTTTACGGAGAGGAAAAAATATTAATAAACGCAAAACTCATGCACGTAGGAAAAACATAAAAAAAAACCAGCGCAGAAAAAAAGGGACGAACGTGTTTAACACCGAGCTGTGAGGCGGGAGTGAAGATAGACTGAAATGCATTAGGAAAGTGTAAAATCTTAAAAGGTCACCCAGGAGATGCGCGGACAGGGACATCCGCAAAAGGGAAAGGAGAGAACGAGAAGCCACCTCACGTCCCCTCAAGTCGCCTCCACGCACCGGGGGAAAGGTGCGCGACAAACGTAGATTAGAACCATCCCAATAGCCGCGGGCAAAGGGAGTGGGGAGAAAACAAGCAAGTAAGGCCCAGCCGTGGGGGAAATGCGCTCTTAAAGGGGGAAGAACTCAGAAAAGACAATGAGTATTAGAACCGGGGGAAACCGGTAGAAACACGTTTCTCGCGAAGGCCAACGCTCCGGGGGGGGAACGCAAGAGCCACAGCGAGTGTCGTTAGACTGTCCAGAAACATGAAAAGAAGGGACAATGTCAGACAGAGTAAATGCTTCCATGGTAGTCATACGTACACAGTCGCCGCAAATGGGCAAAGAAATAGACTGCGGGGCGACTGGATCGAATACCTCGCAATGGTCCAAAGGAATACCCTCAGGCTAAGGGGGTATTGTGCCGCGATGCGGGAAAACCTCGGGGCGTGCTTCGGGAGAGATCAAAATAAGCACGCGCATGCATGAAACGACCGCTGCATGCGACCGCGGGGGAAAAATTCATAGGGTAGAGCCGAAGGGGGAATAAGGCCAAAAGAAAGGCGTTTGAATCGCAACTCAAGGAAAAGCCTCGAAAAAATCGTGTAGCACCCGTGCACGGCTCATAGTGTCCAAGAAGGCAGAGGAGGTTAAAACACGGCCGGCCGCAGGTGTAGTAAATGGCTGCAGTGTGGGGAGGACAAGGCGTTGTGCTTTTTTGAAGACCATAACTCTGAAAAGATCATGTCGAGAAAAGGAAAGCGTAAAACGAAAACAACGGAGCATCGGGAGTGTGACGAATAGATGCAAGGTGGCGACCGGGGGAAAAGAAAAAAACTCAGTCACCAGATCTGCGAACACTTTCCCACATCACAACGAATATGAATGGCGGTCGTACCGTGCAACAACGGGCACCAAAAGCCGGCTATCGTTCCAGGGAGGAATGCGGGGGAACGACCGTCAGTTGGGGCGGTCTCTCCTACGGAAGGGCGTAACTACCCCTCGGGAGGCCGGAGTCAGGGTAGCCATGTAAGCGGTTGGGGGACTCCGAGGGACGTTACGGGGAAAATGTATTTTACGGCGTAAGAATTCTAACGGGTCTATGCGCTCGTGAGGGTTCCACCAGCAGCGACACACCAGGGTGTAGAAAGGAATAATCGGGTTCAAGAGCCGCGACTGAAACGATCGAATTCAACCAGCGGAGGGGGGATGGGGAACGGGGTTTTCCCAGCGGCTCTCTACACAAGGGGTCGAAAACGCAGGAAGCGGCCAAAGTGAAGCATTACGCACTTCCTTTCCTGTGGGAACCCACTGAACCGCCCCTCGACACGACTCGTGTCCCACGACGAAATCCGCGCAAAGAGGGGGCGGTCATAAAAAAAAACCCCTCACCGCACCGACGAAGTAGGTGGTCTACCCAGAAGAGATTCTGGCGTAGGAGGGGTCCGACGAAAATCCGTCGGTGAACCTCAACCCGGATGTTTAACTTCAAGGGATCGAAGGTAACTTCTAGGGGGAAATTTACTGAAATCCTGATTCTAAAACGTAGTCCGAGTCCTAGGTTGGGGCCCCCCTTTCCTTCGTTCTCCCTTCCCGATGGACTACGAAACCGCTGCGCACTGTCTTGGAGGAATCCTCTCCCGGGTCGGGAAAAAAAACCCCCCCTCTAATACCGTACTCGACCATTCTCATGGCGCAATCTAGGGACACTTCCTAAAGAGGGGCTTTTCACGTTAGCACTGCTGGGCGCGACCATAAAAGGTCTGATAGGGCTACGTAGACCCGGTCACAGATTCTCGTCCTAGCTAAACATCTTCGTCGCAGAGAAACGAAACTAAACTGCAATCCCTGGGGAAAGACTGCGGGGTGGAGATTTGAATGCAGGGTGCATTCAGACAAGCTCAAGATTCTCAGGGGGCTGAAAGAGTTGGTCTCATGACTCAACACCCTTCGCGCCCTCCGTTCAACTGGAAATTTCACCCTTTTGAGTCATCACCCTCAGGTCCTTTCCGGGACTCCTCTTGGCTGGGGGAGCCGCAAAAAAAGAACTGGGCAAGAGGGTCAGCTTCGGCCGGCCCCGTGGATGGAAAACAATGGGGGGACGTGTGAAAGGGGAGGGGGAAATGGCGAGTCTTTCGGAAGGGGGACGTAAGCCGAATCGCGTCAAAACAAGTCATAGCACTGAGGTTTTTTCTCTCCGTTTTAGGGCTTGGAACAAATCTCTTGTGTGGAACACAGGCCCCAAGCTTCCTTGCCTAACTCCTAAGAAAAGGAGTTTCAGTACCCGAAATTTCATGTCCTTTGCGGGTCGACTAACACTTCTTTTCAAGGGGGAGGAAGACCCCCCCACAAAACCCCCGAATATACTGAGCCTGCCTTATCTTTGGCCCCCCCCACCCGTCGAATTCTGGTCCTTTGTTTCTCCTCTTGCTTTCAGAGGCTTCCCTCCGAAGAAGTCTTCCCAAAACGCAGGGCGTTGGGGCCTGCGAAAGGAGCGACTAACATGCAAAGTTCTTCAAAAAACTGGAGGGATTTCGAATCAAAGCTCTGGTGGGCCATAAGTGCCTCCCCGGCGCATCGGAGCTGGGTTCATGGTCGAAATGGGGAAAGCCCGTGCAGTTCTTTCTCTCAAACGTAGAGGAACCATCGGAGTCCATGTAGTAAAAGAGGTTATTCCGAGGTTCGCCGTTTTAGATTCCGGGACATCTGTTTTGATGCAATCCACCAATCCCTCCCCTCGGGGGACCGTTCGACACGAGCGAAAAAAGAAAAACGTCGAACCACTACAAAAAACCAAGAGGATCACGCGCAGGATCTGCGACCGACACACAAACCCAAAACGCGCAGAAAATAAAAAGCCCCTCCGGTAACCGGGAAGACCTTACAGACAATTTACAAAACAGAATGCTGCCATACGGTCCAACAGTGGGACTCGGTCGAGGGGGGATCATTCCTACCTATCGGGACACGAAAATAGGGCGGAGACCGCCGACCCCTCAGGTCTTCTAAGTAAGGGGAAATCCCGTACGGACCCAAAATCTACTGAAATCCTTCGCTTTTCGAAACTCACCTCCCCCCATCATCAGCCCAGGGAAATTCAGTCGCCGCCCACCACGTCCTCCAAAAATTTCCTCATTCAACCCCAACGCGGGCCACCTCAGTTCGAGAACCCCTGGTCACCCTCCCCGACCCACGCCTCACCCAAGAACCCAAGCGAATCCTGCCGTAAAGGCCCGGACGTCCGCATCCTGGCCCCCCACGTCGCCCTTAAAAGTACCCCCCCACCAACTGGTAACACACAAGCCCGTCCTGGAATATCCTCTAGCATTTAGGCCCACTCCTTAAGGAGGCCTCCACCACCCCTGAGTTGTGTGTTCCCCGACCCGGGCCGTTCCAGTGGGGGGCACAACACGATCCACAAAGTCAGAGCTTCCCCTCTTCATCCTCTGACACACCAGGAAAGGGGGGCTTAACCCTCCCATGAACGTTCGAGCTGGGACGCCTTCCGTGAACAGAAGGGCTCTTCCCTGGCGGCTAGTTTGCGAGCTTCAGGGTCCCACTTTAAACGTAACCGCTGTCTTTCATGGTGAATGACATTCAGGGGGGGACTCTTCAACCCCCCTTAGAATTTAGCTCTGCAGGGGAAAAATGCTCAACAGCATCCAACATATTTTTACCCGCTCACGTAAGGAAGGGTCTCCCACCTCTTTAATTAACTACGGGGGACCCCCGCCGGCCCTCGGATTGCCCTAAGGTATCCCCGTCCACCCACGACACACCCCTCACGAAGCCCACCCCCCTGATCTGGGACCACACGCCTTTCCCAGGCCAGACCTGTGTGAACATGGCTACCGCATAAAAAAAAGTCCACACACTCACCGTGACGGCATTGTCCTGGGTTGGGGCCGATGAGTGCCACTCTTCTTCCTCTCGGAGGTTGTAAATTATTGGGGGGGGTCTCGGGCGGGGCTCGAACCTTCGGGTCTTTTGCGACTCTCGTCTCAAGTTGTCAAAAAAGGGGGGAAATTTTTACCGGGCCGCTTGTCTTAAAGGGAACCCTGACAAACTCAAAAATAAATCAAATACTAGCCGGGGGAGGGCTCCGTCGAAAACATCTTTAATTTGCTCGGGGGAGCTACTCATCCAAAAGCCGGGAATGAATACCAAGTCCAACCACCTCGGAATATTTGAATCTCCCCCTGTAAAGCTGGGGAATCCTCTGTTGGCTTCTGTATCTTTAAGAGACCTCTCCCTGAGTCCGCAAGTCGAGTCTCCGGCATTCTCTTCGACGAAGTAGCACAACGACGTTCAGGAGGAAAGGCTGTTGGGCCCGCTCTCGAGGAGCGGGGGGGTGGGTCTCTCGAGAGGATCAGGTGCGGAACGCACAGCGAAATTAACAGGGGTCGACTGCCAAGGATGGACGTGCCTTTTTGCTTCTTTTTGCAAGGGGACCCCCCTATGGGGAAAATGCTTCCACACGAGCAGCAAAAAGAAAGGGGTCGCTTGGACGCGCCAGGAACGGCACTAAGAAGTGAGCGACTTGCGACCTTCCACCAGAAACGCCCAGACCCTTGGAAGGGAAGCTACCCGGGATCCCGACTAAGGGTGCAAAAAAGAACCATCTGAGACTTTTAACTGGTACCGGGGTCTACACAATCTAAAAAACAGCCACAAACACCGAAAAAGGCGGAAGGAAGCAAAGTCTTTTGGGAAGCATGGCCCTACTTCAAAAGGTCCCTTTAGTCCTGAAACTAAAAAGAACTATTCACCATTCAGAATTCTCGCAACGGCCAGGAGTCCCTGTCCCGCAGCTATTTATTCCACAAAAAGTCCTCTCCCCTATACGAGATCCACGGGCGAGGAAGTGTGGCAAGACTGGGCATCATACTGGACACCCCTACCTTCAGATTCTCTAAGAAAAGCGCTACGGCTTCGACCGAAAAAAATTGTATCACTGGAGAGACCTTCTTAATCCTCCGTCTTGCTATTTCTGGGGACCTTGCCTTGGGGTGGCTCTGGTCTGGAGTTTTCGCCTCAAATACTCCGAGCTCCCGGGAGAGGCTACACGTCCAATCCTGGCCCTCATCTCCTCAGGTATCTGACACTTCTACGAAAGGAATGTAACTCTATGTGTAACTGTTCCACGTTACTCAGAAACGTCGTGTCTCCCTCAGTACTTTGAGGAAAATTCAGAGGAGGACGCCACGTCCATAACCTGGCAAACAACGCCGCGTCTAGACCGCCTGCTGGAGGGTCGAACCTCCTTGGTATCAACAAACGAACATCTGAGTTACACTACTAATACTTCTAAAAGGGTATTGTGGGGTCAAATGAGATCCTGAAATTTCTCGATTCATATGTGATCTTTGTTCGGCACACTGTGCATTTTACCAGGGGATCTCTAGATCTAGCCCACCCTCCTCTCACCATTCAAATCCAGGTAAACCATACTAATTGCACAGGTCTTCCGGGCCTCTTTTCCTATTTGTGGGTTCTACGGGTAGACCCCAACGTGCAAACTCCATATGAAAAAGGGGGAAAAGACCCCGATGAGAGGACCGTCGGGGAAAACCCCGATCGCCGAAGCACCCCCAAAACAACGTGGAAGGTGGTTCTCCGTCCGTTTGGAAAAGGACCTCTTCCGCAGGGTCACGGGACGGCACCTAGTGTACCGATTCTTCGGAAGAACCAGGGCGAGCGCGAAAAAGGGCAAAGATGTACCTGGATACAGACCACGCGGGGCCGAAAGAAATTGGGTTGTCGCCTATAGACTGGGAAGAATCTGAGTCGGAGTATCTAAAGACCGAACTCCAAGCTAAGAGGGAAGTCTTCAACCTCACCGCCGCTACCCGATCAAAAATCTGTTTCAGAAGGGGCGAAGTGAAATAGAGCTAGGCCTAAGGGGGTGTCTGGGGGAATTTTTTTGTGGGTACGACCCATCTCGGTAAACAAGCAAAACTTAATTAGGAATCGATACTATAGGGGGACCCGCAGAACCAGGCGGGAGTGCCCCAACCGGTCCAGACTGGAATCCTACCCATCCATGTAACAGGCAAGAATCCTCACCTCCTCTATGGAGGGTAACAGTGGGCTGACGTCGACCGGGGTCGAGAAGTGTTTTTCGGAGATCCGACGAAAAAGGTCGACTATCTGCGGGACGAAACCCCGGAAGGGGACTCAGAGGAGGGTTATAGGTAGTGGCAGTACTCGAAGAAACATCTAGGGGGGGGTAAGGAGGGGGACTAAAGAGAAGCCGTGCAGGGGGGGGTAGATTACTCGTTCAGGTGAAGAAACCATTCCCGGCACCACCATTTCAACGTGTCTTGCTTGGATAGAAATCTGTTAGCATCCTCTACGGAGGGCTTCCGTAGAGCCAAAACAAAAGAATAGTTATTGGGTGACGTTATGTTGGTTCCGACTCTTGAAAGACGAAACACTACATAGGGAAAGAAAAACGCTTCCATCAGACGAGCGAGTTCATGTTACGACTTTTACTTGATTTTGGGGGACTCAAGAAATTACCAAAAAGCGAACCTTCTGAGCTACCATTGCTTCAGAAGAGAAGAACCATCAAGGAAAGCTAAATGACAGGGGCCGGGGGGAACGTTTCTTAGGGGGGAGGGGCTGTCCACTCCGAGCTTCTTAGGGGGGGAACCAGACCAGATAGTCAAGTTGCCTAACAGGGGGAAATCATTGCAACAGTGTTTCTCTACCAAAAGGCGGGAGGACGGGAGACGTAAAAAGACCGAAACCTCAATGCTCTCCCTGTGAAGGGGAGATGGAAGACTAGCAATTCGTCTTTGACATCAAACCGCGATAAAACGTTCTGCAAAAACACGTGACCTCTCAGGAAGAACGCTCCTATACCCATGGAAATTAGAGATCACGTCATTTGCGACCAGAAAGGACCCGCATCTGTTCAAGGGAAAGTCGGGACCCATATAGGGCCCCGTATCTCCACATAAAAGAAGCTAATCCCGGCACTGTGCAATACCACGTGAGTGGCCAGTAAAAGGAGGGTATGTGAAGGGAACGATGTCTACCAAAACGGGGAGAAAAGGGGGAGGCCCAAATTTGGTCGCGGCAAATTTTCTCAAAAGTGCCAAAAGGAAGTGGAGGGAGGAATGGCCACCCTGGGGGAAAAAACAATAAGCTGGCTTCAGTCCGGGAGGGAAAAACAGGGTATATGAAAGTGCTTTGCGGGGCTGGGGGACCGAGGAAACGTAGCGCAGAGTCGCGACTTGCATCAGAGACAAGGCGGCTCCAACCCAAGGGGGGGGGGGCAAGGAAGTGTTGGGCTGAAAGGTGAATGAGCACCCATAGGCTGGTAAAGGGCCCACACAAAAGAACTCAAAGAAGGAAGGAACCCACCCTAGGACGGGCCTTTTCCATCGCGGAGAAGTGACCACTGGGGGCGCACCCGCATAGCAGAACGCCGAGGGAACACAACACTCGTAGGGCGGATGGGGGAGCAGATACTTCCCGACGGGGGGAATTCTTCCTCGAGTAGGGCACTGCGACCGCTGATCACGAAAAGGCGAGCATCAGAGGGGGGGGCCCCTTGAAGAGACGTTGCAATCGACGTTTGCAAGAGTGGTCTTCAGAAGGGGGGATTTGAGGGGGGATCGAATGCACGAAAAGGTGTTCTACATCAGTCCGGCGATTACGTTAGGAAGGAAGGTGACTCCGTTGAAGGAACGCCGAGAAAGCCGGAAAAACCATGCCAGGGGAAATCGTTAGCCGTTCGAAAAGTATCTGAGCGACTGAGGGCGCACCATAAAAAACTACGGAGGAAGGGGGGGGATATGGCCGGATCTTCACACCAACTAAAGAAAAAGGAAATCCTTTAACGACTGACAATGGACACCATGAAGAAAAAGGAAAACTGTGTGACCGGGGAGTCGCGACTAAGGAAGGGACCCGAACGCCATATGCGAGAAAAAAAACCGATGCGGGATGGAGGACCGCGAACAAAAAACTTTTAGGAGGGAGTAGGGCATTCAAAAACCACGGAAAAGGCAAGAGATCACCCCTCATCAGGAACCCCTAACCGTCATACAAGGAAGGGTCGGCCTTCTGCCTCCAATGGAGGGGAATATATGATCAAAAAGATGAAAAGAGGAGAGTGAAAAAAAGGGAAAGGGATCTTGTCTCCTCGAAAAGGCGAAGGACGCTGGGTTCACAACCTGCTCTTGGTGGGAGTGACGGAAGTTTTTTAATTCTCATTTCGGAAGAAAGGGAAAAATCGCGGTAACGGTCAGGGAAAGGACTGATTGGATTCGGAGCAAACGGGTGACTTGCCATGGATAGAAAAATATATGCCATCCACCCGGAAGGAGGTCAGAGGACCATTTGCCGACAGGTGTTACCATGGCGAAAAGGGAGGGTAACACACGAGGTACACAGAAGGCTGTGGGGAGGGGCTGGCCCGATCTATAAAGGGTGCGGGCGCTACTGGATCTCCTCTCGATCGGGCGAACTTCTCGAAAAGAGGGGACCGGGGGGGGGGGAACAGGAGAATCCCTCTGGTCGGGAAAAGGGACACATCGGCACTCCACCCGCACGAATCCACAAAGGGTCCGGGCTAACCCAAAAAGAGGGCGGGCCGGGACCGATCTACGAAGCACCCAGGAAGGAAGAGCCATCTGGGGTGACCCAACCTTCAAAACACTGCCGGATTTACCTCCTACTCGAGAGACAAAGCACTTCAAGGCTGGTCCGTCTATACGCTTCTAAAAGAGAAGCTAGGGTGCTTAATACTATCCCGCGGAAGAGATGGCAGAAGCCTTATCCAAAGAATTTCTCAGGGGAGACAATACTGGGGTATCCGCGACAGGAGCCGCTGAGCACGCTACGCCGGGGTCATCGGAGGGGGTCTGGTAAATACTTCAACTCAAATTAATAACGGAAAAAAAAACGGCCCGTACACCTTCTTGGACGGTTGGAATTAAGATCCGTGTTGACAAGGTTCCCCCCGGGGGTGAAAAACAGGCCGCACCAAATTCCTGGGGCGAAGAAGTCGTTGAGCATGGAATGGAATGCCAATTTGCCAGACGGGAAGAATTGAAAACAATCAAAAGACAAAAAAATCAAGACACCGAAACCATGGGTGAAGGGGGCATCTCCAAGAAAAGCCGACCACAGGTGAAGGTTGCCCGCATCAGAGAAATAAAAGGGCGGAAGCTAGACACACCTTAAGGAGTTCAGCTGATACAATTTTTGGCGCACCGACGGACCTAGTATGGGGGGGGGGGACACGGGGTGATAGCGCGAAATAGGTGAAATTCATAAGCAACTGGCAGACGCTCTTGGAAAAAGTGCGGTGTTGCCCGAAAGCGCGTCATATGGAAGCTGGGGGATGGAAAAATCAGGGGAACCTCCGCTTTCGGGAGAACTTCCTTAAAAATGAGGCAATAACACGGATTATCACGTTGGGACGTATCTACGTGGGGGGAGTTGACTCTTCGACGGGGGACATTTTTTCTCCACCACGGTCCTAATTCGAAAAGAGCTACGACTCTCTGAAGTAGTCACTCGCATCCAGGCTCAACACCACAGTGTGGAACACAGACATTCCACAACCAAAATACTCGCTTCTATCACAAGTGGGAAACAATCTCGCTCTATTCCTCGCTACCACCGACCCTCCTGAGGGTCCAAACACCACAACGCTGCTTTCAAAATGCGTCTGGAAAATTTCTACCTACCGCCGCACTACCTAACGACAACGACCAGCAAATTGATGTCACACTCACTTAAACGAGTGCGGAGCCCCCCGCTGGTCATGGGGCATCCTCCTTAAATGGAAACCCCCCTTGAAGCGAATTGCATTTCGTCTGAACATTCTGGAGTCCCCTTAGTTGATCCATGGAATGCAGAAAGACCGGACGTAAAGGTACGGTAACGCTGCCGGGGAAGTGCTGCGCTGGAAGGGTTCCTCAAATGAATGGGTGGTTTCGACTGACTAGAGAAAACATCAGAAAAAAATAAATATGCCGAAGGGTAAAAAGCGTGATGATCTTGAAGACCCTCGCGCGGTAAAACCCTATTCCAGAAGAACACTCGGGAAAAAGGTTGGGGCGCTCTTTTGGAAAAAGGAGCCATCTAAACCCCCCCCCCCTTTCTGGAAAGGCTTTCCCCGGTGGAATACATGACCCAGAAAGGAGCTGACGGACTGAAAAAGCTTTACCTGGGATTACCCTGACTCATGTTCTGACAACCCTCTTTGGAGAGCGAACGCCAGAGAAAAGTATCTAACGCAAAACCTCAAATTCGCTAACGGTAAACAACAAAAAACAAAAAACAAAAATACCTCGTGATTACGAAACACCACGTAAAGCAGCCCCGGTGCCGCCAGCCACAGCCAGTGCACTGTGAGACATCGAAAAAAAAATCGATTTGTCGGGGCCGGGTAGCCCGGGAAATGGCCGCGTCTTCTCGTCAGAGCTCGCAATCACACAATGAGGGGGAGAAAATGGCGACAAGAAGACAACCAAACATTCAACCTCGACAAGGACCCACTACTCGACTTTCCACAAAAAGGACGCACCAGCAGAACGCGAGCTGTCGGGTCGGACTTCTTTCCTAGACCTTGAAGCGTGCAGTTGGTGGGCGAGTCCGACTAAAGTCTTTCGCAAACCTCTTCGTCGGGGAGACGCCGATTAAGGGGGAAAGGTAAAATCTGTTGCTACGCGAAGATTCCTGTCACATGTAGGGGAGAGAAAAAAAACAAAAAAAAAAAAAACAAAAAAAAAAAAAAAAACAAAAAAAAAAAAAAAAAAGAAAAAAAAAGAAAATCTGGCCAGCGAAAAAGGGGTACCGGGGGGAATTCTCTCTGGAGTCAGACAAGTCCTCGAAAAAAAAAGTACTGCTTTCTCGAAAAAAAAAAATAGGGGAAAAAACCGCCCGCGACGGATAACGAGCATCGTCTGAGGAAAACCATCTTGCATACGGGTTGAGGGTCCAGACACAGTGACATCCCGTCGAAAATCAGATGTAGAACGCGAAAATTGCTCGCAGTTACTAGTAGGGGCAGTGGGAATGACCCACAGCACTGGACACGTTGACAAAAATGGACCGAACTTCGCGAGAAGTACATCAGATCCAGCGCAAAACCGCACAAGCGCCGAGTATTAGAGCCAGGATCGGGGGGCAGCCCGTCGGTATCTAGACGGCGTATGGACAAGGAGGCTTTTGACCATGATGGCAGTTGCCTAACACTTCGAAAGGAATTTCCCGGAAAAAGGTGTGCTCGCACATCCGGAAAGGGCACGTGAGGCCACGGGCCTATGTACCAGAGTCTCGAAGTCTGGAAATGTGAGGGTCGAAAAAATTCGGCCGCTGACGCGCACAACGATACTAACCTAGAAAACCTTCGGCAACACAATGCGCAAACGAAGAAGGCCTATACCGGATAAAACGAATAAAACTTGATGAACCAATCACCTTCTGGAGGGGAAGTCGGGTCAACATAGGTCTGCAAAGCTCTCACATAGTGAGGCGCAATATTAAATTCACCCGCACAATTTCTCCCCAGGTACCCTTAACCAATCTCCCCCGCGGGAAGGGGGGAAAAGGATTTTAATGGAGTCAAAAGTCTGCAAGATCTCACAGTTGGTTCCTTTGGGCAATGTATGCTCAACACATTTCCCTCGGAAAAAAACTGACCCTAAGGAACCCGTTAGTACCTGGCCTCAAAAAACGCGAAGAACCCTACGAAGCGGAGCAACCCAAAGTCACGACCAAGGCGACTCCTTTATACTGAAAGAAAAAGCACCAATTTCTTGTGAATGAGGGAAAAGTGGAGGGCCCTTCGCCGAGGCGGGCAAGCGGAGCGACCAACACAGAAACCGAACGATTTGGGTTGGAGGGGGAACAGTGTTCGAAAAACGTTGTGAGGGGTCAACCGCCGCGGACCTAAAAGGGAAAAGAAAGTGGGCGTGGCCTCGGGTCCATTAGAATGGGGCAGGGGGAAGACCAACGAACCGGGCGGTAAGGAGACCGCAGGACGAGGGCCCGTCCGCGGAAAAAATCTTCGGACAAAAGATGGTGATACGGCGGAGGGCAGAATCCTGCCAAGTCCGAAGTCGGAAAGCTCGCCGTGATATGTGCCTGGGACACGCAGACGAAAATGAAAAGCGCCCATACTCAAAGGTCGTACAGAGCGTGCCTCAGCACGAGGGGGGCAAAGAGGCAGGTGTGTGGGTATCGCACGCGAAGCACGATGTGTAAGCGCAGAAAGAAGTGCTGAGCGGTGAGGCCGATTGGGTTCGCCGTGGTCAGGGCCGAACAAGCCGGTTTCACCGTACAACCAAAAGGGACCCTCGGGGCAAACAGCCCCGTTAGGGAAGAGGAGAGGCGACTCCCGACGCCACCAACACTAAAACCTTCTGCGTCCAATCGGGCTCATGAAGATGGAGAAAAAAACACGGCACAATAAACACCAAGAAAAGCAAAGTACCTCGAAGCAAGGCCATGGTCACCCCATGGAAAAGGCCAAAGGTCAAAATGCGGTCTGAGTTAGCGTCCAGACATCAAGGACCCTTAACGATGAGGTCTCGAAACGGAAAGACAAGCTCATTCTAATGGGAGCGGAACACGGCAGTATAACTCTCATGGGGAAAAGGTTCATGTCCCTCTAACCACGGCTGAAAAACACTGATAACAAAATAGCAAAACAGCCACCCCGGTTTCTTCCCACCTAAACGAGAGGCCTGACAACGGGAACAGACCCTCTGACCTAGCACAATATCTTTCGTACG
>Ga0179593_1283395_pt1 | contig 23612 bp, 29 predicted proteins | sample CZODoug2_1_08_16_FD_185931 | JGI IMG/M metagenome (GOLD analysis project Ga0179593, IMG submission 185931) | Vadose zone soil fungal communities from Angelo Coast Range Reserve, California, USA - CZODoug2_1_08_16fungal (PacBio error correction) | ecosystem: Environmental > Terrestrial > Soil >...
TTCCTAGGGGCGTCGGTTATGCTTCGGGGGGGGACACGGAGCGGGTGGCGGCCTGCGCCAATGAACATAGAAAGGGTTGGAAAGGAAGGGATGGTTCGAAATCTAGAAAAATCGGCTTGCGGTGAGGGGAAAAAAAACCAAAGAGGAAAAAAGGTGTCAGCCGTTCCGAACGGGGGGCCTCAGGGGGAACAAACCGCCATCAGCTACAAAAAACTTGAAAGTGGTCTCCAGGCAGGTCAGAGCGAACCGAGGAGAGGAATCGTCTGAAGGAAAAGAAAAAAACATGTCCTTCTTTCGGAAGGGAAAATGCGAAGGTTTGAACGAATAGAAATTGGGGACATTGAACCAAGAAAATTTTTTGACCTGCCGTTACTGAGAAAAAAAAAGGAGTCCAGCTGCTTGAGAAGCGACGCGTACCAATCAGAGCAGAAAGGAAAAAAAAACACACATTATGGAAAAGAAGGGAAACCTAAGCATGTGTAGGGCGTCGTCGGACGCACAAAAAAAAAAAAACAGGAAGGAGAAGCAAAAAAGAAAGAGTCTGCAACATCAAAATTTCTTACAAATTTCAAAGGAACCCTCGAAAAGCCCCGGGGAAGACAACTAAACGAAAAAGTTGTCGCGAACCAAGATATTGAATCCCTCGGAAAAACGAGACACACCCGAGAATTGCAGAGCCGTGAAGCACAAGTTTGTTAAGCATCAATGGCTCCTGTCTGAGAATGGGGAAAAACCTCAGGAAGGGCAAAACTCACTGGCAAACAAGATTAACCCTCTCCAGAATTAAAAAATAGGAAACCAACACCAGGAACCGGTTGAAAAAACCGACACGAGCCTGGGCTAATCAGTCCTAGAGATTCCCTCGCTTCAGTGAACTCTGGTGAACCTGGAAAGGATAACCCACTGCAGGAGCCCCAGCCGCACTCAACATGACGCCCTTGAGGATCGAGAGCGAGTCCGCAAGTTACATCACTGGGCCGGAGGGGGGTGTTTTTCCTCGTTTCCCAGACACACAGTTCCCACAGTTCACTAAGAGCCTCAGAACAAAAAAAGCGGACGAACAAACGAAATTACAAAAACCACACCCCACAGGAAAGGAACGTGCAAGGGATGAAAAAAGATCACGCTGTGGGAGTCACGGAGGGGGGGGAAAAAGCAACCCGGGAAGCGAACCAACCGTCCAGAAGAAATAGATATCCCGGCCGTGGTGCAGGGGAAAAAACAGGGTGCAGTTTTGAAAAAAGGATCGAGGGACACGAGTCGGAACCTTGGTGGAGAAGGACCCTTCCGGACCCATGAGGAAGTGGACCGGGTGTGACCATGGACTAGAAGTAGGAGGGGGGTCGTGGAGGAGGGCCAGTGGCCCAAATCTAAAGGAGCGGGCGGAAAAAACATTCCACAAGTACACCCAATCGGCCAGGAAAGGGGGGGGTGTTGCAGGCCGGTACGTTCCGCAAACAGGCCCAACGTTCTTTCACGGGGGACGGGTGGTCGAAAAGGGGGTATGGGGCAAGCCAGGTTGGAAGGCGGGCAGGGAAGAGGGGGTCAACAGGGGGATGCAGGTTTTTAATGCGGGGGGGATCCGCGGACAAAACCACTTCGGGGGGGGTCGAAAAAAAGGGGGGACGTGCCAAAAAAACACAAATCGCGGATGCCCCAGCAGGAAGTCAAACGAAGGGGTGAAGGGTGGGGGTGGGTTGTGGAAGAGGACATGAGGTACGGGAAAAACGAAACAAAGTGGTCGGGAGAAAGCACCAAGACTAAAACAGAACAAAGTGTGCGAAGACGGTTGGGTCTAAAAAAACATTGAGTGCAGAGGGGAGGGGTAAGTTCCTGGTGGTCAGGGGGGAAAGTGTTTAAGCCGAAAGCCGCGAAAAACGCCGAGTGTTAGAAAGTTCGGGGCCGTAGGGTGAAATCAGACGGTTTGGGGTGATCACAAGAAATTTGAGGGAGAAGCACGAATGGCAAAGCGAAGCAAACAAAGAGGGTCAGGAGATGGAATTCCAGTGGGGCTAATGTATGTAAAAGAGGCAGAGAGAAAAAGGGAAGGAACCATGGACAAATCGCCGGGGTTTTAAACTAGGCACCAAAAACAGGTCACCACGGTTTGGAGGAGGTCCCTGATTGGGGGGCCGAAATTAGAGGAAAAAAGAAAAGATGGGGTAAAAAAAAATAGGGGTCAGAGCAGCGGGTTTCACAAGGGACGTGAGTGCAAGCCGGTGAAAAGACAAATATAAACCTCACTTCGAAGAAAGCACCCGGGAGGAATCGGGAGGCGAGAACTTCGAAAAAAACAGGGAAGAAGGACTTCCGAAGGACAGGAAGGAAACGGGGGGGGGAATCTGAAAAAAAAAAAAAGGGATGTTCCTTACAAAGTAGATACGTGGGTTACCAACCGAAAAGCCGCGAAGAATAGGAGGGGGTGGGGGAACTCCTTGTGCTTCGCCCCAAAAGGAAAAGTGATTTCTGCAAAACCAACGTGGGGAGGGTCGGTACCTTTGAAAGAAAGGTTGTCTCGGCGGAAACGATCACAGAGGTCAGGAACACGAAAAAGGAGACCGTGTCATTGAAACCAGACCTACGTACGACACGGGACACGATCCAGAAGGGGGTGTCCTTTGGGGGATCAGGCAGTCGCCACGCATTCAAGTGTATTCAGGGGAAGGGGGGGGGGGGAGTGATTGGGAAAACCTCAAAACCCATCCCCGCGAACTATAAAATGCGCTAAAAGGGAAAATTTGTGGGGGAACACAACTGTAAGGGACCACCAAACGAATTTTCCTCTCGGGGTTGACTATCCCTTTAGTGCATCAATAAAAAAAAGGGAGGCGCAAAAACACCCAAGCCCGCCAAACATCAAGAACTCGACGGGGGATATAGACTCAAAACAACAACAAGAAAGAGGAAAAGAGAAGGAAAGAAGGGACTATAGTGCCTGTGGGAGGGGATGGGATTGGGGACCTGGTGGGAATAGAAAAAAAAATACCAACCGAAGAAAGAAAAGGGGGGAAGGAGATCTGGGGGGGCACAAGGCCGGGTGGTTCGGATGAATTCCTAAGAGAGGGGGAAAAGGATAAACCAAAAGGCTGCAAGAAAAGAAACCTGGCAGCCTGGCAGAGAAAAGGACCAGACAGACTTGAGTCATTCCTTCGAAAGAGAAAAGGGGAGAAAAGATTCACCCAGACACCGGATAAGCGTGAAAGGGGCACGAAGGAACGACGGGGTTCTGAAGGGGAGGAACAAAATCGCCACCCGACGTGGTGGGAAGACCAATCTAGGAAAGTGGCGAACCCTCAGGCGTCAACAGTGAAACACCTATAGGGGGCGCCCAATCAAAGGGGGGCAGGATCTACCTGTAAGAGGAATCTCGCTCTCACAACTCCCTTGTCGAAGACTGAAGAAGGGGGGCAAGGAAGAAATAGACGTAAAGTGGCCGGATTGAAAGGGAAAAAATGTGAGGTAAGCCATGCGGTTCTCAACGGTCTTTTAAAAGGGGTTCAACACTCCTAAAGGTTAAAAAAGGCGAGAAAGACGCCAGGGAGGGCGCAAAGGAAGGGGGTTTTGGCAGGAAAGACGAAATGGGCTCCACCGAGACAGGAAGACCAGCACAAGGGGGCCTTGTGAGGGGGGGGTGGCAACCGGGCGACCTGCCGGAAGGAAAAAAAAACTGGGAGTAGGTGAAAATGCCCGAAAATCGAACAGGACACGGAGAGGGGGAAAAAGGGGCTCGGTCGCCAATCAGAAAGACGTCCTACCAGCCCCTGGGAAGAGTCACCCCCCAACTTTCTATCAAAGGAAAATCGACGCCACAACCGAAAAGCGCGGAAGAGCAATGCCTAGGTCACGATGGAAACAGACCGACTGCAACCTGACAAAGAAAAGGGAACCTGTTTCGCCAACCAACACACGCTCGCACACCAGGGGGGGACTGGTTGGGGGGTCGCCAAAACGGAGAAAAAGAAGCCGACATCGGAAGACTCCCAAAAAACCGACAAAATCGGAAAATCGGCCTCCGCCGCGAAAGAAGGTGGGACGCCTCGACCCGACGCCGGGTAGGAGTGGGATCAAAACTACCTCTGCAAAAACCTAACGAGGACACGGGGGCAATCATGGCACCCTGGACCAAAGCAGAGGGCCACCTAGGGAAGCAAAAAACTTCCCACTTAAAGAAATGTTTGCCTGGAGGGCGGAAAAAACGGGATAACAAACGACGGAACGACAACATGGAAAGGGGAAGTGGGCCCGCCTCCTCGAGTGAAAAGGGAAGACCTCAACCTCCTAAAACTAACTTCACTAGAAGAACAAAAAAAAAAAGGGAGAAATACAATGGTTCAGATTACGAGGGAACTTTATAACACAAAAAAAGTCGCCAGATAGAAAGAACTCCCATCCTGGGAAAAAAAAAATTCCGCAGTAACCTTTCCAAAGCACCACTGAAAACCCACGGGACGAACCCAACAGGGCTCTACTGAAGGGGGGGAGAGGGTAGAAAAAATAATTTCTGGGGGTGTTTAACAACTCGACATACACCAAAATCGGAGTAAAAAAAAAAAAAATCAAAAAAAAACCAGGTAAGTTGTCAGGGTGGTGGGGGGGGTGGGTTGTAAAGCTCTGCGGACAGGGGGGGGGAGATTAGCTCTCCTTGGGAACTCGATGTGATGGAAACGAAGGACTCACTCGTACAGGGAAGAGGGCGGGCGACTCGCCTAGGAAAGCTGACTAGGATACGGGAGAGGCATGGATGCAAGGCCGGGATGATAGGTTGGGTGGGGGGGCGTCAGGTAACTGCGGCGAATAAGGAGGAAGAAAACTGAAATGAATGTGGAGGCATGCAAAACGGGGCGCCCCGGGTTAAAGTCGCTGTGAAATTGGACTCGCAATCGGGAGGAAAGGGAGTTCCATGACAGCAAGTCTTTTCCAACCCTCAAAAAAAAAGGGAAAAAAAAAAACCCGGCCCGCGTCGAACAACCTGCCCAGCACGGCACGTGGCGCGGGCGGCCGCCGGACGGAAGGGAAAGATGTTCAACGCTCCTCTAAGGAGAAGAACAACCTTGAGGAATCCGTGCTGTACGGGTCCGGGGAAGGCTACCAAAGCGCGTACCTTTCAGAAATGGCGGTTGCGCCCTCAGAATGGAACGGAGAAAACCTGACGCGCTGAGGCGGCGGAAGAAAAGAAAATAGAGGACGAACAACACAACAACCGGGGGAGGAGAATGAAGATGGAGGAGGGGTGGGAGGAGGGAAGGGGGGGTGAAAGAAAAAAAAAAAACCCCGCAGCACGCACGAAGGTCTCAGCCTGGAAGAGATTATTAAAAAAAAAGCACAATGGGAAAGTAACATTCCGCCGTCGAACACAATAGGGAAAAGGGGGACCAGTTACAATCCCTAATAGACAAGTGGTTGGTAACAAAGAAAACGAGGAGCCCATCGTTCCGAGGCGAAGAAGAAATCACACCATGCCCACCCAAATGAAGATACTTATGCATTGGGGTCAGGAAAGGAACCCGCCGGGCGGAAGCTGGGCAGCAGAAATAGCAATGGAACTGCCCTTTGCGCAGCTGGCCGCGCCCATTAAAAAAAAGAAGGAGGAAACCAGAAACTACGGGCCCCCTTGTGTGCAGCCCAAACGGGGGAAAAAACCGGGAACTCTCCTCGCCCCGACATCAGAAAGGCAAAAAAATCCCCAATCCTGATATAAAGCACTCCCTCTCAAAAATGACCGTCCACTCCAGGGGAAGAAATGAACACAGCTGGCTGGAGTCAGTCGCACCGGGGAAAAAACTCCTTTATGGTCCTGACGTTTTTCCCAGCACCGAGTTCCACAGGACGAAGCAATCCCCAGGGGGAAAACCAACGCCGACAAAAACGTCGCTGAACAAACCACACAACACAAAACTAACACGAAGGTTGGAATAGAATACCGCGGTTGTGGATGTCCCGAGGGGGGTAAAGGGCCAACCTTGCAGGGGAAGGAGAAAAAAGAAACCGCAAGGAGTGCAAGCGGGGGGCGGGTGGTGCAGTGCGTGAAGGAAGAAGGGGGGTGGGACCAAAGGGCGTAGGTCTTTTCACGAGCGAGTGGAAAGACAGTCAGAGGGAAGGGGGTTGAAACCAGGAAAGTACCGTGGGGGGTTTTGGGCCAATTGCGCGAAGTAGGCAAAGAACTTTGCGAAGGGGACCCTGGCGAAGCCGCGCAAACATTCCCAGTCCCCAGGGGGGTCGTTAATCGGGGCACCAGGCAGTGAAAAAGGCCAGCAACGTTTTCTGTAAAGGGGGGCTGGCGAGGGTGCGGGGGGGAACCCGAGAGGAGGACAGATGGGGGGAAGAGTGTGCCCTCGATGAAGCAGGTTTTGCCGGGTATTAAAAAAATTCAAAAGGGGCCCACGGGGCCACCCCCGTCGGCAGAAAATCACAAACGGAGCCAGAGGGGAGGAGAAACCGTGCGACCGGAGGTGGTGGGGGCAGCTATAGGGGGGGGACTGGGGCCAGTGGGACGCCAGGGACCCCGCAAAATACAAGGTGCGGCAAGGGGGGGTTTTGGACGAACTAGGTGAATGGGGGGGCAGGAAAACAAGGGCCGGGCAAGAGGGTAAACCCCCCGCAAAAAAAAGCAGAAAGCTTTCCTGCAGCTTGGCTGTGGAAGGATTGGGGGGGCATCCTCGAGGGTGGGTCGGGAACAGGGGGCCGCTTGAGCCCGTGTCAGAAAAAAGGAAAAGCAGGTCCGCGTGAGCCTGGCGATGTTCGGGGTACAGGGGGGGGCACCCTCCGAGAAGAAAAACTTGCGAGCCATGGAGTAAACAAGGGGAAAAAACCAAGAACCACCCATACGGGAACAGGTACCCAGTTGCCCTGAAGGGGGCATCACAAAAGTCAGGGGGAAGGCCAACCCTGGTGAAAAAAAGCAAAAAACAGTCGACGAGGGGTCCAATGAAGAGGGGGTGGAAAAAAAAGGGGGATAACAAGAAAGAATGGCTACCCTCACCTCATGTGGTAGTAATAAAATCACTGGGAGAAGATCTATGCCCCCCCCCGAGGTTATAGTATGCTCCGGGGGAAAGGTGAGTGCCCCGGCAAGCATAAGGACATCCCCACTGGACCACGATAGAAGGTCGAAAAGACAAAGGGGACAATCTTTGCGTGTAAGGACCTGGGCAGGGCCAAAAAAAAAAAAAAAAAAAAACCAGAAGAAGGGCCACCGGCCCACCTCGATTTCGCCACCCAGCAGCAGTTGGGGGCGGCAGGTACGGGTCATCATTTTTGCCGGAGGCAACGGAAAAACGTCACTCGGGACGGCACCGAGAGAGAAGGGGGGGGATGGGTAAAAGGCAAAAACGCCCCTCGCCTGGCAGAACGGGTCCCGTCCAGAACCAGGACGGGTGCCTGGGGGCAACTAGGCAAGCAGTCTCACCGGCAGGGAACCAGGGGGAGGTTCTTGTGGTGGGAAAAACGAAAGCAATCTCCGGAAACAGAAAAAACTGGGTAGTCGGGAAAAAACCGCTACGTTCCACCGGCACAACTCAGGGATTTCAAAAAGACGGACGTTGCGTAAAGCACAGGGAAGGTACTGTAGCAGAAAACCTGCAAAAAAAGGTTCCCCAAGCACAAGCCAATCAATAAATACTGATTAGACGAGGAACAACAAGGAGGGATGAAGAGGAGAGAAGCTTGAGAATCTGCGGGGAAAGGCGGAGGTTGGGAAAGGGTGAGTTGTTCGGAGCACCCCCGGCGGAGGACCACGAGCGCATCCCGATGGTGGGAATCAAGTCCGCGTACACTGGGGAATAAGGTTTGAAAACTGCAGCCGTTCTCGAAGGGAGGGTTGGGGAAAAAAACCACGCAACAAAAAAAATTGCAGCCTTTACAGGCTTCCGGACCAAACTGCAGGAAAAACGAACAAACCGGAGAAGGCTTCGGAGGTTCCGGAGAAGGGGCAAAATGCTTTTCGAGCCCTGTCCACCTAAAACCGTTAAGAAAGAGGGGGGAAAATAAGAAAAAAGAGGACGGACTTCGGAGAAATTAAAACAACTGGCAAAATCAAAGGCGCCGAACGTGTGTTTCAAGAATCGATGACAGTGGGCAAAGCCGGGCACTTGAATCCAGGGATGGACTGGGGCCCTCAGGAACTCAAAAAAGGGGACGGGTAAAAAAGGAAAAGGAATGTGGCGAAACATAATCTCTGTAGCAAGCAAAGGCATGTGAAACGACGTCCCTCCGGGGGACTACAACGAGACGAGGTAACGATTAAAAGCTGACCCCTGAGGGGTGCGGTAAGGAAAAATTCGTAGAGGGCGGCAAACGTCTTCCACGGAGAAAGGAAAAAGGGGGAAAAAAAAAAAATCGCGCTGTGCATTTACAGAAGGGCCAAAAAGGGGGGTTGAAAAAAAAGGCAATCGATGGCGCGGTGACAAAGGGACGCACCGGATACCTGGGGGGGTTCGTGTGGGCCAAAAGGAAAAAACATGCAACCTGACAGGGCCACGAAGGGCAAACATTTTAACAGACATAAAGGACCAGAGAAAAAAAACTCCGACGAGGCGTCTCTTAAATCACGGCTAAGACTACGGGGAACAAAAAGTCAACACAAACCGTCATAGGGACGGTACTCGCAAGGAAAAGCAACCCAAAAAAAAAGCGGCTGCGTCAGTAGACCACCCTCAGGGCAACCGTCCCACTACCGAGTGCGCACCAAAAGCCTAACCTGGAGGGGGGGTGGGTTGAAAGCGCCGCCCTAAACAGGAGGAAAAAAAGGAAGAGAAAATAAGATAAAAAACCCAAGCAACAGTCGGAGGAACTGCGCCAAGAGCTCACGGAAGGGGAAAAAGTGTGGGCCCCTCGGACCCGACGCGGTGTCTGGAGGGGGATAAAAGAAAAACTGCGCAGCAAACATCGAGGCCAACAGGAAAACTTTTGCCAGAAGGTACCAACGGGCTCGTTAAAAAAAGACGACGGAACCAGAACTTGAAGACGGCAAACCTTTGGGGGGCAGGAGGAACCTGCATCCCAAAAAAAAGAAAAAACAAACAAGGGGATGGGAGGGCGCCGTGACTCAACGCCGAGGGCGAACAATGACCAGAAAAAAAGCCCCTCCTAATGGACCACCGCGGGCACCCCCGACCAAAAAAAAAAAACTGACCAATACTAACTTCCGAGACTTTCTCCACCACCGGCTTAAGGAGAGAGGAAAAAAGAAACGAAACTACAATCAGCTACGGTCCCGAATCAACCTTGCACCAAAAAAAGCACAAAAGAGGACAATTGAGCCGGGCGCCGAGCGCCCGGAAAGTCATGTTAAAAAACCTCGAAAATAAAAACACACGTGGTAGAATCAAAGGAAACGTTTAGTTTCGTGGGTGGGGGGGGGTCATATTCTGTGTGTCGGGGAGGGGGGAAAAGAAACGTACTATCAAAAAAAATGTGGGAAACGAGTGCTGAAAAAGGAACGGAGTTATTTAAACTAAAACCGGGGGGGACCGCGGATAGTCTCAAGGAGTTAAATGCGAGTTCGGCTGGAATACTGGGGTTTTTTGTTGCCGAGGGGGAATGCCGCGAAGAGACGAAAACCTCGGAGGGGGGGGAAATGCTGGGGGGCACAAGTCAAGGGAAGGGGGGGGGGGAAATCAATTGAAGGGGCCTGAAGCGCCGTCCAGGAGCGGACAACCGGGAGTCAAAAATTCCAACTGTGGAAAAAATCAAGACCCTCCCTTCCGCACCCCGGAAAAAGGAAAACACCTTAAAATAAAAGGGGGGAAAGAAGGGTAATCAAAAAGAAAGGGCGACGCCGGCGAGGGAACCTGGGATACTGAAAATGAAGATAACCAACCTGTCTTCAGCCACTGTCCGGTCGAGGGTAGGAGCGAAAATGGGTCAGTACCCTTTAAGTGTTAACCCAGAAAAATGTAAAAGGGGAGCACGGCACGCTGCGCCGGGTCGGAACTACAATACCAGACTCTCCCCCCCCAAAAACAAGAAGTATGAAAGGATGGGGTATGGGTCGTCGTACGAGAAAAAAAGTGCCACCCGGTTCCTCGCCCAATCGAGGGGACAAAAAAAAAATACTGAACAAGGGGGACGCGTCGAACAAAATCAAGACAACAAGTCCAAGACACAAGTTTTTGGACCGAGGAGGAGGGAAGGAACCCATATCCCCGGAAAAAACAGGCTCCACTCCCAGGAACGTAAAAAGACCTGGCAGTTGTTCCGAAGCGCAGGGAAAATGCTTTTACAACAACTCGTCACACAGCCGCTTATTGGCCGCCCCAAAGCAAGGGAAAACAGCAAGAGGAACCAAAAAGGTCCTGGGCGAAGAACACCGTCCAAAAATCTCCTTTGACCGAAACTGGAAGGGAGGAAATACGCGGGAAAACAAAAAAAACCAAACCGCCAAACGAGGAGAACCTCCACCAGGAAAAAAGCCCAGCCTAGTCCCAGCGCAAGTCAAGGCATAGTCCTCACAGGGTAAAACAGACACCGAAAGTTGGAGAGGGGAAAAGTCATCTATTGGAAAGGGATTCCAAGGACCACTCTACACAACAAAAAACACTGGGAATACACAAACCTATCGGGGGAAAAAAAAACCACAACAAACAGGAGAAAAAAAAAAAAAACTCCCTTTGTGAGGTCGTACTCAGCTGTTTTCAAGGAAGGAAGGTGGGAAAATCATGGTCAGCCAAGGCTTCCTGAAGGAACTCCTATGGGGAAGGGCAGGGGAAAAAGGGGGGGAGGGGTGGGTTTACAGTGCGGTGACGTAGCGAGTTGTGGAGGAGGGAGGTTTCCTCTAGCCGGGCGGTGGGGGGAAATTCGATATTGGGGGACCATTCAACGGGCTGAAGGGGGTTGGGTCGTAGGGAAGTAAGGGGAAGTCACGTCGGGAGGAATCCAGGCCGCTAGGGCGGTACGCAAATTCCGAGTCCCAGTTTGGTAAAGGGGGGGGGAAGGTAGGGGGGGGCCGGTGTAAAGCAAAGTCAAATTAGACGGAATTGGAAACTGAAGTAGGGGGGCCAAGTAAAAAAGGGGAAGTAAAAATTAAAAAGCCGGGCCATCATAGTATCAGGGTGTTGCAAACGAGTGTATCACGCCACCGACCAAAATAGTGAGTGAAAAAAAAAAAAAAAATCGCGGAACCTATTCGAAACTGGGGCGTGGGGTGGGGATCTGATGAGGAAGGGGAAAAAAAAAACAGCGGCACGCGGCGCCCCACCCGCACCACTCCCAGGTGCGATCCGGGGGGGAAAAACATTGGGGGATACTGGGGAAATTTGCCTGGGTGGGGGGAAAGGGAAAAGGGAACGTTGAACCCGCCACAGGCCAGAGACTGTTCGGGGGAAAAAATATCACACAGCCCCGAAGGGTGGGGGGTGGGTTAATCTGAAACTTTACAGGCCATTGGAAGAGAAAGAAAAACGGACACAAGGGTGATAACGGCGGGGGTCCTGGCCCCTGTGGGTTAAAATCTACCCCGGGACAAAAAGCCAGCCCCATTGCCACCCATAACACAGGCCATAAAAAACGGTTTCAGACTTCCTGAATCGGGTGAGCGCCAGGTGAGGGAAAAAAAAAAAAACCCTTGGGGAAGGAAGCAACAGCTGAAACCGGTATCTTGAGGTGGTCCAGTTGTTACGCCAAAAACAGAAAAGAAAGTGGACTAAGCAACCCAAAACCATAGAAAGCGTCAAAAGCGAACCCAAAGGGGGGGACGTATTCGCGAACGGGAAAGAACTAGATCAGCGAAAGAATGAAACGCAAATTGAAAAAAACGGCTATCGACAAAAAAAAAAAGTCTCGTTACGGGAAAGAAGATGGGGGTCGCCACCGGTAAAACTCTGGAGAAAAACACCAAGGTGTTGGGTGGTGAAGGGGTCTAGGGGGACAAAAAAGTTGGACACACGGCGGGAAAAAACGTAACCCGGCCCGGGCACCAAGGCCGACTGGAAGAGATGCCCAGTACCAAAAAAAAAAAAAAACGGGCCAAAAAAGGAACGTCAACCGGAAAAAAAAGGAACGTGGTTGGGGGGTAATCTGGCCAGGCGCACAAGGAAAGTGAAAGGGGAGAGCAGGTGTTAAAAGGAACCACAACGCAATAGAGACTCCGGGGAACCTAACCTTAGTGGGTTGGAAAAAGAACCCACGTGGGGGGGGCTGTGAAGCCCGTGAAAAAAACTGGGGGGTCCCCTTTGTCGAGGCCTTTGACGTTGAAGACAGGAAAAACACGGACAACTTCTCCCCACAGGATCATAAAAAAAAAAAAAGAAAAAAGAGGAGTATCCCTCAGAAAAAACAAAAAAAAAAGATTAAAATAATCCTTTAGAATCAGAGGGGAAACCACTTGAATGCAAAAATGGGCTCCACGGTATTTCTAAATGGGCCACCTAACAAGAAAAATAACCACTATCAATAAATACGAGGGTAAGGCGTCAAAAACAGATCCGTGCGGTAGGAACAAGGAGGTAAGTGGGGGGGCAGAACACAGAAACTTAGCCAAACCCGGTCCTGGTACCAGGGCAATTCACAGTGATCAGGGCGGGAAAAAAGAAGTCTTCTAAAAAAAATTCCCTACTTCAAGGGGGGGAGAGCTTTTTCGGACCTTAACACCGAGAAGCGGGGGGTCAATAAAGGAAGACTTCAGGAAAGAAAGGCAAAGAACAAAAACTTTGGGTGGGGGGCAGAGAAGAGATACCAACCCTAAAAAAGGCGGCAAAGGGGGCAACGAAATGGAATGTAAGGCCTCAGGACGGGGGGGACAAGGCGAAAAATAAATTCACTCGAAAAAAAACCGCAGGTCAAGGGGGGACAGAAGAAAGGGACTCCTGTAAACGAAAAAAAAAACCTCGGAGGCCGAGAAAAAAAAAGAAAAAAAGGAGGTGCGGGAGCCATGGAACAGGTAAACTTCAAAAAAAGGGAGGTCAATAAAAGGGAAACGGCCGAAGACTCCGCTGCATAAGAAGGACATGGTTGAAACGGAAGCGAATGGCGGCACAATCAGTAAAAAAAAGGGGTGTTTCTGGGGGCAACCTTGCGGAAAAATGGGAAAACCGGGCGTGGACCCAGGAAAAGCGGTCCAAAACGTCGAAGGGGCTCAGCACTGGAAAGAAGGGGGAAATCTGCGGCTAAAAACTGGTTCACCTAGACCCACGAGAGCGACTCCCCCTCGGGACGAAAAAGGAAACAAACCAAAAAAGGCAAAAAAAGGGCTTCGGGGCCCGAAAAGATGCACCTAAAAAAAAAAGCTGAAAAATTTTCCAAAACTGCTGCACTTGGAGGGGGGGGGGGAGGGTTGGCAAAAAAACGACGCCCACCGCGACAAGTACAAGGAAAAAAGGGGGAAGCAAGCGAAAGACCAAAGCACAGGACCCAGTGACATGGCAGGGCAACACGCCACGGGGGGGGGGGGGGACAGTCCAAAAACACGACGCGGGGGTCGCGTATCCACAGAAAAAGAATGTCAAAAGTACAAGAAAAAAAAAAAAAATCGATTTCCCTAACAAAGGGCCCCTGATACAGGGTGGGGAACCGGACTGCCCAAAGTTCCAAGGGTGAAGAAATTTTTCAAAAAGCGCAAAAAGACAAACCGCAAAAAAAAGCAACAACCGACGCAAAAAAATGGGGGAAGGGAAGGGGAACACTAACACATCGAAATCAGCGCCTACGTGGCCAGGATAAAATCAAAAAAAACGGACAGAACAGGTCCCAAAACAACGAGAAGGAGACACCACCGAAAAAATCAAGGACTAACGCTGACAAAATAGAAGAACCACACCCCCCAACCAGCGCAGGCAAACTGAAAAGAAAAAATAGGCGGACATCGGGAACGCGGAGCTCCCGAAGGTGCATGGGGGAAAAAACTCGGAAATCCAGGGTTAGAAATACATGTCCTTGGCAATGAAGGGGGGGGTGGTCCACGGTGTGTGGGGAGGAGGGGGTGTGTACTGAGGCGAAAACTTGGGGAAAACTCGGGAGAAGGGGAAAGCGGGGCTGATACTACTCGGGGGGGGGGGAGAAGCTGACCTGCTACAGGAGAGTCATTTAGGAGGGGGGGGAGGGGGGTACAAAAGCGGTTTTGGTGCGGAGGGGAAAGGGTGAACGTCAAGGTAGAGGGGGAGTCGGGGGACCCCGGCCTACCGGGGCGCGCAAGGCCTCGCGGGGGGGGAAAAGATTGGCTTGAGCCGCGGGGAATCGGAGCAAAGGGAGTTCCTGGGAAAAAAAAAAAAAAACATCGGAGTGGTGGGGTGAACCCAAAAACCCGGGAGAAAAGAGAAACCTAAAAGAAGGCGAGCCCTGGCGAAAAAAAAAAAAGGCGCTCGCCGAAGCAGGGAAAAAGGGGGGGCCGCATCAGAAAAAAAGACCACCTTTCCAGGATCGAAAACCTGGAAAAAGAGGAGAAGGAGTTAACAGGGTGCAGACCATGGTTTTGCCGGAAACCTATAAGGGAGGAAGAAAAAAAAAGAAAATGGCGCTGACCGACGTGACAACGCCCTACAAAGACGGAAAACACAACAACGAGGGATATAGGAGGGAAAGGGAGGAGGACTCAAAAAACAAACGCCCAGCGTAAAAAAGAATCATTTTCGAAGGAAAAAGACGGAGGGGAAAAACCAAATTGTCCTGAAACTTCCGGGCTGTTCACCAGAACCGGCCCAAACCCCCGAAAGGGACGAACCAAAAAGGGGTAGAAGAGGAGAAGCCCAGCTTTTAAAAACTCTTCTGGGAAAGAGAGCCCAAAACTGGGAGGTAAAGGAGCTGGTTCGACAACCCCCGAGACGTCTGAAGGAAAACCGCAATAACACAAAAAAAAAAAGAGACTAGAAAGGGGGGACTCAGCCTCAAAGGCCAACAGCTCATCATCACAACCTCAACAACCACTCGTCCTGACGGGGGAAGCGAAGGGAAAAAACAATCCGGTCAGACTCTCAGAGGGAGACCGAACCAGATAGAAGAAACCAAAAAAGGAAAGAAAGGCCAGACACGAGGGAAAACCAAAAGGGACAAAACCTCGGGGAAAGGGATCATATTCCAAGCCGGCCCAAGGGGAGAGTCGACGGACTTTAAGCAAGCCGATTCAGGGTCCATCAACTAGGGACCAACACGGCGCCGACCCCACAAAAAGAGAAGACAACCCACAAGTATAAAAACTTGAAACAAACCACCCCCCCCAGTGAAAAGGGGAAAAGAAAATTGGATCTTACGTAACAGCTGGTGGTGGATGACGAAAGGGGGGGGGAAAAGAAAAGGGGACACAGTCCCTGGAACACCTCCCAAAAAAAAGCAAATACCGGCGGAGGGGGTAGGGGGGGGGGGGGGGCGAGGGGAACGGGGAGGCGTGGAAAAACGCGCTTTGGTGGAGAGAGCGAGGGGCAGGTATTAACAGGTGGGGGGGGTTTCAAAGTCCAAGAGGGTAGGAGGGAGGGGGGAGCCATGGCCTAGACGAGCCGGCGCTCCCCATTGCCCAGTCACAAAGGGGGGGGAGGAACTTAAAGGCGCAGGGTGTCACAGGGGGGAAAAGAAATTTCTTCCGGGGTGAGGGATCCAAAAAGAGTTTGTGCGGCAAAAAAAAAAAAAAATTAAAATCAGGTGCCATGAGCAAAAAGGGGGGGGGAAGGGGTCCGTAAAAGCCTAACAACGGGTACCACCGATGCCGGGGGAAAAACACGGGAGCGGCAGGGAAGAAAAAAAGGAGAAGAAAACTGGTTCGGGGGTGATATGAGGAGACTACGCCCGTGGGGGGGCCTTAAAACGAAAAAAAAAACCCGAGAAAACCGCCCAAAACGAAAAGGTAGGGGAAGGGGGTGTGGCACCTTTTAAAAACGCAGGGGGTCTGGGGCAAGAGGGGAATTTTGGGGTCATCTGACCCGCAAGGAACTGACGGGGAGAAGAAAAAGTGGCGTGGGTTTTTCGGCGGAGGGAGCGCCTCACCAGACTTTGGGGGGGGGGAATCTAACAGGGGGCGCGTAGCCGCCGATTTGAAAAGAAGAGAGAAAATCAAACCCAACTGGCCGACAACTTGATCCGATTTTGCAGGGGGGGAATTGTCGCTCCAGCCAAAGGAAAGAGGGACAGGTCGCCCAGTTGCACCCACCCAACGCCAGCACGCAGGAGGTCCGAATCGGAAGCGCGGAGAAAAATAGTGGAAAGAAAAAACCCTTGGCCGGCGAACTAACTCGTCCGAGCTCAAAGTTTCCGGGGATGGGGGAAAAAGGGGGGGGGGGAAAAAAATAAAAACGAACCGCAGCTACCGGGCCACACCGCAGGGGGAGAAAGCTGAACTTCTTCTCAGCAGATAATGGAGGCGGTAAGAGGGAAAAAGGGGAAGGGACCAGCGCAAGTCAGCGGGTTAAAGGCGGAATTGACACAAAAGAGAAAAAAAAAAAAACCAAAGGCAGCGTTGAAGGGTTCCTAAAAAAGAGGGGGTCGCCCAAAACCCAGAACGAGGGGGAGAAACAGTCACAGAACGGCGCTTTCTGTCATGGTGGTCAGCCGACGAGGGTTGAAAACCGAAAGAATAAGCAAACGATTCAGACCGGTGTGACGGGGGGGGAAAGAAAGAAGACCGGGGGAAAAATAACAGACGTCCCTAAAAAAGTGCTTTTGTAGAAGGGCACCACCATCCGGGTGGAGGGGGAACCCTGTTGGTCAAGAAAAACGGTGGACCAAAAGAACAAAAAGCGCGCATCCGAACAAAAATAGTTATTGGGGAAAACACGGGCCGAACGGGGACACCGTCTCTAGCCGCAGGGGACCGACGGCGTGCGAGCTAACAAAAGGGGAAAAACGAAAAAGAGAAAAAAAGCCCAAATCAGAATCGAAGAACGCTCAAACAAATGTAGTAAAAGGAATACGAGATGTGGGTCCTTTACGCTTTGGGCCCGGGGGGGGTTACTCGAACCCCCCGCTAGAGAAAAAACGAGACGGGAGAAGGAGTGTAAGACGTCGGATTGTTGCCAGAAAGTGTCGCACCGCGGTGGAAAAGGGGGGTTGGACCAGCTCCAACAGGAGGGGAAAGTACCCCGGGACGCATTGCGACGTCACCATTACACGCACCCACAGAGAAGGAGTTCCAGTGAGTCAAAGAGGCGACTGCGAAGCTTTTCCCAAACAGGCGAATGGGTGGACAGGTCACGAGGAAGACTGGAACGGTCCAGGGCGGAAAAAGGGAACAAAAAAGGTAAGCGAGGGGGTGGCAGATTCATTAAATTCAAAAAAAAGGAAAAAGGCGGGGAATGGACAGTTGTCGCCCGCACCGCCGTATCAAAAAAAAAGGAAAAAACTCTCAGCGGAAAGAAGAAAGTTGTCTACGACGTCCGAAAAGAAAAAAAGGAAAGAGGGGGGGAACGTGGGGGACGACAAACATATTTAGCTGAAACTGTTTTCTTAAAGGAGGGGAAACGACACTTTGAACGGCCAATAGAACACCTGGGAAAAAGCCAAAGCCCCCAGGTTGGTTACACGGCATCGAAGGCCGTCACCGGAGAAGAAAGGCAAACAAGGGGGGGGGAAAAATTTTTTGATGGGGGGGGGGGGAAAAACAGGGCGCACGTCAAGCTGACAAGTTCTCAACACAAGGCACACATACCCGACAGGACGGACAAAAAAGAAAGTATCCACCGCGGCGGGAAAAAGAGGTAACCAGGAAATAAAAGGAGCTTAAAAAACGGCCCGGTTCAACGAATACCCAACAGGAGCGCCGCAAGCCTCACACCGCCCCACCCTAGGCGGGAAAAAAAAAAAAAAAAAATTAATAGGGGTCAAAGGAATGCCCAGACAAAAAAAGGGCCCAATAACCGCGACCCTTTTTCCGACACGCCCCAACCACTGTGAAGGTGGGGGAGCTCAAGTGGGAACCGTGAGGAAAAGAAAAAAGAAAGCGAGCTCCAACAAACAGTCTTGTCGTCGAGAGATCCGCCACTGACACCTGGGGGGGGGACAAGAGACCAACGCGGGTCTTAGGGGGGGGAAAAAAGAAAGACCCGGCAAAAAACACCTCATCTATGGTCAAGGACGCATCGGAAGGAAGGCAAAAACTGCTAAAGCCCCTAAAGAAAAAAAACTACCGAAATTGTTGCCATGTCTCTGGACAAAAAGAACCGCACCAAGAAAGGAAGGGAATAAAAAAACGGGGGGGGAGGGGGAAGGCGATTCCCAGGGGAAAGGGAAAGAAAGGACCAGGCCGCCACTCCTTCCGGAGAAAACCAAACCACAAAAAAGCGACACAAGGTCACCGGCGAGGACTTCACGAAAAAAAAACTCGCAATGACACCGGCCAAACGCGGACAACTAGGACCTAAGTCACCCGCCACTCAACCACCGCGAAAAAAAAAGTCTCAAGAGTGGGGGAAAGCGGAGGAGCGAAAACAGTCCCCGGAAGGTGCTTTACCACCCCTCGACTGCCACAAGCGGCCATTTAAGGGGTCAGGAAGGGTTGGTTTTCAAAGAGGGGAAGGAAGGGTGTGGGGAGAGGGCGCTCGACCGTGTGAACCTGTGTGGGAGACATCGGGCGGGGGGGACACTGTAAGCGACGTAAATCCAAAAGGAAAAGAAAGGGAGAGGGGGCGGAGGGTCCATGGGTGCCGAGTGCTGGCCATTCAGGGGGTGGCGAAAGAGGGGGTCGAGCAATATAAGCGGAAAAGACAAAAAAGCGAGGGGGGGGGGGAGGGAAGGCGCAAGCACGCCGGGGGGGTGTAAGACAAAAAGATGTGAGCGCGGACAACTTTCAACGGGGGGAAATAAGGAACTTCCCATCGCAGGTAAAACAGCAACAAGGGACCAAAGTGGCCACCAAAAGGGACGAAAAATTGTCAACGGCCCCTCTGCAACGGGCCGGGCCCCATAGGGGGAAGGAAAAGGAACCTACTTCGCTCCGGGGGGGGGGGAGCTGGGATAAAAAACCAAAGGGAGGGAATTCACACGGGCGGAAGGGAAAAAAAAGGTCGAAGTCGACGGACCTGTTTCAGTACCATAGGAAACAAGGGAACGGAAAGAGGAAAAGAACACTCCTGCAGGGCGGGCAGAAAAAAAGGAAGCAACTAAGAGAAAAAAAAAACAAAACCAGGGAGAGAGAGAGAACCGTTAACAAAAAAAAAAGACGAAGCGAAAAGGTCCTAACGCAAAAAAGGGGAAAAAAACCAAGGTCCTGACCGGAAACAGGCAGGAACTGACCGGCAAAAACAAGGTTCCGCAAAGAAAAATTTTGAAATAAAAGCTCGGGGGAAAACCTCAGGTGGAAAAAGAGGGGGACCGGCGGAAAGCACGCACAGCCCCGAGCCAACTGACAGAAAAAGGGCATGCGACGGACGGACAAGACGGGGCGGAAGGAACTTGGGAAAGACAACAATGTAGAAGGGGACTCCGGTGCGCCACTTGGCAAGACGAAAAAGACAAAACACACAAAAAAGAAACGGAAGGGGCGAAGACGTCCAGACACGGATGGCCAATTTTGCGAAGGAACTATCGCCAAAGACCCTCGGGAGAAAAAAAACACACAGAATCCCGAAACTCGCCGCAAAAGGACCAAAAGCCCCAAAGCAACCCGGAGTAGTAAAACGTCGCCATGTCCGTCCGCCCTGGAAAAAAAAAGCTAAGAGGGGGCCAAAGCAAACCCAAAATCACAGACGGAAAAAAGCCTAACCAAACCCCGCGACCCAGAGGAGGGAAAAAACCCGACCAAACCAACACTGACTGAACGAGTGGAATAAAAAAAAAAAAATAGGGGGGGGAGGGAAAAGTGGTAAATCCGGGGAGGACTAAGAACGCCGAGCCGCCCAGAAGTCGAGGGTACCTTCTTTGGGACATGGCGAGGTCGATTGGGGAGGGGGGGAAAAAACATAGAAGGGAGGTGGGTGGAAGCCAGGTTAGCCCCCCAAGGGCACTTTGAGGTAGGTGTGTGCAAAAAGAAAAAAAGAGTCAAAAAAAGTAGGGAAACGAGTCTAGCCTGGCCCCCGACTGGTCACCGGAAGGCCCCAGTCTGTCTTTCCCATTCGGGGGTGGGGTTCCGCGCCAAGACGTGCCCAGAGTAGGCACTGGAAGGGGAAAGGGGAAAAAGGGGGCACCGAAAAATTTTTGAAGACGCAATGGGCCAGGCATGGAAACAAAAAAGCGATCAGGTGTTTAAGGAGGGGGAGTGGGGGAAGGGGAAAAAAACCCCCGTAGGGGTCGGGGGCCAGGGAAAAAAAAAAAAAGTATCGCGGAGGCCGAGGAAAATAATAACGGGGACGGTGGGGGTGGAGCCGAGGAAGTTGAGCCGGTTTTCGGGCTGAAAATAAAACGAAAAAGCTCAAGGGGAAAAAAAAAGGGTTGAAGAAAGGGAGCGGTAGTGGCCGGTGGGGGCGCAGGGGGCGAATCGTGAAAAACGCCCAGCCGCTCGTGAGAAAAAAACCGAGGGGGCGGTTGGTCGGAAGGAGGGGGGGGGGGAGGACTCGAGGGGTTTCTCTCAGTCGGAGCCCTGCCGGTTCCACTAACCAAAACTGAATAAACCGTCAAAGACAGGGGGGCGGAAAAATGGCGATGGTCCGGGCAGGTTTTTTGGCCCGGCGAAGCAAAATCCCCCTGAGGAAAAAAATCGTTGCCCACCAATAAAACAAAGGAGAAGTGGCGGGGAATTCACCTTCGTTGGGACATAAAAAAGTTCGGTCGTGGGGGCCGTGTAGACGGAGAAAACAAAGAACAGAACCTGCCGGGAAAAACAGTCCCCGGGGGACGCAAAAATTGACAGGGAAAAAAAAGAAAAGAATGTACCCGCACCCTTCAAGGGGGCGATCTGAGCGGAGAAGCGCGCCCGGAGGGAGTCCGTCTCCAAAGGGACGGAGGGCAGCCGGAGGCGCGGAAAAGGGTAGAATCGAATGGTGACCACGGGCAGGAGCGTCGAAAAAAGTTCCCTAGAGGGGACCCGGCAAGTCTACAGGGCCTCAGAGGGCTTGCACCCGACGGTCGTCGTGCCGAAAGGGTGACACGGAAGAGAAGTCGAAAAAAACCGCCGCCGGGAGGGTAGGAAAAAAAAGAGGGGGGAAAAGTGTCCGGCCACGGCCCGAGCCCCGAGCCCAGGGGGGAAAAAAAAAATTGTCTGAGGAAAACACTCCCGGGGTAGGAAAAGGGGTTTTGGACGGGGGGAACAACCGCCAAGAAACCCATGGGGGGGGGGACAGAAAAACGGATCTGGGGGTGGTCCACCGCCTTACTCGGAGGGTTTCAAAACAAAAATCTTCGGCTCGGGGGGGAAGGCGGTCTGTGAGGACACTAACACCTCCCACCAGGAAAAACACCCAGTAACCACACAAATAGAAAAAAAAAAAAGGTAGGCTCGTCACAAAAAAAAAAAGTAGGGGGAAAAGAGGAGATCCAAGGAATCTTCTGGGTCTGCTTTTTTGCCGGGCCGAGTGTGTCGCTAAAAAAGAGACAGGAAAGGAAAGAAAGCGCCAATCGAGGTGGAATAAAGTGCATTTGGCCCAGCCACGGGTGGGGGAAATGGGTACACAAAAATCTGCATGTCAAAACGAAAAAGGAAAAAGGGCGTCTAACAACGGGAGAAAACGTGTGACGACTGGGAAGAGTACACGCACCAAAAAAAAAAGGAGAGGGCAACGGCAGGGGAGACGCTAGGCCTAAAAACCATTAATTTTCCCCAAACCGGTTTTTCGGGGGGCAAAGGAAAGGGAGACAAAAACATGTCGGGAAACCAGAAAACAAGAAGGGTTGGAAAGGAAGAAATGAGAGGAAGGAGGAAACAAAGGCTGTCACCTTTCCCGATGGAACTGTGGCCGCAGCTCAAGCCGTGGGCAAAAAGGTGCGAGTAGAACATGTGTCCAGGGCCGCGGGAAAAGGCAAAGGAGAAAAAAAAAAGCTACCGGCGCAGATCACACGTTCCGAACCCGGGAAAGGGGGTTATGTTAAAGAGTACTAAAGACGTAAACAAGGGGTAAAATCCGGACGGGGACGGAAACCAGACAGTATCCGTACTAGGGGAGCTCACGTAGCAGCAAGAAGAAAGGGCGAATTCACACGAAAAGCATACGCACCGGAGCTGGGGGGGCAAGCAGTAGAAAAAAAATGGCCGCTGTAAACCGGCTTGAGGGAACAAAACGGAACACCAAAGACAAAAGGAGAACGATTGTTGGTAAAGGAACGCTGTGCGGCTTGGAAGGAAATCTGGCGGCATGAAAACCAAAGTTGTTTCCGATCACCACCGTCGAGCTCATGACAAGAAAAAATGCCTCCCGCAAAGCACCAGAAAGTGCGTCATAGGGGGAGGAAGGGTCACGGATCCCCGCAGACTAAGGCACGGAAAAAACCGGGTTGTCCCCCAAAAGACTCCCAAAAAGGGGGGGTACGGTTGGTCGACGAAAGAGAAAAAAAAGGAAACCCAAAACCACCAATGCTCCCCACTCACAGGAATCAGACAATGACTCCGCAACCAGAGAAAAGGTTGTGGGGGGAAAAGGGAAGAGGACCCGAAAACGAGGTCGCCGTGAATCGACCGGAAACACTAGGAAAGGAAAAGCCTAGACACGAGACCAGACAAGAAAAAAAATTCCAGGGGAAAGAGGCCCTACCAGACCCGTCCACGTGAATTGAAACGGTGGGATCTAACCCTCACCCCCGGAAAAGAAAAAAAGGGGGCCTTTGGGGAGCAAGCTCCCGAGGGGAATGGCCAGGGGCCAGGACAGCGCTCCTACTTCAAAAAACGCCAAACCAGCAACAAACCACGATCCCTAATAAAAGGGGGGAAACCCACGGATTACTTGTCCCACCACCAAAAAGCACCATAGGGGGGGGGGGGGGGGGGGGGGGGGGGGGGGGGGGGGGGGGGGGGGGGGGGGGGGGGGGGGGGGGGGGGGGGGGGGGGGGGGGGGGGGGGTAAGAAAAAAAAAAAAAAAAAAATACCAACTCCTCCTGCAACAGGAAGAGGGAAAAAGAACACAAGCCCCCCTCTCAAGAAAAAGAACATAATTCTCAAGAAGGGGCACGAGGAAAAAAACTTGCGTTTGGGTTAACAAACAGGGGAACACCCAACAACACACAAAAGTTGATTAGCCTTCAATCGAGGGGTGGTGGTTGGTCAGCAAAAAATCAAAAGTGGGGGGGGGTCGGGCGGGGGGGGGGTGAAGAAAGGACACGACCCCGTGTTCGAGTGGGGGCAAAGTAAAAGGAAAGCTGGGGGGTGCTGGGAAGGGGGGAGGAGGGTCGGTCACGGGCCGCAGGCTGGAACTAGGCCCGTGTCGAGGGTTACCCCACAAGGTGACGGCCTTCCAAGCTTTTTTTGGTCGGAGAGGGGTCAGGAAAAAAAAAAACGGGCGGGAGAGCGCGGAGACGGCCCCTCGGTGGGCTTACACCCATTGAAAAAAAAAAAAAAAGGGCCCGGAGGGTTGAAGAGAGGTGACTGGAGGACCACGCAACGCAATGGCAACCGGAGGGTACATCGGAGAGCAAAAATGGCTGGGGGACATCCTTCCGCGGCGGCCTCCGTTAAAGAAAACAATAGGCACCAAGCAAGCCTGCTCACGTTAAGCGGTGGCGGGAAGTCTCCCGCCCGAAGGGGGGACGGGGAAAAGAAGAGAAGCTTAACCAACCTTGTAGAAAATCGGAGGAAGAAAGGGGGGCCCGGTCGAGGTACCAAGGTACGTCATGAACCATGT
>Ga0179593_1424718_pt1 | contig 23610 bp, 29 predicted proteins | sample CZODoug2_1_08_16_FD_185931 | JGI IMG/M metagenome (GOLD analysis project Ga0179593, IMG submission 185931) | Vadose zone soil fungal communities from Angelo Coast Range Reserve, California, USA - CZODoug2_1_08_16fungal (PacBio error correction) | ecosystem: Environmental > Terrestrial > Soil >...
AAGTGAGGCCCACCAAAAACCCCCCAAGGGAAATCTGTCTCCTTCCAACAAATGGGAGAAAACAAGGACAGAAAAGCGAAAACGGAAAAGGGGGAACAAGGGTCCAATCAAGCACCGATGAATTCAAAGTTCGGTGTGCAAGTTGGTGGGGGCACCGTGAAAAGCTAATGAAGAAAGTTTGGTGGGGGGGGGGGGGGGGGGGGGGGGGTGTGTGCCAAAAACAAAACAAAAAAACCCCTTTATGCTGAATATTCGGACGAATACTTGAAACTGGACGAGAAGGGCACCCAGGGAGAGAACAGTGCGGGGTCTCCCTGGATTTCCGACAATAAAAGGACATTAAGGGGTGCATGGTGGAAGGTTGTACTTAAGGCCATCCCTAGTAATTCAATAGCGGCGGGATGCAGGAGAGGGGGCATGCGCAAATAACGGGATACATCGGTGCAGCTGATATCCTGCTTTTCTACGGGGAGGTCCCTGAAGAAGACAAACTGGATGGGGGTGCAAGACCAAGGGGAGGATTATCTCAAAAAGGACGATACTTGAAAACACCAAAAATCCGTGGCAGCTGGGCCAAGGAATGCGGAGAATCTCACCATGGGATCGAAAGATCTGGGGTAGGGGGACGGTTTGGGGACGAGCCTATGGCGCTGGCAAAAAAAAAGGGATCAGGAGGTGGCTGTGGTGGACTCGGACCGTTAAAATGATATCAAGGGGTAGGGCGACACAAAACGCAAGCAAGAAAAGAAGAGTGTGGAGTCTAAAAATTTTAGGGGTGGGGTCAGGGGCGGCAGGGTAATACGAGGATAAAAATCCGATCGCGTCGGGAGAAAGGTCAGAACGCGAGGTTTAGGGGTAGGGGTGTCGGGCAACGACCAAATGCAAGAAAGGTGTCACACACCACTACTACATGTGGTAGGTTGCAAGGTCGAAGAACGGAGACGGCCGTTGGGAGGAATAAGGGGGAAAAAAGGAGGCAACAGGATGTGCACTTAACGCAGTTATCGGATGTGGCAGTCGCTTGATGGGGGAATCATTATCCGACAATCATGAGCCCCTCAAAAGGGAAGAAAAAAAAGCGAATCCGGAAGGGGGGTGTGGAAGCAATCGACATCATCAGGATGACCAGGGATGATCACGGGAGAAAAGTAAAATGCTTCGAACAGCTTGGGGGGGAGCGACTCAACGTGTCGACCTCTGCAAAAAAAAGCCGGGGGGTTAGAGACAAAGTTGAGTAAGGGCTGTAAAGAAACAGGACTCCACTTATAGTTTGGAAGGTTATAAGAGGGGCAAGGAAGAAAGGAGAGTGACGCGCCGGCGCAGAGAAGTTTCCTGTTCATCGGGACGAAAAGTAAAACGTGAACCAGGGAGACGCGAGAGGGGCGATGTAGTCCCTGGTTTTCGGGGAGAAAAGGACAAGGGGAAACGAAGGCTGTGCTTAAAATTTCGGGCTTCCTCGAAAGGGGCAAACCGCCGGGGACGATCAAGTGGAGCTCAAGAATATATCTGGGAGGAGCATAGGGGGGTGGAAATATAAATAGGACAATTCCGGAAAGAACCTTCAATAAAACTTACGCAAAAGGAAAAATCCCGGACGAAACGGAGGAAAGATCTCTCGGTCACACTCCTTACAACGTAACAAAAGGCAGACAAGAGCATGCATTAGACTGATAGAGTCAAATTTGGAGCAAGGAAACGGAGCGGAATGTTGTTCAAAAGAATTGCTGGCAAAAGCTCAATCACGCTTAGACACGGGACAAGAAGGAGGGGCGGATTTGGAAAACTGCATGAGGTATGTCTTCTAACGCTGAAACTGTGCGAGGTGCTAAAGGAAGGAAAGGCGAGGGACGTTCCCAAGAAATATATCAACTCCTAACTAGGAAAATATCGCAAGCAAGGAGCAACAAAGACTAAGACCAAGGGGGGCCACTATCTTTACAAAATCTGAAGGAAAGTTAAAGAGCCATTTCATCTCGGGCTACAAAAGACTCAAGTGCGAACCTGTCAAAAAGACGTTTTGAGAAGAATTCAGGGATCAGAACTAAGGAGTAAAAAAGCACCTGCGCCGGAAAAAGAGAAAAAGGGGCATTGAGAGAAGCAGTTTAGAGCACTCGCAACCCAGTCAGAAAACAACAACAGGGGGGGAGATTACAATAAGATGGGCGAAGCTCGATAAAAAAATTTCGATTTCAATGCCAGAATCCTATAAGAGGAAAGGGTAGAGGGGGGGGAAGTAGTGCGTATAAGATGGACATAAAGAAGTGGCCATTCGAGCTGGGGTCTCATTATCGAGAAATAAGAAGCAAAGGGCTCCCAGACAGCAATTTCCGGAGGGGTAAAGAGGAAGGGGGCTGAGGACTTGTTGTAAAAAGGAGCCGGGAAGGGTCGTAGAAAGGGTTCAATTGGGTCTTGAACGGGGACAAAACGGGGATCAGTGAAATGCTTGAAAAAGACTGGTCAGAAAGGGGCGGGAGGGGGTAAAGAATCGAATGGAAGAAAAAGCCGACCGCCTCTTAACGTGTAGAATTCAGGAGAGAAAAGGTTCCATGCTGCTCAGACTTCATTTTTGAAAAGGCGAGGGAGGGATCCATGAAAAGGGGGAACTCGAACAGCAGAAAAAGAGGAGCTGGTTAGCTGATCCTTGGAAAAAAAAGCAAAAGGGGGGAGAACAAAGGGTTACGGAAGAGTGGGGTCTTATGATTTTACGTTTAAAAAGGAAGGAAGGAAGGCTTTGGGAGCTACTCTTCTCCGCGGTCACGAGGCGAGGCTTGCAAAAGAAATTGGACAAAAGTAGTTCAGACCAATCGAAGGGGCGCCGCATCTTATGGGGAAGAATCGAGGGAAAAGTTGCCTTGGACTCCCGGTCAAGAAGCGCGAAACTCTCCTAGAGGTAAAAGAGGTTAGGGGGGGGAGGAACCCGAAGCACCAGGCAAAACAGTCATAAAACTCCTTCGGCTTAAATCAGCCGGGCTAAAGAGCCGAAGAGCGATCAAAAGGAAAAAAAAGTAATACCTGGAGAAGGGAAGAGGAAACACGGTCATGGTTGGTGAACTACACTCATGGAAACGTACAGGAAACAAAGAGGAGCCGGAGGAGGGAAAGGCCTGAGGGAGACAAGGGTTTCTCCTCAAATGGGGCGAAGCATTGTTCGTAGCAAGGTGATTCAGCAAATAAGAATTCCAAACAAGAAAAAGGATTGTGTAGGAAAAAAAAAAACATCGGGGGGGTTGCCAGGTCCCGGTTGAGGGGAGTAAAAAACTTTGGGACCCGGGCCCGGCACAGCTAGAAAGGACAAAAAGAAAGAAAAGATGCGTCCAATTGGGCGCTCAAAGAGACACAAGGAAGCCGTCGTGCGTAAGTAAAGAACCAACTATACGGAGAGGAGAGGGGGTGGTCAGAAAGAACCCTGAGGAATGGGGTCGGGGGGGGGAGGATAACATACGGCGCGATAACCAGCTAACTTGGAAGCGATCGGCTGCGCATCAAAGTATTAAAAATCTGAAGGTAACACGGGAAGTCAAATTGGAAGTATAAAGACTGTCAATAGATGGAGTAGGTTTGGGGGGGGCGTGTCTGGTCAGTACAAGGCGGGCACGGTAACAGACGGGGAACACTCAAGAGAAGGACCTCCCCTCATTCGTGACAGCTGGAACCTCGAACGAAGAGACAACAGGGGGCAACCAGGCGAGGAGAGCAGATACTGTGAAGAGAGAATATTGGAAAGAGGCCGGGGGGGACTCTGAAAGGGGTTGCAGTAACGGATGGAGAAAAATCAAGGGAGAAAAGTGATAGCAGAACTTCGAAAATAATGGGTCGAAGAAAGGGACGAGAGGAGCCGGAAGTCTCTCAGCTTGTCAAAATGATAAAGGGAAGAAGATGCCTAGACTGATCCGAAAAAGGGCAACTTGATGGTGGGGACCAAGATGGAATGGGAAGTAAGGTGAGTTGACCAGGAACAGCCGCGTTACGGGGGTAGGGTTGACCAGGGACAATAACAGGGACGGTGAAAAACCGCATTGGTCGCTGAAAGGGGGAAAATTGTGCAGGAGATCTGCTCTCATTGAGGGGCACAGATGGAACCAAGAAGGTTCGGTTGCCCAAAAAAAAACTTGCACACAAAATCCATAATTAAAGAGGGTGGGCCAAATGAAAGTGGAATGGGGATTGCGGGGGTCCCTGATTTGGTTCAGGGGGGAGAAGGGGGGAGTTGACACGGGGATAAGGGGGTACAGAGGTCCCCCAGGGGGCGGATGATGGGAACTGCCAGTGAATGTCTTTCTCACTACGAAACGAAAGCCTGTGGGAGGTCGGAGAGTTTGGGGTAAAAGAGAGGGAAAACGCCCGAAATACACCCATAGGTTAATGTCTTGGTGAAATTGTGCGGAGGGGAATCAGCGAACGAGAGCGACTTTCGTTGGTAGGGGTTCAAAAAAGCGGCACCGCCAGAAGCTCAAGAAAAAGACCCCAAAACCAAAGAGGGGAGACACCGAGGGAGGATATCGATCTCCACACAATAGAAGGAAAAAAGATAGAAATAGCCTAAAAGGAGGAATGGAGGGGTAACGCCGGCCGGGGCTGCGAACGGGGCGAGTTTGAGCAGACATCCAAACCTAATCCTTATCGGACGCGGGTTAAGAGGGAAAGAAAAAAAACAATGCACCCTCGAAACCGAGGCTGGTTAGGTCCGTTGACGAAAAGAGAAACGAGGGCGTCTACGAGAAGGGGAAAACCTCCGACAAAAGGCTTCACGTGGAAAAGTAACCAGAGGGGGGGTCCAAGAAGAGAAGAAAAACAAAAAACGGCTGAGCTCAGAAAACCGGGCCAAGAAGAAAAGAGGGAACTCGACAAGCATGGAACTAGTCACTTCAAACAAACAAGGTTTTGGCACAGGGGGAGAATCGGCGTTGTTCATGTGGGGGCAAAAGGGGGGGGTCATGGGAACTTGGGTCAAGAAAGAAGAGGCGGCAGAAGGGGTCGAATACGGGAAAAAACGAACAAAGGGGAAGAAACGGCGGGCGACCAAAAAGGGGGGAGGGCCCTCAAAAAGAAAAAAAGTCGCTGCTGGAGAAATTTGGAAAATGGCAATAGAAAAAAAAAAAACATTTCAAGACCTTCTGATTACTTAATGTTCTTCGTATTCCTAAGTAATAGACGCGGGGATCATAGGTGAAAGGAGGACGCCTGCTCCAGTCCCTTCATTAAAACGACATCAGAGTGGGAAATAGGCTATTGAGAAAAAGGAAAAAGAGAAAGAAGTAAGTTCCGAGTAAGGTTGGAAAAAAAAAATTCATAGCCACCGTTGAAAAGGACCTTAGGACATCCAAACTAGATGTGGGGAGGGTAAAATGAGAGTGTCCCAAACCGCGGGGGTTCAAAATAAAATAAAAAAAGCTTGGCTTTCAGTCAGGAGTGTAAAAAGGGAGGGAATTCCAGAAGGGGAGGTTCTGTAGAATTAAAAAAAATAGAAAGAATATATTGGATAGGGATATAACGGGGGAAAGAGAGAGGGGTTGGGGTCTGAGGACGGTAAATGACTAAAGAGGGTCAAGAAAATAGTCAGGTGATCCTGAACAGCGTCAGGGGGTTGTGTGAATCCCATCCATAGTCGTTCGACAAAACCATACTAAAAAGAGCAGAAGGGGGGAGGTGAAAGGACAGCACGCAGGACCTGGTATTGAAAAAAAGGGGAGGAGCCAAAAACGGACGATGAAAGACACATATCTGTTCAGTTGAGGAGGGATGGCGGAGAGGGGAGGGAGGAAAAGTTTCCTAGAAGGGGGGCAAAAGAGAATCCGGTTGAGGGGGAGAAATAGGAAAACAGCGGACGTGCTTCGTGGCTGTCTACCAGGGGGGGAAACACCTAGGGGGAGAAAAAGACACTTTCACTCCTGCCTTCTCGTCCGGCCTCGGAGGGGGTTTCAGGACGACCCATTTTGGAGAAGTGGCCGGCGCGGGAAAAGAAATGACATGGGGGGGGGAAGGGGGAGTAACCGATTACTTTGGGGGGGGAAGATCGGAGATCGGAAAGGGGAACACGTAATGTATCGGGAAAAGCGAAGACGACTGTAAGTTCAATAGGGGAAGAAAAAAAGGAAACGGCATCAACTCTGCGGGAGCGCTGTTCGAGGTTCATCTGGGGTGGGGTGAGAAAGGGGACGAGGTGCATCATCTTGGAGGAAAAGGAGACGATCGTGAAAGAAGAGGATGGAGCCCCTACTCCTGAAAGAATAGGCTTTTAGCGCAGGAGAAAAAAACGAGGGGGGAATACGAAGGGGAAGGAACAATAAAGGGGAAAACCGAAAAAGAAACGAATAAAAAGAAAAACGTCCGGAACATGAAAGGAACAGTGAAGACGTACACGTCACGGGGCGAGATCAAAACGGGGAACCAAAATCATCCCGGAGAGGAGACGGAAGAAAAAGGAACTCATTAGACTTCCGGGCGGAAGTTGTGGCAAAAGGGAAATGACACATGTGAAAAAGGGGGGAAACCAACATTAACTAGTAAATGAAAAGGCAGTAAACTAATGGGCATGGAGTCGTGGGAAAACTGCACCCGACCTAATTGCGAACAGAGAACATCAGTGAATTAGTCTTGACGAGAAAAAAAAAAAAAGGATCTGGAACTGAAGAGAATAGAAAGCTCGAAAGGAAAGGGGAATGCAAAGAAAGACACTGAAATCCTATTAAGAGAAAAGCTAACCAAAAAAGCTTTTATAGAGAAGATACCAGGGAGAATTGAGAGAAGGCAGAAGGGGGTTGAGACGAAACGTCAGTAAAACGGCACCGACACCAAAAACCGATCGTCTAAGTTGAGCCCTTAAAGAGGGTGGGGGAGGGAGAGGCGTTCTCGCACCCATAGTCAAGCAACAACCAAAAGGAGGAGAGAAAGTATTGGGATAGCGGAAAAAATTGCGAGAATTTCAAGGGCACTTAAAGGAAGAAGGCTGCGTGGCCGGGCAAGGGAGGTCAGCAGGGGAGGAGCACGTGAAGCAAGGTTGGGAGTATCGCGAAGAAAAAGACATGGCTGACGGGGAGGCAAGTGTCCGATGTTTAAAGGCTCTTTCCCTTGGGTCTAAAGTCCCTTTGCATTCGCGCGGGGCAGTGATAGAGAGAAGGATTGAAGGAAAAGATAAAGGTTTGGTGAACCAACTTCATGAACAAAATCGCGGGGTGGTCATAGGGGGGGAGAAAAAGTCGAATCTACTTAAAGGAAAAAGGGGGCTCGGGGAAGAGGAAATTGTAGACGTAGTAAACTCTTTCTTCAACTGGGATGGAAAACAAGGCGCCCGGAAGGATCCGGCGCCCATGGCCGCGAATCAGAAGGAAGGCATTCGTTTGTAACGTTGCTATCGGCTGGGTGGGCCGAAAACTCGGGGGGGAAAAAAAGTCTCACAGGTTTGTTCGAGGTGGGCGGGTTTGATGGGGGGACAAGGGTCAGAACGGCAGGCAACTTGAATGGGTGATCGACGCTTTTTGGGAACCAGTCGAAGAGAGGGGGGGGGGGGGGGGGGGGGAAACAGCTAAAGGACTAAGCCTTCAAAAATGAGGGAGGCGAAAAAAGGGAGGGGGGGAAACCTTGGCCATGAGAACCATCAAACCAAAAGTCAATAACGAAAAAGCGCGAAAAAATCTCGAGGTAAAGGGGGGAAGTGGCTGAAAACCAAGAGAGGATAAACCGTGAGAGACGAGAAGGGGGCACGGGGGAAACGATAGAAGGGACTGACAAAAAAATTAAACATCCGTTGAAGGGGGTTAAACTACGCTAAAAGGGCATGGGGGGAAAATAAGCACGGGAACTGTAAGGAAAACTCACCGGCTTCGCGGAAGGAAGGCGGTGCGGACCACGTTGGGAGGAACAAGCTGGTGAGAAAGGATCTTGAAGGTCCGGACGAGGGGGAAGAAGCCCAGAAAAAAAAAAAGGAAGGAAAAGACGCTGAGGTGTGTCGCCAAACTCGAGATCAGGGGCAAAAGGAAAATGGGAGGATGAAGAGAGAAAAAAAACTTTAAAAGGGGGCAAAATGCCAGAAAAAGATGACCACATAACAGATCGGCATCCTAAGAGGGTTCCTGCACGAAAAAGTAGTTACAAAGAGAAAAAGGGAAGACCCTAAGGTCGTGCAGTCCCAACGATAAGGAGAGGATATGTGTGTCGAAAGAACCCGGCCCGGAGGGGGGGGGGAGTAGGTGGGGGGAGATAGATGCCAAAGGAAGGAGACATCCTAAAAGGGGAAAAGAGACTGCAAATGGATAAAAGACTCACCAAAAAGGAGCGAAAGGGTGTATGAAGTCATAAAGAAGAGGCGGATATTCGGTTTTGGGACCTTCGACGGCCAGCTCAACACTTCTTTAACGGTCCATAGAAAGAAGCTGGGAAAGCGCAGCTCGTAAAAAAAGCATTTGACCGCGAAAACTATATAAAAACACCGCACCGGGGGAGGGCGATGTGTTAAAAGAAAATTGGAAGGAAGCCAAAAAGGTGGAACTGCTGGATGAAAGTAACGATGGGGAGAAAAAAAGAAGAGAACGCGGTCTGAACATTGTGGCACAATGAAATCAAACTCCAGGTAGTAGGAAGGGGGAAGGGGAGAGGCTCAGGAAAGCCTAGCAACATAGACCAGGAAGAAAGACCGAGGAATTCATTCAAGGAAGAGGGCAGGGGAACATTTTCCAGTGGGCCAAGGGAATACATTTCGGTGGGAAAGAAACAAAGATGAACGTTGGAGTACAAACATTGCGGCGGGGGAAGGAGAACCCAACGGGGGACAGGAGTCAATGGACATGAGGCAACAGCGACTGCCTAAATGCGGGAGGAAAGGGAAAAATTCAAAGTCCAAGAAAAGAGGGGGTAGTGCCAATTGCAAAAACGCCATAGAAAGGGGACAAGTTGGGGGGAATTGAATGGAGTCCATGGAGGGGGACGAGTTCGGAAGGAGGAGTGTGTGGTGAAAAGAACGGGGGAGTCAAAAGGGGAAAACGGAGAACTTGAAAAAGAAGGAGGGGGTATTTGACGAATTGTTCCACAAGAAAGATTTGAGTCAAAAGGGGGGGAAAAGGAGAGAGAACAGGGCCTCAGGATAGGGGCTATTGAAAAGAAAAAAGAATCCATTGGGCGGTCCGGGTTATTTACGTCGGGGAAGGAGAAAACGACGCTAAAAAAAAAGGGAAAGAGGGGGGGGGTGTGGAGCAAAATCTTACCCGGCACGAAACGGACAAGAAGGAAAGGAAGGGGAGGGAACGGGATCTCCTCGAAAAAAAAAACTTGGGTATTAGGAGATAATAAATCAAAAGGGGCGGGAATGGATTGGGGTGGGAAGACCACGTCCGGGAGGGAGAAGGGGGCATGGGGGATGGCGCAAAATCAAGATAAGGTATGGCCAGGTTTTAAGCGATTCCAGACGACACAATTGCACACAGCTACAAATGACCTTGGCTTAGTTCACATTAGAGGGGAAAAAACTAAGGGCGTCCTACTATCCTTGGGAAACAAACTCTCCTACAAGAGAGGGAAAAGAGGGAATGTATTCCAAAGAAGAACCCCGGGGAAAGGGATCATCAGATACAAGGATCAACGGGTTTTCGGAAAAAAATAAAGAGCGACGAAGGCAAAGCTCTAAATCAAATTCCCAGCCAATGTTGGCAAAGAAAAAGACAAAGGTGGGAGTGTCACTGAGCATTGGAAGGAGATGTGCACCGGGGACCCCGAAGGAGGCCTCGGACTTTTCAAAGGAACGGCGAGAAGGAAGGTTAAGAGAAACCGCAAGAAAGGGAAGGGGGGAAACCAGCACCCAAAGCAACTTTCCGGCAACGAAAGGGAACAACAAAGGTGCCAATTTGGCAAAGGTACTCCACCTCAATACGAAGAAAAAAAGGCGGAACGGGTATGGAAGGGAGCACGCATCAGGGGAGAGGTTGATATCCCAAGAAGCTGTATCTATCGTCTTAGGCAGAATGCCGACATACCTGGAGGGTTTATACTAGGGGGGGAGGAAGAGTACTACCGGAGGGAGGAACGTTGCATACGAAGAGGTTGTTAAAAAACTTCCAAAGTGGATTCATATGAATCCAAAGGGAAGCGCCAATCGCGCACTGGGGGCGGTTGCGGAGGTGAGAGGGTCACACCGTAGACCGAGCTGTTCTTAGAGGGGTCTGTCCGTGAAAGATTGGGAGATGAATCCGGGAAAAGAAAAACCGGAACACCACATAGGGGGGGAGGGAAGGGGTTCTAGAAAAGGGAAAGGGGCGTGGGTACTTTTATATGAATGCATGCCCATGAAGGAAGGATGCAGTCCTCGAAAGCATTTGGGAAGGGGGATCTGACAAAAGCCACATGCAGACTGGGAGTTCAAAAGAAAACAAAAAAACATCCTACTATGACGTAGAGTGAGAAGGGGAAGTCAAAGGTGAGTGATCTACAGGGTGATCTCCAACGACGAGGGCAGGAAGCTATCTGGTACGGGTTTAGGGGGAAGATCGGGGAGGGAAGAGGGGGAAAGGTGGGTTCAGAATATCAGAAGTGGGAAAAAGAAGCCGGGGTGGGGGGGGGTTGGGTGTGTAAAAAAAAATGCGCCATCAGATGGAGGGAGGTGGCATGGAGAAAAGGGGAGAAGACTCAAGGGAAAGATGGTGAGCGCCAGGGACAGCACCGCAGGGAGAGGAGGGAAAAAGCCAAAGGGACTAAGGTTGCTCTACGAAACTTTGAGCAGGGCTCTGTTGAAGAAAAAAAAAAACCATGATCAAAGTGGGGGGGGGGAAGGTAGGTGAGCAGGGGGACGGCTGAGCAGTCCTCCTCGGGAATGTAGAAAGGGGAGGGTCCGGACGCAGCGACGTTCCGGGAAATTCGGGGGAACGAAAAGTAAACAGGAATCCTTAGCAAAGCGAGAGGGCGAGAGGTCCTCAAAATTTCGCCCGGGATTGAACCTTGGGGGGGTTAAGGGATGTCGGGAAAAAGGGAAAAAAAGGTTACGAAGGCCGGTCTTAACTTCTACGATGTCGGACGAAAAGGGCGCTGGGGTAAGACCGAAGGTTAGGAAGTTGTGCAAAATGAGACATCGCCAAGGAGAAAAAAAAACGGCGATCCCCCCCGGTAAGTGACCAGGCCGTGGTGAGAAAAATAAAATGGGACATCACAGAAGCCAAACTCCGACAGTGACCGTACGCTGTGACATCAAAAGCATCTGTCACCACCGAACGGCGGAGATGGTCCAAAAAAAAAAGGGGCAGAGACAGCATGACCTTCAGCTGCAGGCAGGGGAAGGGATAACGTCACGGCGACTTGTGGCAAAAAACAGTTGCAGGTAAATACATGGACCAGTTTGATGGAGCGCTAAGGAAACGCTACAGGGGAAAGGTCAGTCTGAGGTGCTCGGAAAGGGTAGGTGACCAGAAAGACCGGGGGGTCGAAAGGGGAGGAAAAGGCGATGAGAATTTATTGCAAAAAAAACCCAAGGTAATATGAACTCACTACTACGTCGAAAAAAAGAGAAAAAAGAACAATGAAAAACATACTAAAGACCAAGTAAAAAGTACACCAAAGTATCATGGAGTAAGATCGGAATGAAACAAAAAAAATGTGCTCGCGACTTTCATCAAGGGGGGGGTAGAATATAAATAGCCCATAGAAAGATCGTCGGAAAAAGGGGCAACCTTGAATCTAAATGTAACTGGTATCTAGCTGAAGAGGAAACCATATGGCGACACCAGGGAGGGATAGAAAGGATGTGTTCGGAGAAATCTAGGAATACCATGGGGGGGGAGGAGAGTAAGGGAATTCTGAGGTGGGGAGGGGGGGAAGGGAAAAGTGGGTAATTATAGACAAAAGGATGCCCTCTGGGAGGGGGGGTGGTCGAAGTAGAGCGATAAAAGGAAAAAGGGGGCTAAGGGGAGAAGTGTCCGAGGGTAGTGCAGTGGTCCGAGTCTGGGGGTTGAAAGTCGAAAGCGGGGGGGCTTGGCGGGGCGTTAGTTAGATGTCGGATTCCGGGTGGGGGAAAAAAACTTAATACTTGGTTAGATTTCGCAAGGAGGTCGGGAAGGGGGGGGCCTAGAGGCGGGCAGAAGACCGAACTCTTGTCCAAGGGGTAGAAGAGGGTGAGAGAAAAAAGGGAAGCAGCACTGGGGTGAAAAAAGGGCGACGGAATTGTGAATGGACCAGGGAAGAACAGGATCATGGCAATGCTAGGATGAATTTTGTTTGAAACTTTTATAGAGCGAAGTGGTGGGGGGAAAAAAGGAAGGAGGGGAAAGTTCACAGACGAAGGGCATGGGTCAGGGATAAGGGTGTCACGAAAGGCCTTGTACCTTAAAGTCCTTTGGGGGCGCAGGGGGGTTTGGGGAAGGGAAATGGGCGAATCATAATGATTTCATCTTGACCATTGGGGGTGCGAAAAGCGCGGGGAAGACGAATCGTTAGAAGTTACGCTCCGGGAGTGAAACAACTTTAGGCTCAGCCAGAGAAAAAAAAGGTAACGATAAAAAAACTATCAATGAGTAAGCTTACTGTGGCGAACGTGCACCGAACATCACGCTTCTAAGGAAGGGGGGGGGAGAATAAGAAAGCTCCCAGTTGGGGGTTGGGTGGGGGGGGGGGGTTGAGAACTAAAGCAAGGAAAAAAATCATGGCAGGGGAAAACAGCGACACAGGGGATCTGGTGGTAGGAAAGCGGCCTTCAAAGTTTCTGGAAAAGGGAGAGAAAAAGGAAGGGCTCGCAAAAGCAAAGTCGACACTTGGAGGAGCCAGCAGAGGAAATAGATTTAGGTGCGTACTAGAACTGGGAAACGAAGAAGTCAGAAGATGGAGAGGGGGGAGTACACAAAAAAAGAAATCAAAAGAAAGAATTTTGCCAAAGGGACAAGGGGGGGAGGAATAGAAAAAGGAACCTTAGGAAAAGCCATCCATGAAAAGAAAGAAAAGACGAACACACGGATAAACCTTAAAAACGTATTTATCAAAGGGGAAAGAAAAAGAAGCGCAGACCACGAGTGGGGGAGAGGGAAAAAGCCCCGATAATAGGGATGGTGTGGGGGAAATAAAAAAAACAGTTGAAGGGTAGGGAAGGGGGGGGGAGATCACAGCACGCTAGATAACTTGATAAACTAAGTCATTGCGTCACAGAAAAAAGGATTTACCAGACTAAGAAAAAACTCAAGTAAAGGCAATGGATAGACCGCTTAACAATAATGGAAGGAAGACGTAGGTTGGGGGTGCCGGGAGGAACGAAGAAAGCCAATGTACCATACAGGAAAAATATCTAATTCAAACAATCCACACGAGTCTTCTTATACGCTGCTGTGGAGACCACCACCGCGACGATCTGAAAAAAGAAAGTCAAAAAAAAAGGCGATACTTGCGATCCATGGGGGAAAAAGTTCAGCCAGGCTTGTACTTGAAAAAGGTGGACTCACTGGGGGGGGGTGCAAAAGTAACTATGGGGGGAATAGAAAAGGAAAGTCGCGGTAGGGGCAGGTTCCAGACGTCTCGGGAAAAAAAGAAAGGATGAAGGGACCGGAGTCTTATCGAAATGAGCACGTAGCGACAGGAATGTCATCCGCCTCAAGTCATCAGTACTAGAGGGGGGGGGGGAAGTGACAGCAAATGGTACAGTAATTTCGTTGCAAAAAAAAACATGACAGGGGAGGGGAGGCAGGACCCATGATGCGTCTCAACTGGGGGGACTCGCGTTGGCAGTTGAGGGGAACAGCGAATGCCGGGCCCTCTGTGGGGAAGGTGCCCCGAAAAAGAGGAAGTCCCATGAAGGTGGGGTCGTTCCCACAATGAAAAGAAAAGAGGGCTAGGAAAGGGATTGAATTGAGGAATCTGTATTTCAGGCGACGGGGAGTCTTTTGTTCACCGGGGAACGGGAGAAAAAGTTGTGCCTGAGACTAAGGAACCAGGGGGGGGCGGAAGTCAACTAGGGAAGTAGTGAACATCACGTAAGTGTACAGCCGTGGGAGGAGTAGTTCAACGGAAGATTAACGCCTGAAATTGCGTCCCAGGAGCAATAATGAGAACCATAGCGGTAGTGGGGAAAGGGTCGGGGAACCGAATAGACAAAATAAAGGGCTATGTGGGAGACAAATGCAACGCAGAAGAAAAAACGCACGAGGACAAAAGACCATTCCCTCGGGAGGTACGTTTAGGCCAGAAAAAAAATGGAGGGGTGAGAGATATGGGAAAAAGACACTGCGGACTTTCTTTTCAAGACAGCCTGGGAAGGAGGAGGAGAAAGGGCGGGGCCGAGACAAGAAGAAACTCAGTTTACTTCTATGAGAACAAGGCACAAAAGAAAGAACACCCTATTGGGAGATGATTGAGTCCTGTGAAGAGAAGAGAAGGCAAAAAAAACACTACGCAAACGGTAGCAGACGTAGGAACGAAATTCAAAAGGGATTCCATCAATCCTCGACACCAGGGAGTTGAGGACTAGTCTAACCACGGGCAAAAAAACTGTGGAGGAAAAAAACAACAGCAAAGAGAAAAAAGCGCAAAGTAATCCGAAATCAAATTGGGGGGGAACCTGTTTAATGCAAGGGGCGTGGGGGGGAAGTGTGGGGAAAAAGGGGGGGCCACAGTTGGACAGAATAACAGGGACAACAAATGCTCAGCTCTGGGGGTCGAATACGGCCAAAGGAGGGAGAAGGGGGGACCAAGTGGGTAAACGAAAAGGAGGAGCGAATGTCTTTGCAACCGCACCCTAAAAAGGGCAAAAAAAGCGCTGGTTCACTGGAAGGAAAAGTATGAACACAGTCAGACCTAGGAAAGGGGGTGAAGGAAAGGCGGCGGGGAGAAGAGGGAGGGGAGCGAGGGGCACCTTTGAAGAAAAAGGAGAATGCGCTAGGAGAGGGAAACGAATTCCGACCGAAGTAAAGGAGACGAGCGTGAAGGACGTTCTCTCCTCAGTTACTTTGAAAACCCGGAAACTCAACAAGGTGTCAGCATTTGACAAAGTTCCTGAGAAGTAAGCTAACAAAGGAAACAAGTCCGGACGAGGGTTTGAGGGGGAAAAAAGATATTTTCAGCGGGCACAAGCAGAAAAAATAAGAGTGGGATTCAAAGGTCGATGAGGAAGTCTGGACCGGGATAGCATTGGCAAGCGAAGAACAAAAACACAGAAAACCTATTAAAGGGGAAGATAAAAGTTGGGGAAGACGCGTGTGGGTACGCGGACTTGGCAGAATAAAGGGCGCAACCGAGCGGAGAAACAAGGGGACGGTCTAGTGGTGAGGGAGACGCAGCCATCAAGCCCAATGAAGAACGGGGGAAGGTTGGCGAAACAAAAGCTAACGCCGGAGTTTGCATGGGCAAGTAATGCAAAAAGAGGCAGGGAAGGGAGAAGGGTTGAGGTCAAAAGAAGATGGGACATTTGGAAGGGGTACTGGGATGGATGTGCGGGATCTCTTGAATCGTGAAGGAAAGGGGTTCAACTCTCTTTCTCCTCGACCGGAATCAAAGAGAATAAGGAAAAGGGGGTGGGGAAGAACAACTAAAGGGGGGGAAGGATTCGGTGTCTGGATCACCGGAGACGAACTAATGAGTCTACCCATCTTTGAGGAGAAAAAGGGCCACAAGCATCCTTCGGGGAAGAAGGCAATCAGGGGGGAGAGGAGTTGAAAGGAAGGAGCGTTGACCAGATTTGCCCCGGCTTGTAGGAACTGATTATCCCGTACTGGTTTGGAAGCAGGTCTGGAGCTCGGGGCAGCCCGGAGAGTGATCGCAGGAGGAGAGACTTTGAAGGGGAAGGAAGAAACCACAGTAAGTACACAAGGATCGGGGGTGAGGAATATTTGGCTCTGGGGCATGTGGGGGGGGGGAAAAAAAAAAAAAAAAAAGGAGTGGCTTAAGACAATGGTCACGCAAACTGTCTGTAACTTACTACGAGGGCTGCCGAGAGGAAAAAGAAGGGGGAAAAAATTTCGAGCAAAATATAGGAGAATCACAAGGCTATAACACCAGCCTGTTAGGGAAAAGGGACGTTGAGGAACCTTGGAATACAATTACGTTAAGGCCATAAATCCCGGAAAAAGGAAAGACACGCTAAAGCGGGCTCAAAACTAAGCGAGGAAATAAAAAATCATCCCGATCATGCATGATGCTAAAGGGAGAAAATAAAAGGAGAAGGAAAAAAAGGACGCCTTGTTGGAAAAGCCAGGGGAAATGAGAAAAGGAAGGTGGTAAAACGCAGGGGGAAGAGGTTGGGTGGCTGCAGAGAATGAACCTCCCGACCTCAAGGGCGAAGCTGAAAAAGCGCTGGATGATCGTTGGTGGACGTTCCAAGAAAAAAGGAAAGAGGAAGACTATCGAAATCTCAAAGACAAACAAGACTAACCGACCACAAAAGGCTGAAACCAGAAGGACACACATGAGGCAAGGAAGGGAAGGATTGGAATCAAGAAAGGAAAGAAAATTGGGGGGCGAGAAGAAAATCCTTCAACTAAGAAAATACGGCCAAAGCGCCCAAAACCAGAGCTTACGTCAGGGGACTCTGAAAGGGAAGAAAAAATTTCGAGCTTGAGATCCACAGAGAAAACAAACAAGAGGAAGGATAGCGAGGAAGTGGGCGGAAATAAAGCCGCGATCAAGCCCAGTGAGAGGAGAAAACCGGGAGACGATGCTGCTGGGGGGAGAGGGGGGAACGTAGTGAGGGGGGAAAGAAGGAAGGGGCTCTACCAGGTCCGAGGAAAATGGTGGTATAAGGTACACTATAGTATTCATGGGGAGAAGGGGAAAGGGGGGGGGGAAAAGATGGTGGCAGGTGTGGGGGGGTTTTGCAAATCGAGTCAGATTGCGATCGGGGATAACGGGGAAGGAGTTCAGATCTAACGGTGGGTTAGGAAAAGCAAGAAGGCATCATCGAGTTGGAAGTTCTCCCTGAGGTAGGGGAAGGTCACAACGGAATAAAGGGAAAAAAGCCGAAAGCGCTGAATCGGGAGCAAAGAAACTCGTTCCGGCTGGGGGATCAGCACGGGGCTTTTCAAAAAGGCAAAGTGGAGAGCAAAAGGGCCTCGGATGCAGAAGGAAAGGCAGGGATGGAGGGGGGAAAGGGAGAGAGGGCAACGTGGTGAACCAGCGGAACATCGTAATGGGAAGGAAGTTGGGTAAGGTGAAGGGAAAAGGTAAAAAAAAAAACTCACGCCTGTTCCCTTAAAGGAGGGGTTATCGACGCTGGGGGGAGACGAGATCCAACAATGGCGGAAAAAAACTTGAAAGACCAAGGGAGGGGAGAAAAAAGAGGGAGGGAGCCGACGGAGAGACCCTCACTGACGGGAAGGGCCGGAGAACCATCGTAACCCCCGGGCCATAACGTTAAGGAGGAAAAAAAAGCTAATGGGGGAATCGTAAAGTGTTTGCGTAAACGATGCCAAAAGGCATAAGGGAGAGGCGAGGCACCTCATAAACCCGAAGAAGAGTCAAGAGCAGGGTCCTCAGCACCAAAACTGTAGCATTTTTTAGGAAAAAGCCGGCCACGGAAAAGGGGAGGTACGACTCCACGAAGAGCCGCTTGAGAAGGCCGCGTGGTAAACACGGTGAGTCGAGCAAGAGGGGAGAAAAAGGAGAACGTCATCAGAATCCGGATGAACTCGAATGTGTCTTCCACAAACCAACGCAACCTAGGAAGGGTGCCGGTCCCTTTAGGTGAAGAGAAACCTTTCAGAGGCAAACGAGAAAGAGATACCCGGAAAGGATGAAACTTATCGAGTCCCCTGCAACATCGTAGGTGTAAAGACATTAATACTCAAGGGACGCTCTCGGGAGAGAAAGAAAAGAAGAGGGATAGAAGAATCAAATGGTAACTGGATTGGGGCGTTCACAGGCACCAACTTGGAGGGAAGAAAAAACGGAGCTTGAAGATAGGCATTTAAAACTCAAAAAGGGGAACGAAGCACGAAGCGATTCAAGTAGGAAAGATAAAAGAAGACTCAGGGTTGTGGTGGTACGTCGGACTGCGCAGTCCATGACCTGCACGGGGGGCACGGTCACTCAAGAGAAGGGCAGAAAAAGGAGGAGAAAGACCGCGAATATAAGCCACTCCTCGAGATCGGTCGATCCATGGGAGAGAAAAGAGGGGCCAGGAACTTGGAAATTCGCCACTGAAGAGGAAGGGGGAAAGTAAGATAAGAACTGAAGTAGAAGATCGGAAAAGTGGGGGGGTAAGGAAAACTTCTTCGATACCTCATGAGGGGGTGGAGCGATCATATAGAGGGTTAGGAAAGGCGGCAAGGGGCAAGAGGAGCCCGCATACTTATTCCTCGGACGATAGGACGGGGGCCAAGGGCTGCCAGGGGTCAAGGAAGGACGGGGGACCAAGAAAGCGCTTGAAGGGGAGATCATTTAGGTCTCCGCGGAAAATGGGGAACCTCGAAATGGGGGAACGAAAGGAGACCAGAGCTTTCCTCCTCTCTTTAGTACCGTTGACAAGGGGCAGTACCCAGGGGGGGAGAACCCCTTTCAAAAGCAAGGAGACATCTGCCAAAGTGGGGGAAAGGGGGGAAGGTTAGTGGGGATGGGCTGGAGGTTGGAAACCGAACCTTTGAGAGGGGGGGGTCCTTAGACTAAGTTCCCCCTGGGGGAGAGTTAGCAAGATGGTGAATTTGAGGTTGCATAGACTTGAGGGAAGAAGGTTGAGGCTTATAGGGGGGAACAAAAGAGAAGGAGAACGCACAGACGTCCATGGACCAAAGGGAATTCTGGGAGAGGGGGACAGGGGGGCGAGAGAAGACGTAAACGCGCGATACGTTATCTGGGGTTAGGGCGCAGCCGGCACCCCATCGCGCCTCAAGAACAAAAAAAAAGGGGAGGACAGCAAGGAAAATGGGAGGGACTGGCTCTACAAAAAAAGATTAAACAAAAAGGGAGAAATGCCCACGCAATGGGAGGGGGCCTCCAAGGGGGGGGTTGGGGACTTGTGGCGGAGGAGCGGGGCGGCCGTGTTACTCAAAAAAAACGATACAGTAAGAGATTGGGAAGACGTTGGCAACCGCACCTATGGGAACCTTTCTTGAGTTCCTGGACGCCAGAGACTAGTTCTCTACGATCCTGTTAAAACACTCTCCTACAAAAGCGTGTCGCAAAAGGGGGGACTGGGAGGAAAACGAAGAACAGGGGGAGGTGAAAAAAAATCAGCAAAACCCAGGGGGGTGAAAATTTTCTTCTCAGAGAAAACTGGCGCAACTGTGTGGGGAAAAAATCCCGCCCGGAAATCTACAAAGAAGGGAACTCAGAAAAGGAAGAAAAGCACGGAATGGGCGTGGGTATTGGGGGGCACCTGTCTGGAAATGGGACTGAATCTGGACAGGAGTCAAAAGAGGCGGACAGGAGGTCTAATCTGACAGAAGGGAAGAAGGGCACAAAAGGGGAAAAAGGAGGGGGAGAATAATGGATTGGAAACCCGCAGCGCGGGCTGTCAACTAAATGGACGGAAAGGGCAGATGGGCCACATGACCCCTCGATTAAGGAATGAAGGCGGAAGGAGAAGACTCTGGAAGGCGGAGAATTTTCTTTGCAGGGGGGAAAAAGAGCCTGCGGACTCAGAAAACCGGCATGCCGTACATAGCCGGGAGTGGGAAGAAAATGCTTGGAAAAAGGACAAATAGAAAAGCGTAAAGAAGGTCACTCCAGGAAGTTGAAAAAAGGAAAAGGGGGCCGCAGGGGGCCAGTGCAGGCGATAATAAGAACATGTAGCCAGTAATTCTCCTACTGGGGTGAGTGGGTCGATTGAGGGGGCGTTAACAAAGCAGGGCATCCGAAAGAGGGGGAGGACTAGGAAAAGCCTTTTAGCCCGCATTGGCGATAGGGGAGCCTTGCCAAAAAAAAACAGGGGCCTTTACCCGCTCTATGAGAGGTATAAGGGGGGGGAACGCAGGGGGGGGGGTCCGGAATTTTACTCTTATGGAAGAAACGGAAGCCACAAGTTGCCTTTGAGAGGGGGAAGTTGGGGGGGGGGCGACCAAAAAAGAAGAAAAAAATGGAAAAAGAGGTGGAGGGACAACCAAGACTATCCGTAGTGGGGGCAGGTGGCGGAACAACCTTATTCTCCGTGAGTCTACTGGGGGAAAGTACCGAAACCGATGGACATATCAGAAATTCCGAGCAGGGTGTGTCAGGAGGGAAGCGTAGGCAGGCAGTTTTACATGGTCGAAACTAAACAGGGGAAGGGGCACAAAGCGAGACTTTTTAGTGGGGGGAAAAACACGCCATACGCGTGTCTTCTTCGTTGGACTATAAAAAAAAGGGGGGAAGAAAAGAAAGTCAGAGAAAAAAAGCAAAGAAAGGTGTCGCCCGCATTAAGAAGCAAGGGGGGAAGTGTTGTCTCGACACATTTTTGAAAGGGGTGGGCCGGAAGCAGGTGCCGAAAAAATATCAAATGGGGGAGGGAAAATGACCGTTTGGGAATTCGGTCGGAAAACCATGGGAGGAAAATCGCAGGGAGCCTACTTTTCCGGGCTGAGTGCCTAAACGAAAAGGCAGAACGAAATCGTTGAGAGAGGGGACGAGGTTAATTCCCGGTTTGGGGAGGAATTCGACAGGTTTGACGCAGGCGGTGCGACGTACTATTTGAGGAGGGAAGACGTTGTAAAAACTGAAAAGAGTTTAAAAGTAAATTTAACCGCAACAGATCTGAGGGAAAGAACTAGAACAGCTTCAAGAAAAGAAGGTAAGGACAACGGTTGATAAGGTCAAAAATCACGAAGGTACGTCAAAAGAAGGAAAGGTCGAAACTGTGAGAGCAAATCTGAGTTAATTTCACACAAGCCAGAGGTCAAAAAGGAAAAGCAGAAAGGAATGACATGATCGGCTCTAGCCAATGGGGGGGGAACGCATGGATCTTGCGGAGGCATGGGGGGGAAAGACCTTACTTGGGACAGGAAAAGAACGACTAATACAGTTTACATATGAGTGTCGGATTTGGCAGAGGAAAGGGACAGAACCAGTCCCGAACTAGGGAAAGCTTTAAAAAGAGAGATGACGTCGTGGAGGTAAAAAACCCCGGAGGACAATCCTACGTAGACAATAGAGGCCGCTGCGAAATTGGCAAAAAAAAAAAACCACGTCCACGACTTTACAACATGGAAAATTCAGGAAAAATGCAGACTATCCGGCTAAAGGAGAAAGAAAAGTTTAGAAGGGACATCTTTGTGTGCTACAGAAAATGAGAAAGAACGAAATCCACAGCGCCCAAGCACCGATCGGCTCCAGGGGGCAAGAAGATGACTTGATCACGACTTATCGAAACAAAAGAGAGAAACAAAAAAACGGAGAGAAAGGTTTTAAGGAGAGAGAAAGCCCATGTAGGTAAAAGGATGCCCGGACGAAGAGGGGCTGCGGGGGGGGGACGCGGGCGTATTCGGGAAAGAATCGTGACAACGAAAGAGCGTCGAGTCAATTTGCGGGAACTAAGGTAGCGCGAGAGGAAGGGCTCCGTGAAGCAAATGGTCCGATGTTGTAAGCCGAGGGCCCAAGTGGTCTAGTCTGGGTTTGCTGAACGCACGGGCGGAGATCGGAGAAGTGAGAGAAGCAAAAATTGGGGGTTTAAAACGGCTCGACATTCCATCGGTGGGGTCAACATCGGGCGCACTGAGGGGAGGGGGGTAAGTGGAAAAAAAACTGCAAAAGCATCAAGACCTCATATGGACCACGGGGAGAAAAGGGTAAGGGAGTCCCATAAAAACGGCAGGGGCCTTGCTCCGCGGGGGCCAGGCAACGTGATTTATACATGACGACCAGTGGCCAGAGGAGCAGTCGGCATGCTCAGGAAGGGTGTTAACGGGTAGATAGATGGAAGGGGGGGGGGGGGAGAAATCCGCTGAATAACTAGACGGAAATGTTACCTATTTGTGCGGTAAATTTTATTGGGACCAGGTTCTCAAAACGGCTGGAAGATGGGTAAAGAGGAAAGCGGGTGTTGAGACCGAGAAGGGAGAAAAAGAGTGGCTTGCGAAAGGAAAAGGGTGAGAAAGAAAGACAATAAGTAGAACGCCTGCGTGAACCATGTCAAATTCAACAGAAAAAGAAACCCCCGGCACTAACGAACCAGGAGAAAAGATCTGCCGAATTACTTGAATAGGTGAGGGGGGGACATAGCAAAGGCAAATCGAAAGACGGCGCGTCAATCACGAAGTTCTAAAGGTACCAGGAGAGACGATAAGCGGAACCCTTCAAGAGCGGAGTGCAACATCTGAATCCTGATCATGTTGGGGGTAGAACGGAGAGAAAAAAAGTAAAGGTCGGACAGAAAAGAGTCCGGATCTACTGGAACGGGGGGGAGGCAGTACTCAATGCGGAAGAAGGCATTTAGGGGAAGAAGGGGGAAAAACAAAAATAAGAACGCTCGGGGCTTGTTACCTTCCCACCAAAAACACGATGAGCATGGGGGAAAAAAGGACCAAAAGGGTTGAGATGAAAGAAAGGTCACAAGCCACTTACGAACACATAACAGATAAGAACACCTGATCGATTCCCCTCACATGTGGGGGGGGGGCTCAACCAGTAGAAAGAAACATGTTACGGGGCCAGCCCCAACTATAAGGGGAGGTAGAGGGGGGGTAGAAAGAACCCAGCGGGGGGGAAAAGAACACAACTGCCGGGGAGAAAAAACAGGAGAAAATTTAATCGAGATCAGGAAACATCAAATATATGTAAAAATTCAAACACGGGACGAAAAAAAAGAGGAGGTAAAGGGGACACGAAAGGGGGGAGCATGGGGGCCGTTAAATCAATGCGGCACGGAACGACGGAACACTCATGAAGGAAAGAAAAAGAGTCAGCCAGGGGGACGGGGGGGAAGAGTATCGAAACCGACAAAACCCAGGGAGAGGAGAAGACGGAAAGAAAGGGGGGGGAAAACGCCCATTAAATGGAAACGTCTAAAGTGCAGGTTGGTTCAAAGTACGAGGAGGGGAAATTCCTTACCTAAATGGAAGTAGCAACAGTTCCAATCATGACTAAGAAAGCAACAGTAGGGATTTCATCTTCCGGCGCTATCATACTTAAAGAAGGGGAGAACGTAGAGCATCTGACTCGATCTTGAAGAAAGAAAGGCTTAATTACGTTACTCTGCGGCGGTGGCAAATAACATGGGACGAGGGCATGGGTTGCCACAAAAATTGGTACTGGGGTCTCACTGCAAAGTCTTGCCCAGTCATTGGGACTCTCACACAACGGGGTGAAGAACCTGTCGGAGACTGGGTATTGGTAGAAATCGCTGGGAGCCTAGGAGGGGGACGGGCCCCGGGAGTCCCATGAACGTTGCTGTGATAAGAGCTTGGACCAAAAATTGATTGGGGATGGGGGAGTGAGTTAACCAGTAAGTTGTGAGGAGTTCAGCCTCAAGGCTTTGTTGGAAGCACGGGGAGGAAGGGGGGGGGAGGAGATACGAAAGTGAAGGATGGGAAAAATCCCATCTTTCGTTCATCAAGAAAGTGCAAAGAATCGTTTGTCTTCGGAAGGAGGGTTGTTTTCACAAGAAGAGGAGAAAGACGTGAGAGGGCGGAGTCAAAGGAAACTCAACGAAAACATAGGGGGCGGTCTATGTGTGCAGTGGAGGGGTAGAAGGAAACGCGCCAATTTCTGCACCCGTCGAAAAACAAGAGGGACGCCAGGCCCGCAGTGTAGTCCTGT
>Ga0179593_1267287_pt1 | contig 23607 bp, 30 predicted proteins | sample CZODoug2_1_08_16_FD_185931 | JGI IMG/M metagenome (GOLD analysis project Ga0179593, IMG submission 185931) | Vadose zone soil fungal communities from Angelo Coast Range Reserve, California, USA - CZODoug2_1_08_16fungal (PacBio error correction) | ecosystem: Environmental > Terrestrial > Soil >...
CAAACACAGGGGAAGAAGGGCAAATCAGAGTATAAAAGGGAGCAAAATCTGATCAAAAGCCAAGGGTCGCAAAAAAAAACAGGTGGGAATCGAAAGGGGCGTGGGCCTAGGAGAGGGCCTGAATACTAGACCACCGAAAAGCGGTCAGCAAAAAAGGGTTGGAAGAAACATGAGAACAGGCATATAATGGAGTCATTCGGGGAGAAGTTTCAAGGAAAAAAGGGAGTGGAAGAAACCGCCCAGTGTGAAAAAAAGCAAAACATTCATTGTTCGAACCGTGGTAGGGAAGGGAAGGAATGGGGAAAGGACGGAATGGTGCACGTGTGTCGGACCTCAAGGAACCTACGCGAGTGACCCGTGATGTATGGTAGACCCGCCCGGAAGTAGGAAAGATACATGGACGAAGGGGGGGGGGTGTGACAGGTAGGCGGTGTGGGAGACGGGGCGTACACGCCAGGGGAACCGCCAAAAACGATGGGACGGACTACAAAAGAAAAAAGGGAAAAACGGGGAGGGGAAAGGCTTGGGGAAGAATGAAGAGGCGAAAGAGGATAGACGGAGGGGACCTACAAAGCTAAAGATGCACGGCAGAGGTGGGGGGGGGGGGGGAGTGGAGCCTAGAGGGGGACAATTGGTTTCCGCAGATTCAAACAATAAGAGGGTGAAATGGGAGCGAAAAAATAATTATACACGAAAAAGGGAGGGGAGCGGAGCATAACGTAAAACGTTATCAAGTGTCCAACCGAATAAGGGGGGAGAGAAAAAAAAAAGACATTCAACGCATCGTCCGAAACTTATGAGTAGACACGGAACAGATGTTACTTCCTTTAAAAAAGAGAGAGCTATTTGCCTCGGGACTACGACGTAAAAAATCAGAACCTGAAAATAGGTTCAAGTGGGGGGAGGTCGGGAAAAAAACTAAATCGGCACAAAAGAAAAAAAACGTCTCGGCGCAGCCAAGCCGCATGGGTGAAAAAGGCAAGCCCCCCCCAGACAAAGATCAGAAATCCGCCGACTACGGAGGGTAACCCTCTTAACTAAAAAAAAAAAAAAAAAAAAAAAAAAAAAAAAAAAAAAAAGAAAAAAAAAAGAAAAAAAAAAAAAAAAAAAAAAAAAAAAAACAAAAAAAAAAAAAAAAAAAAAAAAAAAAAAAAAAAAAAAAAAAAAAAAAAAAAAAAAAAAAAAAAAAAAAAAAAAAAAAGAAAAAAAAAAAAAAAAAAAAAAAAAGAAAAACCACAAACAAACATAATTCACGCACCATCCTCCCTCCCTCTCTTGGGCCTGGAACACGTAACCCAGATGAGGATAAGGTTGATCCTTCGGCAAAGGGTACTGTAGAAAAAACACCCACCAAAACAACCCCCCCAAGGGGCGAAAAAAAACCAAAAAAAAAAAAAAAAAAAACACAAAAAACAAACACAAAAAAAACCAAAAAAAAAAAACCAAACAACAAAAGAAAGACCAAACACAAAAAAAAAAAAAAAAAAAAAAAAAAAAAAAGAAAAAGAAAAAAAGAAAAAAAAAGAACCCCACCAGAAACAAAAAAAAAAATCAAACAACACCCCCAACAAACACACCAAGAGAAAAAAAAAAAAAAAGAAAAACCCCACAAAACAAACCACAAAAACATAAAGAAAAAACAAACAAAAAAAAAAAAAAAAAAAAGAACAAAAAAAAAAAAAAAAAAAAAAAAAAAGAAAAAGCCAAAAAAAAAAAAAAAAACAAAAGGGGCCCCGAGACCACACACAACACAAAAATAAAGAAAAACCCCCCTCAAAAAAAAAAACAACAAGACACAACCAAAAAAACCTGTTTTGAGGGAGAAGAAAGGTAATGACACCTCCTCTCATCGATTTTCAAAGTTTCTGAAAATGGCAAAAAAGATAGTAACTTGTAAGGGAGAGTGGGACAATACACACCCACAAAAAAAAATAACAAACAAAAAAAATTTCCAAATTTAGATACTCTTGGAGGGGGGGTGTCGGGGGGGGTAGAGGGAAGGAGTGGTTTGTGGTTTGGGCATCACGGTTGGCCCGGGGGGCACTCTCAAGGCCTTGCCGAGGGCCGCGCCGCAGTGTGGGCACGACAAGTTGATCACACTGCAAAAAGGAAGCTGGTGATAAAAGTACTTTGTAGACGGGGGGATATTTGGTTCGAAAACGCGCTGGGTGATGGGAACTTATATCTGACAGATGGCGATATAAATCTAGGCGAGTGCGTCTTCCCGTTGGTACCAAGTGAAAAGGGGCGAGGCTATTGGAAATGGACGGACGGAGGGCAGACGACGAGACGGTAGATGCTCTAATCGGCTACAATTCCTGTCAATGACAAACCCGAGAAAGAGAGGGGGGCGGAAAGATCTACCCTACCGGAAGTTGGTTTTGGGCGGTACAGCATGACAGGACAAACGCAGAAGACCGTGAGGATGAGAAACAACCCAAAGGAGGAAGAGGGAACATAAGATCGGAAAAAAACGCGGGGGGAACTCTGTGTAAATGCTCATAAGCTGTCGAGAAAAAAAAAACAGAAAAAACACTCTCGGGGCACCGGTCAGGGTAGATCACAAGGCGCAAGCCCAACAGCGAGGCCGGACTTCCTTTTGTCAATTGGAACCACGTAATTTGGGAGCGCTCAAATGGAGAGGAAGAATTCAGTGAGGGGGGGATTTCGGACCAGCCAGGCAGGGCAAGCTGCCCGCCAAGCGCGCTCAGTTCAAAACGTCTGAACGATGTAGACACGACGCAATTAAAATCGGAAGAGTAATGAAGTGTCAAAAATCATACCAGCGGATCGACCAAATCTATAAAACTTAAAAATGTACACATCTGAGAGGGGGGGTCACCAGCGTTTACGGACTGTTTCTTCAAAAAGGGTTTCTAATTAGTCGGGCCATCAAATGGCCAAGGGGAGCTGACCTTGGTAAAGGAAAAGAGAAAGGAGCAAATGGATTGGAAGTGGCAAAATGGGCTGTCAAACTCGCTAAAACGTGTCAAAAGATTGGAGGGGAAGGGGGTATGCTTTGGCCGCCATATCGCGAAGGGCAATAGCTCAGCGTAGCTGAAGGGACTGAAAGTTCGGGAACACGCTTGAAAGAATCAAGACCACCAGAGAGCGGGGGAGCGTTGACCCACAAAAAAAACTAGAAGACGACACCGATGGGTCGTGGTTTCGACGTCTTCAGGTGATGAAAAAGGCGAGCGGATTGAGGAATTGCCGGACGGAACGCGGGGGGAACGGGGAAGGCAATGCTGTCGGCGGGTTTGCGGTTCAGATGCATTGAGTGTCTGACGAAAATGTTCGGTAAAAAAAATCAAAAGAAAAAACAAAAAAAACGAGGAACATTGGGATTCCTCTCCTCTTCGAGCGTATGGGCCGTAGGGGGCGTCAAAGCCACATTGAAGTCCGAAGGCCTGTGCACGGAAAAAAAAAGGGCCATCGCCGGGAAAGGCAAATCGAGATAGTTGAAAAAAAACCAGCGTTCAAAAAGGGGGGCAGAAAAAAAAAAGCAAGCTGGGTCAGCCTGAGGAAGGCGGGCGAAGGGAGATAGAGGGTTCATGGGGGGTAAAATCTCTTCGGCTCCATATCGAATGAGGGTATTTAGGAGATCGGGCCTTGAGGGCAGCCTCACCGGAAGAAATCATTCATTAGGACTGTCTAGAACCATTTCATCCTGTAGTCCTCAGTGCAGACCTCAATTATTTTTTGAAACATCTGGTTTGCCCTTGAAGTCCACCTTTTGATATTGGCCACTGAAAGGAAAACCATGTTGTGAATAGATGTGGGAAAAGAGTTGTCACTGGAGGGAGACTATCACAAGCCTGCAATATTCCTTCAAGCTCACAGGGGTAAGCATTCGCTTAGGGCAACAAAGCGGGGGGGACAAGGGTGGACCCGATAAATTTCGCGCGAGGCCCTGCATGCCCTAGAACGCAGGATATAAAAAGGGCCGAGAAGGCCGTGTAAAAAGCCTACGAAAAGCGCCGGAAGGTTCATATGACGGGGTCAAAGTCCTCAGTGATACAAATGCCATGTTCTGGGGGAAGGAATGGTAGCCAATGACTAAGGCCCTTTATAGGAAATGGGATTTTTGGCTCGCTTCTCTTCAAAACTGGGGCGTGAACAGAGTGGGGGGGGGGGTGGGAAGTGTCGAGCGAGAGCTCGAAAGGTAAGCCGCATTAAAGATGAGAGGGGAATCATGGTCATAAACCATTCCACCGCGCGGGTGGCGGCAGCTAGGAGGGGAAGGTATCAAAAGAAATGAACGCGTGCCATTAGGCCTTCCTCGGTGCTCCCCTCTTTGGGGTGAGACTTCCTCAAAATATCTGGGGGGAGCTTTTCCTTGCTTAAGCCTGCAAGATTGTGGGGTTGTGGGGTTTAAACTAAAAGTGTACCCAGGACGCAGGGGTGTCAAGAAGCAAGTTTGTGAGTTCTTCCCGTAGAAACGTATTCTCATAAAGGGATGAACAAGGAGAGGAGAGAGCTCTCATGCTGCATTTAGGGGGGCCGAAGAGGAAAAAATCTGGCGAACATGATAACGGACTTCACATTGTCGCGGGAGGAAAATCAAAAAGGGAGTCTAATGAGATTGCTCTGACAAGTGGAAGTCAAAGGAGGAGAAAGAAGGTACCTGGGAAGAATAGTCGGTATTACATGAACTTTTTCGTGTTCGCAAGGAGAAACGGTGCCAAGATAACGTTTGGAGAGGGATCAAGGCAAAGACGTAACAAATTGGGGAAGGACAAAAGGAGACGCTGTACACGGGGTTGAGAAAGAAAACTTCGTCCGGGCACCGCGATGACGGCGAAACGATAGAACAAGGGAGGAAAAGAGGAATCGACGGACCCAGCTTGAGGGCCATAAAAAAAAAAACGACGCATGGTATTGGCGACATCGGGAGGTAAAAGAGTTAAGAATCCGGCGCTCATCGAGAGCAAGACGAGAACCGAGGAGAAGAATCATAAGAAGGTCAATGTAGCGGCAGAAAAAAGGAAAGAGTATTGGGACAGATCCGGAAGTGGATAACGGGGACAAAATAGGGCATATCAAGGAAAGCGCAAACAGGGGGAAGAAAGGACTGTTGAAGGATCGAAAACGAAGGGAAAGCATTCTAAGAACAAAGGAAAGGGCGAAAGTGAAAACCCGAGGGTGAAGTGACCATGGTTGTAAAACAAAATAATAGGGGGGGGCTGCAAAGCAGAGTAATATCTTGATAGACCAGAATCCTCAGTCTGGAGGGAGCAGGGGAAAAATGGACGTCCGAGCAAAAAGCCTATCATTGAGAGAAAAGTGGTGCTATGATCAGTCCGGGTAATTACAGTGAAGGAAAGGAAAAAACAACACAAAGTAAAAAAACAAAAAACACACCACCAAAACAAAAAAAAAAAAAAAAAAAAAAAAAAAAACAAAAAAAACAAAAAGACAACACTTGGGGGTGTCAAAAAACTGCCCTGGAAGGGGAATTCTCTTAGCCGGGCGGCAGACAAGAAGGACAGGGTTCTTTTACACAAGAACACCTCTCAGGGGGAATTGATCCGGAGTTGGGAGGCGGGAGAGGGGGTGTAATCGGACTTAAAACCTTGGACCCAATAAGAGGATGTAATGCAGGAATGGGAAAAAAGGGAGATGAGAAGCTTGGGGGAATATAATCGGGGAGGTGAAACAATCTTGAAACCTGCAGTTTCCAACACGCAAGAAGTCGGAAAAAGTGGGAGTAGCGAAGGGGGTCATAGTTGGCCCCAGTCCAACATAAGGTGTGAAAATTTTGGATAGGGCAGGAATTTGGGAAGGAGACGGCTGGAATAGAGCATCTAAAAGCATGCTATAACAAAAAAAAAAAAAAAAAATAAAAAGAAAAAAAAAAAAAAGAAAAAAAAAAAAAAAAAAAAAAAAAAAAAAAAAAAAAAAAAAAAAAAAAAAAAAAAAAAAAAAAAAAAAAAAAAAAGAAAAAAAAAAAAAAAAAAAAGAAGGAAAAAAAAAAAAAAAAAAAGAAAAGAAAGATTCTGCTTTGTACCGTGTGGCGCATCCGAGTATATCACAAGTCGCCTCCTGCCACTGATCCCACAAACCAAAACACACAACACCAAACCGCACACCCCAACAAAAAAACAAAAAAAAAACCCAAACCAAAAAAAAAAAACCTCCAAAAAAACCTCACCCCAAAAAAAACAATGTCTTCCCAACAAGATTCAGCCAAGGTCGGTGGGGCAGTTTGGGAAACGCTATAGCGATGGGCATACCTGGCTTATCTAATGGACAGGTAGACTGCCATTGTACTGGGACAATGTGGTGCGGTAGACGTTAAAAAAGAGGTTTGGGGCGCACAGGTTCGGAATGGCCGGAAACGAGAAAACAAAGAAATCGCAGTGCAAAAAAACAAAGATTTGTGAGGGGAAAACAGAAAAAAAGGTCCGCAAAATGGCCGGAGTAAAATCGCGCCGACTCAAGAATGTTAGACATCAAGGGAATCAACAACGAGGGAAATGACCGGTGAGGATGTGGGAAATCTCGACAGTGTATAGTTGAAGGGGACAATTCCCAAAAAACATTGGAGGCAAGAGGACGGTGGGGGGCCGAGAAGGTTAGAAGGGGACCTCAACCAAAAAAGCCAAAGGTACAAGTCATCAGATCAAACAGGCCCTCGAATTGGAGAGTTGAAGTGCTATTAGGACAAATCCTTCTCAAGGAGAGGGAAAACTAGGTTGGGTCGAATGGTATGGGGATGAAGATGGTTGTGGTTGGTGCCATCACAAACAAAAAAACACTTGGAAACCGGGGAAGGGGGGGACATTGGGGGGGGGGGGGGGGGCGGGGGGGGGGGTGGGGGGGGGGGGGGGGTGGGGGGGGGGGGGATGGGGGATGGTACCTCGGTGTGTTTGTGTTGGCGGTTTGGGTGGTGGGGGGTGTTTTGGAAGGTTGGATTATAACCTTGGGGAGTGTGGGGGAGAAGGGAGGTATAGAAAGTGAGTGACTATCGACAGGGTTAGAGAAACGCCGGAAGATGTGGTGGGGTAGGGGGTGGGGTGGGGGGGGGCTGGGGGGGGGGGAGGGGGGGGCCCTGTTCTGGGGGGGGTAAAAATGAAGCGACGTTGGTTCCCGTGGGTGTTGGGAGCGGAGGGCGAGAGGGGGGGGTGTAAGTGTGGGTGTTTGAATTTTGTTGGGTCTGGTGGGGTGGCTTGGGATGCAGCGGGGGGGGGGGGGGTTTGTTTTTGGTGGTTACGTTGTGGGGTGAAGGCCTGAGTGGTGGCTGTCGCGGGTGGGCCGACCACAGAACAAGCGAGAAAAAGAAGTTGGAGGGGGGTATGTGAGGCGGGGGAGGGGTTCGTGAGGGGGGGGGTGGGGGGTGGGGAGAGGGGGGGGGATGGGGGGGTTTGGTGGGGAAGGGGCAGGGGGGAAGGACAGAACGCAAAGGGTGGAGGGGGGGGTGGGGGGGGGGTCTGTTGTGGGGGGGAGAGGGGGGATTGGGGAGTGCCTGGCACATGGGGGGTTCATAAAGTATAGGTTCATTGCGAGTGCAAAGCAACATTTCAAAAACCCTTCTTTATCACCAGAGGATGATACGAAAGTGGTCAAGTTTTCGCTGGGGAGGGGGGGAGGGTCGCTGGATGGGGGCTCCATTATACTTACTGTCGATTGAAAAAAAAGAAGGGTGGATAGGAATTCCCTATAGTTGAAACTGAGGCAACTCATGGGAAATGGTACCGTAGGACCTCAAGAAGGGAGCTATTTTCAAGAAACCAAAGAGACAACACTCTCTAAAAAAGGTGAGGGAAGGAACGACAATACACTGAGGAGGGGGGGGGGGGGGGGGGGGGGGGGGGGGGGGGGGGAGTGGTGGGGGGGTTGAGGAGTTAACCTACCTCTAAGATTTTTGCTTGAAAATCTTGAGGATGGATGGGATCATCGTGAGGGGGGACGCCAGGTCTCAGGCAATCAGAAACGGAGTGATAGAAAAGGAAAAAAAAGAAGGATCAGGCAACACGGCTCTATGTGTCGACATGCAGGACTAACTTGAGTACCCGCGTAAAAGAAAAATCAGACGGAAAAACAATCAAAGGTATAGACTCCATCCTCAAAAAAGGCAGGTCCTTGCGTTTTGGGGGGAGGTGAGCCGACCCGGAAGGGTGAACGGCTATTAGGCTAAAAAAATATAAAGGGGGCAAGAATGTTAATTCAACTCCTCTAAGCAAAGCGCAGCGAAAGTTGAGCAAAGGAAGCCGGGAAAAATATCAAAAATCTGGACATCTAGGAAAAAAAAAAGGAGAAAAAAACAAAAAAAAAAAGGGTGGAAAAAAAGCCAGACACCTCGGCTACCGAGGGAAAAAAAGAAGAAAAACGTGAACACTCACTGAGAGCAACATCTTGACCTGGATCACAAAGGGGGCGAAAAATTCCGTCGGACGAATGCCGTACGGATATTCGAACTGGCAGAGAAAAAGGGGATTCCGGGTGCATTGGGAGGAACTGAAGCAACCCGGAGGATCGAGGCTTGGGACGGCAGGGGGAGGAGACAAAAGGCCAAGGCGATCCCGACTGCGGGCAGGAGGCTTAAGTCCTCCAGAAAAAGCAGGGGCAAAAAGCTTCCGTGGGCGTACCAAACAAGGAAACATCGACAATCGACTTTACGTTATTGAGGTAAACAAAACGTCTGTAGTTTTCGGGTTTGGTACTTGAGAAGGAAAAACTTCCGAGGAGGAGGATGGGGGGAAAATAGGAAAATGCAGCCGGCGTGGACCTCACTGATTGGAGGGGTCGAGGGGGGGAACCGTTTGAGGGGATGACAAAAAAAACACTTGTTGCCTGGGGTGGGGGGGGGGGGGAGCCTAACAGGAAAAAAATTGACTCAAAGACCGGAAGCAAACGGACGCGCCTCTGCTCAAAATAGCATAGGGGGATTAGTTACTCAAAAGGCCGTCAATCCGCCGTGAACTAACCCTCTTGGTGTGAGATCATTAAGAAGTTCAAAAAACAGAAGTCAAGGCGTTGCCGCAGAGTGGCTCGCAACGCTGTCTCAGATGTAAGAGCTGCCTCAAGGAAAACTGAAAAAGTCAATCGGGAAATTCTCAGCAATAAAAAAGTCAATTAACTGGCTGCGAAGGTTCACCATTGGCGGAGAGTAACGAAGCAATTGGGGGGCAGGAAAGGTTGGGAGACACCTCATTTTCGTCAATTAACGCCGATCGATTCAAAAAGTTCAACGGTGGACCCTGTGGGTCACGCGGACAACGAAAAAATCGGTTGGGGTCAGGGGGGGGGGCCTCTTCACCAAAAGTATGCGCAGGGTCAAACGAAGGGAGCATGGGCGGGTCCTTGGGGAAAAAATGCAAAGCCGAGATGGGTGAAGCCGGCGCGGAGGAGGCAGGGGGGAATAGGGAACAGACAAAAAGGCCATGTTCAAATGCCAGGATTTGGGAGACAGAGCTCCGGGAGCGCCCTCGCTTTCGAGGAAATTCGGTTTTGGGGCTCTGGGGGGGGCCGCAGGAAAAGGACAGGGGAACATGTGGGGGGAGTTGGAGAGGTCCAACGCTAGAGGGAGGAAAATCCAGAATACTAGTTGGGGGAAAAGCATAGGAGTCATAAGGAGAATCCAGGATTCACAAAGCGAAAACTACGTCGTTGAGCAACTCCCTCGTAAGGGGGTGCTGAAAGGGGGTACCTACTCTCAAGCGGTACCCCGACTGAAAAACGTCCCCCTTTGAGACAGGCGGTTTTCCTTAAGTGGACCCAGAAAAAAGGGATGGCCTTCACCCTATGGCGAAGAACAACGAAGGGAGGTCAACACATCTAAAAGTTGCGGACTTGTCCTGGATGAACAGCAACGCCGATGTGGTCTAAGCCACGACCATTTTAGAAACTCCGGGGAAAACCAGGGATGGAGGAAAATGGAAGGAGAAGGAGGGGGGGAAGGGATTGGGGGGGGGGAAGTGGAAGGAGGGGGGGCCAAGGAACGAAAGGGAAGTGGGAGGACGGCGACGGTGGGGTGCAGCCGGGAGCGGGGGCAGACAGAGGGAAGAAGAACACGCAAGGGAGGAAACCGTGTCGTTTTAGCGCCTTTCAAAAAAGGAGCGGAGTAGATAACTAGTAACAGATGTACTTCGGCGTCTCTCAGTACTTGGCGAAGAGTATTAAATCTTTACAGAAGGAAAAAAGATAAATGACCTGTCGACGTGTACAACAACGCGGATATAAAGCGCGCCTGCGAACGGGGCACAATCTAGGTGTACCAGGGAACTAGCGCGTCGGCGTGTCTGGCAACTGAAAAAGTGGTGGGGGACGCGCAGCGTTGGTCTCGGCCTGTTAAAGCTGCAAATCCGATTACAGGCGTTGGTCGGTGATTTGAGGGGAGATAGGGGCGGGGGGGAGGAAGGTATAAAAACAATGACCCATGGGGTGGGGTGGGGGGTGGTGGGTTAGGGGCGTGTGGGGGGTTGTTGGGGGGGTAGATTGAGGGGGGGCGAGCCCTGGCTGGGTTTTGGGGGGGGGGTTCCTAACCGGCGGGACTTCTGGGTGGTGTAACAAAAGCACGCGTTCAAGGGGCTACGGCGCGACGCGGTATCCTGATCGAAATGGAAGGGGAAGCTTGACCATCGAAGACAAAAAAGGGACTTCGGATCATTCGGAAAAGTGGAGCTATCTGAACTCAAAGGGAAAGCGATTCGTCGGACGTCAGATCAAGCGCTGGGGGGGGGGCGGGGGGGTGGGGGGGGGGGGGGGGGGGCGTGCAGGGGTGGGGGGGCGGGGTGGGGGGGGTGGGGGGGGGGCGCGGGGGGGACCATAACACTTCTATATCTCCTTCACATTTACGGAAAATGAAATACACGTGCTTTGCAATCCAGGCAGCGTATAAAAGTGTGGGTGGGGGGGGGGGGGGGTGGAGGGAGGGGGGGGAGGGGGGGGGGTGGGCGGGGGGGGGGCGGGGGGGGGGGGTCACATAACACAAACTTGCTGGTTCAGACGAAAATCGAAACATCGGGGTAAGAGATTAAAGCGCGACCAGGACCTGCGACTTAAAAACACACCATTACTTCACACCCAGCAAAGGTCTCCGTCACTCAGTCGGTGAATTATGGACCATGGAGGTAAAAAAAACCTCAATCGAATAATGTCTCCGTCTTCAAAAAAACGAGAGGGATAATCTGAAAAGAGCTTGTCAACACAAAAACACAAAACAAAGATTCTTGCATAAAAAACACCCGCCGCAGGTAAGCGCCAGAGAAAAAAAATCCTTAACTCGGCGGGTAGGATTATTCGAGCCGGGGGAAATAAGGCAATGGCCTTGGTGAGGGGTGGGACGAAACGCAGAACGAGGCGCGGCTTCAAAAAAAAGTAAAAAAAAAAACGGTCAGGGGATGGCATTTAAAAAGAAACTAAGGGGCAACAGCTAACTCTCTTAGGGGGAAAATCTTTGTTAATCAAGTCCGAAATGGGGGGTCAGTGGACCCTCACCCCGATGAGAAAGCTCCGCCGACTCAAAGGATTTCTGGGGAATATGGGGAGCGACATTCGTAAGGATTTTAAGAAAACTCCACAAAAAAGAAAAAATGGCTTCGGGACAAGAGAAAAAAATCCCGTTGGGCACGCAGATGCACAAATGATATGGAAAAGTGCAGAGACAGAAAGGGAAAAGAAAACGGCTCGTAGGAGGAGAGCATACCAGGCAGCAGGATAGGGATGGAAATAAAAGGAAAATACAGACGAATAGGGGCGCACAGGGGCTAGAGGAACTGAAAAAGCGGGGATCCATCACATTCTTGGGAAGTTCCGTGGAGGTGCAGTGCTCGATGGTAAATCTTGGCCGGGCAGGCGCAATAGTACCGGCCGGGGGGAAGGGGCATCGAGGGGAGGAAACCTCACAGAGGGGGGAAGGATCCAAGAACCGAAGAAACTCATAAACGAAGCAGAGAACATGGGAAGTGTTACACGCGCATGACTTAAAGATTGCTCTCCAAAATCACGCGACTAGGGGGAATGGGAAAAAAGGAAAGGCAAGAACCACGAATAATACCAGGGGGGACGAGGACGGACGAAAAGGGGGGAAGGGACGGCGGTCAAAAAAATTGGGGCCGGGAAAAACATTGTTGTCAGGCATAAGGCTAAGAGAGTCAGCTTGCAGTGATGGTCACTTGGTCTTCGAAAATGGTTTTTGTTGTGGTGAAGCCCCGCAAAACTCCTGAATTCGCGGGGGGGGGAGCGAGGAACAAAAGGCCACGCGAATCCCGTGGGAATCGGTCCCGGTTCCTCTCGGCATGGGGTTGGCCAATTAGTCTAAAAAAACAAAAAAAAAAAAAAAAAAAAAAAAAAAGAGACAAAAAAAAAAGAAAAAAAACAAAAAAAGGTAAACAACCATGGTACGTCCCACCTTCTACCGTTGGATAAAGTGGTCAAGGGGGTTGAACAAGTTGTTGGACAGGGACGATGTGGGATGAGGGGCTCAGTAGAAACTTGAGATTTCGAATTTATTCCTTGGCAAAAGTTGGCGGCGGATGAAGCTGAAGGAAAGGGCAGCGAAAGGAAATGGGGGGGGACAGAGCATGACGACATCGGAGAAGTCCGACCCAATCGCTAAAAAGGGGGTTGGGTTCAAAGGGGAAAAACAAAGAAGAAAATGGGAGGGACGAAGAGGCGCCCGAAAGGGGTCATCAGAGGGGGCTGTAGGGGGCGAGGGCAAGAAAAAATCTCGACTCAAGTTATGAAGATCAGCTCCAATACACAACGAGAGAAAAGGGATCTTCGCTCATCGGGAGCTCGCTGGAAAAGAACAGCCTCAACTCCACGGGGGTAGCCGAAGCAAACATTATCAAGGCGAGGGAGAGACTCAACCGGCTTCGTGGTTCACTGGCATTTGTGGTGTGGTTTTTTTGTCGGAAAACCCCAAGTCACGGGGGGGGAGCGCTATGGGCTAAAAGGAATTACGTGTCGGCCACCTCAAAGGAAAGCCGGCAACAGACGGAAGCGGGTTCATAAAAAAAAAGAAAGGAGGAATCAGTGCCGACACAACAAATCTTAAGAAAGAAAATAGTCTGGCCTAGAGAAAAACTTCTGCTAAACGACAAAAATCAACTAAGAAACGGGGACGCGGCTAATCACCATCTTCAGCCTGTGTATCAAAAAGAACTTTAGAATGATGCAAGCAAAATCCTATATTCTGCCCTGGCATCAGTGGCACATATTAAATGGGGGAAATTAGTGTTTGTAAAATAAAAAAAAACCGGATATCAAAAGAAGCGATAGTAGATTGTTCTGCAAGGTACGTTCGTGCAGGTCAGCGTTAAAGGGACTCTTGCAAATACTAGTGAGTGATTTCTCTTTCGATGTCTGATTGGGACCGGGTAAAAAGGGTCTGGTGCCCCAGCTCTTACGGCATCCAGCGTGGGGAAGAAAATCTAATTGCCCGTGCCGTGGGGCGCAAAGCGAGACAGGTGTACGTGGAAACGGTGAACGACGCACCTCTGTTCTGGTCGTGGGTTTCGTCTTAAGGGAGAAAGCCTTCCTAGTAAGCGGATGGGAAAAGAGTTGACGTAAAAAGGGCTGAGTGAACTGGTGCGCCGTACTGGAAAATCCACGGGATGACGATTGGGAATCCGCGACAAGGTTAGGCATCGGAATGTCCAGAGGGTGTTTTCTTGGAGGACCTCGCCAGAGTGAAAAAAGATGCAGAAAATTAGACACGTGGAGGAATTTCCTGCTCATATTAAACGAGATTTTCGTTACATGTCATGGGGAATTCACGGCCTTCCTGGCGCAAATTGGGAAGAGGGGGTTCCGGTCGCTGGACATGCCAAATGGGAAAGGGATGCAGGTTCGGGGGGGGGTCCGAAGAGGGATCCAACTCTATGGCTCAGGCTGTGTCAAAAGGGGGGGAAACAAATATATCAAAAGAAAGCATCGAAATGATTCGGACTTAAAAGATTCAAAACAAAACAGGAAACCCTAAAATTGGGGGGGGGAAACGGGGGAAATGGTATAACCAGTTCAGGACCAATAGCCAGGTATTTGGTGGTAAGGGGGCAAAGTAACGGCATATTAGTTCCACAAGATTAGGAAAACAAAGTGGGGGGGGGGACCATGCATTAAAAGGGGGTCGGGGGGGTAAAAGGTGGAAAAAGGAAGAGCCAGAGACAATGGGGATTAAACTAAGGACGAGATCCGCTCAGGCAGCGGGGTAAAAATGCATGCAGCGGACTGGGGTGTCAATGGGGCCGCGGCCGGGTCTTATGAAAGGGAAAAGATTGCAAAGAAAGGGTAGAAAACCTAAAAATGACATGTGCGCGCCGGACTTTGTAACAGGAGGCTCCACCCATCAGAGACCCATCGGGAGCTCCAGGGTGTGTGAAGACAAATTACACTAGGGAGGGGGGGGCTCGCACGAAGGTTCGTAGGTGCAACGAGACGCGAAGGCAACAGTATAAATGTTAACAATATGAAGCCGATAAAAAGGGTCAAAAAAAGGTTTGACGGCATTCTATGTGAGCATTGCCCGGGGGTAGAAAGATGCGAGGAGACGTCGTAAAAGTATTTCGGAGCCCCCTCCAGCGGGCGAGAATTGGACTGGGGAGGAAAAAACGTCAAGCGCCGATTGTTTGTCTACACAGTGATCGGACATGGAAAGGGGAAATAGACCCTGGTGGGCGCTCAAAACCGACTAGGTTCTCATAGGAAGGGGGATGAAGGGGGATCGTAGCGCTAGAACGCGGGGGAAGGTAGGCAATAAAAATAGGAAGGACCTGAGAAATTGAGGCAAGTGGAAAAGGGGTCAACAGCAGAACAGAATAGATGTCAGATGAAAGGGGGACTCCTGAGGGCCGCAGTCAGGAGGGGGGGGGGGGGGGGGGGGAAAAGTAAGGTGGGGCAGACACACCGGGAAAAGATTCTTTTTCCGGCAAGTTGATGAAGGCACAGAGAGGCATTACAGGCAAGGACACTGGCTCTTAGAGAAACCCGTGAAAAAGAAAAGAAAAGGGGGGACAATACCGACGATGCACGGGATCAGGATGAACGCAAGGGAAGAGAGCGAGCAGTAAAAGCTTGAGGAGAAAAGAAACGTCATGTATCAGCAGAGGGCGTAAGAATTTTACGAGAGGGGCCTCAAAAAGGTCAGAAAGAAAAAAAAATGACAACCGGGGGGGGGGGGGGGGAAAAAGGGGGGGGAGGGGGGGGGGGGGGGGTGGGGGGGTTTGGGGGGGGAGGGGGGGGGGGGGGGGGGGGAGGGGGGGGTTTGGTGGTTTGGAGTGGTGTTGGGGTGTGGGTTTGTGTGTTGGTGGGAGGGGGGGTGTTTTGTGGGGGCCCCCCCCACCACCCACAGTGGGGGGGGGGCTGTTGGGTAGGGGATGAGTGGTGTTTTGTGTGTCGATGGAGTAGTGGGGGGTGTCGGGGTGGTGGTGTGGTTGGGGGGGGGGGGGGGGGGGGGGGGTGGGGTGGGATTGACGGGATGTGTGTGGGGTGGGGGAATTGGGCGAGGTTGCGGGTCCCGATGGGGGTGGGGGGGGGGGGGTGGTTGGGGAAAATTTATGCCGCCGCTTACTTGGATATCGGAACCTCCTTTCAGAAGGAAGTGGAATAAATGGTAGAAAATAGCTTCCAAGACAATGAAAAGAATACTAAAAAATTGTTGTCGAAAGGCATTGGGACGAGACGGCGACAGAAGGTCATCCGACCAAAGGATCTGGCTATAAACTCAGCGGTGAAGGGCCACTACAGCTATACGTTCGACTCGAGCGGGGAGATCTCAAATAAAAACTAAAGACCAATGCTGGGTCAGGGAAAGACATTAAGAGAAAAAAAATCCGCATTGAGGGGCGAAGGGTCAAGTTTCTTCCATAAAGAATTACTGGCAATGGACTTTGGTCGAACAAACCAGGGAGGTTCCCGGTATGCCAAAGAGTAAAAGGGCAGCACACCAAGAAGGGATGGAATGTATCCAAGGCCACCGAGAAAATGGTCTAAAGGGACGGCGTGGTAAATTAGGGGTGATCGTCGTCAATCAAGTGAAAAAAAAACAAAAAGCAGTCAAACTGGAAAACGGGGATATTTGAAAGAATCAGTAGGGAATACTCGTCAGTCTGTACCTCCTACTTTTCCGAAAACGACCCTATTCCAAATTGCGGATGTTCCATATAAAAAGGGGGAGAAGGTGGGGTGAAAAACGCCTGGTCACAACCTACAGGGTGAAAGGGGGACAAAGAAAAAAAAAAATTGAGAAGGAATGGGTTATATCTGGATAATCATAACACGCATCTAGACCTTTCCCCTTCACCAACCTCTCTACGGGTCAGCGAATTCTAAGAGGATACTGAGCGGACCAGCTTCGAAAGGGAAAAGACGTTCAAGAGCCGGGTTTGTAAAGATATGAAGACTATGTGAAACTTGGCCTGAGGGCAGGGGCCGGGAGAAGGAATCGATTTCAGGGGGGAGACGCTGCACCCTCACACGATGTGCGGGGAATAAAAAGAGGAACTGCATCTAATCGCAAAGAAGAAAGGGGAAGTTTCAAAAAGTTTCAAACCGAGTATCAAAAAATGGGGGGGAGAAAAGGAAAGAAAAGATGGGGGGGGTCAAAAAAAAAAAAAAAAAACTTGAGAGAAATCGGAGCTGGTTTGACTAAAAAAAGAAAATCGATGAAGGAGGGTAACTTTACTGAGGAAATATTGGGACAGACCTTTTTGAAATAGGAAAAAAAAACTCTCTCGAAACGCCCCCTGTCATGGGGGGCGGAGAATGTGAAAACAAACGGCTAGAAAAACTTTAAAAGAGGGGCAAAGGCTGTGTAGCGATTTTACAGTCAAAATGGACAACTTTACAAATTGGTAAGATCCAAAGAACAGATTCGGAGGGGAGGACCTGCCATTTCAGGCAAAAAAGGAAAGGAACAACATAAAGAAAGGTGAATGGGTCAGGGGTCGTGAAGATGGTGGGTAGGGGAGAGGCTGTGAGTATGGGGGGAGGGGAAACATATAGAAAGTCTTCAGAACTGGGTGGCAGGAAGGCTCGTTGCCGCGACGTGGAAAAAAAAGAGCGAGCAGAGAGGAACGGGGAAAGGGAACGTCAGGACGATAAAAAGATATTGACTACCAAGAGCGAAAGAGGGGGGGGGGACAACACAAGACCGGCGGCGCGCAGGGGAGGAGAAAAAAAAAAAAAAAGAAGACACCGAGAAAGGGGTATCCTGTGTTTGGGGGTGAAGCGGGCAAGCTTGGGCAAGGGGCAAGGAAACCACACACAAAAAAAAAACACAAAACAACAAAACAAAAAAAAAAACCAACGGAGTTTCTTGGGAGCACTCCGAAAACAAGAGGAGAGGAACGGGGGGGAGTCCTTCAAAAGGGAGGAAGGATCTGGTCCAATTTCATTCGCTCATGAAGGCTTACCCCCAAAAAAACGAAAGGAAAAAACCATCAGTATGGATACATCAAACAAAACCAAACACCAAATCAAATGAGGGGGGGGAATTTGAAACCCCACGAAGTAGGTACTTCATATCAAGAACAAAAGAGCACTAGTGTCTTAAAGCCGGGGAATTGTAAACCTTCGCGCAGAGAGGCAAGTTTCAATCAGGACTCGCACGTAAAAGGGAGAAAAAGACTAGGTAAAGACGTACAGTCGTGTAAGTCTAGGGGGCAGCACCTCATCAAGAATCAGCCTTCGAAAGAAATAAAGGAAAAAATTGTAACTATGAAATCACCATCTTAAGTGCGTGGGGTGAGACCGAAGTTGCGAAAAAGGGGAGAGAGTTCCAGACGAAGGGTAGATATTTGACTGGAATAGGAAAAAGGGTAGGTAAATTGGTCAATTTGCGTCACCTAAGAACCTTGTGGAGCGGGACGGGCTTTTTACGTCGGAAGGAAAAAGGAAAAATAGCGGCGGTACGAGAGAGGGTTAAGCTTAACCGAAAAAAAAAAAAGGGAAATCAAAGGAGTCTTTAAGAATCAAACTAAAGAAATCATAGGACGTGTAAAAGACAGACCGTGCGTTCGGGGGGGAGGGACTTCGGGCTGAACGAAGTCAGTCCTGCGGATTGGGATGGCACTGGGGGGAAAGGCAGGGGACTGTAGGGGGAAAGGGCGAAGATGGACTGGCGATTGATTGTTGGGGCATAAAAAGTGCGGGCAAGGCCCATACGACTGTCAGGGAAGCCCCACGGGGCAGGAAAAAAACCAATAAAAGGAGACACGGAAGTCCTCCTTGCAAAAGGAGGCAATCGAGAAAAGAGGACCGAAGGGGAGTCAAAACGCAAAGGCCTGAAAAAAAAGGGGGGGGACTCAGTAGGACAGGTCTAAGGGAATAGGGAGAGGTCGGGGAGGTGTCAATTGATACCAAGATCTATCTCTGGTGCGGGAAACGAGTCCAAGAGCAAGACTAAATCTGGCATTAGAGGGGACATTGATTCCGACACTTATGTGTGCATCTGCTCAAGGGGAAAACTTGGTTCGAAAGAGGGGGCGCAAATTTGGGGATAGTTGTTGAGGGGAAAAAGAAGGGGTCACGAAGGGACACGAAGAATCACAGGAAGTCTCACCCAAAGAAAAGTTGTCGGCTCGCTTAGGGGAAGCAGAATGGCGGTGGGGGGGAGGTGGGGGGGAAGCCGATGGACAAAAAAGGGGAATTCCAGATTCAAGCGACATATCAATGGGCCGCAGGCGCCCAAGGGGGTAAAAGAAACGTACTAGGGGGGGAATGAGGACAACAAAAGCTGAGCACCGAGTCACAGTGGAGCCCAAGGCATGGCATGAGGTTAATGACGGGAGAAAATGGACGCTACCAAATTAAGGGTGGTTGTGCCAAAAAAAAAAAAAAAAAAATGGGCTCTAAACTCTGTGAAATCCCCAATTGTTGGGATTGAAGGGGGGTGCGTAGTGGTCGAACAAATCGGCCTCAGGTACCCCTGGTAAGATTTTTCTCGACTCACACGTCGGTGAAAAAGGAGGTAAATATTAAGACCGCAGGAGGGGGGGGGAGGAGTCTGCGCTTGGCAGGGGAAAGCTGGACCAGGGAGCAGACCTAGCCACACAAAAAAGGCGAAGGTCGTAAGACATAAACGGGGGGTTGGCGCGTTCCACGAAGGCAGAAAAGGGGGGGAGAAAAAGGGGTATTCGTCGGAGGAAAAAAGGGAGAACTGCTGGAGGGGTGAACGCGGAAAAGGGAAAACAAGTTCTAGAGGTCTGATAAAGTTCATAGGAACGGAAGAGGAGCTGGATGGGGAGGCGCATATGAGCGGAGTCTCAAATCAGACGGATACTTGAGTAAAAGGGGGGGTGAAAGGGGAAAGCTGCGCAAAAATAGATGGCTCTCAGTCAGGGAACGCGCGGATTGAAGTGCAAGCCTAGAAAACCGAAGTTTGGAGTGGGGAGAAAAGGGAACTGGAACGTTTGGGTAAAACAAACTTGTGCAACTTGGGGAGAGGAAACTCAGCGATTACAGGGCAGGGCAAAAAGTCAGATCGGTCATTCAGTGGTCGACATCTCATCTAAAATTGGCGAAGGGGGGGTAGGATGGGTGCGTCAAAAGAAAAAGGAATGAGCCTTGAGTAAATCAGGTAAATAAACTTGAGAGAAAGAGGCAGCACGGCATGGGATATCGGCGGATCATGACAAGTAAGAAGGGTAGTCTATCGGGAAAAGTTCCTTATATGCTCTCGAAGTCAAAACAAAAAAGAGATCATAACTGCGGAATCGAAAGTCAGGGGAACGAAGGAAAGAGAAATAGTGCAAATACGGGGTAAGGGGGAACCAACATCGTGGAGGGCTGTCCGACAAGTACAAAGCGGCAAATCTTGTGGGGGGGGGAAAAGGACGGGTGACCGAGTGACGCGTCAACGAAAGGTAGAGTCTAAACGAAAGGAGAGAGGAAGCACCGTGGGGGGGGGGGGGGGGGGGGGGGGGGAGGAGGGGGGGGGGGGAAAGGGGGGGGGGGGAGGGGGTAAGTGATGCCAGGATGGGGCAACCGCAAGAATATGGCAGTCAGAGGGGTCGTCTCTGCTACAGAGCCATGCAAATGTTCGGTCACATCACAGTGTGGAAACGCAAATCGCAAAAATTGAAGCAAAAAAGGGTAGGTGCGGACGGAAGGAAAAGGAGGCAGAAAATGGGGGGGAAGTGCGGCAACACTGCCAGAAAGCAAAGCCGTCTTCAAACAAAAAAACGGCGTGGATAAGGGGGGGAAAAAGGGAACGAAGGTACGGAAAAAAACCGGGACAACAACAAAAAAAAAACCCCCCAACAAAAACACAAAAAAAAAAAAAAAAAAAAAAAAGAGAACCAACAAACCACCAACACAAAAAAAAAACCCAGCCACCACCCCAGGAACCCAAAAATAAAACACAAACCACCAGACACCCAAAACCCACAACGGGCCACCAACCACGAACCAACAACACCACAAAAAACCACAAAACAGCACCAACAACCCAAAACCCAAAAAAAACCCACAACCCACACAACCCCCGACCACCACAAACCACACCAAAACACTCTCATCGCTTTTCATTTGGGGTGGGTGGGGGTTGTTTTTGTTATGGGTACGGGTGTCGTTTTTCCCACACAACCAACAAAAAAACACCGTGGGTGTGTGGGGGGGTTTTTTGGGGTGGTTTTGGTTTTGGGGGGTGTGGGGGGGCGTGTGTGCACTCTCGGTAGCCCTCTCGGACCAAAGACGGTGCTCACACCCGTGTCAGGGTAGAATCTCACTTTCACAAACAGCTTGTCTGATCATCCGAGTGACTCATTGCATTCTGGGGGGGGGGGGGTGGGGGGGGTTCAACCAAATGGGTTGAAACCGTCTTGTCAACAAAAGAACCTGGGGGCGGAAATATCAAAAAAAAGTGGGAAATCGAGGAACACAAAAGGGGGTGGAAAGGTCCGATAAGGAGAGAGGCCGTGCGTCGAGAAGGAAGACAGGACTTAAAAAAGATGAAAATAGGTCAGCAAGTCGATCCATCTAATTGCGGAAACCAAGGCGCGAAAAGGAAAAGGGGGGGGGGGGGGGTGGGGGGGGGGGGGGGGGGGGGGGGGGGGGGGGCTTTCAGGCAGGGGGTAAGACAACGAAGGTCACTCGGTTACCGCATTTGAAAAAATGAAGGGAAAAAGGTGTCAGAAAATTGGACATCTGTTGCGTACGCTGCAAAAAAGAGAAGGGGAGGGGATCAAAATAAAAAAGAACCATAAATGCAGGCCCTAATGAATGAAGAGTTGCAAGAAATTCCAATCAACTGGAAGAAGGAAAGGACACGGAAAGGGGTCGCTCCCCAGAAAAAAACGAAAGAAATCCGCTTGCAACGGAACGTCCGCCGACTAGAATACCACACGAAACAACCCACAAAACAAAAACCCAAAACCCTGGACAAAACACAACAACCCAACCAAAAAAAAAAAAAAACACAAACACCAACAAAAAAAAAAAAAAAGAAAAAAAACAAAAAGAAAAAAAAAAAAAAAACCAAAAAACACAAAACGGGGAACAAACAATGTGGAACGGAGAGATAGCACTGGGAAGAAGGGGTGAGGACATAAAATCCAACAGTCGGCAGAAAGCATTCGGGTGGTCAGTGGGCGGAAGTAACACGCGCCAAGAAAGAGATCGATCAGCCGTTTATCCGAAGGGTTGACTTCCAACCAGTGAGAAAGAAAGGGAAGGGCGCTTGTGGCAAGAAGACGTCATTTAAAAACAAATCAAACCATTTCGACAGCCTTGGGGGGAAAAAAAAAAGTCTGACAAGGGGTGTATTTGAACACACAAGAAGGTTGAAATGTGCGTCGTGGGGTGTTTGCGTAAACGCGTGTGGGGAAAGAGACACTGGACTGACGATTAGGGTCAGTGCAGAGAGGGTTGGGGAAGGAGGAATTGCGTTGACCGGGCCTGTATTCTCTGAGGGCGAAAGGGAGAGGGGGGGGGGGAATGGAACGCGGTGAAGGAGACTCTCGTCTCTGATGGAACAAGAGCCGGCTAAAAGGGGTACGGGGGTTAAAACATTACAACTCGTAACGGAAGATGGTTGACGGACGATGATCTACTCTAGGGGGAGAAGCAAGAGCTTGTGGGGGGCGTAACGAGTAAGTGGGGGGAGGAGGCATTGTGGGACAAACAGCGCTCCACAGGAAGTAAAAAACACAAAACAGACGAAAAAGAGGAAAAGGGGATAGTCACTGGAGGGCGAGCTGTGATACAGACAAAAGTAACCTCTTAAACAAAAACGATCACTCCGGTCGTGGAGGCAGCCTCCGAAACAACCGCGGGAAGGGACTTTCTTGGTTTGAGGTGAAAAAAAAACGACTTTAGTCGGCTAGGGCTAGAAAGAAAGAGAATATGGGTCGTAAAAAGGGAAGGAAAAGTGTAATCCAGTCGCGCGCAAGTTTTCGAAAAGAGGAATGGAAAAAACGGGAAGTCAAATGTCGACAGTCAGTGAACGAGAAGCACTCAGCAAGCGAAAAAAAACAACGAAAAACATCCAGACGAAAAGGACCATAGAAATCCTTGTCAGCCGTGTGTGAAAGCGGGTGTGTGGGGGGCCTTGGCCTAAGGTTCCAGAATCTCAATGCCGAGCTTTAACTGGGATCTGGAAGGGGGGTTGGGAAAAAAGTGTGAAAAAAGCAAAGGATCCCGCGTTCTAACTGGGGGGACTTCGGGGGAAAAGATTAAACAAAAAGAAAAAAGAGAATAAACTGCGAGGGGGGGGGGGAAGACTTGTCGCTCGGCGGGGAGGGGGAAGTTCGGAAAGCAAGGTGGGAGGCAAAACGATGGGTCCAGTTTGCATGCGACGGCCGCGCAGGGAGAGCGAGGAAGGGGAAGTAAGACGTCCCTGAGATGCGGTGAGTGTCTTTGGGGGGAGGGGGACTGCTTCCGGAAAAAGGCCCCTTTCACGGAGGAGGGGGGGGGGATCATATTGTGGACGAGCCTTGTTGACGATTTGATTCACCTAAATTCTGTTGTAGGCGATGTCAGTGGAAAGGGTGATGATACCACCTTTCCGCCGCGAAGCAGAAACTTAAAGAGCTCGCCGAAAAAATGGTGGGGGGGAAATGTTCAAGAGAGATAAGTAAACAACCACGCGCCAATGGGGAACAGAGGGAAAAAAGAGGGGGGAACACGTGCAAGAAACCCTGGCCTGCCGCACATTTGGAAAGAAGAAAGCACTGGGACGAACAGTGGACTCGATCAGGGTTAGGGGGGTTTCTAAAAGAAGGCCAAAACTCCACGCTTAAGGCAGGTTGAAAAGAACTCTCATTCACGAAAAAAAGCAAGCCGACATACTAATGAGAGAGCAAATACAAATTTGTGAATCGTCGCAGAAACGGTGAACAACCCGGGGCGCGTGAAAAAACATCTGGGGAAGAGGGAGGGGTGAAAGAAAGGGGGGTGAACGGGAGCGACGAGAATTTAAAAGATTATCTGTCAATCTCCCCGTTGTTGCCCCGGACAGACCGCAGAAAGATGGGTAGGTGAAAGGGGGAAAAAGGATTAAAACTCGAGAAAGGCACACGGTAAAATCCAAAGAAATAGAGGTCCCGGTACGGGAGGGGAAGGGGGTCCCAAAAGGAATAAATGCGGATTGGTTAAGGAAGAATCGAAAAACGGCAACAAGAAAAAAGCGCGGAAAAGGCAAGGTAGGGCGCTCACGGGGTG
>Ga0179593_1595887_pt1 | contig 23606 bp, 36 predicted proteins | sample CZODoug2_1_08_16_FD_185931 | JGI IMG/M metagenome (GOLD analysis project Ga0179593, IMG submission 185931) | Vadose zone soil fungal communities from Angelo Coast Range Reserve, California, USA - CZODoug2_1_08_16fungal (PacBio error correction) | ecosystem: Environmental > Terrestrial > Soil >...
GGCACGGGTCTCAGGCGTTTCCGGAACAAAGAGGCATTTGGGGGCAGCAGTAAGACAGTGGGAAAATCAAAACAACTCTCGCGCAAAAAAAAAAAAGGGAGGAGGGGAAAAGAGATCTAAGGGGTCCGTGCGAAGAAACGTCTCTCCATGAGGAAAACCAAATGGAAAAAAAAGAGCGGCCCGAATGATAGCAATCGCAAGAAGGATGTTTGCGAAAGGGGGGAGGGGCCTTTTCCGAGGAAGCTGTCTCCAGAAAGGAAGTGAGCTTGGGGGGCGAAGCAGGGAAAGCGAGGGCCGGCCAGGAAATCATACTCACGAACTCAAGCCCTTCAGCACTAGCAGGGAAAGGCCAAGAGGCGATCTGCGCTCCTACGGGCGTTAAAGGCAAAGAAGCTGCCGAAGTTTGCATGCCAGTAACGGGTTAAACAGGAGGAGAACGCAAGTGGAAGCCAAAGGAAGGGTAGCCATTTAAAAATCCACCCGAGGGACGAGCGGGAGGGGTCATCTTCGAAGGAGAAGATTCTATTCTGAGGGGAAAGGTGGGGGAAAGGGGAACTATTCGAATACTCGGGGAAGAAGTTCGGGCCAGACGGGTTTCAAGAAACGTTCGAAAGGGCATCAAAAACCGACGAGGCGACGGACAAGAGAATGTTGGGGGGGGGGACGCTTTCAAAATTGTTACGTCGAAGGAATCTGCAGAGGGGGGAAAAGGGAAAAACTGCCAAGAGGGGAGAGTTCATGCACCCCCTGGCCGATTACTCCGAGGGGGGAGAACAAAAAGACTTCACGGAGTTCCTGAAAAAAAAAAAGAACTCATCCGGGGGAAAAAGGGACGCTCGTAATAAACCGGTAACACTCTTTAGGCACTACGAGTGGGCACAAAAAGGCCATCAATATCGCGGGCAAGGGGGGAAGAGAATATGGAAAAGGGGGTCCGTTCGTTATGGAAGCTGAGGCTGCTCAAGAGCTTCTCCAAGGAGCCTGGGCGAAGAAAAACAGGCAAGAGAAAAAAGACTCCCGGTGAGGGGGGGCCGATGGGGGATGGTTTCGGTGGGAGATCCAAGTGAAAAAAAATTATTTATCCGGAACGCAAAAAGGGCATACAAAAAGTTTCGGCCCTGGAGAGGCTTTGGGTGAAGGCTCTGTAGTGCCGGACGTTTCGCATAGCGGGCTCTCAAGGAGAGATCCGTGAAGGGGACTGGACGGGTATCACGCAGACGAAGTGTGCCGACCTAAGGATCAAGAGGGGAAAGTGCCTTGGGCCTTCCGCGGGGAACAAAAAATGAAAACTCAAGAAGGGGGGATGCGTCCATGCGTACGGGTAAAAAATGGAGCGGATCTCGTCCGGGAGAGAAAGTCGCAATCCTGAAACAATCCCAGGGGCATGCTGTGCCAACTCAAAACGACTTCACCAGAGGAGGGACTTAGCTGCCCTGCGGAGAAAAGGGAGGGTACCTAAGGGCAGGAAAGAGGTATCAGAGAAAAAAAAAAAAGTCTCGTCACGAGCGTAAAACGGGCGTGTCTCTCAAAAGAGTGCACTTGAAGTCCGTTTAAAGTCTAGGGCAAAAAGGATAAAAGGGGAACAATGAGGTAGGGCGGGCGGACATTGGGAGGTTTCCAAAAAGGGGGCTTCATCATTCGAGGGTGGGAGGGTGTACTTGCCGCGAGCAAAATCTGAGGGGAGGACCGTTTACAGAAAAGAAAATTAAACTAAAAAAAACTCGTCCCTTGGATCGCAGTGGCGCTAGGGATGGGGGGGAAGGAGGTGAACCAAGGAAAAAAAAAAGGATATGCTTTCCTCTTTCCTTCGGAGTCGAAAAAACACAAACGGAAGGAAGGAAAGGGGGAAGAGGAATCCCAAAATAAACTCGAGCAGGAGCCTTCCCGTTGGTTCAAAGGAGGGAGAAAAGAAAGGGGGGAATAGCCAAATACTGCGAGTGCGATCTGCCCGCTAAGTTATCGGAAGGGAAGACCCCCTTGAGAAAAAAAAGATCGTTGTTTTCTATTAGGAAAAGGAATCCCTTCAGCGCCTGAAAAATAAAAGGTGGAACCGAGACCATGAACGAAATAAAAAAAACATTTGGTTCCCTTAGAAAAAACCCTCTACCTGAAAAAAACAAACAGGCCTTCAATTGGGAAAGGAGGGAGGGGTGAGAGACACGCCCTCTGTACGACTCGGTGTCCCGGTGCCTGATGGATGTCGAGCAAATGATGAAGGCGGGCAAGAGAAAAAAAAAAAAGCCGTCATGGCTGAATGAAGTGAGGGAAGACGATTGATTAGGTCCACGGACATTGGCGGGAAAATGCGAGGAAGCCGCAGGAGGTGAGGGCCGCCCACGTGAACCGACGCCTGAAGAAGAAGGGCGATGATTTTCATCTTGAAATGGCCAAGCCAAGGCAAAGGGAGAACGAGGGGAAAAAGCAAAGCATCGAAGACGGGTCAAAGGCGATACCGTCCGGAACCAGGAGGAGGGGTTTCAATCCGGATGATGCGAAGCGTCCGCAAAGGCACAGAGCAAAGCAAAAAGGCGTTACAAAGGCCGAAACAAATGGTAGGGACTCGTATTGGAACGTCCGGATAACTACCGTTGAGGAAAAACCGTTGGGGGGGTCACCCCGACAAGTACAATCGGGCCAACAAGGGCCTCTCTTCCGGGCCCGCGGATCACTGGGGGGGGGGGGCAGCGCTTACTCGGAAGGAGAACCTAACAGGGCAAAGGGGGACGCTCACCAGGGAATCCCCATCTCTGGTTCACTTTCAACGTCCTTATCGGGACGGCCATGGGAGAGTGTTACCGTTCCACCGAAGTGATATTCCAGAGAGGGGGGTAAACTGGAAGTATTCCGTTAAACCCCCGTGAAAAGTCATTGTGAGGGAGAGGGAAGAGATCCGCGAGAAGATCGTCGTGGTCATCGCTTGGCAGGAAAAGAATCGTCACTAGGGATCTCCGATCGAACTACATCCCAAAGGGAACATCCGAAAATGATCCTGACGTCTTGTCCCAGCAAAGCAGTGCGTCGCTTAGTTAATGCACTATCTCGAACGGAAACCCACGTTAAAGGGGGAGAAGAGGATGCTCTCAGTTGCACAGAGGAAACATTCGGAGAGATGTCCAACAAGGGCCACGTCCAAATAGGGCATCTAAGACAAAAATGTTTGTTCGAAGAGGTGACAAAAAAAAAAAAAGAAGGCAAGCACGCAGAAAGGGGGTGGATCGGTGCTCAAAATGGGGGGAAAGGGACATCTTGTTGCCTTTCTGATGGAAGGAAAAGAAGCTGCAAGGCGGGGGGGGAAGACGATCACAGATGCAACTTGGATTCTCCGACGCAAGAACGAGGGGGAGATCGCTCCGGGGAAGACTGCTCTGCAGGGGGGGGAAAGGTTCTTTATGAAGAAAATTGAAAAGAACGGCACTCGCGGCGAAAGCCGCAATCTCATCCGATGGGGGGGGAAAAAAAAAAAAAAAAAAAAAAAAAAAGCCTTTACAATTAATGACCTAAAAAAAGGAGTCTAAGAGAAAGGGGGAGGGGCAAGCGGAAATGAGCGCATTTGGGGGGGGGGGAAGAAAGGAACGGGCTCGTGCCGCAAAAAGAAAGCCAACAACAAAAAGAGGGGAGAGATGATCGTGGAGACAGCTTCTATCCCTGTAAGACTCCAGAAAGGAACCGATTCGCATGTTTTAATCCAGAATCTCTTATACCTGCCAATGGGTGGGTTGGGGGAAAGGAAAAAAGGGAGGCCTTGTCCCGGGCAAATTCTCCAGCTGGGACAACAAAGAGGGGGAATTGTCCGAAGCAGATCGAGACCCGCAAAGCTCATACTCCATAACCAGAAAAGCACCTGCATTCGGAAAGGAAGAGCGATCTGCGCGGCCTGCGGTGACTTGCTTCGAGGCAAGAAGGAGTTGCATCTGTGATCAACATAATTTCATAACCAATAAAACCACCCCATGATTGGTGGAGAAAAGTCACACCTATTAAGGGGGCGCAAGGGGTTAAAAACCGATAAAATCGTCTGAGGGAAAAGCTATCTGCGGGGAAGAGAAAAACATTGTCGAAAATTCCTAGGAAGGGGGGAGTGGTCCGTTGCATCGAAGGAGTTATCTTTAAGCCGAGCGAAAGAAAGAATGGGACAACAGAACACCGAACTTGGGGATTCTATATCTGCATTCACAGAAAACGCGACAGGGAAAGGAAGGATGGGCCTGGTGGACAAGGCTTCATGATCAAGTGGGGAAACCTGTCTTCTCGAAGCCATAGATAGAATGCAACCAAATCGAGGACCCCTGGAAGGGGAGGGGAGGGAGACGTTTTAGAAAAAATTACTTCACTGTAGTAGGAAGGGAATCTGATCACGCAAGGAAAACGTGCTAAGCGCCCTGAAGATCTACGAGCCGTTGGGAAGGGGAGCTTTAGCAAAAAGACAACTCTACTATAATGACTTTGGAAGGGGGCACCAAGATGGGGGGGGGGGATCGGGCAGCGTCATCACCGGGAGGGCCTCTAGCTGGAGGCACTACCGCTCGCGCAGGAGGCATACGAAATTCCCGAAAAGAAGGGATCTTCCAAGATGTCCTTGGATGGGGGAATGACAATGGGGAGAAATGAAATCACTAACAGGGGAGGGACCCGGAAACAGCACCGAACCAATTTTTCGTCCCTGAAGGACGTTGGTGTGAAAGGGGGAGAAAAGGAGGGGGAACGGAGCGCGACGCGTTCTCATTAAGGGTGCGTCGAAGGCCGATCGATCCGGGGGAAGGACGGTATCGCGCGCAGAAAGTATTCGATGCAAACGCCTGAGCATCGGGAGGGCGGGGGAAGTGCTTGGGGGGGGGAACTCAAAATTAAAGGGGTGCAGTGGGGGAGCGTCCAGAGTCTTTGTTCCAAGGAAAGGAAAAAAAAAAGAAACATCTGGTCCAACAAGAGATTTCCGCAATGACAAGGGAAACCAAGGCAGGTGGCCGGATTAAATGCTTTGAAAAAAAAAGAGGATCACCAGCGATTCGAAAAGCCTGCGGAGCTTGCAAAAGGGACGGGAGTGAGTTATCATAGCAAAGGCACCGTTCCTTTTCGGGGGGCGAAGAGCGTTAACAACGAAGGGAAATTAGTTACACTGCAATGAAGGAAAAGGAGTTCGAGGGGGCAACCAAAATGGCGGGACCTGGGTAGGGGGGGCGGGCGACAGGTCTATTTTCAACCATAGTTGCTGAGGGATCGTTGATGTTAAAATGGGAGGATCTGGTCTGACCGTTTAAGAGGGAAGTAATACTTTCAGAGAGGAAGGGGAGAGAAGTGCGCTATTAAAGATTTCCGTAAGTAGGTGAACACGGGAACCTCACACTCCTGCAGGAGGGAGAGACTTTCCTCTTTCCGCAGAGAGAGAGAGGGGAGGAAATATAGGGGGAAAGGGGGGAGAATTCCTTTAGGTCAGAAGAAGGAGGGGGGGAAAAAGTCTTCTGAAAAATAGGGTTGATAGAAAAAATGCGATCCACTTCGGAAGTGGGATCGACGTAGTAGCGGAAAAGGAGGAAGCCCTTTCGAGGACACGGTAAAAAATCGTGTGGCATAGGCAAGTTAAAAGGAAGGGAAGGAATGATTCAGAAAATCAGGTGAAAAAAGGAAAAACAAGACGACGACAAAAGTGGTCCCGTAACTAAGCTTTCCCTCGAAAGGGGGGTCTACAAACGGCCTTCCGTTGCCAGGAGGGAAAAGCCCTCGTTTTTAAAGGGAAAGCTAAATGTCAACGGTGAAGGGGGGAGGATAAAAGCATGATGGCGATCAAGGTATGTACATAACTGGAGGGCAAGGCTCCAAGAACGCATGGCTGAGAGGGGTTGGCAACATCATTTAAGGGAAGTGTCTTGCGAAGGGGGAAAGGGAGGGAAAGCTGAGGACCGCCGCGGCAGTGGGGGGCCGCTCAAGAGCCCTTGCCTAGTATTAATTTGTCATGGGGGGGCGGGAAAAAGAATGGGGAAAGACAGAACATCGCCCGAGGGATCCAGCAGGGGAATCGAGACGATAGGAGGGAAAAGGAACCCGCACCGGAAGGGAATCCTTGAGAGCAAAGGGAGAAGAGGACAGCGGCACACTAATAGCAAGTCACAAACGACGCTGCTATTTACAGTATTCCTCGTATGGGGGGGGCCTATCACATAAAAGGTGGGGAAAAGGGGTCATTTATCAACCAATTGGCATCACCGACAAGAAGGGGAAAACGCTCACCGGGAGTGCTTCTAGGAAAAAAAGCACGGATACTGTCATTTTTGAAAGAGAAAAGCAGCGAGCCCGAAAGGGTGGGGGAAAGCTAACGATATCGCTTCCCCGATGGTTGCCCGCGATATTAGGGGAAAGAAAATATCGTAGAGACACCGGTTGCTAAATATTGTTTAAAAAGACCGGGACACCCCGGATCGGTAGGGAAGGAACTTTCCCTCTTCGGAAGGACCACACTCCACTGAAAGTAATTTGTCGAGCGGTTGTGAGAAAAAATCATCCCGCAGACGAAAGAGAGAGCTTTCGGTTCGAGGGGGCCGTTTGCGACTAAGACGCAGACTACTAACAACCTGAAGGTGGGGCATCGAACAATGAGAAGATCGCTTTCCCGAAAAAACCTGGAGGGAGGAAGGGGAAGAAGGGGAGTGAATGCAGTCGAGAAGTGTATCCTGGGAACCCACGTGAAGGTTCTGACGAGAGGAAAAAAATCCGGCTAGGAAAAAAGGCTTCCCGAGGGGGGAAAAAAAAAACGGGAAAAAATCAAGTCATAATAGGCATCTCGGCGCGAGCAAGAAGGTTTAAGAACCCGCGCTCAGGGGAAGGGGGGGAACGCGGTGGAGCTTTGCTGCACCATGGCGACCGATATGGGGGGGCCTTGAAGTCCCCACCTCATGAAGGAATTTGCAAGCGGTGAAGACGGATCACAGGGACCAACTTCTAAGGCGCTGCTCGAAAAAAAAATCAGAAGAAGAGAAGATAAAACGTTTCCTGTCTGAAATTGACCAAGCTCTTCGGGAATGGAGGGGGAAAAATTTAGTATTCGAAGGCCGGACAATCTGGAAGGAAGGGAAGAGAATAGGGTTGTCCAAATCTTTAAGAATCTTGCCGAAAAAGGAAACTCAGAAGAAAAAGTTGGGCTGTTCTAAGAGGACTTTTCATCTATTCTTAAAAAAGACGTCGGCATTTGGGTCCTCATGAAAGGAATGCCTCCCTTCTCAAGGGAAAAACACCTTATTAGAAGAAGATAGGGGGGGGGGGGGGGGGGGGGCCGGTCGGCTATCCCGTCTCTCCGCAGAAAAAATGAGCTTAGCATGGGGGGGGAATTCAACTAATTGATCGGAGGGTCTTTTGATGTTTGAGAGTGGGTCCCGGCACAAGACGTCTTCGAAGCTGGGACAACCCGAAAGGGCGAGCAGATAAAAGTGACTTCCCGGAATCATACTCAAGAAAGGGAAAGAAATTCCCCCGAGCAGGGCCCGTCAAGGAACACGGGAGGAGCGTATCTGCAGAGAAAGTGATTTCGTCTAGAAAAAAAACGTGCAAGGGGATCGAGTACTCACAGAATGTGCAGGCAGAGTTGTGAGGGGGAAAAAGGCACACCAAGGGAAGAGAGCACCGATCCACCCTAAAAATCCCACGAGGCGGAGGTTCAAGCTTAAAGGTAAAACATTGCTTCTCGCGAAGGTATGAAGGGAAGGGGAGTTTTGGTCCGTTTGGGAAAGAATGGAGACGACAGGAGCTCATCACGACGGTCAGAACACCGTTGTTTCAGAGGGGTCCTACTTGAAGGTCCTTCTTCAACGCTACGCACGCGGCGAGAGGGGGAACAATCGCTAGGGAAAGGAAAAAATATGCCTAGATTCGGAGGCGAGAGCAACGGGCCAGTTCGCTCTTTCAGGCACAAAAAAACACCTGCAGGAAACGCGGATGAGTCTTTTTCAGAAAAATTACTGCACGGGGGGGGGAGGGGGTAACTGCATATAGTCCACGCAGCCGGAGAGAAGAGGAGGGCGTATATAAGTGGGAACGTCCCACTCTGGAAAAAAAAAACCCGTTGTGACCTCTAAGAGAAGGGAAAAAGGGAGCGGCAACAGAGGGGAAGCGATTCTTATCGTCACGAAAGGGGCTCGCGGCTGCTCGAAAAAATGAGCTGCTCCAACTGACATTATCCCGAGGGGCCCGGCAGAGAGAAAAGAAGACAAGAGGGGACTTGATTGCGTTGATGACAAGTGAGAGCCAATTCCAATGTCCCAAAACGGAGGGTAAAAAAAAAAAGGAACTAGGCCTCCAATGTGTCAAAAAAGCTTGGTGTGCCTGAGAGGAGAAAAAGGGCGCACGGAAGCGGTGGGGGAAAAAAAAAGCCGGGAGCCCAGGGAGAAGTATCGCTCGCAGACTCTTCTTGCCGAGAGGCCATGTGATCAATCGGGCGCTGAAGGGGGAATGGAATTCGCTGTGCACCGCAAAATGAAAATCCAGAAAGAGGGGGTGGGGGGCGGCGCCCAGGCTACGGAAAAAGGGACGTGCCCTAACATCTGCTGAAAAAAAGAAGTAGAGCAAACAGGACGGCCGTTACATGCTGGGGCACCTCCCTCGTCTTCCCACGGAAGAAGGGGGAACTGCATGAAAAAAAAGATGTAACGAGAAGGAGAGGAAGCCATCCTTCCACCGGCCAGTGCGCGTCAGAGAAAAAAAGGCTTTGATCACGCAAATCGTGACTCCTAAGGCAATCCGTTTGGGTAGATCACAGTGGGGGGGGTCGAGGGGGAAAAGGGAGGGAGTCTACGGAAACAGGGGGAGGAAAGGGGGGGGCGTCCATTTTCGTATGGGAAAGCATCACTTCGCGCGGAGGTGGGGTAAGGGACCAACCACCATGACTGTCTGACCGTTCCTCGAAGTGGCAAGAAGAAAAGAAAAGGTCGATCGGAAAGCAAAGAGGGCGCTATTCAACGTTCTTTTTCAGAATGAAGGAAAAAAGAACCTTACCTGATGCTTCCTCTGAGGAGGGAAGAAAAACCGGGAAGGAAAATAGGAGATCTCTGCAGGAAAGAGGAAAGCAGGGAAGAAGGAGGAGGCTTCCCGGTGGGAAAGGAAGAAGCACTTTTAATATCTCAAAAAGGAAAAGCCCGTCTAGACTATCGTAAAAAAAGGGAGGAAACGGGCAAGAACCAAATAATGGTGGGGGGCGAGAGGCAAGTACGCTATCAAAAAACTGAGGAAAAAAAACTGTGAACCTCAAGACCGCCCTACACTCCGGTCCAAGCCAAAAAAAGGGAGACTCCGCATTCCCGAAGAAGGGGGGCCTAACACGGGGATTGCCAGTAGTCACTATTGTGCGTGGTGGAGAAAGGGTTGTTAAACTCTCGGACGAAAAAAAAAATGCCGTATGGCTCTGATACCAGGAAAAAAGACAACATGAGTTACATACTGAGACGACAGCATCTCCAAGGCATGTGCTGAATCGCGGGGGACTAGGGGAGGGGGAAGAGTTAATCCTGTCCACGGATGTCTCATTGATGGCGCAAAAGCAGAGCAGGATATGTAGTTCCGCTCCGAGGTGGAACGGAAGCCTGGGAAGAAAAAGAAAAAGCGATTATTTCAAGTCCGCACGAATGTTCCCAAGAAGAAAGCGAAACGATTGATCATGCGTTTCAGAAGAACGGAAGCTGCGAGAGGGGAAAAGAAAAAAAGCACGGACGCTCTTTTTTGAAAAAACCCGAAGAAAGTAGTCCGCTCGCGGCACTAAATCAAGGCAAAAAAAGCGGAAGTTACAAGGGAAAGGGGGAAAAGCGTATTGCACTTTTTCAAGGGAAAGAACTGACCGAAAAGGAGGGTACATTGAGCTAGCCACCTTGTCTCACCTAACCATCCAAGGACAAAGAAACTGTAGTGCAGGAGAAAAGGAATTCGTATCCCTGATAAAACCGGACGCGGATTGAAGGGGAAAGAAAGCAAGGTAATTGACGCGCACTATCATCAAAAAGCTATGGGGACCCAGGGGGGAAGGAGGCCCTTCTCGAAGAAAACCCAAAAAAAAAAAAAAACAAACCAACAAACCCAAAAGTAAGAGACCAATGGTGTTGCTAAAGAGTGTTGAGGGCCACCTGATCGTAGATATGCCGCGCTCTGTAGAACGAAGTGGACGTGCTATAAACACGGAAGATGTTTTATAAACTCGCCTCCGCGAAAGAGGACAGGGTTACCATGAGGTCGGTGCATGAAAGGCGAACTGGCCGTTGCTAAGGACAGACGACTCCCGGAAGGTAAGAAGAAAGGCAGCTCTTGTCCCCAAAAAGGAAACAGATGTCGTTAACCGAGAGAAAGGGGGGAGAAAAAAGGAAATCCGGGGTTTCTGCAGTATGTCGTGGATGCGCATACCGGGACAGGAGTCGCGGAGGGGAAAAACCGGAACCAATCCCGTCCAAATGAAAAAAGGCAATGTTGTTCGAAGAAAAAAAAGAGCAAAACGGCGGCATGGCAGGAGGGGGGGGGGGAAGGCGTGAGAAAAAAGGAACCTTCTCTGTGTGCCTAGAGAGATCCACAACTCATTAAATTCTGTGCAGCGTGACTCGGACACAGAAAATGAGGAGCGGATCTAACGCAAAAGAAACCGGGAACGGGTGCCCTAGTAATCAGAGAGAGGGATACAGGTTCCTTCTAAGGTCCCTGCTCTTCGTAAATGTATGAACTGTTCTTGATTGGGGGGGCGGGTACCATTGCCAGAAAAGAGGAATCGTGCTTCGCACGAAATTTTTTGTCCCGCCGAGAGGAGAGTCCTGGAAGCAAGCAAACACAAGCAGAAAGGGGCTGTCTAAGAGGAGATCTTCTTGGGCGGGGAACTGCGACTAGGGGAGGGGGGGGGGGAGGGGATATACCCGTCTCGAAGAAAAAAAATCACACAACACAAAGGGAAGGAGGGGGGGAGCAGGCGAGCACGTCCTCTCCTTATGACCCAAATAAAAGGAGATCCGCGGCAACAATGAGAGAGAGAAGGCTGTTGATGTTTTCCTCGGAGGCGTCAATCTTCTTCCAGACTAAAGAGGGACATTGAGGCAGATCGCCGCGGGTCTGCCCTGGACCCGAATAAGAAACGTTCCTCCAGGATCCCGCCAGATCAGTTCCTGCCAAGGGGGTTTTTGGGGGGGGGGGGGGGGGGGGGGCGAGGGGGGACTGCGCTCCTACGGCGTGATTGGGGAAAAAAAAAAGCGGAGAAGTGGAGATGGGGATCACTATTAACTCGGGGAAGCATTAGTTTGTGGGATGCGGAAGGAAGGGAAAAGAAGGAAAAAAAAGTGAAAGCGCCATGGGTGAAAACCTATCCACCCGCGGCTGAAAATAGAGAGGTGTCCCACTCTTCCGGAAAAAAAGGGGGGGAGGGATCTCGCATGAGATGCCTATTAGTTTTTTCCGGGTGGCAAAGGAAAGAATGTTCTGGAGCCGGAGGGATCACGACATCTCGTCAGACACAAAGGGGGAAAAAGAAGAAACATCGAGAGAGAAAGTACAAGCCCTCTGCCCTCGACGAAGACTTGTACAACTCTTGCAGGAGAAGGGAAAAAGAGGGCCTACCGGACCGTGGGAGGGTCTGCTCGGATCGGAGAGCCAGGGCAGGAAAAGGGACACACCGAAAGAAAGGGAAGATCGTCTCTCGGAGAGGAAAAATTACTTCACGGGAGTGCTAAATAGAAGCATCGACGACCCGTTGAGACAGCGCCAAGAGAGAAATCCGGGGGGGAAAAAATACTTTATCACACACAAACTCTACGAGGTTGCCCATAAATTCGCGGTCACCAGAGATTGGGAGAGGGGGCTTAAGGAAGGGGGCGGTGAGGGATGCTCTCATCGGGGAGGAGAACGACGCGGGATCCAACTGACATTACCGTCATACGAAGAAAGAGAAAGAAGCACTCCCGGGGGGACGATGTCCTTTTAGGGGGTACAATTGTGGAGATGGGGGTCCCGCACGAGGGGAGCCGGAAAAAAGAAAAGGAAAAAGGCCTACAATGTTTCGGGGAGTGTGCCTTGAAAAAGGGCAGGCGTCGACGCGTCGCTTACGGTGGCGGTGAAAAAAGGGGGAAAAAAAAAAAAAAAAAAAAGGTTGTCGGGTTCCTGAGGGAGACTCGCTGAAAACAGAGCAATTGGGATCGTGGCTCTGTGCTGAATGTCGGGAAGGAAGGGGAACCACAAAATGAAAAGAGAAGGAGAAGTTTTGGCTTCGTCAAACTATTTATCTGCCCTGAAAGAAGGAAGGGGGGTCTCGCTGTGGGCAATCCTGCGCAAAGGTAAGTGACCTTATAAAAGGAGGGGGAAAGCCCCTTCTTCAAAAAATTCTTATCGCCTGCGGAGCTGAGGGTATACAAGACATTGCTCGGCCAGAGGGAATGTACATCAGAGCCAAAAGGGAAGGCGAGGAAAAAGGGAAAAAACGATGGCCTTGTCTCTCACCGGAAGTCCGTTTGAGACACAGTAAGAGGGGGGAAAGGGAATGAAGGAAATGGCTGGACCTGAGTGAGGGTCGGTCGGGACATTGGGGGAAAAAAAAGGGGGGCGTTCATCAGGCGCTGCCAGGATAGGGGAATCGCCCCACCGGATCTGCTGGTCTTTGACAAGAAGGATGACTCACTAAGACGGCCGATCGCCCGAGAAAAGAAAGAGGAAAAGATTTACAAGAAGGAAGGTGAAAACAACGGAAGCCTCCGCCTCTGACCTGAAAAGGAGGAAGCATAGATCTCTCAGAAAAAAAAGAGGAGTCAAGAGGAGATCCTGGAGGAGTCAGAAGCAGGATGCTTCCCGTTGGTTAACGGAAGTCTGAAATCAAGGTGAGAAAAAGGGGAGGGGAAAAAAGTGCAATCGCCCCTTCTTTAGCTGATCGGGAGGAAACGGTCCAGAACCAGCAGAGGGAAAGAAAGAAAAAAAAAGGATCCTGCCAGCGCTGATGAGCAAATCAAGGTTGAACCTCGACGGAAAAGAAAAAAGAAACAAGGGGGGGGGGGGGGGGAAAGAGAGGGACCTCGACCTTAACTGAGCCTTCCTTCCGGAAGGGGGGAAAAAAAAAGGAAGGAAGCCTCGTTGTTAACGCTCGTGGAAAATGGGGGGGAAAAGGGGGGGAGGATGGCAGAGAAGAAAGAGGAGAGCAATGAGTTCCATACTGAGCTCATGAAAAGAAGGCTGAAGAGGAGGCGATTGAGTTGGGCCCCGAAGGAGTGCTTAAAGAGAGGCAATCTCACATAATTTTAGTTCCCGCTCCATCGGAGAAGGGAACCCGCGCCAAAACTGCCAGAGAGGGGGGGAGGGGTCGGTCCCAGCTAATGTTGCCAAAAGGTATTCCATCGCGTCAAAGATGAGAATAAAGTCCGGAACCCAACTTGATCTCTCGGGTTTTCAAAAAGAAAAAAAAAAGGGGGAAGGCTAACGGGAGGAAGAAGGAAACAAATCCAGGCACCCAAAGAAGTTTCCGAAACATTGTAGGAGAAAAAAAAAGGGGGGGGAGGGGGTCCGGGAACTCCCGTTGGCTGGTGACGGGGAGGAAAAAAGGGGAAAAGAAAGGAAGGGAGAGGGCCTGCTCACCGTATTTCTTCTAGAATTCGTAATTCAAGAAAAGGGGGAGTAAGCTCCTGACTCGGGTCGAGCAGCAGCAGAACCTCAACCGCCGTTAATTGACGAGAGAGGCCCCATCTCTTTTGCCCGCGGGGAAACGTCCTTATCGTAGAGGACCACCTGAGGGGCGAAAAAAAGTGACGGTCCCACCGGATCGTATAGAGGAGGGGGGAGAACTGGCCGGAGGAGTAAGTCCTTTACGTGAAGTAATTTGAGAAAAACGACAAACGAGACGAGAGGTCCATTGTTTCATCGGGAGGGCGAAAAGAAATGTCCGTTTCTCGCCAGGAAATCCGCGGAAGGAAAAAACTGCAGCGGCCTTGTCCCAGCACAATTCGCAAGAAAAGGGCGTGAAAAAGGAAAAGGAAGAAGATTGATCCTTGACCCCACGTGGGAAACTGATATGTCCTGAGGCACAAAGAAAACCATGAAGTCTTCGCGCGTTGCCAACTAGGAAACAAAGGAAACGGAAAAGAAGAAGACTCTGCTCTAGCAGAAAAGGTGGCACTCGCCCGAAAAGAGGAAAGCCCGTTGTGGAAGGTGCTCAAAAAATTTCTACCTTCATGGAAGGGCTTCACAGGGAGGCGGAGAAAAGCATGGCTGGCAGGTTACTCTGATCACAGACAAGCTCTGCGCTGCTCCCGGCAGGGCCTTAGGAGGGGAGGGGGGAGAGAGATCCAGTTTCCGTCGAAGGGGTGCTCTTCGTGAATGAGGGGTGTCTTGTAATGAGCTGGGCGGGTCCCGGGCCGTCAATAGGGAGCTCTTATTCGGGGAAAAATAAAGAGAGGGTTTCAAAAAAAGCTTTCGCCGGGACAAAAAAAAAAAACAAACAAAGGTGCGGTCTAAGAGAGAGAGAAGGCGGAAGAGAAAAAAAACCGCATTTGGGTAAAAAACTCGCCTCCCGTCGCACCCCGATCGAAAAAGGTGAAGAGAGAGATTATAGGTCGCCGGGCGGCGAGCCCGGTCAGAGAAAAAAAAAAAAAAGGAATCGCAGGTGTAGAGAAAGAGAATGATCTCGGATTCTGTGATGTTGGGGCAGATTGTAAAACGGCCTCAAGCTTAGGGGGGGGGGAAAAAATTTTGGAAAGGGGGAGAAAGAGGCGAAGCATATCTCCTCGGAACTTGACCCGAAGAAAGAAAGAAAAAAAGTCCTCCATACCGCATATCATGGAGAAGGCTAATAAAAGGGAGAGGATGCTCTTCCGAAAAGGCTTCGAGCAAAAGGGGGAAGCTTGATCCGAAACGCTTTCACAGAATTTGGCATCAGGGGGGGGGGGGAACGAAGTGAAAGGGGGCACACAGATTCAATGTTTATCACCGATTACACCCGAAAAGGATCTGAAGTGTGTCACGCGGAACTAAAAACATTGCTGAAAAAAAAGGAAGATTCTGGGAAAGGGGGGAGGGTTTTGACGCGCTAAGATGGGGAGGAGGAAGGTCGCATCAGACATATCGGAAAAAAGAATTTGGGGAAGGGGAGAAAGGAGTTCGAATAAACCTCTTCCCCTCGACGCACGCGGAAGAGGAAAATCGGAGCAGGATCATGGGGGTTCTATGCCCTACCGAAGGAGTATTCTGGGAGGAAGGGAGGGAGCAACGTCCAGTGGTCGCTCTTGGGCAAGAAAGAGGGGAAACCAAAGGTCCGCTCGTCTCTGCTGAGTGCGGGGGGAAGAGAGAAATTAAAGGAGGGAGTGCTGGGCCAGCAGCCGGTCCGGAAAAAAGAGGAAAAATAGCTAATCCGGTGGCAAAGTAACACTCTTAGCAAAAAGAAAAAGGGGAAAAAGGGAATAAGGACGGTGAAAGAAAGAGGGGCGTTCAACCATATATTGGGGGGGATCTTCCCATTCCCCTTTTCGGAAAAGGATAAGAAGACCTAGTACGGCGCTATCCCAACTGGGAGAAGAAGAGTAAAGGAGAATCCCGGTGAGCGTCCCGATGTCCTTGGGGGAGGGAGGAAAAGCCAATGACAATGTCACCGCAACGTTAAAAAAAAGGAAAATTTCAAAGGATGCCTACATGTGTAGACCATTTGTACTAGGCATCGTCGTGGGGGGGATTCTCGGTGAAAGAAGGGGGGAGGAGTCGCATTACGGCGGAAAAAACCATATCGATCCGTTGCGGGGGAGAAAAGATAGGTCACTCGTCTCGATGGCCTGACGCGCAGGATCGTGCGCGGGGGGGGAGGAAAGGTGGCCTTCGCTGGGGAAACCCCCCATCGCTGGCAGGAAGGGAAGGGAGTAAATGGTCCACGGTGGAGCGGCCTCACATCTGAGAAAGAAGAAATCGCACTCCAGGAGACAGGACAAAAAGGGGGAAGGAACGGATACATTGCTTGGGGGCCCTCGTCTTCACCATCGATGACCGGAGCCGGCCTGAAGCTTGCCCGCATATGTAAAAGAGGGAGAGGCCAGAATTAATGGAGAAAGAAAAAGAGGGGAAATTTCGCTCCACGAGCGGGGGTCTCTCACCTCAAATAGTGTACTACTGTAAGGGAGAAGAGAATTCTGAGTGGGCGGATTCTACGGGCATTGCTGGACTTAGTGTAGTGCCGGGCGGAGGAAAAAGAGGGTACCCCTGAAATTGCCGGGAAGAGATGCAGGATCGTTTTGATGTTAAGTGGGGCTCCCCACCGATCTGCTGGGAAGGGGGCAGAGGGAAGGGGGGTCGGAAAATTACGATCAGAAGACTGGGGGTCGAGAAAGGGGAGAAAAGGGGACAGAATCACGTGTGGGGAAAGGGGAGGGACCAGGAATCCTCCTTCCTCTGAAAAGGGTCCTCTTTCCTGCGAGAGAAAAAAAAAAAAGGAGGTAGAAAAGGGAGAGATCTATGCAAGGAAAAGAGGAAAGCATATCCGTTAAGGTTCAGAAGAGGGGGGGCACCTTCCTCTCTGGAAAGAAATACGCACTGCGATCCAGAAAGAAGATGAAGCTTATCGTTCATGCAGACCCCGTTCGGGGAACAATATGGTGGGGCGAGACAAGTCCATCAACGATCCTGCGCGAAGAAAAGAAGGGGGGGAACCGAGGGACAAAAGGGGAAGAACAACAATACACTCAGTTCCGCAGCCAATGGGACCCGCTTGCCCCTCGACCTGAAAGGAGAAAGGAATGCCGGGGCCAGGAGTCCCGTTTGCGTGAAGAGACACGGAGGGGGGAAATCTCTGAGAACGAAGAAAAGAAGGGTGAAGGATGGCTCTTGATAAAACAATTAGGGTACCATACTGGAAAAAGAAGGGGAGCACTCCAAGGGCTGAAATCGCTGGGGGGGGGGGCAACCAGCACAGAAGAGAAAAGAACGGACATTGGCGTTCGGGAAGAGAGAATCCTCTTCCGCAGATGTGGAGGAGGAGACAAAGAGGTCCCGTACTAAAATGGACGCAGTCAGGGGAAGGGGGGATTGAAAAAGGGGGGAGGTTCCCCGCGAATGGAAGACCTATTTATTCCAAGGGGAAGGCCCCGTGACGAGTCTGGAGCGATACCGGAAAAAAAAAGGGGAGGGCTCTTGGGTGGGGAAGAAGGGAAGGGAACGTAATGCGAACTCGGGTAAGAGGAAGGATAATAGCAATAGGCACAACACTACGCTGCTAGTTCAAAAAAAAAAGGGGGGTGATGGAAAGGGGGGGAACGGTTGCTGTTTCAGGGGAAGGAAATTGTCATTGGCTTGTTGCATCCCCGAAAAAGCCTCTCATCCGGGAGTTCGGAAGGGGGGAAAAATGTAATGGGCCCGGATAATGTCCGTTGTGGAGCAGCAAAAAGGAAAAAAAAGAGGGCCTCACCGAGGGGAGAAGCACGAAGGGGAAGCTCTGTGGCCCCGCGGAGAATCCTTGATCGGAGACCACCCTGGCAGTAGGGGGGGGAAGGGGGCCCCCGGATCTTAGAAATGAGGGCCCTGCTGCTTGCTTATAGGCCAAAAAACGAAAAATGAAGGTAATGTCGCTTTTCGAGGCGGAGGGAGAAAAAGGGGAAGCAGAGAGCCGATCGGCAGGGGGAGAGGACGAACTGGCCGAAACGGAGACTAGCCCGAATGTGGCAGACAATTATCCTGCGCGTCTTGGTGAAAAAGGCAGGCCACGCATTTCGGAGAGGGGAAAAGGGGGAAGTTAATTCACGATCCTCACGGATTGAGGAAGGTGTTCTGACTATATTTAGGAACAGCTAACCCCGGGCTCGTTGCCACCGGAACAAAATAAAAAAAACAGGAATCTCCTGCGGCGAGCAGACAGGGGGGGGAAAGGTGACAAAAGGGCCGTCATCGAAAAGAGGTTGATAGTGCGCCACCATGGCTACTTCATCTGTGGAAGGGGAGGAAATTCGGCGAGAAAAAAAGCTTCATTCTTTTGAAAAGGGATCACCGATGCAACTTAGGGAGGGAGATCGACGACGCAAAGGTGCACGCGTAAGGAGAGGAAGACGCCAGTGGGTAGGAGAAAGGGACCTGCCGAAAAGGTGTTCTTGAGTATGAGGAGGGGAGGGTCAAAGGGGCAATCGGAGATCTGCTCGCAAGCTCATCGATGGGAGAGGGGACGCGTGGAACAAGAAAGAAAAAAAGAGCAAAACATCAACATAAAGGAGGCATTCGTTCCAGGAGGGAAAAAGCCGTCTCTCATTTGGGTCAAGGCTCCGCAAGAAAAGGGAAAAAAGGAATCACAACAACAACTTATTAGGAAGGAAGAGCCGTGCGGCGAGCCCGGTCTCGAAGGAGTCGCACTGGGGGTTTTTGGGGTGGTGGGGGGGGGTTGGTTGGGGGGGGTGTGGGGGTTTTTTTTGGGGTGTGGTGTGGGCGGTGTGGGGGTGGGGGATTTTTGTGGGGGGGTTTTGGTTGGTTCTCAAAAAAAAGATCTTCTTGGAACCCGCCACTCTGTTTTGCTAGTTGGAACGAGGTTCCTTGTCCCGGCGAAATTCCACTGGGCCCACCCATCGTATGAAACGCTTGCCTCGCAGGCAACGGGGGCCCCGAAAAGCTCCTCACTCCATAACAGGGGGGAAAAAAGGAAACACAGAGCAAGGCCCAGGGGGAGACGGACACTGTCGGGATCAAGACCAAGGTGCGTGAGGCTCCCGAGCAGGGAAGGGGGGGGAAGGTGATCAGAGGGGGAAAAACAGAAGGTGCTCATGAGTTGTTGAGAGAAGAAACAGCTGAATGGTCGCCATGGGAAGACTGAATGCCGAAGCCGCGGGTGTCACTCCTTCGAAACACATGGAAAGAAAAAAGAGGGGAATTCTGTGACCAGGGGGGAGGGGAAGGGGGGCAAGAGCGAAGAATGGGAAGCATCACTACATATCGCATAGGGGGAGATCAAGTCGTTCAAGAAGATCCGTGCATTCACTCCCTCTGCCCAAGGGAGGGGGGGGCTTGGGAAAAGAGGGAAAGGGGCGTATCTCTACCTTAAGGGAGGGGGGAAGCACCCCCCCGGGAAAGAGGAAAAGAAAACTAAGGAGCTGGCCCGATAAGTCTCGCGGAGAGCGTGGGAAAAAAAATTACGAAGGGGCTGTACCGCCCTAGAAGTTCCCGTTCTCAGCGCAAGGAGGAAAAGGAATTCCTTTAAACTCTGGAGCAAAGCTTGCCATGTGGTCCTCGGAAGGAAGGAAAAAAAATATCGCGGGCAAAAAAGAAGGGGAAGATATCTTGAGCGTCATTTCCTTGCAGGGGGGGCTCTCATCCGCGTCCGAAAAAGGGGACAGAAATCGGGCAGACAAATTGCCCGGCAGAGAATCACTCAAAAAAAAAGGAAAACTTGGATGTTAGGGGAAGGAAAAAGGCGAGCCAATTACAGAAGACAACAGCACAGAGGAGGCAGAAGGTTGTCGACCTTTGTAACAGCAGACGGGGGGTGCCTGGGGAGAGGGGCCGTCGCGCGGACGAGCGGCTGTGCTCGCAGGATTGAAGAGGGGAGTTAAACGACGGAGCGCTCGCAGACTCGGGAGAAAAGGACCTTGATCAAGAGGGGAGAGGGAGGCCTTTCTTGGGACCTCAAAATGAAAATAATCAAGGGGGGGGAATTATAAGGCGTACGGTTCCACGATGGAGCGTCCATCAAAGAAAAAAGGAGGACTCTCTGGTAGGAAAAGAAACGCCTGTCCGTGGCCGCGGAGAACTCCCTCGTCTCAAAAAAAAAGAAGCGATTGGCCTGAGGAGCTTTCCCGCAAGTATGTACCCGAAAGAAAAAAAAGGTGATCAGAGCCATCCGCAAAAAAGGGGAATGAAAGCGGTACACGAGGTCGTGGGTGAAAAAATGACTACTGGCAAGGAAGGGGAAAAAAACGGCAAGGCGAGTGCAAGGAGGGATTCTAGGGACCAGGGGCTGGAAAGGGGAAAATGTCGAGGGTTAAAAAAAGGGGGGAACCGGATCGTTGGATGGACTTGACGAGAGGGAAAAAAAGGACTCTTTTCCTGAAGGGGCTCAGAAGGGGAACAAGGCGGGGGCTCGAAGTGGACGTGCACTTGATTTTTCAGAAGGAAGGAAATAAGGACGGACTTCTTCAGGAAGGAATTCTCTCTCTCTCTCTCCCACCCCCCCGGAAAAGAGAGAGAGAAAAGAAGGAGCATATTACGGAAAGGAACAGGGCAGGATGCTTCCCTTTGTAAAAAAAAAAAAAGGCACGTGATATAGCGAAAGGGGAGAAGCAAAGGGGGAGGATCGCCCGTCTTAGCTGAAATAGAAAGGAAGGTCAAGAACCAGCAGATCGGTTGGGCAAAGAACGATACTGGACGCCTGAGGACCAATCATGTGGAACCTCGACAATGTGGGGGAAAAAAAAAAAAAAAATTTGTTCCCGTAGACGAAGAAGGGGGAGGGAAAAGACCTGAACTGTGTAGAAAGGGCCATTAGTCACTATGTGCGGTGAGAGAAAGGACGGGGGACGCGAAATGGACCCGGGCCGGATGGCTCTGATACGAAGGGAGAAAAAATGAGGTACAGATGAGGAGAAGAAAGCCAGCTCCGGTCAGAGGGACGAGGGAGTTGGCCACAGCAAAAGGAAGGTTCGCAGGAGGTGCGACAGCGAGGCCCGCAGGGGAAGCAATGGTGCGGGCCGGGGACGTACGCCTTACCATCCAAACTGGAAATACAGGGGGGGTAGTTGGCATCGAATGGTAAATCCAGTCATCACATCTCCCCTAGGGGGAAAAAGAAAAGGACCATCGAGACGAGGCTAGAGAGAAAAGTCCCGGTAACCCGCACGGAGAAGGATCAACGCCCGTAATGGGGAGGCACAAAACTAAAGAAAGTCACACCACGCCACGAAGAGGATAGTGAGGCCGAACATTTGTTAGGAAAGGAGTTTCTTTTTTCCGGATAAACTGAAAAAGGGCGGGAAAGTGCTGCATCATTTTCATCACCGAACCAGAAAAAAAAAGAAACGGTAGTGCTGAAGAGGAAGGGGGGATTTCGTATAAATGTTCAGTTGGAGCATCTGAAAAAAAACAGGAGAAAGTCACCGCAGGGAATGGACGCTCACTATATCGAGAAGGAAGAGATATTTCTGGCCAACGGGGGGAAGGGGAAACCAACTGCCAGGTAGTTTTGCTAAAGGGAAAGGATCGTAGATATTCCGCGGCGGGAGGAAAAACCCTGCATGCTAGAGGCCGTACCATCACTCTCCGTGAAGGGGAGGAAAAGGTTATAAAAAGCCGCACTCACGGCGAAGGACGTGCACAGGGGGTCCTCGAGGGGGAAAAAAGGAACTGGCCGTTGCTCTCGAAAAGTAGCAGTGAGGGATCCAGGCAAAGGGGTACCCAGCACAATTCGCAAAAAGGAAGAGGAGGGGGGCAGTAGGTGGCAGGGGAAGGAACAGGGAAGAACGATTGATCCTTTACCCACTTCCTTGTTTCTGAAGAAGGAAGGTCCAGAAATTCTTAGAGAGTTTGCCCAACCGGAACAAATCCAAGGGAGGATACTGCGCGAGCAGAAGAGGGACCCGCGCTCGATGCCGGAAGAAGGGTGGGTAGGTGCGAAGGCGACCTTCATCTGGTGCCTGGAAGAGGAAAAAAAGGAGGCAAATTCTGTGAAAAGGAGTTAAAAGCTTAAAATGTCCTTCTTCGCTGCCTCAAAAGAGCGTCATATCGTGCCGGCGAAAGGGGGGGACAAAATTGCCAGACAAAGGAAATTCAAGGATTAAATGAGCAGTTGCTGGTCCAGGGCGGCAAGAAGAGAAGAGGAAAAGTCGCAGGGGCTAGAAGGGGGTTGTCCTCATCTGGAAAAGCAAGAACCAGAGCAAACAAGAGGGGGATAGGAAGGAATTCGGGGACGCCCGGAGACGACGAAAATGTGGGTGCCTCATTGAGAAAGAAAAAAAAACGTCTGACAGATAAAACAACAAAGGAGGGTAACAGATATAGATCGGGGTGCGAAAAGCCCCAGGGGCTCTCCATGAGGAAAAAAGAGAGAAAGGAAGGTTATAATCCTCGGCAAAGGAGCCACTTCTGTTTTAGGGAAAAGGGTGAAAAAGTCCACGCAAAGCGACTTCCACTGGGACAACCCTCGAATAAAAAAAAAAAAAGCGATGGCAGGGAAAAGGGACTCATACTAATAACCGGGGGAAGTCCCGCATAGCAGGTCCCGGAAAGGCGGAGATATTCAGACACGGCGTTATTGCGGCGAAAGGGAAAAAATCTTTGAGAAGAGGAACGAAGAAAGAATTTGCAGCATGAGGGGGTCATCAAGGCACAAGGGAGGAAATGGTTCGCAACGAGAAAAACCGGTGCGATTCCCGCATCGATCGCGGTGAAAAGGGGCTGTGCGCAGCAGGAGGATGGGTCTGGCACGTGATGGGGAAAAGAATAATGGTTACTCTGGAAAGAGAGCAAACAACTTACGTGGGTGGATCAATCGTTCGAGATCGGGGAAAAATCTGCCCCGCGAACGAAAAGGGGAGGAAAAAAGGGTGGGGGGACAGCAGTATGTCAGAGAAAGGGGTCCTGCGCCTGATCGAGAGCAAGTCAAAGGAGAAAACGGAAATATCCAAAATGGCCGAAGGCTCTCGGATATAGGTTTAAGAGACTTTCAGGGCGGTTACCTGCCTATGAACGTTCTACATCTCCCGTAATAAAGAGCGGAAACTACTGAACAATGGGGGACTCTTACGATAATTACTTTGTAAGGGAAAGAGGGGGTGTAAGCGAATAGAGGGAGAGGAGGTTCGCCCAGTTCTGCTTAGGAAAAAAAACTCGTCATCCGCTTCAAGGGAAAAGGGAGTCCGGCCGAAGAAAGGCCCGGCAGAGCATCCACTAAAAAAAGGGGGGGTTCGTGATGAAATGGGGAAAAAAAGGGAACATGGCCAGGCAACTGTGGTCGGCAATCCGAGGCCTACAAGGGGGGCGAAGAGTCGGGGGGGGCTTGCTCTTATTTAAAAAAAAAAAGGGACCGCGTTCGAGGAGGGCTCTCAGGATTGAAAAAGGGGCTTTCCGGACGGGGAAGAAGACGATCGGCTTCAGATGGAAGGGAATCGTTCTCTGGGCAAAGGGGGCCATTCTCGGGGGGAGGAATCATCGCTGGCATGTTTGGGAGAGGGAGGTCCGGAGAGCCTCACAATTTCTGGGGAAAGAAATGATGTCTCAAGCACCCTAGAACACAAAATGGGGAAAAGGACTAATGCTGGGGACGCTTCTTCACCAGCGGAAGGAAAAGGAGGTTGCTTAAAAGCAGTAAGGGTACCTCATTGCTCGCCCGAATAGGGAGAAAGGGACCCGGAGGAGGGGAAACGAGGTTACACCGAGGGGGAGGGAAGAATACTGGCAAGGAAGGCCGTTTGGAGAAGGGGGAAATAAGGACTACTGGACGAAATGGCGGACTGATTTTATGTCGGCTGACTTGGAAAAAGAAAAGGGGCTTCATCATGACGACGGGAAGGAGACAGGGTACGTGCCCTACTCGTCCCCACCGGGAAAAGGAGACTCGAAAGGGGCGCTGCATGAAAAGGACTCTATGAGGGCATGCCGCCTATTCAAAGTTATTTTTCAGAAGGAAGTTGAAAAAAAAAAAAAAAGAACCCTTACCGTATATGGCTGACTATGGCGGAAAA
>Ga0179593_1628490_pt1 | contig 23598 bp, 25 predicted proteins | sample CZODoug2_1_08_16_FD_185931 | JGI IMG/M metagenome (GOLD analysis project Ga0179593, IMG submission 185931) | Vadose zone soil fungal communities from Angelo Coast Range Reserve, California, USA - CZODoug2_1_08_16fungal (PacBio error correction) | ecosystem: Environmental > Terrestrial > Soil >...
GGCAAGTTGCGGTAGGAATCTTCCGGAAAAAAAACGCTAAATAGAAACCAGGGAGCCTTGCTGGCGTTGAAAAGGCAACTGGAGGAAGAAGTTTGTGGGAGGGCGGGGCCGCCGGAGGCAAAATTTGGGGGAACACAACCGAATTCAGATCGCGAAAGAAGTCGCCGCGAAAGGGCAGGAAAACCGTAAGCCGGTAGGTGGGCAGATACTCATGAGGGGGCTTGGAGAGTGTAGGGCTAAAAAATTACGAACAAAAACGTGTGTTTGGGTTGGGGGGTGGTTCGAGTCGTCGGTTCCGATGCTGCGTTAAAAAAAAAAAGATGGAGCATTGGCGCTTGGCGACAGAGGGAAAAACAAACATGGGGGCCGAAGGTTGCAAGTCGGGTTCTGCATGTTATAAGAATTTGCTCACAAGGGCATCCGCGAAAAAAGAGGTCGGGGGCTTGAAAAGCAGAGAAAAAACCCCAGCATGTGGACCTAGGGGCAGCAAGGAGATTCTGCTGGGCACCATCTAAAAAACAACTATGGAAGGAGGAAGTAAAGCTATGAAAGGGGGGGGGAATACTGGTAACGAAATACACTTTCAAGAGAAATAAGAGAATTGAAATATCGAATTGGAAGACCCGGGATGAAGGTCCTAAAAAAAAAAAAACAAAAAGCTTGGGACTGGAGCATGAGGCGAAAGGCTATAATACAAACAGTTCGCGAAGAGGGCAGCGAAGTCCAAGGAGGGCGGAAAAATAAAAATTGGACTATCATCGATCTGAAGGGCACGGTTGGGGCGGGGAGGGGGCAGATTTTAGGGATCGAAAGATGAGATACGGCATCACGAAGGTTAGGCAGGCGACCAAGGGCCAGGAGCACACTCTCAGTGTCCTGGAAAGAAAACGCGCAAAAGCGAAAGGAATTCTATGTTCGAGGATTGAGGGATGTTGAAAGGAGTGATCATCACCGAGGGGGACAAATTGGTCAAGGAAGATGAATATTTGCATCAGGGGGGTCTCAAACGGATGGGAGGATAACAGAATCTATGCTGCAAAGAATGTCGATTCCGAAAGGGTTCCAGAAGCTGATGCAGGAAAACTCTAGGACCTACAAACCTAGGAACGCAGTGCAGACTGTAAAGCGAGAGGGGGAGTTGGGGGAGAGTTTGAAAGGGGCTAAGAAAAAAAGGCTTGAGACGAATACACGACATTTCCAACACGATAAGGGAGGAAACAAAAAGGGCTGAAATATCAAAGGGTGGAACCATCTAGGGGGAAGACTAAACGAAAAAAGGGGAGATGGGGGTTGGCATCGCCGAGGAGGGGAACATATTACGGTAAACGCGAACGAAGAAAGGGATTAACAGGGGGCGTGAGCGGCCACGGCGGTTCAAAACTGTACGGTTCGCGGCACTTTTTTCTGGAGAGGGGTTCCTACGACATCACGGAAAAACCGGCCGACAGCGGGGGAGGGTGGAAACGCCTCGTTGTTTGTGAAGCGGAAGAAGAGAAGACTTTAGAAACGTCTAAGCATCAGGGGAACATGCGGGAGAAGGATCCACAAACCGGAAATCGGAAGCCTTGAGTGATCGTGAAAGATTATTAGAAAAAGAATCAGAAAAAACAAACCTGGGACAGGGAAGGGCCCGTGGGCTCCCGTGTCGCCAAGGAAGGTATCGAGAAAGAATGGGGTCACGCGTGTCGAATATCCCCTATAGAAGATCAAGAAAGAACCAAAAAAAAAGAAAATGGGATTGAAAAAAAATCTGCAAAGAGCAATTGAACCCAAAGAAGAGGAGACTGTGCCGGCCTTGGCTTCAAAAAAGTAATTGTCGAAAAGAAAAGGTCACGCGCAAAACGCAGATCGAACGTAGTTTTTGTTTTTCCTGCCACCCCAAAAATCCAGGGAACCTACACTAATTCAACTACGAGGGAAGGAAAAGGAGAAAAAAATGGTAAGTGTCGGGAAGACAAAAAGCGACCCGGGGAGTCGAAAACAGGTTGGAACTGTACAGGAAGGGGGGCGATCTGTCTAACATGGTGACTGATAAAACCACCTGGATCACGTTGAGTCTAGTATTAAAGAAGCAAAGACAAAGGGAAAAAAATGGAGAGAAGTTATTGGGGAGGGTGAAATCCGAAAGAGACCTGGAGACACCGTTCAGAAGTTTCCAACCTCAAAAGCTGGTGAATTAGAAAAAGATAGGCCCCAAGCAAACAAGGGATGCTACGATTCGGAGATTTCTGCTGAAATACCTGAGCGAAAAATCGAGGAAGGCAGGAACCGGACAAGTGGTCGGGAACAGAGGTGAAGCAAGAGAAGGAGCATGGGGCACCCGTAAAAGGGAAGTTCGAGACAGGTGAAACATGCTCTAAAAGAAAAAAGAAGCTAGGTATGAGAAGCGTTTAAAAAAGGAATCCATGGATACAAGGCTTAATCCATATTCTGCGGCCATTACAAGAAGAATTATTTTTCTAGATTTTGACCTGAGAGGAAGAGACGCCACCCGCTTCAACACCAGTTTCTACTAAAAATCCGGAGGAGGAGTCTGGTGCGAAGGGATGGTGAGCGAGCGTCATTAGCAAAAAGTCCTAGGTTGGGAGCTTATTTAAGAAACCTCCTTGAAACTCAATTGAGACACGCCTGGCCGAGGCTTACTTGTGTGAGGTAATGAGGTCTTCCGCGAGACGGGAATTAAGGTCACGCAAGAAATCGCGTTCAGAAATGTTGGAAGAGGGACAAATCCTTTGGGTATCGAGATACTGAAGGGAGACGAAAGTTAAAATAGACCAGAAGGTGACAGCTTTAGAGAGGGATTAAAGATGAAAGCCTTTTCGAGTTGAGACAGACTAGACGGGAGACCGGGATTGAAGGGAAAACGAGCCAAGGAGATGCAGTACAGACCCACGTTTTAAAAAAAAAGCTTCGAAATGGGAAAAGTGGCCGGAAAATGAATCCACACAGGAAGGAGGGATCGGGGTTGTACGCAGGGACGAGAAATGTCAGAAGCGAGACGTGAAGTGGGGGAGATACGAACCATGCCCCAAAAGACCTCAACCTCTCCCTCTCGGAGAGAAAGAATATCAAGAAAGTCGACTACCGTGGGGTCGATTCAGAAGTTCAGATGTACTGTAGTGGGCCCTATAATGTTGATATGTGACATGTGAAGTTTTGAAAGAATCACAGCCTGGGACTTAAAAGTTCCTTTAGGGGGGGGATCGGAGGAGGCGTTACCAGACGTAAATGAGTAAAAAAGTTCCTAGACGAGAATAAGAAAAGAGTAGGGTAAGAATTTATCTGAATCGAGGCATACCTACAAACAAATCAAGGAAAAAGGACGCGTGTCCAGACCATTTGGGAAACCTCCATAGATGCGAGTGATCTTGCACGGTCCACCGGAGGACACAGGGGTTCCCAAAACAAAAAAGACGGAGACGGCAAAAAGGTCCTGAACACTATAAAAATGAGCTCCTACGACATCTAACGGAAAGAAAGAGGAGCGGTACAGGTTGTCAAAGTTAGACGCCAATACTTCGCCGAATTTCATTAAAGAAACGAGGTCGAGATTTTTCCTAACCCCTATTGGGGATGGGGGGAAAGGAAAGTAGGAACAGGGTCGCGAAACCAATCATAAGGATCGCTATTGGAGAATAGAAAGCTCCTTCGCAGCGCACGTGCTACAGTCGCAGGATTACAAAAAGAACTGGGGGGGAGGTCAAAACGCACGACTAAAAGAAGATGAGGGGGAGGGGGGAAATAACTGGAAAAATTTTGGCTAGAAGCTTGTTCCGTCTATAGTCACCAGGCGAAGGTAAAAAGGGGGGAAGGGGAATATTTAGACATGGTAAAAGCAACGACTGTCGGTAGGAGGGCGCCGACTCCAAAACACACGAAGTATCTACGCTCCATCAGTCCGGGTCTCAGGAATTCAGACAGGCAGGGGCAATTCTGTAATTATGGGGGGGGATACGGGCAGCCCTGAAAAATGACCATAATGAAGAAACAGCCTAAATGGGCCGGTAGTCAGCAGGGCCTCGGGTTTACAACTCTCAATTCAAAAACAACGGGGGACAAACACGACTACCTTCGGAGTCACTCCGACGATTATCAGAAGCGAGCCGTCAATCACAAGATCAAAGAGCGGTCATCGGCGGAGCTTAGCAGGCGTGCAGAGAACGCGTCTCCGAACTGGGGGAAGGAGCGGGATTGAGAATCGAAGCGAAGATTAATCTAAGGGGCGTGAGGAGCACTTTAAGGGGGGGAAGACGAGGGCGCGCATACGGGACCGCGAGGCAAGATATCAGGAAAAGGAGACCATGATCGCCGAAAGAAGGGGTTCAGGCTGGGAGGCTTTGAAGGAACGTCTAGAAAAAAAGGGCGCTGCTGTGATTCGGGAAGGAGGGCTGGACCGGGGGGGAACTTCGGCCTCATTAAAAAAAAAAAATCGTCTGGGTGGGGAAGTCTAGGAAACCGAAGTCGGAAAATCGGTGTGCGGTTAGAGGAAAAAGGGTCCCTAAGAGCAAGCATATGAAGGTTCAGCGGTCCTCTAGTCACCAAAATCGAATGCCGGAAAGGGTCGAAGATCAGGCTGTTGAAAACCCAAAGGAAAGAGTCAGGGAGTTGGCATATTGGCGGCAGAGGGAAGGACCCGCGGTGTGACGAGATAGGGGGGGGGGGGGGGTCTAGAGATAGGAACGTCTGCAGTGCGCGAAGGAAAAAGTCGGAACCAGAAAGGACGGTTCGGTGAAGGACTACGAAGGGAGGGGTTTGAGAGCGGGACAGGGGATCAGGGGATAGTCTAGTTGTTGGTTCAATGAGGTAGCACTAGGGGAAGAGAGCGACAAAAAAACATAGGCGGAGAGAGAAGAAGGGAGAAAGAGCTTGGCTAAAAGATACAAAAAGGTCAAGGTGAACGGGAAGGACAATAAAGAGAGGTCTAAAAATCCCTTAGTCAAAAGACAAAAGAAAAAAGAGAACGTAAGGAGGTGTTTCTTTCCAAGAGAAAATTCTCCGGCAGATCGAAGGGGCAAGAAATCAGGAAAGCCCCTTGCTACAGTAATAGAGTTTCTAGGAAGGGGAAAGAGAATGGGACAACTCCACTAGATGACCTCTACCTAGTGGGAAGAATGTAACACTTTCGAGAACTGGAGCGAGTTACCTTCTAGAAACATAAGAACGGGGCATGGAAGAAAGGACTCACAGACGGATTAAATAAATCAGTTCTGAAGAGCTTAAAGAATACAAACAGTTAAGCCAGCGATGCGCATCGTAGGAAGGTAGGGGGCACCTAAGCGTCAGAAAGAGAAAGGTTTTGGAGGAAATAGGTGGTCGCGGGTCAATGGAAAAAATTTAGTAGAGGAAATTTACGCGGAAGGGGAATAACTGGGGGGGGAAAGGTCTACAAAAACCATGGCAGCACACGCTCGCAGGGTCTGGAAAAAAAGACCCTGGAGAGAGGAGAGGAGGCACAGAGAGTTCCAGAACAGCCTCGAAGGGGCATTTTGTCAAGTCCGACCCCATTCAAGACCTATGTCTCATAAGGAAAAGCTCGAGAAATTAAATGAAAAGATAAGACGGGGGGCCATAGGGCATTGCTGGGGTCGGGTCCGGGGAAAGAAAAAATTCCGAGAGAGAACGGAAGACATCGACATAGCAGGAGTCCAGTCTCCGGTGTTGGGAAACCTGAAAAGAGCAATGTTGGTCAAAGGGGCTAACGTTTCAGAGGAGAAAAAGGCCAAGGAAAAAAAAACACTAAGAAAAGCTTCAAAAGAAAGGAAGAAGGGAGATTGGATGAGGAGATTGACCGTTTGGGCGGCCTCAAGAACCAGGCAGGGAATTGTCTTCCGAGCTCGTTGGGGCCGTACGCCGAGATTGGGGGAGCGAAAAGATCTTTAGGAAACGAGGGAGGAAGGCGTGAAAAGTAGCCGGAAGGCGAAATAGTGGTGGAAACAGGTCACGCGTAAAGCACGTTGTTTGCTCTGAACTGCGCGGGAAAGCTCGGGAGGGCGGTCCTCACATGGACGGGGGGGAGGGCCGAGGGGGGTTCAGAAACAAGTGGCGTTCCAAACCGCTGGCGAAAGCATCATAGGGAAAAAGAAAAGGAGGCCCTACAAAGCCACGAGCTAACTTGATGTTGACCGGTGCAGTATATTAGAAAATAACCGGGAAAAAGGAAAGTCCAGGAAGAAGGGCAGGGGACTAACCAAAAGTATCCAAGCTCGTTTTCTGACCCTTATAAGACCTTTGTGAAAAAAAGATGAAACAGAACCGCCACCGTTCCGCTGTAGGGGGGACAGAAAAAATGCAAAGATGAGACGAGGGGAGCCAAAAAAACTCATAAGCATATCTGATATGGAAACAATGCCGGCTTCCCGGATGGGTTGGCGTTATATCCGCGGATCATCAGGCCTTCCGAAACGGGGCGAGACGGGTTTGGGGAGGAAACAAATTAAAACGCACTGGGTCCTCCTCCAAAGGGAGAAGAACTGATTTAGGATTTCATGTTGAATTTTATGGACAATCAGGGGAAGCTACTTTCTCTTCTTTCAGAAAGGACGGAGTCCGCCGAATCAAAGAGTGGCATCGGAGGGTTCTATAAAAACCTAGGATCAATTGAGAGGGCCGGAAGAACTACACAAAACACCAAGAAACGTGGTCGAAGGGAAGGAGTGGGCCATCGCACAAAAAGGAACAGGGAAGGGGTTACAGGTCCATCCCCAAGGGAAAAGTTTCAACCGAAGAGTTGAATAAAAATATCGAAGAAATTGGCAAAGCCGAACTTTTGTCCAAAGATGTAGGTCTGCTGAAGATCTGGAACAGGTCTAGTAAACTCAAAGTAAGATTCTAGGAGGTTCGGAAAAGAAGGGGGGTCAAAAGGAAGATGTGACTGTAGAGCGGCGACACAGCGAATTGGAGGGAGAGAAGACTTGGAAGTCGAGGACACCCCGTAACGGCTTGACTGAAAAACCCCAGGATGGCGAAATTCTGAGCCGGGCAGGGAAAGAAAGTGGCAAGTCGAAAGTAAAAAGGAGGGAAAAGGAAGAGTCCGAGTGCGCTGGTGGGCCGAACAAGGGTTTAGAAGAGACCAGTGGTTCTGACGGACCCAGGAAAACTATAAAAAACGTAGCACTCCCTACCATTCAAAGTCTGAGTGGGGGGGGCGGAAACTTAAATGAGGAAGAGAAAACGGCGCTCTCGCGAACCGAAAAAAAGAAGGAGAATTGAAACAACCTTTTGAAAAAAAGAAGTGATGTGAAGAACCTACGACCCTGTATTAGGCGAAGACAGGGTTGGGAAAGCCGCAGGAAGACGCCAGTCAAGGATTGCTTTTACCAAAACTGTCGCAAGAATATAAATTATGTTGGGGAGGATACCAAGAGAGAGAAGGAAAATAAACGGGCTATCCCACAAAGTATGAATAAGAAAAGTGAAAAGGGGGGGAAAGAGATCGGGAAAGTTTCAGTTTTACATGCAACTGTAAATAAGAAAAAATGGAATATGTGACCTTTTGAAAAGTTGACTCTAAATCAAAAGGACCTCAAACCAGACAACAGAGGGGGACCACACTTTCTCTAGGAACGGGTACGGCCTTTCCGGTAGAAAATGAAAAGGTACCAATCTATAAAAGAGCTGGGGTTGAAGAATCACAGTCGTTCTACAGCCGGGGCGACCATTACTCACAAAAAATGAGGAGGAGCAAGGAGGGGAAATGTCGGCGATCTTAAGAGACATAAAAAAAACTAACCTGGCTCGGTGACGGCTCTGTCTCTTAGGTCGGGTAGAGGTATAGCTGAAGTTGGAATCAGATCATTCGGAAGCTCTTGGGAAATTGGGGACTCTCCTGAAGAAAATCGTTCGCATATGGGACTACGAAGAGCTGCAGTCCGGAAAAGCTCAAAAAAAAGGAAAAAATAGGAAGTTCCATCAGAGGGGCATCTAGCTTCAGACAAGAAAGAAGAACCCGGTGAGTCGAGGCTCGTGGGAAGATTCCGACAGGAGCGGGTGATCTTTGCAAGCAAACGGCGGGGTCACGGGGAAAAAAGGATCGCGACCTGGAACACGGCAGACGAGCGCATAGTCCTACAAGGTCTTAAAGTGGAGAAAAAGAACGTCACGCCAGAGGGAAGCGGTCTAGGCTGCGGCACTGAAAAGTTGGGAAGAAAAGGTTTGAGAAGAAGAAGAAGGAGGAATTGCGGCCGGGATAAACCAAAGAGCAGTATCATAGAATGAGTTCAACGAGAGGGCAAAAAAAGGTGATCAGAAGGGGAGACCCTTTCGCGCACAGTCGAAGGAAAAATACGCAAAGTGTCAGAATCAGAGAGGGAGGTCGCAGAAACTGATGAGACGGCACGGAAGACATTCAAATCTCAAGAATTTATCGTTGCATTTCAAAACTCACAAAAAGTCGGCTGTAAAACTGAAATTGGGGGGTATATGGCTACTTGGTGGAGAGAAAAAATCATTCACTTGTAGAACCCCACAGGCGGTGAGAATTCTTGCTACGAAAATTAAAATCACTCGCGAATGGGGGGGATTCGGAAAAGAAACTCAGAACGAAGGGGCGAGGCAAGAAAGGAAGTGCTCCCTTTAGGAAAGGGGGGGAATTCGCAGGGAGGGTGGCAAGAGTTTGGCTACGGTCAGGAAAAAAGAGGGAGAACATGAAGAAGGCAGCACCGCAGGACGCCTCCGGAAGCAGGGAGGGCATTTGTTCAGGGGGGGTGGGGCTCCTTGGGGGGGGAGCAACAATGGCATCACTAAAACAATTTTGGCCGCTCGGATCCGCTCTTAGCCTCACCAAGGGGCGAAAGGCGTATTGAAACGCAAAAGATCAAAAAAGGTTGCGGGGGTCGCTTTCGTTCATATCGGGGGGCAGGGTCTGAAAAGGGGAACGGGGGACCATTAATATCCGCTGATCGCGAAAACGTAGACATTTCGTTCCTACGAAACGTTCGGGGAAGCTCCACGAAAGAGCTCGTTCGATCAGCAAAGGGAGAAGATCAGCACTTTCGGCGGGAATGTCTGACATGGGACTAACGGAGTGGGGGCTACCTTCAAAAGGCGGTGAAAGAGAAGAACTTAGACGGTCATGGCTAGGAACTCAAAAGTCGGCAAAAAGGGGGGAGAAGCGGCTGGGCATTGGTTGGGGGGGAGTCAAGGAACTAAAGGGCTCCGCGTTGAGATTCAAATTCAAGAGCAATCACGCATCTAGGAGGAGCGTAACGACGTCAGCTGAAGCACCATCAGAGAAAACATTTACAAGGCTAAGACGAAAAATGAACCAACGGCTATTATCATCTTTTGTTTAAAAAAAGGGGGGTGACAGGGAAAAAGTAATTGTGTGTTGTGTCGAATATGCACAAAAAAAGACGCAGAAGGATAAGGGCGGACGATGAGGAAGCCAAAATGAGACAAGGACGGGCATCAATGCGGTGAAGGAAAGAGAGAGGGGTCACATCAGGGAAGCATTGTGTATCGTTGCGGTTGCTAAAAGGGAAACTGGTGGGGTAAGGGGGGAGGTGAGAGAAGGAGCAGGGAAAGGGGGATTAGCCCCTTGAAAAGAGGGAGGAAGCTCTAGGTCAAACGAGTAAAATGGCAAAAAGATGTGGAACACTTTTTCAGCGTGATAAAATCGGACAAGAGACCAGGGCTACAAAAAATCAAGCTCCATCGAGTCGAAAGAGCGGGGTCAATCGCAATCATTACCTTCAAAAGGATCCTGCAGTAAAAGAAGGATTTGCACCGAAAAACCAACGAGGCTTTAAACGAACCCTGAGGAAGCAAAAGGGCTGGCGGACAGACGGGCCCTCTAACCGCTAGGGACCTTAGAAAAGTTTAGGAAAGAAGAGGGGGGACCTCACCTGACGTTACCGTAAAGCTGATTGGAGGGAGGCGCGTAAATCAATCCGCTAGCTGAAGGCTCGCAAAACTCTGGAGGAGAGGTAGGTCGTGTCTTCCACAGAGAGGCCGACAAACGACTATCATCACGAAGGGGGGAGGGAATTAATGAGGTGGAGGGGAGGTCGTTGAGCAAAAAGCCTTCCGCTACGTCGTCGAAAAGGGGGTGCAAACACCCGCAAAAAACGCAGTGTCTTATGACCACACCGCGCTGCCTGGCAACTGAGGAAGATCTTAAAGGGGGAGAGTTCGGAAGACCATCGGAGTAAGTGGGTCAAGGACTACCCACAATGCCCTAGAAAGAAGGTTGAAAAAACAAATAAGAGGGAAGAGGAAACATAAATACACTTATGCTGCCATGGCATTTCAGGAAAGGACAAGGGGTCCGGGAGGGATGCGGAACGAGAAGTCCGAGAGATCATAGCCTCCCGAGGGGGGCAGACTGTTGGAAAAGGGGGAGATGGTTCTGAGGGAGTTTTTTGTTTTGAACTTTCAGGAAAAGGAGCTATTACTTTAAAGAAAGGCCACTCAACGATAACGTCTAAACCGATGAAGGGCGATTGAAAGAGAGTCCTCATGTGGAAGGTTGGCATCCCAAGCAGACGAGTAGGCGCGAAGCGAACTTTGTGTGAGTATCTCAAAGAGTGTCATCTCAGAAAGTCTTACTGTATCATGTTAGGGGCGAACTACTAGAGGGGGAGGGCGGGCTATCGGTTCGCGGCAGTGTAATTTCAAAGGGAAAAAAACAAACGAACGTTCCGCGGTACAAAGAAGGGGGAGGGGGGGGAGTAACAGGGGCCTAGGGGGTTTTTGAGCTGGGTGGGGAAAAAAGAACCCACGCGCTTACGTCCTAAAAAAAAAGCATCAGGAACAGAGAGGCCCCATATCAGCGCTGACCCCTACCCGAATAAAAGAAAAGAGGGAATTTTTTGAAGCCTTGAGAGGGTAAGGAAAAGAGCGAATAAACACCGACCTGGAAAAAGGGGAACCGTTGAAATTAAAAGGGGGGGACTTCAACGGAAAAAAAGACCGGCGGGGAGGCATGTCCCGGGGTTGTGTCCGCGCTTTCAGAGGCTCACCGGAAAAAAACCCCAGGGGGACCTGGAAAAGGAGGTTCAAACCTCGAAACGATCAGGAGATCAAGATTTGAAAAAAAACGTTAATGATCCCTTATGGGAACGACCTCCTAGGGAGAATGTTGGGCAAGAAGAGCCGCGCAAGAAAAGAAATAAAGAATCTTTGACACTCATAAGAAAAAACACAAGAAAGAATAGATGCTCACACGACGAGGAAAAAAGGTCGCCGTTGAGGTTTCATGGATGAGAACAACCAGAGAGCCGCGGATTCGATGTGGCAGGGGGGAAGCTACAGAAGACCTATGGGGGGAGAGATGTAGAGGGGTCTGGGAATTCATTTTTGGGGGACAGGGAAATAAACTATTAGAGAGGCGGGGAAAATCGAGAGCACACCAACCACACGCCCGGTGGAAAAAAGCGTTTAAAGGCGATGGTATTGTGTGCTGGGGGGCCATACCTCCCAAGAACCGTCTAGAGTCAAGGTCAGCGAAAAAGGGGAATTTGGGAGTCTTGGGGTAGAATAGGCCCCTCTGAAAGCATTGCAGAACTTGAACCGGGGGAGTCTGGGGAGGGGCTGAACGACCGTAGCTGAGACGGTAAACGGTCGAGAACCAACCGTCAAGTACACTAAAACCTGGACATAGGGGAGGAAAGGGAGTCGTCCTCTCAAAAAATAGGAGTGAAATTAAAAATGCCTTCGATGCTACCACCAAAAATGGGGAAAAAGGGGGGGCCTCTCAGCCTCCTCCGATGAACTCCGGGGGGAAGGCCGGGGTGATACTCAGGGGGAAAGAAGGTCGAAGTCAGGTCTGAGAGATGACTGGAAATAAACAGACAGGTGGTTGTGCCGAAAATTTTGAGAGGGACCGAGAAGGTGAAAGGGGTGTAAATTCCACCACAGCGCCAGGAAAAAAGACAAGTTACAAAACCAGTCCTGCTTCGCTGCGTGGGAAGGTGGGATGGGAATCCTCGAACGCGGGTTCCCGACCGACCAGTATTCAAAAAAGAAACCCAGGGAGGAAAATTGGAAGGCTCATGGTCCCTTACGGGAAGGGGCCTTGATTAGAGAAAGGGTTAAGAGCGATACTTTTACGTGGTTGAGTTCAGTGGGAGACTAGCCGGGGGGGGGAAGGGGTACCTTTCTCCTAAAACCCAGTCAATTAATTGTATCGTTCACGAAGAAAAAGGATGCCGGACGTGTCGAGCACAAGGGGATGAAAGAAAAAGGGGGACAGTGGGAAAACGAGGAGAAGAAAAGGTAAATAATTGAAAGCAACTAGAAAGGTCGCGTTGAGAAAGACGAGAAGGCCAGAGAGAAGAGCAGAGCCGCGCTCTTACCTACAACTTAAGCAGTTCCGAAAAAAAAAGAAGGGGGGGCCGAGACTATTCGGAGGAAACTGGAATTAAAAAAAATGAGTGAAGGACCACTCTAGAGTAGATAACGGGCCGATTCGAGATGGCGGGAGTCAACCATACTCCAAAAGGGAGTGCCGCCGCCTAGAAAAAAAACGAGGATAGGGGAAAATTACTTAGAAGCGCCGGCGACTACCTTGGAATAAAGGAAGAAGATCGCGGGAAGTGGAGAAATTTTGACGGTTTTTACCGTTCAGTTTTAGAGGAAAGCCGCGCTTGGGGGAGGGCGATTATGATGCTGGATGAACGCGAGAAGAAAAGATCTACTGAATGAGAAAAAAGGAGAGTAAGCTTTCGCTAGAGTAAGCCCGAAAGCCAAAAAAAAAAAAAGAAACGGTAAGGAGGTACATACAAGGGAACATGCCATCGCTGTCTCGTTATAGGGAAGGAAACGGCCACCGGGATACCATTCGCGGCAGACCTAAGCGAAACGGGCATAAAGGAAAAAGAAAGAGGCAGAAAGGGTCCTCGCCTGTCTGCTTCAGCTGACGTACAAGAAAGGAAGGTCCGAGAAGGGGCAAAATGTTGTCGTCATGGTGAGACGCCAGACTGGAAAAAAAATGCGGAAGGTGATCAAAGGGGCGGGACCCTCGATTGGGGCCGAAGCTAAAGACGTCAGGGCAAGGAAGAAAAAGGGGAATGGATCACCAATTCTAGTACTGGAAGAAAAAGACGCTTGGGGAGGGAAGGGGCATGGGATGAGATCGTCACGGCCACGGATCATTACTAGGAATGAAAAAAAAAAAAAAAAAGAGAAATTTATATGTTGCATTTAATCACGAGAGGAAAAGAGATAGCTGAAAAGACTTTGTATTTTCATACTTTGTGGCTCCCAATCGGGGGAACCAACATTCGGGGAGGGGAAAATTAATGGTCAGCGACTTTAAAATCAATCGCGACAGAAAGGTAGTAGGAAAAAACTCAGAAAAAAGGAAAGTACGAGAAAAGAACGGGCGCGCATCAGAGAACCTTAGTTAATCGGGGAATATTAGGCAAGGGGGGGTCATCTTGGGGAATGAAGGTTGGCGAGGGCAACCAAGCTTTTCTCTGCGCAGAAAGGGAACTCTCGAATCCTACCGCCGGACGGGGGTGGGGGCTAGTAGATTAGGGGGTGGCGACTGTGTAGAAAATCAGACTGTCAGACTACCAAGTGGGGTCAAAGAAAGGCGCCGGAAATGTAAACTTCACTCCGACGAGTGGGGGGGGGGGGGGGGGTTGGGGGGGGGGGTGGGGGGGGGGGGGGGTGGTTGTGGGGGTGTGTGGGGGGGTGGGGTGTGGTGGTGGGGGGGGGGGGTTGTTGGTTGGGGGGGGGGGGGGGGGGGGGGTTTGGGCATGAGGAAAGGGCGTCAATTTGCGTGATTGTCAGAGAATGAAAGATTCCGTATCGGCAGAGGCTAATCCCTGGGGGGAAAGGGGGAGAGTGGCCTGAAGCTGGGAAAACCGCATGAAGAAGCTTATCCTATTAAAAAGCTAATAAGATCCTGGTCTAGAAAGAAAAAATAAAGTGACTACGACCACAGGCCATTTCGTTTTCTTTAGAAGGAGAACTAAAGGACAGGAAGGGTTCAGGGGACAAAAATTTGCCTAACTGGTCTTCTACGGAGCAAAGGGTGCTGGGGGAAAGAGGAAATGACCTTGAGGGTGACTGGGCTCAACAACATTCAGAATCTCAACGTACCAACTAGGATTGGTGGCTTTCTTCACTGGGGGCCGGGGGATCAAGGGGAGTAAGGCACCAAGTTCAAAGAAGATCTTTCATCGCTTATGCTTCAACATAGAGGGGTCAAATCAGCGCACCTTCCTCAAGGAAATTTTCAGAAAAAGGCTGGTAACCTCCAATGAACGCCAGCAAGGAGAATATCAGAGGGAAAGTTAAAGTGCTGGACGCGGCTCCCCTTTTGGAAGGCGGGGTGGGACGGGAAACAAAACCGACTTCATCTCGCTAGAGGGAACGGGCAAAAGACCGCCACTTCGACAATAAAGAAGCCAATGAAAGGGAGACCTTGAATAAAGATAAAGAAGTTGGCTCCAATCGCGTTAGCGCAGTCTGGGTTGGGAAGACAGGTGGGGTGTTTGAGTGAGGAGGTGAGTCGTTAGAAGGACCCCAAAAAATGGGTTATAAGGGGGGCGAACGGCTTGGGAGACAGTTTAGGGAAAAGGATTAGAAAAGCCTAAAAGGGGTCGGTTTGGGGAGGAGTTCTCGAATAAAAAGAACCTCATGCTCAAAATCGTCAAGAAATAAACGGTCGGGCAGAAATCTCGCCATTCAGGTCTTACGCAGCAGTGACCGGGAAAGAGGGGCTTGGAAAAGAGAGAAATAAGTAAGACAGACAGGACCGCGACCGAATTGTATAACGTCTGGGAGACGAGAAAAAGAAGGGCCGCGAGCGAGACATTGACCTTAGTGGCCGACGCCCTCTTTGACATTTGAGAGGAAGAACTCCGGAGGGAAGGAAGAAGGTTTCTTGAGCTATGGCAATCCTCGTCGAAACAACATTCGAGAGGGGGGAAACGCATCGTGACCCCACCGAAGGGGGGGGGGACCAAATGGACTATCAGAAGAGTTTCAATCTCCCTGAATATGTTTGGTAGACGTAGTTAAGGGGTCGGGAGAAGAGACTGTCTTAAACAACAAACTCTCCGAACGGGGAAATGGAAAAAACACGAGAAAGCTCTGGAGGATACCACACCGGGGGGTGCACTTGCACTCGGAGGCTATTTCGAAAGGGGAAGGTCATGAAAGAAGAGAGAAGGACAAAAAGTTGTACCAAGCAATTCCCATGGCCAGCATACCTTTCTGGGGAGAGGAAAACCCCGAGAGGAAAGAGAGAGATAAAAGAAAAAATTGCTGCATAATTGCTGGTTCGGGGGGGAAAGGGGAGTTTCAGTCCAAAAGACAGCTCAGCGGGAGCCCGCATTGGGCCTTTGCAAGCCCGGTGGGAGGGGCGACGGGGGGTGCCTTGACGTTTTTTTGTTACCCTTTTGCTAACCGTGCGGCTTCTAGGGAAAAGTCTTCGTAAGGAGGAAGAGGGCCAGCCTAGCCAACCTCATTAAGGCGATTGAAGATCGAAGGATAGGCCGGGGGGAAAAGAAAGGGGAAAGCAGAACCCGCGATGGCGTCTAGGAAGGTTTGTTCGTCCTGGTATTGGGACGAAGGGAAAAACTTGTACGTGTGGCTTGATTCTGCCGTAAGCAGGAAAAGCGGCCAGGAGAAAGCGGGGGCGCGGCACGTTTGTATTTGCTCGGCCGGCGCAGCCGTAGTCAGATTCTCGGGGGGAGGAGGGTCAAAACGTTAGGGGCCGCTTTTGTTGTTGAGCTGGGACAAACGCGCAGGCTGAAGAAGGAACATGCCGAGGGCTTTCCCAATAAGCTTCGACCGGAAAAAAAAACAGAGGAAGTGGGTAAAAGCTTTAGGGGAGCGGGAGGTATGAGAATAGAAATAGAGGGCCAAGTCGGGGAACAAGGGTTCCTAATTGCCCCGTCTCACCGTCGGGAAAAAGTTCTCAAGGAAGGGGGAAAAGTGGCGGGGGTCCCCGCTTGAGAGGCAGAAATCCTCAGCCCCCAAAGGAAGAGGGGATTTGGCGTCCAACCTCGCACTATAAGTCGCGAAAACAGAATTGTAGCAAAAAAAAGCTAAAGGGCGTTAGGGGGAAGGAGGTTTGAAAGAACTTGAGGAAGTATTGTAAAAGTTGCGGAGACCGAAAACATAAGCGGCCTCTATCGATCGAGACTTCAGGGGGGGGTTCAGAGAAAAAAAAAAAGGGAAGAAACTTGCAACGCGGCCCCGCCAAGCAAAAACCGAAGAGAGATTTCAAGGAAAATTCATTTAGTTAAGCTCGACCCTGGACGAGTCGACTTGGTAGCTGGTGAAGCTTAAAAAACAGACTGCCGCCGAGAGAAGCGATTAACTATAATCGTGCTCTTAAGCGGTCATGGGAAATCTAAACAGGAAAAAAACGGGTTCTCAAGGAACAGAAGCCAGCACCAACCACCACCCGCCAAACCTTTGTGAGGCCATCGCCCGAACACTGACGTCTTCGGCAGGTTTAAGTCTTTATAGGAGAAGGGAAAGGGGAGGAAGTTGTGGGAGACAGCCAGTTAGGCCCCATGAAGCGTGGCAAAGGAAGGAAGTGTCGCGAAGGAGGGGGATCCGTGGGGAGAAAAAGTGAGGAAGACGCGTGGAGGGTAGCTCTGGCGGTAACCGAGAAAAAGAAAGTTAACCGGGGGGCACAAAGGAGTCAAGCTTCGACTTCTACTGAGTCGGAGCTAGAAGAGTCTCATCAGCAATGCTAAGTCCCCAAGGGAAAAGGAATTCAAGGGAGAACAGTTAAAAAGGAGTCACTCCCTCTGAATCCCCAAGGAAATTAAAAAGGGGCAGAGCTTTCACAAGCGCAATTGTGCCAACCATGCGGAGGGGGATGAGCATAGTCTGCATTGAAGGGGTAGAAAATAGGGAATTCGATTTTTTAATCGGGCCTGAAGGGGGGGGGTACGGAATGCCGCCACCAAGACCAAAAAAAAAAGACGACTAACGCATTGATTCCCAAAACCCAAAGGGAAAAAAAAGGGAATGAGGGGGTAATTTCCCTCTCGGACCGGTGCAGGATCCATTAAGAATTCCCATATTGCCCAAGGGGGGAGGCTATTAGGCTTAGGGGGGAGAAAAGAAGAAACTCCCCGGTATGAGAGATACTTGGAGGGTTTATGTGGAAGACTACCTGGTAGCAGTCGCGATTGTATGTTACCTGGAAATAGCAAAGGTTTAATCGTTAATAGGAATGTGTTATCGAGATGCGTACAAAAGTAAGAAGATCACCGGAGGAAAATTATATGAAAGTTAGTTATCACCAGCGAATCTGAGGGTCCTTTGGGAAGGGAATTCACTAATGAGGGAAGACAGACTCTGAGTAGCCCCTTTGCCAACAAGAACAGAGACCTCCATTTCTATGCTTACAGACTTAATCAGGGGGGGGGCAAGGAATTCAGAAGACGGAAAGGGGGGAGTGGGAGGCCTGTAAGTTCAAAAAGGGGGAAAGTAGGGGGTGTGGAAGCCCAATCTAGCGCTCTTGTGCAGAGAAAAGGACGAAAAGAATTGGCTACGTCTTGATTCGGCAACACGGGGAAAAACTGAAAATGCGAAAATCAGAAAGCAGGGGCGAAGGAGGGGGCGGGGAGCCGATCAGGCCTGTCGAGGGGAAGGGACCGGAGGAGGAAGAGTTACTTCATTCCTATTCCTCGTGGGAGGGGTTCCGAAAGTCTTTAGGGTGAAAACCGTTCAAGGGGGGGGGGTAAAAAAAACAACATCGCTGAAGTGTGACTGGACACTAGGGAAACGAATGACCCGGGAAGATGACTGGAACCTTGCGAAGAGAATCCGATCGTCGAGAAAAGGAAAGATTAGGGATATGGAAAGAGAGGGAGCGAAGTTCCAGAGACCTTCCTCCGAATCCCGGTCATATCGCCTGCGGGGGAAAATCCTTGAAAAAAAGAAGGGGGGAGATTTTACACCACTTCACGTTCACCGGAAAGATCAAAGAGAAGTAGAGGAAAACCAGTAAGCAATACTGCCAAAATCGGTCCCTCGCCACGGGGAGTCTCCGTCCTTATCTGCTAGAGTCCGAAGGAAATCGTCCTCCGGGAGCTTAAGGGGGAAGGGGGGTCCACTAGGGGGGAGGCAGGGAGACGCCCACCTTCGGGAGTCCCGTGAATTCCAGTACGGAAGGAGAAAAGGCGCACCCCGATTAACTCAGTGGAAAGGGGGAGGCAGAAGAACCAGGTCTGCGAGGAAAAGGCGGGAGGAAACGGGTCCGTGTGTCTGTAAGGAAATCCAGGTCGAGGGAGACTTCCCAGGACATTCTCTGAATGCTAAAAAGTAAGGGGGTGCGGGGAAAGAAAAAGGCAGACTTCCTCAATAAGCTGGGAGAGAAGATATAGGGTTTGAGGGGTTTTCTAGGGAACGTCATTACTTGTCTCTAGAGGTCGGGAAGGGGGGAACGTAAAAGGGGAATTGGGCTATTCAAGGGGAAAATCACGACTTGGAGGGGAGGAAAATCAATCCTACAAAAGATCTCTACTAAAAAGGGGGCTCATCAGAGGGAAGGGGGTGTAACGAGGCGTTGCAGGGGGGGGGGGTCACTTCGGGTAATTCCTTTCTACGGGGGAAAGTTGAAAGAAAAATCTTTCTATTACGTCCCCTGTTGGCAAAAACTCAAAAAGGCCTTCTTTGAGGAAGCTACTGGGGATCTGGGGCAATGAACAGAACGAAAGCCCGGCAGAGGAAGGAGAAAATTTTGTGAGACCGAAAAAGACGACCTGGGGGAATTTAAACTGACGCTCCGAGAGTCATCCAATTCGAAAGGGGGGAGATTGCGGGGACAAAAGAGCAGAACTAGAGTAGCATCGGCCGTGCTCTTGGGGGAATCATTGGAGGGGTTTCTGCTGGTTACTGGACCATCAATATAGAGGGGATAGGGGGGCGTCCGGGTCGGGGGTTAGGTAAACTTGAAAAGCGGTTCCGTTTCCACGGAAAAGGGCGGTCACGCTCTGAAATCGGAAAGAAAGATCGACCAGATCGCAGAACATCAGAAAAGTTCGTGGCGGGGAAAGGGCCTAGTATGTTCTAATTCCCAAGCACCTTCGGGGGCACGCCAGGAACCTGTAGAGAAACGGTCAGGGGGTCTCGGCAACCCAAAAAATTACCGTCTACCTCTTCGACTTGGGTGGGGGGGGGGGAGCGGGGAAAAGACCTAATCTCCTCTTGGGTGTATCGTCACATGAAACTGAAAGGGAAGGAGAAGGAAGCATTAATCAGGCGCGGTCGGCCCGGTCAGCTGTAGAAAAGACGCGAAAGACGGGAAGGGGGGTCGAAGAGCTGTGCTTTCCCTATCCAAGGGGAAAGAAGTCTAAGAAATTTTTTGAATTAGGGGACCGCGGCGTCCCCGCTTTGCATGACTTTGGGGGGGGGAGAGAAAAAAGACAAAAATCGGGATATATTACGAAGCTGCGCGTTAGCGGGGGGGAAATGGGGCAAAGGAAGGAGAAAGGACCGGAGGGAATTCACCTATCAGCATAAGGCAATTTGGAGGGGAAGAAATCTCGGGGGGGGGTCGGGGGGGGTATTTTCTCAAATCTAATCTTCAAGGGTGGGGTGGGGGGGGGTGAGGGAGGGGAGCTCGGGCGTAAAAGAGCCAACCCCTGGACAGATAAATCTAGAATGGTTGAAAGGAAGGATAAAGCAATTAGGAACGGGGTTCCCCCAAGGGGGGGTCTGAAGGGGAACACCTTCTCCCGAGATCACGGTGAGTAAGATGGAAGGGAGGCCAGAGGTCTCTGGGCAGCCCTCGCCATAGGGGAAATGGATTCTAGAAGAAAGGGCGTTATCAGCTTATGCTTTGAACAGCTCACCAACTAGGGGGAAGAAGGAAAAAACCGAAAACGCCTATAGGGCGGCTTTCGCCCCGGCCTGAAGGCCGCGAATGACTGCGCGCAAGGGCACAGAGTGTGATGACATGGCGGACGGCCAACTAAAAAAGTGAAAGATGGGGGGAGCGCGAATAGGCACCTCGGCGGAAAAAAATTCAAGAAAAAAAAAGGAAGGTCGTCAGGGAGGGGGGCGGCCCAGATCAGAAAGACACACGAGTCTTTCAATCGCTTGGTGGGGAGGAAGGGCATGGGAGGGTGTAGATGACAGCCTCTCAAGGTCTCTCCATCGCCCGACGGTGCAAAATGGAAAAAAAAAAAAAAGCCGAGAAAGTCAGCCTATGACCAGGCCTGCACTGTCACGGGGAAGTCGATGGTGGGAACGCTGTGTTGACGGATAAGTGGCCAAGGCCGCAAATGCCCTATGCAGAATAGTCTTGATTATCTCATCTAAAAACAAAGGGGAAGGGGGGGGGATTGAAAAAAGCGATAAACAGGGCCAGAGTTCATTGCTGGGGTCGAATTTACCAAGAGGCTATGAGAAAGGAGAATGCAGCGGGGGAATAGCCTTCCCCGAAGGGTGCCAGTTCAGCGAAGGTGTGGTCATAAGGAAAGGGGGTTTCTGGAAAAAAGATGTACACTTTAGGTCGGCTATTTCTAACCGAGAAGGCGGAAAGGGAAGAAGACTTTGCCAGCGACCAACTCATTCGGGCAGAAAGGGAAAGATCGTGCTGATAGTCCAGTTGTCGGCACTAAGACGGGAAAAAAAGTCACTAGGCTGGGAGCGACCTGTTGTTCGTAAACGAGGATTGGGAGAAAGGTAGGAAAAAAAAATAGAAATCCCGGCTTTACGTACGCATTCTTGTCTTGAGGGGCCGTACGAAAAAAGAACCTCACAAAGGGAAAGCGGAAGGTGACTAGGGGGTGCGGCAACTTTTTGGTCTCTGAAGGAGGGAAATAGATCGCGGGAAGAAGTGGCTTTAGAAGAGAAATGGGGTGAAGCTTCAATCTAGACCCGTAACCTTCTTCGATGAACTGAACATGCTGGCGATTCTGTCACAAAAGGATCGGGAAAGACGGACCAACTCTCTGGGAAGGGGGTGGGGGAAAGGGGATGGGGGAAGGGAAGGGATTCGAACTCTCGGAAAAAGACCGGGAGGTTCGGGAAAGAAGTGTTGCTCCGCCTTTGGAAAAAAACGCAAGAAGGGTGTGGTCCCGGGCGCATCTTCCCCGAGGCTCGCTCAGGACCACACCGGCCTCTGGTAGGGGGAAAAGCGGAACAAAGATAAAGGAGCTATTGTGAGCCAACTCATACTTTGGGGGATAGGGACGGCGGGAGGACAAGTATTTTGGGGGTGGCGGATAATCCGAAACCTCAGACTTGGGGGAAGAGAAGGATAGATTGAGGGGGGTGAGATCGACCCCAAGAATGCAAAGGTGGGCAAGCCGCCCCTCATAAAAGAGATGATCGCCGTTGAAGTGGTTTCATTGGATAAGGTCAGACTCAGTAGACAATTCTTGGGAAGGGACCGCTTGGCAAAGAAGGGGGAAAGGCCTGACCGAGGAAGGGAAGTAAAAAATATCGGTCTTCGGGGCAGTGTGACGAACACACCGGAAAGGCTTGCGGAGACAGGAAAAAGCCATTCACCAACACATCCCACCTCTTGAGCCCTGTTGGGGATATTGGGGAGAGGGGCTGAAACACACTGACCGGAGAAAAAAGGGTTAAGGAGAATTCATTGTCAAAGAGGGAAGTATTGAACCAAATAATCCCATTGGAGAAGGACCGAACTTTCCACGTAGGTGGAGAGGTATCTGGAAAAGATTCACGGAGATTACGTGTATCTCTTGGGGGGGAGAACACCGGGCTGATGAAACCGGGATCTACTTCACGGGAAGGGGAGAAAGGCGGACGGTAATTCTTCATGAGGGGGGCCTTCCAAGGAGATTCATAAAAAGGCCATTCTAAATCAGCTAATCAGCCTCCGATACTACCGGGAAGCTGGAATTGGGTGGTTTTGAAAAAGTACGCATTGCCAACCATGGTTCGGAAGGGGGAAGAGATGGACGTTAGAATCCAGCGTTCGTGTTGAAAGTTTGGGAAGAGGCGGGTGGATACTTAAAAGCGCCACCCATGCCAAAAAAGGGGGGAAGACGACAATGGCGGCTGGGGGCGGCGTCTTCTTTGCTGTGCCCGGTGCCGGAACTCGAAGCTACGTTAGCCAAAAGAATTCCAGAAATTGCACAATTTGGGAGGAAGAATTCCCAGTAGTTAGACCCACGCCTGAATGCTCGCAAGGAGGAAGATACTTGAATTTACGTTTTTTAGTGGGTCGGCCGCTACACCAAACGAAGAAGATGATTTTGAACCCCGTCGAATATCCAAGGGAGTGGGGGATCGAAGGGGGAGGAAAGGAAAGATGAAACGGGGGGAAAAAATTATGAAATATACCAATTATATATTAAGATTGTAAAAAAAAGGGAAACTGAGGGAAGGTTATTGAGAAAAAGAGAATTTCGGCGTTGGGGACAGCTAGACTGTTTCCCGTTGGGGGACTCGGAAGCTCAAAGGGCAGACAACGTAACAGTCCTATATCCGCCTCGCAGAGGGGTCGGGTAAGGAACAAAGGAAGGGAATCGGGGTTAATGGACCAATCGGACGCTTTTGTTTAAAAGAAGAGAGTCAAGAGGGGGGGGTGAGTAGCCCACCGCCCAACCTTAGTGCCGGGAAGAAGAACTCTCAAGGAAGGGTCGGAAGGGGAGACGCAGGAGCAGAAGGCGACGAAAAAATGGCGAGGCCTAGATGCTTGCGTCAGTCCCGGAGATCTTGGAAGAGAAGGGGTAAAGGTCTGTTACCGTCATGCAAAACGCGCGGGGGCTTTAAATTGTCTGGAACGCAAAGAAGGGGACCCGAGGGGAAGACGTCGTGGATAAAATCGATCTAAAGAGCTGCACTTCCTATCGGAGGAGAAAACAACAGGGGGGGAGGAGAGGAGGATATTAGGGCATCTCTTTCGCTACTGAAAACCGAGAAGGAAAGCGGTCAAAAATCACGGGGTCTTGGTCCATATGGAAGAGAGAACTAAGGTGAGTGCATCCAATAGGCACGGTCACCGGCCTACAAAAAAGGTCGTCAAAGAAGAGCTACAGCAAACTTCTCATCGTCGGCCGGAAAGAAGAGCCGCCTGAAGGACTAGAGGTCCGCTGCGCCGAGCGGGCGAGATGGCTGGAAACAAAAAAGGAAGGGGGACCATTTTAAAAAGGGACTGGGTAGGACGTGATCTTAACACAAATAAGGGACTCTGGGGAGGGGGGGTCAACAACTGGGGGATGAAAAGGGGACCCGGGGGAGAACCAGTTTCGCGAACCATTCTTCTAGAAGGGGGGAAGACTCTTGGGGGGGGCACATGGGAGCGGGATCGCGATGCGTCACGGGAAGTTACAGGTCGCCTAAGGGAAGGACATTTCAATAAAACACTACTTCCAGCAGATGGACGCTTGTTATAAGGGGGGGAAGAGATAATACTTTGGAGGTTGCGCAAAGCCTGTCCGGGGGGCATCATCGATACCCAAGAATACAGGGGGTAAAGGGAAAGGGTTTACTGGGAGAGGACAGGTGAGGGAAAAGGCGGTATCTTGGACGACTCTCCTCAAACAATAGGAAAAAGAACTCAGAAAAGGGGGGGTCTCCTGGTAGGAGAGTCATGAGCATGGAATGGGGGAAAAGGGGTAAAGGTTTTGGCTACTTTGGTCCCAAGAGGTGCCGATCCTGCCCATGGAAATGGGAAGAAAGGGCGTCCGCCAAAGACTG
>Ga0179593_1466198_pt1 | contig 23595 bp, 24 predicted proteins | sample CZODoug2_1_08_16_FD_185931 | JGI IMG/M metagenome (GOLD analysis project Ga0179593, IMG submission 185931) | Vadose zone soil fungal communities from Angelo Coast Range Reserve, California, USA - CZODoug2_1_08_16fungal (PacBio error correction) | ecosystem: Environmental > Terrestrial > Soil >...
GGAAGAGGACTAATGAGAGGGAGGGAAACCCAGCGTCTCAAACAGGGAGAATCAAAAAAAAAGAGTACATTCAGGGGGAAGTTGACACACTGCTCCTGGAAAAAAAGGGAAACGGAAAAAAGAAAAGGGGGGAAAGGGGGGGGGGAGACGTATCTAAGGGGGGGGGGGGGAGAGGAATCTTGCACTTCCTCTCTTTTCCGGACAATGCCCAGGGGGCCAAAAAAGAAGGGGGAGGGTCACAATGTGGGTTCGGGTGTGGATGTTCCTGCTTGCAAAAAACGGGACGTCGATAAAAGAGATCTGCGAACCTAAAAAGGAATGCCTGGTTCGGGGGGATGATGGAAGCTAAAGAGGAGCTGCGGGACGGGTAGGGAAAAAACTCAGTAGGGGGCTTATATGACTTCTTCAGAGAGGACCGAAAAAAGGGGAAGAGGGACCGAGAGGCGAGGCTGGAGGACGTCTTAGTAGGGAAAGTGTGAGAAGAAAAAAAAAAAAAACGCTATGACCAGGGATCAGAATAACGAACCAAAGAAAACGGGAAAAGGACCTCCGGATAAAAAGAAAAAGGGAAAGAGAGGAGAAGTGATTATGGAAGTCCCGAGGAGCTTAAAATAAAAAAGAGAAAGGAGAAAAAAACTACTCTAGGAAAAGGGGATCTTCGATATCTGGGAAAGGTCTATTTCAAAGGGGAGAACGAGGAGGAGAAGGAGAAGGGGGCTAGGTGATCAGGCATGTTGTCAGGAAGAATCAGAAAGAACGGAAGGATAGAAGGGGGACTGAGGATTTAGGGCGAGGGAGGGGAGAAGGGGGCGATTATGAGAAGAACGAAGAGGATAGGTACATTAAAACCTTCTCACAAGAAAACCAGAGCGAAAGAAAGAAGGCCTCACCTTGTGGTGAAAAGGAAGGGAAGATCCCATCAGGAGGGAACCTAGGCAATGAACGAAGAGGGCCACAAAAAAAAGGAGTAAGGGGGAAGGAGAAGAAAGGTCACTACAAGGTTAGAATCAGGGACAGAAAGGTTAAAAACCAGATTCGAGAAAAGAGGGGTCATTCACACCTTCGGTGAGGAAGATCGATTCTGATATAAAAAATGGGGGTAGAGAGTCCAGTCCGGATTCAATTATCCTGAAACCCATTTGTCACCAGAAAAAAATCCAGGAGAAAATTCATCTGCTGGGTCTGGGACGAGGGGTAGATAGCAGAAAATACTGGACTGAGGAGCTCTGGGAGATTGTCTCTATCAAAACGAAGTCTAAGAACTTTGTTCCCTGAGCAAATTCAGAGAGAAAATTATCCTGGGAAAAAGGAGTTTCTGGGGCTAAAAGGGGGGGTGAAAACTACGTCGCTTACGGGGAAGGGAAGCTACAGGGGGGGGGAGAAAACCTTTAGAGTAGCCGATCCCTCCTAAGACGAGGACTTGACGAAAGAACTAACTGAGGGAAGGCGAACGAGTATGCGGGAACGGCCATCTTCCAATTTCTCTGAGGAGAGGAGACTACCGGGAAGGGCAACCTTCATCCAATAAGAGAGATGCGGTAATAGGAGGCAGGGGGGTAGAGAAGGATCTTAAAAAACGACGTGCATAGGGGGAGCTAGAGTGTGCTGATCGTCTTCAAGGATCTGGGAGCTCTGTCTCTTAGAACCGATGGAGGGAGGCTCCAAGGATTCTTGAAGCAGGGCTGCTCCCATGAGGTATAGGGGTAAATGAAGCCGAAAGAACTTCAACTATGTCGCCTCCAGAGAGAAACGGAGGGGACTGGACAGGCAGAGGCAAGTCTTTTTCAAAAGGCCATTATAGTCTGGGGGAGGCAATGATGCTTCTTCCAAAAACATGCACAAAAAGGAGGCTTGCGGGAAGCCGGACTTTTTGTTAGTAATTTGGAGTTACTCCTTGCAGAACTACGGCAAACACGGGCTTTAGAAGAAAGCGCCATCCGGTGGTCGAAAGAGAAGTAGGGATCATATGAGGAAGATGGGAGAACTCAGCCTCATGCTTTCTTGAGGAGATTGACCTGGATCCCCTCAAAAAACAGCCATCCGCGCACAGGAGTGCGGGCCTTCTATCGAAAGGGAAGTCAAACCAGCCAGGGACACCTGTTCTTTGTTTCGGCTCTTAAGGCACAGTCATCTTCGCGAGGGGATGAGTCTTGCAGCGTGGGGGGAGGACACCGCGATTTCATTCTCCTTAAAGGAAAAAAGGGGGGCGAGGGCGGAGGCAGAGGTTATCGAGGAGGTCTCATATTATAGAGCAAAAAAAACGGTATTATGAAAAGAAGATAATAAAAAGATACCTCCTAGAGAACCTCTTCTCACGACGATCGTAATGCCATAGTAAGGGAAAGAATCCAGCGTCGTGGGGGACTAAAAGAAAAGCTCACCAGCCGGGCCGCGTCGCAAAGAAATGAAGCAGAGCTCAAAAAACACGAGGGGATAAGTCGGCGTCTAGAGAAGTGGGGAGATGTACCGATAACGCGGAAATGCGGGTATGAACGGTGCCCTAACAAAGCATAACCCGAAGCCAGAAAGGGATGGAAGTGTCGCAATCCCTCATTCTTCAAAAAATAGATATGGAGAAAAAGCTTGGAAGATGCGGAGCCTAAAAGGGGAAAGTCAGGACGTAGATCCAGGACGTAAAAGCAACATGTTTCGAAGGCACGTCCTTCCTAGAAAAGAAAATGTTTGGAAGCATGGGACAAGAAAGATTTCCCAACGAGAAATCTCGGGAGTCCAACCTGGACCTCGGCCATGGTCTCAAAACAAAGAAATCGTCTCGCTCTTCCATTTCGGAACGCGGCGGTGGGGAAATGAGAAAACGAGCCCCAGCACTATAGGCAAGCGATGACCAGAATAGCGTGAAAAAATCCCCATGGAGAAAAAGAAATCAAACAGCGCCGGAAAAGAAACTGACGACTTCCCATTCAGTCCGCGCCTCGAGCATGGAAGACTGCCGATCGCTTGGGGGGACACTGACCGCAGCGCTAATGGCCTCGTACGATATGCAATAGGAAGGAACGGCGCCTTCTTTCATCTCGCAGACGAATGGCCGATGTCAAAGGGGAAAAAAAGGCGGAAACCCGTCGCCGTAAAAGGGTCGCTTCATCCAGACTGGAAGGGCCGGAGATCGGAAAGAAGAACACACAGGTTACTCTTTATACCCAAATCAACGGGGGGGAACAAATCAAAAACCGAGCGTCCACCAAAAAAAGAAGAAAACTCCGTGTCTGATACAAATGGGGGACTCGAGGGTCTCCTTGACCACTTAAGTGGCGATGTGGGATCGAGACATCCCCATATATCCTCCAAAAAGGCGTTGCCTAAGGAAGAGCCTCAAAAACAACCAATGAAGCTGCCGCTAAGCCAAGTTTGGAAAGGGTGCCACGGGGGCTGCTCAAGGGACTTTCCAGTCAGGCGACTCGACCACCTTCAGAGGTGCGCCGGCGTGTTGAAGCAGCAGGTGAAAACGAGAATAAGAAAGACAGAGGGCGCGGCAACCATGGGCTATTAAAGAACGGCGTCGGACGAGGGGATTTTAAAGAAAAAAAGAAGTCGACTCCCTTGGGGTCTCCTAGATAAATTTAAGCGGGCGTAGCATGATGGAAAATGAAAAAGATGACGAAAACTCACATCACGGTGGGAATGAGGTCACGAGGGTGCCTTTTAAAGAAAAAAGCCCTCGAGAGGCCTGCTCTTCCATCATGAGACTGCTGCAAAGGAAGGGGCGCGAAGCAAGGCCACCTGGAACAAAAATCACGGGATTCAGGGGCAGGCCGCAATAGGAAAAATCTCACATATAGTCTCTCCGATCGCCGGCGGTGCGCGGGGTGACCTCGACGGCGAAAGAGATCGAAATGGAAGCCGTGGCGAGCGAAAGTGATCTCTTCCAAAGAACGGTGCGAACAGCTCACGACCGTCCAGATACCGTCTACTCTCATGGCACTTTGCGGAAAACTAAACCGCGGAGTCAACCTGGGCCCAGTGTGGCGGGCGAGGCGCCAGAGAACGGAAAAGAAACGTTTGTCCGTAAATGCGCGAGAGCACCGAAACCTGCTCGAAGAAAAAAAGAAACTCCGCGATACCTTTGAGCTGGGCCGCGGCGTTGCAGGCGAGAAGAAGCCGCCGAGAATGGCGAAGGCCCGCCACCGCCGCCTAGAGCGGGGGGAGGGGGGGCCTTATTGCCCGACGCAATCGACCATTCAAAAATTGGGCGGTATCGGATCTCAGGTCTCGAAGGCAATGTCCTCAGGGCCGCAGGCCGCCCTCCGCACCACACCACCACGGGAAGAAACCGTGCGGTGGCCAGCCGGGGAAGCACCGATTAAAAATTACGCTGAAACTAGCCCACGGAGAAAGGAAACAAAAACCGGGCCTGGGCGCCTTATGGACGCCTTCGTCGGCGCCGCTCCACCTCCGTCAGCCCGGTGTTTATGCCCATTTGGAGACCTGGAAAAATTCGACAAAAACCGCCAGGAGACGATGCCGTATGCCAGACGCCATCAGCCGCGGGAGGAGGTGCGGTATATATCTCCCGAGCAAAAAAAAACACGCAACTGCTCGATCGAAGCGTCATCGGGAAGGGCCTGAGGGTCTGCCGGAATGAAAGGGTATAGCTCATCTCTCCTTAACGAGGTGAGTGAAAAAAAAGCGCATTGACGGCTGTTGCTTTCGGAGAACCTACGTCTCATTGAAGTGAAATCTCTGAAAAAGAAAGGGAGAGGACGCTAAAACCATCCGATAAAGCGGTAAAAAATAGGAGGTTATTCCGCCGGCCGGGGTTGGGGAGGCCGGGGCGGCCCATCTTGTTGTGTGGATAGACGGCAATGCGTGATCGTGAGTTGCCGTTTCTTAGCCCGGCTGGCCGGTTCAAATGGATAGGCGTCGGAGGCTCCGGCGAGCGCAGATGCGACGCACTCAGAAGTCTGTGCCCGGCGAGCGCGAGGATGGCCCTCCACGGAAAAGAAGCGAAAGGTGAGTCAGATTGGTGAGCAGGTGGGGCAGAGTCTCAAGAGAAAATGCAACGATTCAAAAAATTGACGCGGGGCGGAAGGGGGCCAAATCCGCGGCCCTATATAAAGTATAGGGGTGAAGACGGCAACTGCTTGAAGCCGCCGCTGAACGCCTTTCCGGCGTGCGTCCTAGAGAAAAAACAGTCCTTTTGCCCGGAACAGGGGGAGTTCCCCGGAAATATCACCGCGTGATGCTGAATTGCCACGAAATTGGCAAGCACGTCTAGGCGGAGGAAGCAAGGGCTCGGGCTGCTATGACGCAATAAGCAAAGAGGGCGTGCACTGCGCGAACGCCCAGCGCCAGCATCGCCGATTTCGAGTATCCAAACCAAAAAGCAGCACTCCAGCGGATAACCTATGAGTCATGCGGGAAGATACGAGAAACGGCAGAGAAAGCCTATGACGTGGCTCTCCAATTGAAAGGGGCCATTCCAGAATCAGCTATGTTAGCGCGAGTCACTCAAAGGGGGGGAACAACCGGAAACTTCTTCTTTCGCGAAAAAAGTAATCAACCGGGCAGCGAACGTTAGGTCCAGCAGGCGTCCTACCCTAGGCGGCTGACGCCGCGTAAAAAAGTTCCACTCCGCAAGGGGGTCAAGGGATCGTATGACTTAGAGGAAAACTCGCGGAGACCTCCAACCCACCGCATACGACACCATAAAAAAAATCACCACGCGCGAGGCGGGACCGAGGAGGGCGAACCGCATCGTCCTGGGAAAAAGAGGGGAGGGATTGGCGGCGCGAAGCTTGCGCGAACGATGAGCAGGCCGACGCAGCTAATCGCTGAAAAAAAAAACTGACAGGGAAGCATACACATCAGGCAACTCACGATCCCCCGATCGGGGGAAAAAACCACAAGAGCCGACCGCCTCAAAAGCGAAGTGCGGAAGCAAGCATCTATTTCCAACAAAGGAGCTTGGGTGCACCTCGCCCGGGAAATGCTTCACTCTGCGCGAAAACCAAGAGGTGATCAAAAACCGCCACCTGGTCCCGGGGGGGGGGGGGGGGTGGGGGGGGGGGGGGGGGGTCTCCCCTGGCCCTAAGCCTTCTTCGGCGCTCTCGGGGTTCCCGACTACTCAAAGCAGGTCGATGACGGCGCTACGAGCTGCGGAAGGAGCTCTATCGCACTCGCCGATGCCGCGAAAAGGAGACTCACTCTACGGCATAGGAGGTTGCTTCCGGTGGGATACACAGCGTCTAAAACATGTGTCTACTCACAAAGTGCAAAAAGAATCGTCGGCGGAAGGCGCAAGAAACGGACCCAAGAACGTCAACATGCAAGGGAGACGTGTCTCTCCGAGAAAGGGGGCATATTTCATAAGGGTTCACGTCTCCTAATTAAAAAGGCAAGGAAAAACACCGCCCTGTGATTGTGAAAAAAAAAGTTGCGATGTGCAAAAATGGGGCGAGCCCAAATTACAGGACGAGCGACCGAGAAAAATCAGACTATAAATCCAAGGATGCGGGGCATTCTTCGGTACACACGCAAAAGCAGCTTCAGAGGCGGCGGGAAGGAAAAAGCAAGTCTCTTGCGGCATGAGGTGCTCGATCAGTAAAGTCGCCCTAAACGGAAGGCCAAAACGACCAAAAAGCTGAGGGGTCGTCTTCGATCAGGGACTGTGCGCAAAAACTGCCAGCCAAAACACGCGAATCCGTTCTCACGAACGGGAAAAAAACCATCCAAGTTGCACAAGGAAATGCCCAAGGAAGCAAAAGTCCATTCGAGAGACGTTAAAAAATTTCCGGCCGGAGATGACTGCCGGCCACCAAGAGGCGGACTAGATACCCAAACGACTAATGGCAAAGGTTCATCATCGATCGATGCAACAGGTAGATGTCGCCGAGGAAAGGGAGATATCCGGATAGGGGACATATGGTGAGCATTCATATTTGAGGCCGCATCCCCTCAAAAAAAGAAGCGAAAATTGTCCTCGTCTTCGCGCAGGAAAAGGCGCAAAACGTTGTCTGGTAATCACGCCTATGCGAGGGAGGGGTTAGCCTGACACAGGAACCCTCGAGGTAATTACCTCATTCAAACAATTGATGAGGTGCCGCTCCGTAAGATCTCCACCAATCATGAGGAAGCAAAAATCTCCAACTTCACTCCTCTCGGCTGCCAACAATGGAGGGAAAACGTAGGGGGGGCAAATGCAGAGACTCGGTCTGGCGTCGCCAATGCATGTTTCCTTCGCAACCTAACTATCTCGTACGAAGGATCAGCAAACCGCTTCAACCCAAACGACGAAATTCTGCAGAAAATGGGGAGGGGCGTGGCCGAAAGGCAAGCAGAGCCGCCAAACTTGGCACCCTCAATCCTGCGAGCGCAGCTAAGGCGTGGCGACGATCTTCGCCACGCAAAGAGGCTGAGCTCTGGAATAGTTAGAAGGGAGAAAACCGGACTATCTACATAGCCGGGTCAAAAAAAAAAAGACATCCGAGGACTCCTACACGTTTCAAGAGTACTCACTTCAGGACCGGTTGAAGGCCGATACCGAGGAAAAGGGGTGAACCTCGCAGAGGCACCGACCGCCGTCTGCTAGGCGACTCACCGAACACAGACGTCGCCCTCGCTGTCCTCTGCATCGGACAGGTCAGTAAGCGAAGAGAGAAAAAACAGGGCCGAAGGACTCGCCTATCGCTAAATGAGTCTCTATACTGCGCGTAGCCTCGATCGGCGGAACTGATGAAGCTATTGGCGCGGCGCGGCAGGGGGCGTCGGCCAGGGGGATTCTCGGGGAGCTTAAGGCTTCATGAACGATTATTGGCGTCTGAAAACACTGGCAAAACTTCCTGGCTCAAAGTCGCCGGCTTCTGGGGCTCGTTCCATGAGCCGACCGCGGGGGGGAGGGGAAGGAGAAAACTCCTGATCGCCGACAGGTTCTGGAGACAAGAAGAGGAGGAGGGGGGTCTCTGCCCCGTTGAACAAACTCGCTTGCGGGCAAGCGATCTGAAAAAATGCTCAAAGAAAGGCTGTGAAGGGGCCGTCAACCGTGGGTCGACAGAATGTGCGGTTCCGGAAAAAGCTGGTAGACGTCCGTCAAGAACATGGCTGCTCCGCATCGGAAAACCGCGTGGAAAAAAACCTATCGAGCGGGGCAGATGAAAAGGCCTCGCAAACTCCAAGACCGGAATAGGTCCGTCGGAGAGGAACCTGGTGTCTGTAATACGAGGTACCCCAATAAGGAAAGGTAGGAGGGACGCACCTGCAGGGGGGAAGAGAAGGGGGGAACATCTTGCTGGTCGGCGAGGACGCACCTTGAATTTCTCTAGCGGAGGAGGGAGCGGATGTCAACCCGCGGATTGACTTCGGAGCGAACAGAGAGGAAGGGAAACTATGGAAGAGAGGGAAGGGGGGAAAAAATCATTGAAGAGAGACACACAATTAGGAGGAAGGAAGAGTAATCGAGAAAAAATCTATCACTCTTCATCAGCAGCGGTTGGTCCCAAATGCCGGCGAATAATCGAGCTGGCGCATACCAGCAGACAAAAAAACCGCGAGAGAGAAAAAATTACTGTGGCCGGAAAATACTCCAAACATCAAGGGGGGACAACGGCCTGAGGGGACGGCATGGTTCTATCGAGCCGCGACGGTGACGCGAGGAGTTAGGGGGATGGATGCCGAACCAGGGCAACGGACGCCGCCAATCATAGTAACGTGAGTTTTGAGACAAGGAAAAAAAAAAAATGCTCCAGCTCGATCTGGCAAACACCTCTGCACGATGCAGAGCCGCCCCGGGGTCTGGAAGGACGCGTAAAGCAGGGGATATCAAAGTATGTAGAAAAAAAGCACGGCCTCGCAAGACATGTTTAGCATGGTGCCAGGAATGGAACCGCCACAAAGGAAGAAACGCGCCAATCCACACCCCTTAAACCGAAAGTAAAGGGAGACAGCAAAATAGAGGGGAGAAAGAGAGGTCTACATAGGCGAAAGCGGGAGGAAATTACCATGGAACGCCCCAGAAACAATTCTCATATAGGAACCTAAAAAATGTGCAGCCTCAACAGCCAAAGAACCAGGCGGCACAAAGGACTCAGGACTTGCCCGAAGGGAAATCGTCCGAGAAATGAATGATCATTCAGTTCCTGCAAGGACCTGCTCCCGCAAAGACCGAACTAGTAAAAATAGGGGCATGTAGGTGAGGAAAAGGGAGAAGATCTAATTACTGAAAGCCTGTTCAGAGCCTACGAAGAGGGCCCGTGCAAAAAAAATGAATGGGGGACATCTTCAAGACGAAAAGAACAGGTCTGCGTAAAAATATATCTAGGAGAAAAGGTTATCTGGAAACTACTTCAACAGCTATCCAGTCACATAGTCAAAAAAGAAATCATTGCGGAGATGAAACTTGGCATTTTCTCAGTAAACCACTTCGAGATCGAAGTTTTAAAAAGGGGGTAGAGCGCGACGAGAAAGAGACCAGACTCCGGGTCCGTGGCAGAGGAAGTCATGCAGAACAAAAGATGGTCCGACTCAAAAAATTTTGGTCTTGTGCAACGGGAAACGCCTTGCCTTTCGGAGAATCCTCTACCCCATGAAGATTCTCGAGGGTGGTTAACGTCAGCAGGTGCAGCAGGGGGGAGGGGTAGAAAAAGATCCTAGTGAGGAGCAAAAAGTCATTTGGGCTAGTAAGAACCGTACATTCTTCAAAGAATGCAGGAAAAAGGACGAAGACAATGGGCTCCGAAGCGAGTGAAGGGGGAGGGTCGTCGTCATGGATTTGAGATGATACGGCAGGACGGAACAACTCAAAATTTGGGTTAGGGGGCGCGAGGGGGCCTGAGCATGAGAAAGTCCCATCTAGGTCGGGGAGAGGAAGCAGCCTTCTGGAGGAAAAAGGTAACTTCAGGAAAAGAATCAGTTCCACAGGACCAAAACGCGAACGGAACGGAGTCAAGGAGCGTTCCGGCAATCATAATCTCAAATAGAGAGAGAAGGAGAGAAGCTTTGACGAGGAGACCATCTAACTGAACTAGTCTATATGAGAATGGCGAAAAGTAGTTTGGGAAATCTTCCCCTAGGTGGGTCGAAAAAAATAAAACTTCAGTCTTCCAAGAATAACAGGAGAAAAGGGAAAGTTGGGACTTGATAAGATGGAGAGAGGAAAGGTGCCAGGTCCTGTCGTCGGGAAAGTACGAGATACTACTCTGAGAAGTGTCGGGAACGACATTAGCACCAGGAACGCTCAGAGAAGGCATAAAGACTCTACGTGGGGAAAAGAGGGGACTAGGGATGGAGGGAAGAAAGTCGCGGTGAGCGCATAGCAGCCAAGGGAATAAAAGCCCGCCCCGGGGGAAACGGAGACTGCAATTGCCTTAGTTGTCCCGAAAAATCTGACCAGAAGAATTGGGAAGTATCGATCTAGGGCGAGAGCGGGGGTCCTCGGGACAGGAAAGGCCCAAGAAAGGGAAGGAACACAACCTTTTAAAGAAAAAGGGGGGAAAGTTGCCATGGCCTTTCTGAAAAACTAGGCAAAGGGAAAGAGGAAAGGGGGGCAAAACGGGTTAATCCTCCACCGTAGAGGGGAATGGGAGAGGGGCCCCCAAAAAGGGGAAGGGAGGGCCTATACTCAGAAAGGAGAAAGTTTTTGAAGGTACCCATGTTATAAGATGGGATAGTAAAACCACAAATCATATAAAGATGAGTAAGGAGTTTCAAGGTCTCAAGAGCCGAGGGAAAATGCGTCTGTCTATAATGAAGACCTCCTCTATGCCGACGAGAAAAAAGGAAATGGCATCTCTCACGTAGAGGAGGAAGGAAATAGGGGAGAGCAGATCGCAGTTCTAGTGGTTACCGGACTTAAGTTACAGTTGGAATATGAAATAAAATAGAGAAGGGGGGATCATGGGGGGGGGAAATCCTCGGGAGGAGAGAACCACGCTAAAGAGATAAGATCTTATGGGGCACGTCCTAGAAGAGTTAGGTGGAATGAGAAAGCGGGGGTGGGGGGCGACCTCGTTGTGACGAGAAGGGGTGAAGGTTGCACGGAGGATAGGCTACTTGGCAAGGGGTGTCCTTGAGAGGCAAGTATATCTCGGAAACCTTCTCCTTCGAGCAAAAAGAGAAAAGGAATACAGCAAGAGTCTGGAAAAGAGGAGGATGAGGATCAAGAATAGGGAAAGAAATCCCTCATCTCAAATTTGACATAGGGGGGGGGGCTAAAGGGGGTAGGAAGCAGAGATGAAAAAAAAAGAAATCTACGCCGAGATTCCACGTTAACAGGAGTGCGGAAGGGGAAATCTCCTCTTAAGGATCCTCCGATATAGGGGAATACCCCAGAGGACGAAAGAGCTGGCTGTCCGGAGGACGAAAAGGGTGAAAGACAAAGAAAGAACGGTGGAAAGTCAACGTGGGAGAGTGGCACTCGAGAAAGAATCTTGTATTCTCCAAACGAGAGGGGGAAATTCCCTGAAAAATGGGGGAAGAAATAAGATCTTGGTGAGGGAGGAAGGGTAGCGTAGGAGGAGAGGGAGCATAGTTCCTCGGAGGATGGTGCCTTCATGTCGGAACGGGAGAAGAGCAAATGAAGAAGGACTATAGGGTCGAGGGGAAAACACTGAAGGCACTCCTATCAGAGAACTGGGGCGGACGATAAGAAAGAAGATAACTGCCTCGGACAGACTCTGACGTACTCAAGAAACCAATTTGGCATTTCCCGGAAATCAAAGAGTTGATAGAAGGTAAATAAAAGTGAACTGGTACACCGCCTGGCGGAGTCTTTCAATGAGAATCCTGCCGAGAGAGGATGACAAATGAAGGAGTGAGTGTCCCCTATAGATGAGGTATAGCCTTCTCGGGGATATTGAAAACAGTCAAGAGCAACTGGCAAGGGGAAAGAGAGGGAGAGTATGAGGATCAACTAGGATGAATGGTAACCACCTGCTAAAAAATAGAGGAAAAACCTACGAGAATTACAGGGGTACCACTGAGGGGAGGAGCACGATCTCTAGTCCTGGGAACAAATGATAGGGGGGGGTCTTGAGCGCAGCTGAGGAGAAGAAGGAAGAGACTCTCAAGATCGAGGGACTGGAAAAATGAAAGGAACATACATCCAGAACTGAAAGAAGACACTAAGACCAGGACGTGACATAGACCACAATATGCAAGAAAGAATAGCCTCAGTGAGTCTTCAGTACATCAGGAAAGGAGTTTCCAAGGACTGGGAAGATGGGGGGTTCATACTCAGAAGAACTTAAGGAACTCTATAAGTCAGAGAGGGTGGAAGCATCACCTGGTAAAGGAGATCTGACTGGAAATATAAGAAACTTAGATGCTTAAGGAACGCCTCTATTACGGGCTACTATAGAAGGAAGGGGCTGGAAGGAAGCGGAGAGGAGGCAGGTCTTCAAAGAGGAGTAGCTAATCTCCTCAGGTGAGGGCCAGCGAGAGGCCTAAAGACGAGATGACTTCATAGGATAATGAGGAGGGAACTAAAGAAAAGAGGAGAAAGGGGCTAGAAACCATCATTCACGGAAGCGTAGTTAAACTTCTCCTCTAGGGGACCAAGAACTGGACTCCCATGAAAAGACTGTTTGGATACAGATAAGGGTTGACTGGGAAAGTGAAGAAAAAAAAAATAAAGTGGGGTCCAAGCAATCCATTTCCACATCACGGGGTGAGGAAAAGGGGGGGGGTTTTTTTGGAGGAGCGGGGGGGCACCTTCCAACTTAGGAAAATGCAAACCGTACCAGGAAGTTACCTCAAAAGGAGGAAGGTAAAAGGGGGAAGGGCTGGAAACGAAAGACAATCCTCTTCGAGAGGTCGGGGGGGGGGGAGGGGAATCCGAGACAGAGGAGTAGGGAGGGAGACTAGAGTGCATCTCTCCTCAAAAAAGAGAACGCTCAACTGAGCTGGTCTTAGACGGGCCTTATGAGAGAGGTCCGTTGACTCGTCGAGAACAAAAAAACTAAAAAGCGAATTACTTTATAGCACGAAAGGGTCAAGCTCCTCAAATTTGAAAACCGACTGGGAAAAATATTAAGAAGCAAGGGAAAGGAGGGAAAGGGAGGAGGGAAGAAAAGGGTAGTAAATAAACAAAGGAGGAGAAACTAGAGACAAAAAAGAGTCAGAGTCAAAAACTGATTAAGATGAAGAGCGCAAAATAGAGGAAACTCGTCACCGAGGAGATAAGACCGAGAAAGTGTGAAATGGCAGGATGAGGCCCGGGGAAGCAGAAGCCCTTCATTGGGAATTACAAGGGTTAAGGAGAGGGTCGCGCATTAAAGGAAACCGAATGGCTGGGATGCACTCACTAGAGAGGGAAGGTAAAAAATACTCGAAAAAAGGAATTACACCTAGGGCAAAACGGAAGGGATTGGGCAGGGATCCTGAATCATGATAAAGATGAGAAGAACACTAAAAGGAAACGACAGGGCTCACAAAAGGGAGATCGAGCAAGGGGGGGAAAAAATTAGGTAGAACGCCTGTTCAGGAATCTAACAAGGAAGGTGACCGAAGCCCCGAAGAAGAAGAAAAGAGAGGGAGGAACTTCTTAATGTCAAAAACTAGAGGGGAGGAAGAATTCATTTTTATAAAAGGAGAAACTAAAAGGAGATGAGGAATCAAAAAGGGGGGGGACCAAGACAAAAATCCTTCGGGAATGGGCAATCTTAAGTTGGGGGCGTTCATTCGAAGCGGTAGCCAAAAAAGAAGGAGGAGAGAGAGGGAATTCCAGGAGAGAAGAAAAACTCGATAATAGGAAGGTTTTGTAAAGGGCGAACCATTCCCAAGCTAGAAGGTATCCTACAAGTATGGATCGAAGAGGGGGGAGACTAGTTCGACAGGGGTCCCGGGGAGGGAGAGAAAAGAGTAATAGGGGTAATCTCAGAAGAAGGAACTGCGGCTTCGGGATTACTCTTAAAGTCACTTCTGGAAGGAGAAATAGATTAGGACGATTCAATCGGGGGGGGTTCCAGTCACATGAGAGGGAAGAAGAATCCGGGGCCGGAAAAGGAAGAGGAAGGCGCTACTATGAGGAGGATACTTACGGAAGGGGGGGAGAATCTAGAGGGGCGCCTCATTCTCTAGGGAGAGAAATCAGGGGACGGGAGGCCAGTTCAGTAGCTGGCAGGGAGGGGAGTCAGGAAGGGGGAGGGGGGGGAAGCAACACTGTCTTCGGGGACCTCGCTTCTGCCTAGGGATGTTCCTCCTTTCCAGGAAAAAAAGGGGGAAGCTGTTCGCAACTAAAATTAGACCAGGGAAAGCAACTAATCTGGGGTGCTGGATAAACTGGACGAGAAGGGGTGGATGGGGGAGGGGAGTTCTCTCGGGCTTTAAACGAAGGTCGGAACCTAGTCAAAAATGAATTCTTGTAGGAGGTCAGGGGCAAGGGGGGGGGGGAAAAGCAGGGGAGTTGAAGGAAGGGAAGGACGTCACGGACTCAATTGATTCGAAAGCAGACTCCGCTTGTCGGAAAGATAGGGGGGAGAGGGGTACAGATGCGGGTTGAGAGGGGCGCAAGAAAAAGGGGCTTTTCGGGGGGAATGACAATTGGGCAGGGGGAGACTCAATAAAAGAACCTCGGAAAAGGATAGGAGCGTCTCTCACAGAAGGGATAAAGAAAAGGGAGTGGTGGTGGTTTTTGTTGGGGTGGGGGTTGTGGAACCAAAGTGGATGTGGAAGCTCTTCTTCACCAGGGACAGCTTTCTAGAGAGGGGAGGACTTTCTCTTATGTAGAAGCCTCGGGGAGTCGGAGGGAAGGAAGGGGGGAAAAAGGGATCAGGCGGGAAAAGAAAACTAGGAAAGAGAGGCTGTCTCAAGAAGTAAAAAAAAAGAGAAAAAAAAAAAAAAGAAAGGGGGGGGGGGAGGAAATAGAGAGAGAAGCGAGCCCTCCTACGAGAAAGATGGGGACAGCCAACTATCTTGGAGGGGAAACATTCCTTCTAAAAGACGAGGAGGAAAGAAAGAGAAAGAATCATCTCATCCGAAGAAAAAAAGGAAGGTGCCTCCGGGGGAAAGAGGAAAAAAGACGTAGGTCAAAAGGGCATTGGGGTGGAACTCGAAGGGGAGATACGATACTCAGACGTGGAATAGGTTCTGAGTGGATCGTAATGGGAAAGACAAGGGAAGAGAAGGACGACAGAAGAGTGCTGTTCGGGGCAGAATACCTGGACATCTTACAAAGAGTATCATGGACGCACCGCTTCGAAGCTTCTTATCCAGCAAGTGGAGGAAGGACTTCTCGCATAAAAGGAGAAAAGAAGAAAGGGTCTCCAAAAGGAATTCAGCGAAAGACGCGGGTGGGAAAAGTTTCAGCATAGGGGACCCAAGAAAGAGAGAAAAAAGGGATACTGAACTCAAACCTAAGGAATCGGCAATGGGAAAAAAAGAGTCTTCGAGATCTTTCAGCAGAACATATTCTAAACTGGCAGAGCAGTTACATTACCTAGCCCCCTAAAGAGGAGGAAGGAAAAAGGGAAAAAAAGGGAACGTGCAGCAGAACAGAAGAGGAATTAACTCAAAAGAGGAAGAGAAACTGGCCTGAGATGACAAAGTCGCCAGCCCATCTAGCATGAGAGGCCTGAGATTCTACCATGAAAAAGCAGAAGAGGGGGCCAGCCTAGGAGATGAAAGGAGATGAAGGGGGGGCTTCCACGGAGGAGAAGACAAGAATGACCAGGCCGGAAGTGAAGGAAGAAACAGGGGGGCGAAGCCAGGGCCGTGCCGGGGAAGTTCCAAAGCGGGAAGGACGGGGGAGGGGGCGTGATGAGGAAGGGGGATCAATGTGACGGGAGGAGGAGGGGAAAGGCAAGGGGGGGGAAGACTCACGAACGAAAAGACGCAGGGGGAGAAAAGCGGTTTCTAAGACGATCATCTGAAGGGCAAAGGGGGAAAACCACGGGTCGAGGATCAGACGGTGGAAGAAGGGAGAAGAATACTAGGAAAAAAGAGCATCAGGGGAGGAGGGGCTAATAATCGAAGTCTCCAGCAACATCAGGATAAATAGGACAACTGAGGTTGGAGGGGGAGAAAGGGGGGGGGGAATTTACGCCCGGGAAGGTCGTCTGTCAGGAGGAGAAGACTGAAAACCAAATGAAGAGAGAAGTAGAGGTTGGCCGAATCCTTTGAAAGCGGATAAAGAGAGGAGGGAAAAGGGTCGGGACGTCAACTCATTGGGTCGGATGGAGAAAAAGCCGTCAGGAAAAAAGGCAGGAAAGCGTAACTCCCTTTTCTCCGGATTAGGGGGGAAGGGGAAGGGTCGCGAAGGGAGGAATAAATTAGAAAGGAGGTCAGGGAAAAAGAAGAAAGGGGGAAGTGGTATTACCGCTATTTTTTCAAGGGGGAGAAAAGGGGGGACTAGCAACGAGGGAGGAGAGGACATCAGCTAGGGGGAACAAAGGGCAGGGCAGAGAGAAGAAAAGGGGAAACTCGAAAAATGACCATTATCAGGAGAGGGGGGAAGAAAATCAAGTTATTCTCAAAACGGGACTGATACCTTATCTAACGGGGGACTCTGTCAGGAAATAGGAAGTTGGGAACGAAGTAGAGAGGAACCGGGGAAGAGGATGTTTGGCGAGGAAAATCGGTGGGTCAGGAGGAAAATCAAGGAGGCTGCAACATAATAAGCCTTCTCTATGAAGTCCCTTGGTGCCGGAGAAGAAGAAAGGGTGCCTCCGTTTCTGAGGAGAGAGGGGGGGAGTAAAGAAGACTCGTTGGAGGGGGAGGGGGGAGAAGAGACAACGGGGGCAAGGCTCGAAAGAAATGAAGAGTAAGGGCGACGTTGATCTGGGGGTGGGAAGACGGGGGCTTTTTATGGAGAAGAAAGAGGGACCCCGGTCCATAAGAGAGGGGGAAGAAAAAATATGATCGAAGCCTCAAAGAAAGGGATCCTCTAAAGGAGGGAGAGGGGGTTGAAATAAGCAAGCTACCTTATCCGTGGCGGGGAGAGATAGGGGGTCGGAAGGAAAGAGGGGGGCAAAGGTTTCCTCAGGGAAGGAAGGGGAAAAGAAAACATCAAGGCCACCCAGGGGGGAAGAAGTGCGGGGGTTGGGAACCGGGGCCTGGGCAATAGTCAGAAGGGAAAAGGGACCTCGCCAAACTGTAGAAAGAGACACCAGGGTCTTCCGGGTTGGAAAGAAGGAGGGAACTTCTAGAACCTCTACCTACGAAGAAAAAGGGTTGGGGTTTCTTGAAAAAAAAATGGGGAAGAAACAATGGGAATAGGGAAAAACCTGAAGAAGGGAAGGGGGTCAAGGAAGGGAGAAAGGAGGGTCCAGGATAGGGCGGCTTGGACTGAGAGAGGATACTACGTTAAGGAAATGATAGGGCGGGAAGCTGTCATCCAGAGGAAGGAAGAGTCGCCTGAGTCTAAGTAGAGACGAAGAGAGAAGGTAAATGGGAGAGTCCTGAGAAGGAAAAAAGGTGGCTTAGAGAAAACCTCGATCTTAGAGAAGACCGTATCATAGATGGTCGGATTCTCATGACAAAGCTCTCCTACACTTGAAAGAATAGGAGGTCAGAAAGAGGACACTCGGGGGTGAAAAAAGGGGAAAGTCAAGAGTGTTGGGGAGGAAAAAAAAAAACTGGGGGGATTATGATTTGTTTTCCTTAGGAAGGAAAGGGGGGCTCAAGGGGAGGGTTGAATGGGTCATTGGATAAGGAGTCACGACTTCTCAGCGTCTCTCAGGGAATTCTCGCCAGGGAATCAACGGATCTGTTGCACCGGAACGGGAGAGTATTCAAGAACAGAAACTAGGGAACCTACGAAGAGAAAGTTTTCAGCGGGAGGTGTGTCTCAGGGGGAAAGAGAGATGAGCATATACGATCCTCATAGAAACTTGAACCGTCTGTTGGGGAAGGGGTTGGGGGACCTAGAAGCTGAAGAGTAAAAAATGGGTGAAAGAACACATGAGGAAAGACGGAAAAGATGCACCGCCGTGAAATGCCTGTTCGTCTTACAGAAGCTCTGCGTTGGGGAAGACACTGGGAGTGCCCTCGGAGAGAAAAAAAGGGGGGGGGAGGGATGGAGGGGGAAATGGAACTGAAAGTGGGGCGAGAAAGTAAGAGGCTGCCGGGATCGTAGGAGGCGGATTCTCCAGAGGGGCTTCGAGAAGGGGAGGCGGGCCGCTAAAAACGAGAGGAACGGAATCAGAACTCGATGTCGAGGAAATACCCACCACGCAGGGAAAGGCCTAGAGAAGGAAAAAAAAGAAAGGATTACAAAAGAGACGAATCCTAGACCCGTAAAGAAAAGAAGAAAAGGAAAAGTATCTAAGGGGACAAAGTTAACATCAAAGAGGGGATCGAGGGTCCACGCAAATTTCAGGGGGGAAACCAGCCTGAGGATTAGGATAAAGTCCCTGCCGGGGAAAGAAGAAAGAGGCGGAGTCAATGCTGAGGAAGGAAAAGAAAAGAGAGGATCTAGACTGAATCGTTATTTCCAAGACGAACTGTAAAGGGGGGAGAGGATGGGGAAAAGCGTCGAGGACATAGGAGGGCTGAATCAACCCGCGGATCAAAACGGAGAGTTCACCAGGCTAGAAGGGAGGGGAAGTACTGGGGGAAGAAGGAAGCGCTGGAAAAATATGTGGGAGTTCTATCATCGAACGAAGAAGACGCTAAAACAGAGAGAAGGCCCATGGAAAAACATTACCGGGGGGGGGGAAAAACGACCTTGTGGGGGGTGACCCCCAAAACCCCCAAAACATGGACTGCGCGGTCCAAAAAAACAACCTCCTAAACTACGAAGGACAATCAATATCCTCAAAGATAAGTGCTGAAACAACGGGCAGAAAGAACAGCAAAGATTTTCTTAAGTCCGTCAAGACTCGGGACACCTCTGATCTTCTTTGGGTGAGCGGAAGAGTCAACGAGGAGAGAGGGGGAAGAAGAAGTACCTCACGGGATGTGAAGAAGACTAAAAAGGGGAAAGGTAGCCTGTCCTTTGGAACTATAGGAAAAGGGGAGGGGAGCTCTCCTCGAGGCCGGGGAAAAAAAAGCTGAAGAGGGGAAGTTTGAAAAAATGGGTCTTAGAGGAGGAGAAATATATTATCTAGATATTACGCCTAGGCAGGAGGGGGCGGGAGGGGGGCAACGCAGCTACTTGGACATCGGGAGAGGAGGAGGGGTGGGGGGAGAGAACAAGATTACGACAAAAATGGCTAGAAAATGGGGGATGTCTTCTTAGAGGCCATCCGAGAAGGGTTAAGAAATGACGCAACAGGCCAGGGAGAAAGGTTTCTATCATGAAAGGGAGAGGGAGTACTGGCACTTAAGAAAGGGTCCTCAAGGACAGGGCACAAAGAAGGTGGGGCTTGAACCGGGTTGGAGAAAGTTGCTGTCTTAGGACCAGTACATGCGACGAAGGAGTCCGATCCAGCAGGGGAGGCCTTTTCTATGGAGGAAGGGAAAAAGGAATCGGAGAGGGATGGAGGGTGGCGGGATGAAGAGAGATGACGATTAGGAAGTGTCTCTCCAACTCAAGACTCGAAAAATCTAAAAAGTAGAGAGTTGAAGTAATTAGTCTTCTAGCATTGCCGGGGCAAGGGGGGAAGACTCGACCAATAAAAAACGGCGAGTCAGGTTCTCTCTCCGAAACGGAAGTCCACCAGGGGGGGGAAAAGGGATTGGGGGTCTCTTAACAGGGAACTAAATAAGGTACAATGAAGGGATGGGTCTTTAAAAGGGGAAGGAGGAGGGGAAAAAGAAAAAATTGTTCATAGGAGGAAACAGATCTCTATGAAAAGTCTTCATCTGTCGGAGGGATGGAGACTAGGGGTCTACCTCGTCAAAAGAGGGGATAAAGGGGAGACGGAGTGGTGGGTCATGCATTAGGGGAGGGAAGAAGAATACAGACAGAAGGGGTCAGAGTGGGTCCATTTTGAAAGAGTTCGAAGGAAGGGGGGGGGAGAAGGGAGGATTCTGAAGGGAAAAATATGCTATTGACAGTTTAGAAGAAAAAAGGGGGAAACCTCGAGGAAGAAAGAGGAAAAAACGGGGGATGAGGGAATGGACCTGAAGGACTAAAGAGAAGGACAATCGAAAGTAACGACTCTAGGAGGACAAGGGGCGTCGAAGAAGGGGACAAATATGTTCGACGCCTGTTCGGAGAGGAAAATTCAATGTGGTCAGAGGAACCTCGATAGCGACGGAGAGAGGAGGGAAAAGGGATGCAGACAAAATCGAGATCATCTGCAGGTTTTTAGAAAGGAGCGAAGAAGTCAGGCTAAGAAACCCGGGACAAAGGAAGAAGGATGCAGGGAGTCATTGGGGGGGCGATTCGGAGGGGCGACAACTCCTTCGTAGATCTCAGGGGAGATTCGTGAGAATAACAAAACGGACTCTAGAAGGTTTGAAAGGAGCACATGAAAAGCGTCAGAAAGTAAGCAGAAAGAGTTAGGGGATAAGGGGGGGGGTGTGACGCTCAGGAGTGTACAGGGGGAGTTGACGTCTACCGGTACACCTGTGGAAGAGGAATATCCGAAGCCCTCCTCTTGGGAGGATTAAATCGGAAAAGGCAGGAGGAATGAGCCCTAGGTCTTAGGAAGGGGGGGGAGCTGACCAAATGGACAGGAAGCTAGGTATACTCTGTCACGAAAAGGGAGACTCCCTAAGAAGACAGATGCTTCGATAGGATGAAGTGTAATCCTCTATCGGGACGGGAAAGGGGAAGGAAACGTTCGGGAAGGCTGAAAGTCGTCAAGGCAGTTTTTTCCTAGGGACTGGAAAGTCCATGCCGTAAATGGGGGGAGTGGCTCTCCCACCGGAGGGGAAGAGGAGGGTCAAGGAGGGCGTGTCTCTTGTAATAGAACGAAAGGGTATGAACAGGGACCGCAGAGAAGCCGTAAGATTTAGGGTAGAAACTGAAGGGAAGGAGAAAGGGAGGGTTTCTCTGGAGGGCTCTCGGGGAGGGAAAAGAATGCTTCCTCAGGACTAAAAGGCTTAGTTCGTCCGAATGTTTGTTCTGAAGAAAAATGGCTTTTAAGACGTTCAAGAAAGGAAGGAAAAAAGAAAAAAAGGGGAGTAGCATAGGAGGGTCCCTGTTCGACAGAAAAAGTATCCGATCGGAGGAGGCGACAAACAGCGTACGAGGCTTTCGTCTTAGAGGAACTTTTTAGGAGACCCATACCCTCATCAGAGGAAAAAGGGGAGAGGGGCTACTAAGCCCAGGAAGGATAACAGAGAAAGGGACCAGCTGAAGGGGGGGAGAAGAATTTCCCTTTCATAAAGGAGACTCATCGTCTTCGGGAGCGGGAAGGTAGAGCCTCGTATTGAGGCTGACTGCATTATTGCGGAAAAGGGAGAGGAGGGGGGCTATGGGAGAGATGCTGGGGATCCGAGGGAATAGAGAGAAAAAAATTATTAGGGGGAAGGGGGGATACGATAACAGATAGATCACCGAAAGGCAGACGAACTATCAGTTCTCCATCATAACGGGGTCTAAGAAATGACAGGGAGAGGAACATCACCTCTCCAAAAAAGCAAATAAGGGACGGTGCCGAAGAAGAAAAAGAAAGTTTCAACAAGAGGAGGGAGAGGACAGGGGACTCTCTAGGAACGAAAACTTTGCCTAAGGCTTGTCCTTTCTGATGCCAGGAAAAGTTAGAGAATCAAGAAAGAAAGGAGGGAGTGGATCCAAAGAGCCCGAAGCTTCTCCAGCCGCGGGGGGAAGAAAAGGGGAAAGAAAAAAGAGGAACCAGGGAGGCGTAGCCAATTTTCTTGAAGTAAGGACTAACAGGAGAAAAGCCCATATGGTGAGGAAAGAGAAAAAAAAATACTACTTGCCTATCATCAGTGTGACATGGAAAAAGGGGGGAAAGAAACTAGAACTCTCTGGCACTCCACTGAATTCCTCTCAAGGGGACTCCAGCAATCTGAGAACTCGAAGCGAGAGGGGAGAAGGAGACGAGGTGAGAGTAATGGTGGGGGGGGGGTAAAAAAAGGGACCGATCCCATAAAAGGACTAAGATCTGCCACCTAAAAAAGGGGTCGGAACTGAAAAAGCAGCAGGCCTTAAGAGCCATAGAAGGAAAAGAAAATGTGATGAGAGTCAGCAAGCGAGGGGAAAAGGAAAATCACATCAATCACTAGGATTCTGGGATACACTTGCCTGAAGGGGGAAATAGACGACTCGTGCGTAGGAGGAGGGGTTGATTGACAGATCTTCCTCAAGCCGACATACTTGACAAGGGGAAGATTCCTCAAGGGAGGGCCTAAAGGGGGGGGGGGGGAGACTTAAAACTGGAAGGGAAAGCGGACGCGAAGGAAGTACGAAAGAGTTAAAGAATTCTCAGGGTTAAAGAGGGAAAAAGAGGGGCCATGAACAACCGTGACTACCTCCTGAATAGGAAAGAGTCAGAAAAGAATTTTGTAGACGGATAGAATGAAGGTTGAGCCTGTAAAGGGGGGAGAATCTCTTTTGATAGGGAAAGCAGAGACCAAAGGGAGGCAACGGGGAAGCCGGCGTTTCTACTATAAGAAGAGAAAAACATCAATCTTCAAGAGATCCTTATTGGTAGGGGGGTGAAAACGGGGGGGCGGTCTTAACTGAAGGAGAGTAGCAGACCATGAAATACACTCGAGTTGGGAAGTAAAAAGGGGGCAAAAAAAAAGAAAAAACTATAGCTAGGAGAGGAGAAAGGGAGTATAAAAAATCATGTGGGAAGGAAACTTCTGAAAGGGGAATCAGTTTTCACCTAGGCGAAACGCCCGGGGAAAGGAAATGTCTGGGGGCTATTGCTGGGTATTATGGAGATTATCAGGAGACGTCAAATCCCTCACTTGTGGAATTAAAGGAGGAAGACGAGGGAAGGGTTGGGCAAGGCATACTTCCTCATAGAGGGGAGAGGAAAGGGACAGAGTCGGCTAAAAACTAAAGAGAAGAATAAGGAAAACAGTACCCAAAAATAAAAAAAAGCCGGGACAGGAGGCTGACTCTCAAGAGGCGGACTAAAATGAGGGGGGAGGGAATTATAGACTCGGGGGAAAGAAGTAAAAAGAAATGACTATAATAGAAGATTAAGCAATTGAGGGGAGGAGTTGATCTCGGAACCTAGGTTTTCGAGTCAAAGCTAAGTACTGAGGTCACAAAGAAGGATCAGCAGAGGAAGGGGGAGGAGAAGAGTCAACGATCAAAGTAAAAGGGGGGGGAGTATCAGAGGGGAAAGGAGAGAGAGATAAATATCTTGGGGTCTTCCTTGGGAGAGAAGAGCACCCTGCCCTTACGAAGAAGAACTGTCGAAAAGAAGAGTGATCGGGGGCCTCGTAGTGGGAGAGGAATATCAGGGAAGACCTAAGCTCCGGCAAAAGAAAGGCTAGGTATCAACAGCCCCCGAGAAGGGGACGAGTCTTCTTTCTTGGTGGAAAGGGAGAGACCAAGAGACAGAAAGGGTCGGGATCACGATATAAGGGGCGCGAGATTCAGTTCAGAAAAGGAACATCACAACTAAACAAAATGGTACATCAAACTTCCAAAAGGTGGACGTCCTTTCCTTGGGAGAAAAAGGGGGGGAGAAATTCAACTCAGGGAAAAATAAGGAGAAAAACGGGTAGAGCAGGAAAAGTCTGCAAGGGGTAAAGGGTGGGAGACTTGATTTTTCCAAGGAGTCTCCTCTCAAAAGGGAAATGAGGAACGGGGGGGATTGTATCCCAGGTGTG
>Ga0179593_1559953_pt1 | contig 23592 bp, 37 predicted proteins | sample CZODoug2_1_08_16_FD_185931 | JGI IMG/M metagenome (GOLD analysis project Ga0179593, IMG submission 185931) | Vadose zone soil fungal communities from Angelo Coast Range Reserve, California, USA - CZODoug2_1_08_16fungal (PacBio error correction) | ecosystem: Environmental > Terrestrial > Soil >...
TAAAAAAAAGACCGGTATGTGAAAAAAAAGGACATCTAAACTTGTTTGGCTGGGGCCAAAAAAGGGGGAAAAGGAACGAAGAGGAGCAAGGCAGGGGACTAAATGGGTGAGGTGTGCACGTTTTGGGAGGTCCTTGGCCATGGGTGGGTTACTTACAAAAGCCAAAAGGGGGGGTCTTAAAACTTTAAAAGGGTGTTTCAACACGTAAAACTGGGGGGGGAAGCGCGGGTAAATTTAATTCTGAGTGGCAAGGTTCTCAACGGGGGCCGGGATGGAAATCGAGGGTAGGATACAGCGAGCGGGAGGAAGTGGGGGCAAAACAAATATGTTTTGTTCGTGTGATAAAACCCTCCCGGCCAAAAAATATTCCGGGGTTGAAATGTCTCACACGTGGGAAGGGGGTCAATTTAAGGGGGGTGATTCAATGGAGCAAAAAATAATTGCAAAGGCCGTTGAAGCGAAAAACAACGGAAGTATATCAGACAAAAGGGGAAAAAGTAATCTAAGATCATTCATCGAGGGGTAACCGTCCAGGGGGGGGAAGGCGATCTCGGAAAGTAGGAAGCGATCGACGAAAGAGGGAAAGGGAAAAAATTAATCCAGCCTGATGATCTTTTTGGAGGCAAGGGGGCTGGACGACTGAGGGCACTCCCGGGCCTGGAAATTCGAGCGTTTAGGAAGATCCGGCCCCTCGGAACGGGGGGCGGCTTAGCCAGGGGTATAAAGTACCGTTTCAGGGGGGAATGAAGACGAGAAACTTATGAGAAAGGAACAAAGAAGGGGAAAAAGCACTCAAGACAGGCGGGTGGGGAAGAGAATAAGTGTAAAGCCACACAAATCTGCCTAAAAAAAACGAACGGGATGAGTGCTAAAAAAGAATCACTCGGAAATACGCATTTTTGAACCACAGACCAGAGGAGGGTATGGAAAAGGGATCCGTTTCCGCCAATGCGCCAAAGAGTCTTTGAAGCTTTGGGGAACTGAGAGTCCGCCGTGTCTATCAGGTGCCCACGTCAGGGGTGATAAACAGGACAGGGAAAAAAAGCTAGGGAAGAGCAAAGATTCCGACACTTCGGCAGGAACAAAAGATATAGAGGAACACGACACGACCGGGGGGCAAGGCGCCCAAAGCCAGGGATACAGAGAGGCTTGAAAAAAGGTTCTCTTGACTCAAAACCGGTGAAAAGAGGAAAAGCCTTGTAGCGGGGAATCCTGAAAAAAAGGGGGGGAAACCAGGGTCGGAACGTCTAAATTGAATAATACGGGAGTCTCGGTAATATTAAGTAGCGACGTATCGATAATCAAAAGGTATCTCAAGGAAGGAAAGGGGTGAAAAAAGGAAAGCTTTAAATCCAATCACCGTTCATAAGGTCCAAGGGTGAAGAAATCGCAAAAGAGGGAAGAATCTCTAGAAGTCGATTTTACTGCGCGACAAGATTGAGATGGGAAGGAAAGAGGACGTCATAGCCTTTTAGTAGCCGGGGAGGAATCTCTGGCTATTTCTGGAAAAATTAGAGATTCTCAGTCGGACTTAAGGAAGCCAGAAAAGGGGAAAAAAACCAAAGCCGCCGTAGAGTGCAGTGGCACAAATAAAAACGCTGCTCGCTAAAAGGTAAGCCCTGAAAGGGGGGCATCACCGGGAAAATTCTGACAAAAGGGACTAAGGCAATCAAAGGTGGGAAAAATTTGAAAAGAAAGCAAAGGAAAAATGATCGGGGACAACGACAGTTGGAAAAGGAAAGGGAGAAACCCGGGGGGGGAAAATGATATCCCACCACAGCGTTTCTGGGTGCGTATGAGGAATTTGGGACCTGGAATCTGAGGACGTCATAAGATGAAAAAAAAGACCTTAAGCATGCCCCGCTCCACGCGGAAAAAGTTGCCGAAACGGCTCGATTGAGGGTGACGGACCGGGCTCTCAGCAAAGTGCAAAAAAAGGGGGTTTAATTAAACGCTAAACGCAATCGTTGAAGAGCGGGAGTGAAAGAGTTGACGTTAGAGCTCGGGGACGGGCGGTTTTCGCCAACAGAAAAAAGATAGATGGACGCGAAGGGGGAAAGGTACGAGGGACGGAAAATGGAGATACGGCGGACGAAAGGAAGATCTGAATTAGGTTCTCATTTAAGGCAAACGGGCCATAATCCACCGCAAGTTTGAAAAGGTGTAAAAAGGGGGGGACCATCAAAAGGACCCAGGGGAAGAGATACGGGAGAAGCACATCAGTCGACGGGGGAAAAGGGGCGAACGGTCGAAAAAAAGGGATGAAAGTGCCGGAATCGGTGGGAAAAAGGGCCGCAAGAAAAGACTGGACCGGCGAATGAAAGGCATTCACAAAAGAGCGGGGGGCGAAAGACGAATGGAGAACTCGTGGGGACCACTATAGGCCTTTAATGCAGCAAACTAAACTCGGAAAGGGTTGACCGAGAAATTCCCTCCCATGCGCAAGAAAAACTTTTTGATAACGAAAAGACCAACATCGTGGGGACTTTAAGCCGGTTGAAAAATCTGGAGGGTGGTAGGCGGCAGGGGGAACCATGATATCGGCGACGGCGTTAAAAGAGCTGTTGGATGTTCGAAACCTTGCTCGTAAAGGGTCGCACCAGGCCCATCGTCGCGAAGCGGAACCGATAGCGTCACGAGCCTTACCGGGGGGAGGGGGGGGTCTCGCAAATCACAAAACAAAGATAGGAAAAGAACTGATCGGATTGAAAAAGGGGCGGACAGCGAAAAAGGGTAAAGAGTCGGGGGCGGTTTGAGCGACAAAAGGAGGGTGCTTGAAAAGAGGGGAAACTACCAGGTGTGCGCCGATATCAAGAATGGGGTGAGACTGAGAAAAATGCAAAAAAAAAGGAATAAGCAAACCTAGCCAGAGTGCTAGGAAGGGCAACGATTGTTCAAAATTTGACCTGGGCGGAGGACGTACAAATGACAAAGGAAAGGGAGAGGAAAGCCGTTAGGGGGGGGTGGGGGGGGCGCTCACATTTTCCAAGGGGAAAGGAGGGTCTGAACTCCGGTGCACCAGGCGGGGGAAAAATGGGGGCGATGGCTCTCTTCGGCCACAATGCAGCGGAGTTTTCAAAAGTTGAGAAAGGAAGCTCAAGGCGTGTGGGGGAAAAAAAAGTTTCCCCCCAAAAAAAAAAATAAAAAACCTTCAAAACATCTCGCCTGCCTTGTTCAACCAGAAAGGTTTCAAAAATTTGATGAAAAATGAAAAAAAAGGCAAAGAAAAGAAAACGGTTCCCGATCGAAATCCCAGTAATCGAAGGGAAAAAAAGAGCGACTAACCAATCGGGGGTCACAGAAGATAGAGAAAACGAAGCCGATCAGATCGAAACAGAAAAGGAATAGGGTACGCTTCTTCACGTAAGAGAAATCCAGGACGTTTTAAAAAAGAACAGATGACGCCTCTTGGCGGAAGACTTTGAGCTTGAAGTGAAAAACAGCAGCTAAGGCAAATTCTTTGTACTGCGCCCTCTTCACTTCACGGGGAGAAAGGGTTTCATCCCCTCCGTCCAGAGGGAGGATCTGAAAAAGGGTCAAAATCTGTAAAATCACCCAACAGGCAGTGGGAGTATCGAAAACCACCATCCCATTTCGAAAAAAAAGTCCAAGAAAAAAGCAAGAGGGCTACGCAATCTCCCTCCAAAGAATTGGGACACGATTGGCCAGGTTATCACCCCAAGGGAAGCAACTGTGAAGGGGCAAAAGGAATGCGCAGAGGCGGACAAGGGGGAAAACTGCGAGCATCTGGTGTAAAGTATAAGGGACTTTCAAGAGTGAGGTAAGAAAAGGAGGTTGACAGGGTGAAGAGGAAGTCAGGAAAAAGTTTCCTAAGGGGTAGTCAGTCCTCCACTTCGGAGGGATATGACGAAGCTAGCGGGGGAAAAAAACAAGGGGCTGGTAAAAAGCGTGAGAAAAAGAAGAAGGACTCAAAAAACACGTGCGATTCCCAAAAAGGGAAAATCTGAACGTGAATGGGAAAGCGGGGGCCGATCTTACATCGAACTCGGGGAAGAATTAAAGCTGTTAAAAGTAAGGAGGCAGGGGCGGTGAAAAAAATTAAATGCGGACGTTCAAACGAGTTGACAAAAATTGAAGACATCGGAACCTGGGGGGGGGGGGGGGGGGGGGGGGGGGGGGGGGGGGGGGAAATTTGGGGGGGGGGGGGGGTCGAGGGGCAGTGGGGGCCGGGGAAGAAAGGCACGGGGGGCCCCCGGTTTAACGGATCCACTCTCATAAAAGAAAAAAAAAAAAAAAAAAAAATTCGGCCTTTGGGTCATGGGAACTTGGAGGGGGGGGCAGGCGCGCGCCTAGGCCGGGGGGGGGGAAGGGGGGGGACACAAAAAACCGATGTGAATCGCGGTTCCTTGCCTGGGGTCTCGACTGAATGACAAAAAGAAGAGGGTTTGAAAACAAGTAAAAGAAAGGAAAAGGGGGCATGGTCAAGAAGCTCTTCTCTATAAAAAAAACGTCAGGATTCAAGAAACTGCGTTATAGAAGCAGAGGGCAGGGGAAGGACGTTATGGAAAAGTGTCAAATCATAAAAAAAGTTGCAAACTGCAAAGAAGTTGGAAGAAAAAAATAACCTGACTAAAAGGGCCCACCACTCAGAAAAAAACGTCTGGGTGCTTAAGGGTCGCGTCGATGGGGAACGTAACCGGAAGGGGGGGCTATAAACGGAGGAAAACGACCCAAGTTACGAGTGGAAAGTCCGTACAAAAGAAAAAAAAAAGAAAAAAAAAAAGAGGAGGCGAATGTTGTCGGTTGTAAGGACCTCGGAACAAGGGGAGGCGCAAGGATCAAGAACGGCCTGGAGGAGGGAGTGGCCACTGCGAGAAAGGATCGCTTTTGGAAGTATTGCAGGGGAAAGATCGCATTTAAAAAGACAGAGGAAGGGGGGGAGAGGGACGATTTGGCTTGAAGGGCCGGGCAAGGAAAAGAGAGAGGTATTTACAATGCAAAGTGACGAAAATGAGCGAACTCACACCATGTGGGGTGGTATGAGAAAAGGAAAAAAAAAAAAAAAACCACAAAAAAAAAGGTGGGCCGTAGGTGGGCCCTGCTATTCCGCTTGGAAATATGTCTCACAAAGCAAAAAAAAAAAAAAGGGAAGGTGTCACAGCTCGCGGAGAGAGTGAAAGGAAAGGGGTTTCGCCCTTCCGTGCAAGAAGATCCTGGCAAAGAGATAGGAGGGGGATCCCACAACCACGCTAGGGGAGCGCATCGAAGGGAAAAGAAAAAGAATAAAAGGGTTCCGTTAAAAAAAAACATGAACGTGACAACACGGAGGAAAAAAGGAGACGAAAAAAAAAGGGGGACGTGGGGTAGAGGCGCTCACTCGGGACTTGGGGTCAGAGGGGGGGCCGAGCCGTATAAAAAAAGTGGATGGGAGGAAAAAGAAAAAAAGAAACAGACCGGTGGATGGTGAAAATGGAAACAAAATCAGATAGAAAGAAGGCAATCGGGACCGCAGTAGAAGGAAGATTAGGAAACGGGCTTACCATTTGGAGTTGATCTCGCCATGTTTAGGGAGGAGAAAACAACAACAAATAGAGAGAAAGGTACAAAAGAAAAAGATGATCAGCGGGGAAAGAAACTAAGGGAAGGAATGGGGGGAGCGAAAAGCGCGACAAGCAATTACATTTGAAAAAACCCATGATCTGAAAAGGGAACGATATCAGTTTGGGGGGGGTGAGGAAACAGAGTTCCTAAGCGCCGCGTAAGGAAAAAGGGTGGTGAGTGAAATCAGGTTTAAACTCAAAAGGGGGGGGGTTCGGGAAAGTCACGAGGACGTTCAGCACGTGGTGTAAAGGATAGGCACGTACGTTCTCTCGTCGGGGAGAAAGGGGCCATCTTGCAGGGGGGGGAAAAAAAAGAGGGTCAAAAGCCAAGGTAGCCCTTTGGGGGAAAACGAATGGTGTTGGAGGTGATCCGTCCGGAAGAAACGGGCAGAGAAAATGGGAGGATCAGCAAAAGTCAAGGTTGGGGGAAGAGGGTTTTGAATTCAAAAATCCACCAATGCGATCCCTGGAAAGGGAAAAAAGGGGGTAATCCCAGCTAGAATTCGAATCGGGGGGTCAAGGGAAAAATGGGAACCGAATCGAGGACGGAGCCCACACTTCGCCGAAAAGAAAACCGGCCGATTTAATCTATCGGACTCGGGAAACAAAATTATGAAAAGAAAGGCCGGGAAAGGGAGAGGTGATGAGAAGAACGGTTAAGAGGGAGACCACTGGATCTCCTTAAGAGGAAACTAAACCCAAGAAGAGTTGCAGCGGAGCGTGGGAAGAAACCGAAATCATGTATCCTGCTATATTAAATATTACGAAAGGGGGGGGGAGACCTTCAAAACCCGGTACAAAAACAATCACCGGGGTGTGGGGTCTGATCAAAAAGTGAGAAAAAACCTTGGAGCAGAAAAAGAGGTTAAGATAACCTCAGCTGGCAGCCAGGAAAAAATGAGTGGGGGAAATCGCAGCAAGGGGGGAAAAGGTATTGCCCTGTGGAATCAGGTGGCAAAGGCGGGGGGAGAGGACTGGAAAGGGAAAATGCAAGGGGAGGATAACGGGGTTGATGGAAAACGGCGGGCTTCCATAGGGGGGGGGGAACTAAAGGGGAAGGAAGGCAGGATTCACCAGCGTGTCGGTACAAAAGGATATAGCTGCAAGGGAAAGCTGGGAATGGGGAGAGCAAACCGGTCTCAGCTATTCCTACAGCTTCAGAAAAAGTAAAAAGGGGGGGATAACCTGGGAGGCGTACATGCGGACAACGCGCAAATAGGAACGTCCATTAAAGGGGTTTATGAAAGGATTGGGGCATCGACTCTAAACAGAGGAGATTACGAAGAGTATAAAAAGATCAGGAGGGTCTATGGAAGAGCTTGGGGGCACCAGGCCAATAACGACAGCTTTTCACCGTTTGAAGAGGACGTCAAAAGTTGAGGAAAGAAAATTGTGGGGACGTATTCAGAGACATCGGAGAGGACAGAAGGAAGGGAAGTGTATGAGACTGGCTATGACTTATGAAAAGGGGGGGGACTCGAAGAAATGACCAACCGACAGACATCCGAAATTTCAGGAAAAAGGAGAGAAAAGAAAAAAATGAAAAAATAAAAATGCGCATTCTATTCGAAAAAAAAGGATTCACAAGGTCCGTTGAGGGCGAAAAGTCAAAGGACAAATCGGGGGGCACAAGGGAGGCGAAAAGGGGGGGACCGGGAGGGGCGAGCAAAAAACGGTCCCCGCATATTTGGGTTTTTGGGGGGGGGGGGGGGTTTTTTTGGGGGTTTGGGGGGGGTTTGGGGTTGTTGGGGGTTTTGGGGGGGGGGGGGGTGGTGGTGGGGGTGGGTTGGTTTGGGGGGTTTTTTTTTTGGGCGGGGGGGGGGGCTGGGTTTTGGGTTGGGGGGGGGGGGGGGTTGGGTGGGGGGGGGTGGGGGGGGGGTGGGGTGGGGGGGGGGGGTTTGGGGGGACGACGTTCCCGGCGACCTGAGCCCACCAAAAAGTCTTGGGTGGGGAAGGGGAAAGTTGAAGGGCTATAATCAGGGAAGATGATCTATAAAAACACCGCCGGAAAAGGAAAAAAAGCTCCCTGAAAGATGACCAGGAAAGAAAAAATGGAGAAACAAGGTGGCGCCAAAGGGCTAAGCGAGAAAAAAAAGGGGGAAAAAAACTTCATCATCCGTAATGATAGAGGTTGGGGGGGGGGAAAAGATGCGGGGAAAGGGGACCTATGAGACGGGACCGCCGAAGGCCCGAAGAGTCGGGGAAAAGAAATCTAGGGAAGTTTGGCGAATGGGAAAAATCTTCATTAGAATGGGAGAAATACCGGGTCCGATTGATGGGACATGGGACTCCAAAAGAAAAAGAACACGAAAAGGGTATCTGGGTGGAAGCTTTTTGCCCCAAAAAAGGGGGAAGAATGAAAAAAGGGAGAAAACACAAAGGAAGTAACCAAAGAGGGCGGGATTCCCGGGCCGCGCAAGGGGGAACGCTTAAAATTGGACAAGCCCACCCGGACCGAAAGGCTCACAACTGCAAATGAAACCTAGGGGGGAAAACGTAAGTCTATCCAGAGAACCGAGTAGACCAAAGGGGAGCCAGCTAACTGCATGGAGGCCTACTCTTAACTGTTGAAAGGGCCCTAAATTCCAAAAGGGTAAAGTACTCCCCAAGGGACGTTTACGCCTGTGGGAAAGAGAAAAATAGGGAGATTTCGGTGCATTCTGGTCCTTGCGAGGATGAAAACGGGAAAAAATCAAAGGCTATGATGGGATCGGTCGAAAAGAGAAAAATGGTTGGATGTTCACTTTCACATGGCTCTTCTCGCTGGTAGAAGAACGAAGAGACACGCACTCGTCTGGAAGTGTCGTCTACGAAGGACGAAATTAAAGTTGGGGAAGCCAGGTAAAGAAGAGCGAGAAAAACAATGAGAAGTAACCGAGGGATATAATTATCAAAAGAGAACGCGAGTCATCGAAGGAAAATACGAGCGGAATCTAAAAAGGGTGAGGAAAAAGAAATGGGGAAAGGCAAGTGAACATCCCCCAGAATTCTACTCCTTCGTGTGCCCAGTGGATGTGCGGTGGCCAAGAAAAAAGGAAAAACGCGCCAAAGAAGTGGGAATCATGAGTAGTCAAACTTTTGTGAGTACGGTTCGAATTTTGAAATGCGCGGTACAATTAGGTGCTCTCAAGGGCGACGCGTGGGGGGGTTAAATTCCACAGTGCTTACCGGAGAGGGGTAGGAAAAAAAACATGATAGAGAGGGAGGAGAGAAAAGGCAAGCGTTCACCGCGGGGTTTCAATGTCGAGAGAAGGGGAAAGCGCAAAGAAGAGGTGGTGATCCAAGGAAAGGAACAAACGGGTGGTCAAGGGAGAGAAACCAAAAAGCATTGGTCAGGTCTTTTTGGTGATTCCAGAGCCTGATACAAAAAAGCCCGAAAGAGCCCGGAAGGATAATGTAAATTCCGCCAAAATAAAGGGGTGTATTGAAAACGAAGCTTGCTGCAAGGCCGAAAGGTCCTCCGCGGGAAAGTCCCAAAATAGGGATAAATCGGGGGTACCGGGCAGAGTAATACAGTAAAAGAGGGGGGAGGGAACATTTCTCCGCCCCCTTGTCATAACTTTTTATCGCGTGGAAAAGAAGCGATCTTTGCTTGAAAAACCCGAGGAGTGTGTAAAAAGGAAGGATTTTGAAGGGGGAAAGAAAAAGGAGAGGGAAAAACAGGAAAGGAAGACCTTCAAATCTGTGCTAAAAAGCCCCACCGGCAAATCTATGGGCGTAGGGCTCAAACTGTACAGGAGGAAAAAGAAAAAGGCAAGAGGGGCCAGAAAAGGGGAAAACCAAAAAGTGGAGGATTGACCGTGGCAAAAAGCATATGAGGGCAAAAACGTGGGGGTCCCAAAAAAAAGGAAAAAATTCGCAATCGGCGACGGACGTTTGGGTCAGGACGATCTTGTGCCAAAGGGTCCGGGCGAAAACGGAAAGGAAGGGGGAAGTCGAAGACGTAGACATATCTAGGGGGCAAGAAAAGCCATAGGAAAAAAAATCGGAAGAACAAAAGCTACCGGGCTCTACTCTTTCACGAAAGAGGAACTAAAGATTGCTGGTGAACGCCCGAATGATGCTACAAGGGAGGGAAGGAAACAAAAAGGAAACCGGTGAGTGAGGGGAACCCTTCACAGCTGGAGGGGAGACATCGGACAAAAAAACTTAAAGGGTTAATAAAGAATAGAACGAGGGGAAAGAAAGAGGGAGAAAAGGCGAGAAAGGTTGAATACTGTGGGTTCCGATAAAGCAATCGACATCACTCGTGAGGAAAACCGTGATTCCTGAAAGGGAGAGACGCTAGAGAAAAGTGAACGCTACGGTAATGGACATCACGCCAAACGCCAATTAGGTAAAAAAAAGGGGCGCCTCGGGAAGTTGAGGAAAAGAAAAAATTAGGGAAAAAAAAAAAAGGCGGATGAGGAAAGGAGGTCAAGAACCTCCGTCCGAACTGAAGTGGAAACGCCTAGTCGTCGTCTTCATGGCAATGACAAGGGAAATAAAAGGGGAGGTAGGGAGCCTCGGTGACATAAGGGTCACTATTTCAGGGGGGGGGGGGAAAAAAATTCATCCGGGAAGGAGTGAGGGATAAAGGCAGAGACGTGGAAAAACCGGGGGAGTGGGGGGGAACGGATAATCCGGCCAGCCCGGTCTTGGGCGTGATGTCGCGCGGGGAAACTCAAGTTTTAAAAACCGTGAAAGCGGGGGGAACGCTTCAAAGGAAGGGGCCGAAGGAATAAACGCTCGAAATGAAGGCGAGGTTTCATGTAAGGAAAAACAAAGAAAAAGGGATTCGATAAAAAGAAAAAAAAAAAACGACGAATCGGGTAATCGGGGGGGAAGAGGCTGGGGGGGGAAAGAAAGGGGAATTGTAGGTTCGCCGTTGGGTCTGAAGAGGTGCAAAACAGGGGCACGGGGGAATGTAAGAAACGCAGGGGCGAGGAAGTACACTGGGACTGGAAAGTCCAGCAAATTTGTTGAAAACAAACCTGAATCAAGGGAGGGGGTTAGTGAAGAAAAAATGTGCAGAAGGGGCTGAAAAAAAGTTGGGGGAGTGCGGCACGGGAAAAAACCAAGGCGCGGTAGAAAACGTTCGAACCCCGCAGAAAAGCGTAAAAATAAAAACGCAAGGGTCTCCACACAGTTGAAAAGAGTGGAGAACGGGGTTACACCGAAAAACACCGTGAGAAAACAAGAAGGTAGCCGGCTTTGAGCATCTTAAAAAGAATCCGAAAGGTTAACTCAAGTGGGGAAAACTTAAGCCCATGTGAAAGAGGTGTTATGAGACAGACAACAAAAAGTCAAAGAAGATAAAAAGGCATCTCCAGAGAAGGTTCTTTTCCCTTCCTTTGAAACATTAATAGAAAAAAAAAAAGAGTGAAGACGTAAAAGAATAAGCGTAAAAGATAGGTGGTTCACGGGTTCCCATTGAATTCTCTCTCTTCTCTAAAGGGCAATAAAGATCTTAGGTAGCCATGAGGATGACAAGGGGGAATTGGAGGAAGAGCCTCTTTACTACTCTATCGAAAAAAAACGAGACTATAGAGGAAGTTCAGGTTACAAAAGGAATCGCGACAATCCGAAAGGAATGCATAATTCTTGGGGGAAGAGAAAAATCAAGGTGAACCGGCCCAGGATGGAGCCGGACGGTGAAGGAGAAAGGCAGAACCCTAATTTACAACGCGTGAAAAAAAAAGTGTGCAAAAAGTCAAAGACTTACAACTGAGGGGGGATACGTTTTGCCATAAAAGTGGGGTCAAAAACAGCCGTTGCGCAGGGATTGCGGGGGAAAAATCGTAGTTCAGGTGCAAGGGGAGAAGCGGGGGAGGAAAAAAAGCGGTGGGAGAAAGTCGTACTTCTGGGGAGAGGAACTTGAAAACAGGGGCTAAGGGCCCGCGGAAAGCAGAAAGAGGGGAACGGCTTGGGAAAAAAGCGATCGAAAGGGGGTACAAACTTAAATCGCACATTATTTTGGGGAGAACTAAAAAGCCAAAAGAAAAAAAAAAGCCTGAACCTGACAAAAAAGGGCTCACAAAAGAATAAAATGGCGTTGATTCCATGGGGACGGTTGGGGGATTTGAGCAAAAAAACAGGGGGAGACATGGAAAAAATTCTCAGGGATGAAGTCATATAACGCAGACGCCACAATCGCGTCCCTCGAGGGTGTCGGTGGCAAAAAAGAACTCCAAAAATTCTCGCGGGGTCCAAACGATTAAAAGCGGGTATGATTAGACGTAAAGGAAGATTTCTCGCAAGTTCTTTTACGAGGTGAGCGGGAGAAAAAAAAGATTAAACCATGGGAAAGGTGAATCAAAAGGAAGAGGAAATTTGGAAAGGAGGGAAAAGAATGAGATGGCTGAGTACCAGGATATTCGAGTTAACGTATCTACGGGGAGGTAAAGGTCTTCGTCGACAAAAATACGGAGTTAACGAAGAGGGAGGGAAGGGTTCAAAAAGTCACTCCGTTTCGATCGCAGAAGAACTCACTCAGGAAAGACACCGGAGGGGGAACAAAAAAAAAAAGGGGAAGGAGTGACCTGATGAAACGGCAGGCGCAAACTAACACATTTTATTGAAAGGGGGGAAGACAGTCTTAACTTTACAGAAGATCAGGCGATAGAAAAGGGAACGGGGAGGCCCTGCCCTGTGTTATAAAAAAGGAAGGTTTCTAGTAAGAAAAAATTCGAGAACAGGAGCAAGAGGCAGAAAAAAGGGCGGGGGAGAAAAAGCAGAGAGCTCAGGGAGGAGACTTTGGCGAAAAAAGTATCTTTTGTCCATAAACGCAGCGAAGGAAAGCAGAGGGAAAAAGAAGACCGGGGAGGGGGTGAGGAAGGGGAAAAACGGGGAAAGGCGATTACTAAAAGAGAGTACTGTAAAAAAAAGGGACAACTCGAGAAGGGTTTTGATAGGAAAGAGAAAGAAAAAAAGAGAGGGATTACGCTTAAAGATTGAAAAAACACCGGGGAAAGTACGGAGAGCCTCGGGCTTTTAAGAGGAACGCAAAGCCAAGGAAAAGAGGGGTCCAAGGGAAAGAAAGAGAAACGCGGAAAAAAGAGGCTGAGAATGCGGCTTGGGTCCTGAAAATCGCGTTAAGCCACTTGGTCAAAAATTAGGAAAAGGGAAAAAGTCGTCATGGGGAGGAAGGGGGGAACTAATGGGGGGAGGGGGCTATTGAGGAATGAATTAGATGGGAGGTCTCTCGACTACCTTAGCCGCGTGTTATCAAAACGGAAGGGAGGGAAGGGCAGTGGGAAAAGAAAAAGAACGCGTATCGAAGGGGAGAAAAAGGGGAATGACCACGGAAAAAGGACATTATGCGCTGAGCAGCGGATAAGTCACTAATTTCAATCGGGAAAAAAAAAAAAGGGGGCGGCGAGTGAAGCCTAGCAAGGAAGTGGGGGCCGAAAAAGGGGGGGGATCGCAAAAAACAAAAAGGGGATGTCCTAGGGGATTCGCGCAGCTTGAAGACTGAATCGATACGGTTTTTCGAGGGGAAGGGGAAAACATGAATCAAAAAAAAAAATAAACGCGAGGAAGAAAGGGCAAAGGAAAGAAAAAAGACACCAGAAATGCGAATGGGGTGGGAATTTTACGGATGTCTCTCAGGGCTTAAATTGTCAACGCTCAAAAATCACATGGATTCATAAGGAAAGGTTGGGTACAGGCCCTAAAAAAGCTAGCGACGGAGGGCGAAGTTTAAAGGCAAAGGAAAGAAGGCTGGGAATACGCTATGCGCGATTTGTCAGGAAATTCAAGAAAGAACCATGGCGAACCGAACAAAATTCCAGCCCCCTCAAGGGGGGGGGGGGGGTGGGAAAAATGGAAATCAAACCGCTCCGGAAATCAAAATTATCTGGGTGGATGTTTGAAAAAAAGGCACTTGGACGTGGGGGAGGTGGGAGGACGGTATACCGCACCAACAATCACTTTCGCTGGCAAACGCTCAAGGGGGGGAAAAACAATAAAAGAATTTGGGAAAAACGACAAAACAAAAAAAATGAAGCAACAAAGACAACGGAGCGCGGCTAAGCACCGCGGGGTATAAAAACAACCATCGAAAACGAAAGGTACAAGGGGGTAACGAATACCCATTGAGAAAGGAAAAAAAAGTTGGGGGGGACGGATACCTCACCAAATCGTACTTAAGAGCTCAACACGTACGTTCGGGGGGGGAGGCGTCTTCATCGAGAGGACGTAAAAAGAAAGGGGGGGAACAGAAAGGCTTTTGCCAACCTTGCCACTCGTCGAGTGGGAAAAACGGACTTCGAGAAAGCGTCAGACGTAGGGGAGGCCGATGCTTCAAGGCTTCAAAATTTTTTCATTTTGGGGGAAGGAAATCTTTGGGGGAGGAGATCACCAACACAGGGGAGAAAAGCGATCGAGGGTGGGAAAAAAAGGGAAAAAAAGGCGGAAGGGAAAATACAGGAGTCGCGACATGTAGATCGACGATTGGCCGGAAACTTGTTGGAAAAAAAGCGAAAAACAGTGCAGGGACTCCGGGAGGGGAGGGATCTATAAACGAAAGGTGGGGGACTTCTTTGCAGGACCATTAAATTGAACTAAAGGGGGGGAGGAGAGAGAGGAGCGAAAGGGAAATGAATACGTGTCGGTTGGCAGGGAAGGGGGGGAAGGGGAACTTGTCAAATCTCGGGTTACCCTGTATTAAAAAGAAGGTCGCGAAATCACTATGGAGGAGTCCAAGAGCTGCACTCGTCTTAGTCACAAATTTGTTATACAGAGGGAAAAACAGGTGGACGAGTCGATCGTATTTGACACCTGACGGGGTTTTTTCAAGAACGGGAAAGGGGGTAGATGGGGGGGGGGGGAAGGATTTTTGAGGTGTACCGTCCAGAAAAAACGGCCACCAAAAAGGCAGACCGGGGGGGGGGGAGTGAAAAAAAAATTTCGCAAAGGAAAATTGGAAGGGGGGCTTTCAGGGCGGGTCGGGGGATCAATTAAATTTTCCCCGGGGGGAAACTGTCCAACCGGGCGAGAAGGTTTAAAGAGGAAGACTGAGGAAAGCGAGACCATCCCGAGGGTAACCGATCCTCCTGTCTGTCCCCGAGAAAAAAAAAAAAACCGCCGCGATGGGGAAATATGGAAGAAAATTGAAAACAGGGATGGGGGTGGGGTGGGGGGGCAAGAAAATTTCTCCACCCTTTCTGAAGAAAATTGCGGTCCGGAACATGAAAAAACGTAATTTAGAAAGGCAAACTAGAAGGGGCAAGTCGGAGCTTCATCCTTATGTTCTTTGAGTCCTATGGGAAAGAGGGGAAAGAGACTTTGGCCCCAATCTGCAAACCATAAAAAAGAGGGGGGGGGTGAGGGAAAAGAAAAACAGTTCGTCGTCCTTTCAGTCTTCCAAGAGGAAAGCGCCGATCAGGTGAAGAACCTGCAAACAGAGGCAACTTCGGAAGTCTGGGGGGGGAAACTCGGTCGTGACTTATGAAAAACCGCGAAAGCGCATACCCCTTGTATGCCAGAAGAAAAAAAGGGGTCTTCGAGCGGAACCACTGCAAGAAGGTCCAAGGAAAGGGATTTTGAATAAACGGCGGCAGGGGAAGGCTAGCGAAGGAGTCATAAGGCAAGCCTCACTATATGAAGACAGAGAAAAGAGGGGAAGACTAGGAGAAAAAAGGAGGTGACAGGGCAAGTGAACGCCCGCAGACAAAGCAGTTCTCAGCGAGGATATTCCTGAAAAATGAAAAGAGGAAGGTTATTACTGGCAAGGAGGGGGGGAGATATTACAAGGGGACAAACCGGAGCCCCTCGAGGTAATCGCTTTAAGCAGGGGGAGGAAATCGAGACTTACGCGGAGGAAGCGAAGGAAATTCAGGGCAGGGGGTCTGTCCGAAAGAACGCTTGCCATGGGGTGAAATAAGCGCTGTGCCACCCTGGGGAAGTAATCGCCACTCTTCAGCAGGAGAGGAAATTTGACAAGTACAAAAAGGGAAAAGAGGGGCTCCAAGGGGCAGGGTAAGAGCAAGTTTAGGACCGACAGGGGAAGTGGAGGAATATGCCGTATGAAATAGAGAGGTCCTCGACTTCGCCGACTGAAAAGAAGAGCAGGGACCGCCGCGGGGGCAGGGGGTCAAAAAATAAAAAAAAAACGCCTCGCCTACAACATTAAGCCTCCGAAAGGGAGGAGGAAGGGGGCGCACCTATTTCAAAGGAAAGAGTTATGAGAAAGGGGTCACTAAGTGAAGAGAGCCGAGGGCCGTAGGGAGAGGGTCGATAGGAAAAGTTGAAGAGTTAAAGGAACCTGTGTGGTTGATGACAACGGTGAAAAAGGTTGAAGGGTTTTACCCGAAAGTCTAATCAAAAGACCGGCCGGTGAAAAGACACAAGCATGCAAAGGGGGGTGGAACGAGGGGCAAGAAAAAAACATAAAAGGGGTTTCCAGAAAAACCGGGGAAGTCATAAAAGGCGGAGACAAGGGGGACAAAAGAAAAAAAAAACGTCCACGGCAAACTGGATTTAATGAGTTGGGCCAACTAGAGCGCGCTTACCTATTGGAAGCGTGCGGAGGAGACTGCCGGGCAGGAGGGAAATACATAGAAGAGAGCGGAAAGAAGGGAAAAGGCGGGGGTGGGGGGAACGGTGGACCGGGGACCAGTTTAATGCTCACAAAAGGAAAGCCCCAGTGGTAGCTGGGGGTTGGAAGCAAGGGGAAGGTGATATGAAACTACCCGTGTGGGCCGGGGGAAAAAACCGCACAAGAAGAGGGCGCTTAGAATCAGAGAACGTCCAACGTTGCACTTTATGACAAGGGGGAGAGCAAGGAAAAAAGTTAAAAGGAAATATCCGTACCCCGCATCGCGGAAAGCCTCAGGAAGCCATCGGGGCATTGAAGGAAAAACTTATTTGGGGAAACAACTCAGAAGGAAAAAAAAGGGTTTAGGGAAAACGTGACAAAGGGGGTGTTACGTTAAGCGGATGAAAAAGCAACATGATTCGTGGAAGGACCTAGGGGACGAAAGGCAGATAGAAGGAACAAGAAAAAAACCAGATCTCAATGGTGGGAGTCACACACAGGGGGGAAAGGAAGAGTGTGTCGAACAAAAAAGGGGCCACACCGCGCCGTGGGAGGACGAAGAAAGTCCGGCGGGGAGGTTTTCGGGAGAAAAATCAATAATTGGAAAAAAGACGTAGGAGGAAGGAGGGCAGAGATTCACAGGAAAAGGAAAAAGAAATCGGGGGAGGAAACGAGCGTCAAATCTACTCCGACTATGAAGGGGGAAGGGGGGCGACCAAGAAAAATTGGGGGGGACTCCGGGGGGCGAGAATGTAACAGGGAAGGAAAATGAAAAATGGGGGAAAAAAAAAGAAAACCTGTTCCAATGAAGAATTTCCCTGATGGAAGGGAGATGAGAAAAAGGTTGGGTTAAGGGGGGAAGGAACGGATAGGAAGGCCGGATGAAATCCACCAGGGACTCGTGTTTGGACTGCAACACGGCTATCCACTTCGTGCTGAGGGAGAAATTCAAGGAAAAAAGACCGAAGACTTCTGGACCAGGCAATAAACCAAGGGAGGTTTCAGAAAGAGCAAAAAGGAGTTCGCTGGGGCTCCCGATGAGTGGGGGGATCCCGAAAAACAACGGGCATCAGTTTGAGAGTCTCAAAAACATATAAACTTGAGGGGGGGGTCAGGCTTTGATTCCCATGGAAAGGCCGATCAACGAAAAAATTGGGAAAGGGGTTCGAGTCAACATCGGGCAGAAAAGTGTTTGAAAAAGAAAAAAACGAATGAGGCCGAAAGCAAAAAACTTCGCCCCTCGAGACGGGGAAAAGACGGTCCACAGAGGAGTACCATTAGAAAAAAAAAAGTTTTGGGGAAAAGCTCAGGCCCGGAACAACTGAAAAAAAAGGCCGAAGTGGATTCAAACAGTTTGAAGGATCGTCCGTAACGGGGGTTGCAGCGGAAGGGGCCTCCGGGAAAGTAAAAGAAAAAGGCCACAAGGAAAAAGGAAGAGCCCTGGAAAGACAGAAAAAAGAACCAGAAGAAATGTGGTTAGGCGCAAAACCACATCCCGTTCGGGATCCAAAGGAAAAAGGGAGGATCGGGGAAACGTAGCGTCACAATGCCCGAGGCTTTTGCCACGATGTGGAACGGAGGTATGCCCGAACATAACGAAAAGCCACGAAAAGAATAAGAATGCGAAGGGGCCACATGACTAGGGGGGGGGGCAAAACGTTGTGATAAAAATGGGTTCCCCGAGAAGGGAGAAATCTTCTTTGAGTCACATTCGGAGAAGTGAAGGGGGAAACAACTTCTAGGGGGGGGTATCCAGAGAAAAAATCGGAAAAAAAAAAAAATTGAAGTCTGAGAGCACAGAATAAATTGCTCAAAAGACAATTTGCTTTCGGGGGGGGGAAAAGAAAATCTCTCTCCAAATCCGTTCAAAGGGAAGCAAAGTTTATAAAGCGGAAGTTAGGAAAGAAGAGAGGACAGCTGTACAAAGGAGTCAACTCGGAACGTCCTTGCTATTGTTAGTGTCGCCTAGGGGGGGGGCAAGGCTGAAGTGAGATTCCTCTACGCCAAGGATTGGGAAAGGAGGGAGTTTAAGGGCAGGGAAAAGAGAAAACAGGGGATTCCCATGGAAACCACAATCAACAGACTTGGAAACCCTGGAAAGTAATCTAAACACTCGTCAGAAGGCGTCTTCTGGGAAAGGGTTGAACAAGCCAATATTAGTCCGTCTGGCGTAGAAGCGTCATATCAGGGGAAATGGGAAAAAACGAAGTTTCTAATCGCTTTGGCCTTTAAAATAAGAGTCCAAGGAGAGAGACATGACAAAGGGGTTTAAAAAAGGGGGAAGATGTCCAAGAGAAAAACTCTGCATCAGGCCAAAATTAACTCTGCGCAGGCTGTCTTGGCGGCACGATTGGGAAAAGAATGCTTTATCAGGAAAGAAATTTCAAGGATCCAAAGGCAGAAAAAAGATTGGGGAGGAGGAAGGATCGGCCGATCGCAAGGGGGGGGGAAGGGACGTTGGAAAAAAAAACCTGGATGTGTTGGATCTAACCCACCACAAACTGCCGGTCTGGGAGGGCGCATATGGGAAATCTCGAGAAAAAAACCTGGAGGACGGACTGTGCAAGGAGATACCTCTAAAAAATAGAAAAGGAATACTTTTTGGCGATCCGGGGACAAAGAAACCAAAAAGGGGAGAAAGGAAAATTTTGGGGGGAATAAAAAAGTAGAGGGGGGTCCAGAAAAACCAGCCTAGCTGGGAGAAGAGGTGGGCAAAAAAAACGAATCGCAGCCGGGTTGCCGTCTGGATAGGAAAGAAAGGGAAGTGTGAAAAAGGGGCAAAAACGAGGATGGAGCTCGAGGGAAAATGGGGACTAATTATGAGAGGACCGAAGTCAGTGGGGGAGAAAAAAAAAATCAAAAAAACCCAAAGCAAGTTTATGGAGGGAAAAGGGGGTGAAAAATCAAAAGTTGCAGGTGGTCTTAGGATGCCCGTTTGGGTAGTCAGGAACAAAGGCGTGTCTCCTATGAAACATCGAGACACCTTGCCTGTTAATCCCTGTCAATCGACGGCAAGAAAGGGGAAGGCCGGAGAAAAAGCTAGCAACAAAGAAATCGAGAAAGACTACTAAGGTGTCCCTAGGGCTAAAAAACCATGACAGGAGACAAAACTTTTGGTGAGGACACCAAAAAGAGTTGAAAATTAAATTAAAGAGGGGGGTCATTGCCCAAGGTCCGACTAAGTCATACAGATCTAAAGGGGGAGGTCAGAAAATAGGAGGGGGAAGTTCACGGCTCGTAGAGCTGGGGAAATCCTGCCAGAGGAAGGGAGGACGTCAGACTGACACCCTATGGAAGAAGGGTCGATGGGAACATTGGGTTCATTTTGAATGCATCTTTTAGGGAAACAACAACAACAAAAGAGGAGGTATATAAAAAAAAAGGGGCGGGGGCCGGTGACAAGAGGGAAAGGGAAAAAATGGAAAAGGGTCTGTGTTATAACCACGACAAGCGCGACCAGGAGGGTGTGAAATAAAATGCGGGCAAAACAGTGGGTTGGAGTAAGAAATGAGGGACAAAGGGGCACGAAGAAAAAAAAACCGGGTTCACCGCTTAAGTCAACTATTTTGGTGGGGGGGGAAAGAAAGGCTTTGGGGGGGGGGGGGGGGGGGTTTGGTGTTGTGTGGGGGGGGGGGGGGTTTGGGGGGGGGGGGAGTTTGTTGTTTTTTTTTTTGGGTTGGGGGGGGGTTTGGGTGGGGGGTTGGGGGGGGGGGGGGGGGTTTGTTGTTTTTGGGTGGGGGTGTGTTGGGGGGGGGGGGGGGGGGGGGGTTTTGGTGTGGTGTTTGTTTGGGGGTTGGGGGGGGGGGGTTTGTTGTGGGGGTTTTTGTGGGTGGTGGGGGGGGAAAAACCGAGAATGGGGGACAGTTACAATACGGACACGTAACGAGGGGCTTGCGCGCATGGGTTTTCTTAAAAATCGGGAGGTGTAATGGGAAAATGGTCGATAGGCCGTCCGGATTGAACGTGCAAGCCGGGGGAAATTCAAAAATAGAAAAAAAAACGACGGGAGGGGGAGCCCCGAACAACCGGGCCAAAAAAAAAAGACACCCCAAGCCTCACCTTGGATTGGTCAAAAAATTTAGGGAGAAAAGCTTTTGCGGGGGGGCCGGGGGAGGGGTGGGGGCGTAAGCTCCACAAAGAGCACGGGAGACGATGGGAAAAATAAAGATAACCATTTTTGGGACCGTCATTTAATCGACAATCCGCCAACTCATGTCCATAATGAGAGGAATCCTCCCCTTCGAAAGAAAAAGGGATAGGGGAAATCGCGGGAACACCACAGAAGAAGGAGGAAAAAAAAAAGTTTTTTTAAAGGAAAAATTTCTCCGCCCCTTTGAAAGAAGAAAAGTGAGCGGGAAAGAGGAACATCAAGAAATGAATCACTCGTGAAAAAGAGGGAAAGCGGGAGGGGCCAGAAAGAACGTCTTGGTCCTGATAGAAATGAAATAAAAGCGGGTCGATCGAGGGGAATCACAATCGGGCCCACAAGAAAGTGGGAGAATCAAAACACATCCAAAATCCTTTCAAAAAAAGAGGACCAACTGTCTTCGGGTCATCAGATCAGTTTGCTGCGAAAATCACAGAAAAAGGAAATGGGTGCGGAGGATGCCAGAGGACTCAAGAGGAAGGGGGTAGGGCACTGAAAGGCCGCCAAATAAGCGCAGAGGTAACTAAAGGGGGGGGGCTAGGCAGAAGGTGGTAAGGAAATTCGGGGGGAGGTTTGGGGGGGTGACAAGGGGGTGGGGGGAATCCTAATGAACGAGACCATCTAATTTTCATAAGAGTCCACTGCGGGCGAGAAAAAAAAGAAAGGACTATGAAAACAGTGGGACACTTTCTTGGGAAAAAAAAAAAATGAAAAAGCGAGACAAAGCCGAATCTCACTAGGTCAGACTCTTGTGAGAAAAAAAGGATAAAACTAAAAATAAAGGGGGGGAAACTTCAGATCTCTTACAAAAACCACCGTAAAGAAAAAATCCTGAGACTTTGGGGAGTATAGATTAGGCGACGTTATCTCAGGGAGGGGAACGGGGGACAAGCTTTGGAAGTAGAAGTCTCCTAGTTGCCTGGTTGAAAAAGATGTAAGATGGCCATCGAAAAGGCCAGGGTAGCAAAAACGGGGGGGAAAAACCGGTGAACCCAATCTCTAAGCCAGTGGGGGAATGGAAAAGGGTATGGACAAAAGAATCACGTCGTTGCGGAAAATAGGAACTCTCCTCGGAAAAGTGTCTTTCAAGGAGTTGCGGAGGGGAAAAAAAGAAACTGACGAAAAGAAAAGGACCCAGCCTGGGGAAAAACCGGGACCAGAAGTCACTGGAAAAAAAGGGGGTGGAAGAGAGTCGCAACGAGCTTCGCAGTACAAAGCGTAAAAATTGCAAAGTGCGGCACAAGAAAAGGTTATGCGAGGTCAAAAGGTCAAAGGTCAGCGAGGTTCGGGAGGAGAGGGAGGATAAAACGAAAAAAGGACGCGTTGAAGGAGAAAAGGGATGTGGTAATCTCTAATAAAATCTTTGGTGGGGGAAAATCTGGAATGACCGTGTCCTAAATTTTTGACAGAAGAAGGGGAAGCCTATCGACAAAACGTCGGACAAAAGCTTTCAAAAGGGGGGCCGATCAGAAGACAAAAAAAATCAATGCACTTAAGGGTTTTCCCGGTGTCGTACAAACGCATGAGAACAGGAGAGGAAAAAACAACGACAAAAGAAAAAAGTGAAAGGTGGATGACCTAGGGAGGGGGCGGAGAGGAGCTCGGAAGAAAGTGAAAAAAAGACGTGCCATCACAGGATTCGTTTCCCACATCAGGGCGGGAAAGAAGGGGGGGCGGAATGCAAAAAAAACTGAAAAGCTGGACACCGGAGGTTGGAAGGCAACTAAACGGAAAGCAAAAAAAAAAAAAAAAAAAGTGGCTGTGGGATCTAAGTGACCACAAACGGGAACAAGGCAGGAAACCGTTTGGGCGGTCGGGTAAAAACTCAAAGGCCCAGGGCGAGGGAGGAAAAACTTGGGAAGCGGGATCAAACGGACGTGACACTCTTGCAGCCCTGCCGGAAAAAAAAGGAGACAGGAGAAGGGAGGAGAATAGAAGAACCCGGGAAAAAAGTCGAAAGAGGGGCATCGAACGGCCTCTACTAGTTACTTTTCCCAGATTGGTAACGCCAAGAAGAGCAAGGAGGGTTAAACGGGGAAACAGAGCCTCACAAAGCGGGAAGAGGTTTAGGGTGAAAAAAAAAAAAGGGGTTCATTTTATTCACAGTGGGACGACTCAGAATCCAGGGCGAAGGAGGAACCTACGGAGCCAAAAAAAAAATTTTGGAGTGGGCTCGTAAGGGGCAAAAGCCCTTCTCGGGCATCAGGGTCCTCGTATGTCACGAAAGGTCCGAGAAGGAAACATTTTGGAGAGAAAGAAAAGAGGGATGAGAAGGAGATAAGAGGGAGAAGATTAAAGGGAAGTAAGCGATCGAAGGGGCGCTCGCGACATACTAGCTACGATTGAAAAAAGCTAAGAACGAAATCACCAATGACCCGTGATGTGCGCCTCTGAGGGGGAAGGGGGGGGAGGACGTAGCTAAGGAAAGAGACGCCAATGAAAGGAAAAACAGAACCGATCAGAGTTGAAATCTGAATTCATCCGGGATATTGGTGGTTCAATTAGTCCTAAAGGGACACGGTTAACGGATGTCTAGGCAAGGTAGGGATAGGAAAACAGTGGAGGTTTCCGGCTAGCACTGCGCTTCGGGAGGTGCCGGGGAAATCCTGAAGTTGAGAAAAGTTTTGAGCAATTTGGAAAGGAGCACGCTGATGGGGGGTGCCCGTACTCAACCGCGTCCTCAAGGTCAGATCAGCGAAAAGGATTTGGCAAAAGAAAAAACACTTGGAGGGATTGATGCAAAAAATCCCCAAAGAGGCCTGGCCTCCCAGTAGATGGTGGCCCAATCAAAGGGGGACCTTCATTCCAATCGTAAGAGCCAAATCGGGGGGCGTAAATATTAAACTTTAACGAGAAAGAAGGGGAAGAGGAAACCAACCAAAGGGAAACTCAAAGGCAAGTCCGTGTCCCAATTCATCAGAGGCTTTTGGACATTTCCCGAGAAAGGGGAACGTTGGGGAAAAAACCATTAAAAGTCCTCGAGAGAGGTTTTCTTTTAACGGACAGGAATTTGAACAAATGAAGCCGGAAACCGTTTAAGGGAGTGAGAGGAAAGGGGGAAAGAGTCTAGGGGAAAAAAGTACTATCGACAAAAAAATGCAAACAGAAAGCTACATCCAAAACCAGAAGGAAAGGGGGGCTTTCGAAAAAAAACCATGTGCCCGGCAGAGCAGGTGTCGACCTCACTCAACAACATCTGACGAAATGGGGAACACGGAGATTAATGGAAAAAAGTCGCCAAGTGGGAGGAATGAGAAAGAAAAAAACTCAACGCGTGTAGAGAGCGTTGTCGATCTTTTGCCCAAACGGGACACGGAGGCGGTGAGTTAATAGGTTGAGACGAGAAAAAGGGAAAAAGAGCCAAG
>Ga0179593_1691619_pt1 | contig 23592 bp, 30 predicted proteins | sample CZODoug2_1_08_16_FD_185931 | JGI IMG/M metagenome (GOLD analysis project Ga0179593, IMG submission 185931) | Vadose zone soil fungal communities from Angelo Coast Range Reserve, California, USA - CZODoug2_1_08_16fungal (PacBio error correction) | ecosystem: Environmental > Terrestrial > Soil >...
CCGTTGATATTATTTTTATAGAATTTCTTTTGGGGGGGGACCCCTGGGGGAGTTTCCACGGGTGGGGGATCCGGAAGTGGACCATTCTTCAACCCATCCAAGAGGGAAGCCTGTAAAATAGGGTACTACCGGAGAGAAAGGGACTGGGAAGGAAGGAATCGTGAAGGGGGAAAAAAACGGCCGCTGTGAGGGCTCCACTAAGATACTAATTAAATTGAGGGAGGTTGAAAAAGAAACTCGGAATCAAATTTAATAAATGCCACGAACTCGGTCCACCCTGTTCTACCGGGAAGCGGAGCGGGGGAATTCCGTGGGGACTGGAATCGACGAAAACTAAATTCTGTGGGTGCGACATCTCGCAGGGGGCTTTCAACGGCTTTTTCCGACGTTGGGTCCGGCGAGAGGAAAGGAAATAACAAGAGAAAAAAGTCGCGCTCTATCCCCCGGGCTCTGAACCACAGTGCGAAGGAAGTCAAGGACGTAGTTTGGGGGGGGAAATATAAATAACAAAAGAAAAGAGAGCCCAAAGGGGGCGCGTTCTTCTACCACTAGACGTTGTGGAGGGGGGGCCTTCAGGACAAACTCCGAGGACAATGGTCTTTAAGGGAGGGGCTTCCCGAGGGAAAGGCACCTTACTCTTGGTGTTTGGTGGGGCCGAGCCATCCAGAAGGGTCCGTAGGGAAGGGCTTGTACGCCGGGGTTAGGGAAGGAGGCCGAAAGATGAAAAGGGAGGCTCTTTGAAACCCGAAGACAGTTGGGGCTGGTCACACTTTTGGGGAAAGAGCCTCAATGGAGAGGGCCATGAGGTCGTCGAGGAGAAGGGCGGGGGGTGACAGCTACTAGGGATCCGTCCTCTGGGTTTAGGGGGGGGGGGGGGTTCAGGTACCTCAGAAAAAACACACAAACTAGGGGTTTGCTGAAGGGCCGGACCCGGAGGAGAGGCGAGCGACGCCTCTTTTCTTGAGAGATTTCCGGATTCTAAAAACCGCATATTGTGGGAAGGGCGAAAACGATGGGTCGGAGTCTAACCGGTCATCGGAAAAAACTCGAAAAGGATAGGGGGAAGTGGTTGAAATTACAAGCTCTCTCGGAGATGATTCCGCCGATGCTGTCATCTTTATAACTGGTGAGAAGAATTTAGTCAGTACGGAGGCGGGAAGTAAGTGGGAAACTGGAGGTGAAAAAAAAAAAGGGGACACCTGACCAAGAGGTCCGCCCCAGCCTAACCGGGGGAAGGGGACTCTTTCCCAGCAAGGGCCTTTTATTGTGTTGAGATAACGTCCAAACAATTCCTTCAACCGGCGAAACTCTTAATCACTGCCGATAAAGACGGAGCTAGCGTCGTGTTGAGGCTAAGGGGAAAAACGCTCCAGGGGCGGCCAAAAGGGTAGAAGGCAAAAGACGACTCTTAGAGGACACCCCCCCGGAGTACAGGCGGGAAAAGCTGGATGGGCCGATCTATGAGGGGAGTAATGTCAGAGGGGAAATTTGACCTTACGGAACGGACGGCGTGGGGGGGCCGCGGTGACGTCCTGAAAACGGGTTCAGCTCTCTACGCCAGACTTGCTCTGGCGTGTACTTCAGAAAGGGGCATAAAAAACAGATCGCTGCGAAGGCCACCAAAGAGAAAAAGGTGAAAAAGGGTCCTCTAATTAATCCACGGGACGCGATGTCGAATAGATCAACCGTTGATCAAGGGGAGACTCAGGAAAAGGGACAAGAACTTGGAGGCGGGAGGCGCTGATAGGTTTTAGGCCTAAATCCTGACCACGTATGATTTCTAGCAGAAGAGTTCAGGAAAAGAGCCTGTTACCAAGAGGAAGGGGGACCTGCCTCAAAAAAAAGTAGCCGATTTGAAGAAGAAAATGGGACCACTCTTGAAGAAAGTATTTGCTGTGCCGCATTGGTAGTCTATGGAAGGCTCCCACTTGCATAAGGGAGATTGCATGGGAGAAAACCATTTTGAAAGGGAGAAAAGTAGAGAGAGTTGGGGGGGGCGATGCCATTGGGGAGTAATTATTTTTCTCCCTGTCGGTTTGCCGTTGAAGTCAGGAAAGTAAAAGCTTGGGGGAGTTTCCTCTTTAGCGTGAAAGGATGGGAGAGGGGGAGGGGAATTTCCCTGAAAAGAAAAGGCGGCGAGGGCCCGGTTTGGATCCATTTCTAGACCGGAGGAGAAAATCGTCAAGGCGGCAATTTCTGGAAGTTATGCATGGGAGGAGCTGTCAATACAGGGGCCACGAAGAAAAGAAAGCAGAAACAGCGGGAAAATCCTTAAAAGAAAAGTCGTGGCCGGGCAGTTTTTTATCGGAAAAACTATCACACCCAGGCCACCAACTAGTCATCTTGTGGGGGGAAAAGTTGGTCAAGAACCACGCCAGGAAGCCGGGTGAAAGGGGGAAAAAGGGACGCGGAGGGAAAATAGAAAGACGTCTAAAAAAGAAGAGGGAACCGGGGCTCTTGCGGCGGATAGAGGGGGGTCACTCAGTCGACCGAGACCTTTGGGAATGGTCGAGTTCTGGGAGGTATAGGGAAAAGGTTACGGACGGTCCAGCAGCTGCGGTCCTGCTTTACCGCTTCAAGGATCCTTCGTACTCAATTCCGTTTAATAAAGACGAAAGAGTGTGCGCGGGGACGTTTCGCAAAACAGGAGCGAAGCAGGAGTGCGGTCCCAGCGGCGTACTATTAATAACCTCAAACGGCGAAATCCAGAAAAAACAGGCGGCCTCCAAAGGAAAACATTGTTGCGAAAGAGGAAGGGGGGGAGGGCAAGGGGGAAGAGAAAAGAGGGAGCCGGTCCTCAGGAAAAGCAGGCCGCTGGCTCGTTCGAGAGGAAGGGGAAACTTTTCGCAAGGAGAGTGAAAAAAAGGGATTCTTTCAAGGGTGGGCGCTGCATAATTGATGCTGAGCTTCGGGTGGTAGAAACGGGGTTCCCAGGGAGAAAAAGGGGAGCCCCGTCAAGGGAGTGAAGTTGCGTCCCTGCAGCATAAACGGGGTCCGAGAGGTTCCGAAAAATGGGGGGGGTCGGGAAAAAAAAATGAAGGCGGCAAATCTTCTCTCGACCTCGGGAAAGGGCGGTCTTGAAAATGGGTAGGACTGAAAAAGCGGGATTTGCTAAAGCCATCGACTTGCGGGGCCATGGCGAAGTGTATACAGAAAATCTCTCCTAAAAGGAGGAGGGAAAAATGGGACGAAATTCAAATGGGGGAACAAATCCTCAGGTAGGTCAGGGACAACGTTTTAGAGAAGAGCTCAGGGGGAGGGGGAGGAGAAGGAAGGGGACTAGATCTCCGTTTGCCACACTAAAGACCAGAGGTATGAGGGAAGATTCTGGGGACCGGTGAGTGGAAAAGGCAATCTTGTCCGTGAAGGTAACGTCCCTGTTTCTTAACGCAAGTAGAATGAAAAGGATCCGGCAGAGACTCAGAAAGAGAAAAGAAGTATAGGGTCCTAACGCCACGCGAGGCGAACTTCTTTTCCGACCGAGTCTACTCAGACTCGCGCTGCGTTCAATGCTTCCTGGGAGAATAAGGAAGTCGTAAGGCAAAGGGGAGCTGTCCTTTTGGAGAATTGAACAGGGTCCGAGAGAAAATGCTACGCGGGGTGCGCTACTATTCCTAGACAGCACTGAATGTATTCGTCTATCTCGAAGGGAAGGATCTGTTTGGCGAAAAGAAAGAAAGATATGATTCGTAGGGGGGAGAGGGGGAAATTTAGGAAAAAGTCGTGAGAAAACACTAGGAGGATGGACGTCAATTGTGTGGAAACTCACTGGCTCCCGGTCCAAATACCTTACTCCATTAAGAAGGGAGGGAGCTGCCTGGTGAAGAGGGAGACAGCAAGGAGTTGAATGGGAAGGCCTGGAAGTGGCGTCGATTCTATCAGAACGGATTTGGGAAAAAGTTTTGCACCTGCACGGGAAAGAAGAAGTCGTGGGAAAGACAAGGGTAACTTCATTTTGGACATGGGTGTTATAGCGATATAACACTTGAAAAAGGGGGGGCCAAAACGAATGAAAGGCGTTTTGAAGGGGGGGGGGTCTGAGCTTGGCTTGTGACTCGTGTAACGAACATAATCAACTGCCGACATCCTCAGGCAGGGGAGTTCCGAGGTCAAAACATAAAGAGGTACCACTCCAAAGACTCGCGGAAGGCAGGCCCGAATGTGACCAAGAACTCAAAAAGGAAACGCGAAGACCCCACAGGTCAATACTAAGGAAAAAAAAGATCGAAGTGTCTAAAGCAAGTACTAGGGCCTCGATACCACGCCAAAAGAGATACTGAGGTCGGAGAGGCAAGGAACCGTTGACGATGGGAACTTTGGAGAAAAGAAAGAGGCTGGAAGTCGCGAAGTCCGTTCGGGGAAAGAAAAAGGCGAAAAAGGGGGTTCCAAGGCCAGTGCAGGACGTTAGAGTCCCGGAGATCAGAGAGAGATGCTGCAATGGTTGGGGTTAATCGAAAAAAGGGGGAAGTAAAACGGGGGAGATCAATAACCGACGTGAAGTAATTGCGACCTCCCAGCAGGCGGAAAACCGCGGTCAGAGAAGGAAAAACTTCAGTTGAAGAGAGTCAGGAGTGGAGAGAAGTGGGATTCTGGCTGCCCGTGGAGCTAGGGATCTGAATCATCCCACTCGGAACAGAGTAATAATCGGGCTTGGAGGAAAGCAAGAAAGGTGGGTTGGTTCCCGACCCTCCTCCTTAGAGACAAAGCCAGAGAAAAGTGATGACCAAGCAGAGGGGACATTTTCACCTTGAAATAAGGGAAAGACCACTGCAAAGAAACAAGAGGCACCAGCATAAACGCCAGGCACTCCGTAATCTGTACCTCCGCTTCAAGAAAGGAACGATCGGCATCCAGGACGAAAGGGGCTTTACTAAGGGGAGGGTGTCCTCCGGAAAAGTGAAAGAAACTCCTCTTGAAGAAATGAACGTGGTGTAGAGACAGGCACTCAAAAGAGGAAGACGCTCGAGAGGACTTATCTCAGGGGAAAAGGACCTAGAGGAGTCTTGAGGGCGCCAGGGAGGGCGAGTAAAAAACACCGAACTCACAACTCCACCGTATCAATAGAGGGGGAACTGCAGAAAAGGTTCCGGGTGAGGGGGGTCGATAAAAAAGGTTTAGAAAAGAAAGGCCTCATCAAAACGCCTACATTATCCGTCTCAAGAGGGGAAATCCTTCCTTAAAGACTCTCAGAGCTTGAAGATTCAGCAAAAGAAAAAGGATAAGAGAAATTAGGAAAAGAGCAAAAAAACTTCACGTCGGGAGGCTTCGACAGAACTTCTCAACGAGAAAACGCAGCCGGTTCGGCCGGGATCGGCAATAAACTCCTAAAAGAACTGAGAAGAAAAGCAGGGGGGGGAGCCGGGGAATCAAAACTCTTACTCTCCGGGGGTGATCTTTGATTAGGTCACTTTCACAACCAACCAAGGAAAAAAGAAGTAGAAAAAAAGGGTGCTCCCCAGTGAAAAAGGCTACAAACGAGGCCACATCACTGCAATTAGGAGATGGATTTCCCCACTGTGGAAAAGGAAGTGGAAGGGAGCCCACAACATCCTCCGAGACGTTGCGGCGCTCGTAGAGAAACCCCGCGGAGGACCCAAAGCCGCCAAGGGGGGACTTTCTTATGGCAAAAAACCAACAACAAGAAACGAATGAGGGAGTAAGGAAGGGGAAAAAAAAAAATGGAAGTCATAACCCCCATCTCTTAAAATAAATCCCTCTTGAGGGGAGGAAATTCTCCAAAAGGCTCCGGGGGGACAGGCCTATGACAGTAAAAAAGAGGAAAATCGGGGAAGTGAAATTCTACTCCTTGGTCCGAGGGGTCTGAGAAGGTGTCTGATGGGGAGAGAAAAGCTGTGCGAAGGAAGGTAGCTGCCTGGAAAAGGGGCGCACAAAAGGACTAAGACGGCGATAGCCCCAAACGAATTCAGAGAAAGCAGACGATCATCGATAACAAGGCCGATGGTAAGATACATTGGTGGCCAGAGTTCCGTTTCGCATTAGGTGCCAAAATCTGGAGTCGAGTAGGGAGGATGAAACCGCCTCACGTACAAGGGGAGGGAAGGGGTAGGGGGGAGGGCGCACAGAAACGAAGAAAAGAGAATACGCTCGTCTCCTTCCCGTAGGCGTCGCCGGAAAGATCAAGGGGCCTACATTAAATTGCGGGGGGAATATTCCTGAGCAAACCGAAAAAAGACAGGCAAAAAGGGATAACAACAATCTACATTATCGCATCCTATCAACCGTTAGTCCAACGGGGGGGAATTCGGGTGGGGGAAGGGGGTCGTTGTAAGCCGTCGGAAGGGGGTTTAGGAAGGCGGGAAAAGACAACACGAAGGTCTGCGAGGGACGACGGGAAAGGCAATGCTTAGAAGCTGATTGCCAGAACCGGTTTGCTTGAAAGTCTACAAAAGGTCGGGGGGGCCAAGGGAAATGCACGCGGGGACGAGTTTTTTGGGGAGAGGTGACAGAGAAGACATAGGGTGGGGGGGCTAGGGAAGACCGGCTCCCAGCTTCAGCCTGTGGGGACATTAGGAGGGTTTGCTTGGGGATACTTAGAAAGGGGTATTGGAAAGGGCGAGGAACTTTCCGGCTATGTCATGCTTAAATTATCAGGGCGTAGTCGTTACAACCGTTTTGAGGGGATTGGAAAAGGTGATGGGAGAGGATTTTGTTACCTGACCAAACCCAAAATTCTCTCAAACCCCGAGGAAAGAATATTTCTGAGAAAGGAAATCTGGAATTGAAAGGGAAGTCGCCCGGGGTGGGGGATAGAACTTTTCAACCCACCGTGTAAAAAGACCAATGTGAAGAGCCATTCAGGAGGAACCAGGCAGGGGCAAAGAGGCCTTAAAATTGAGCTTTGGTCCATCGATCCAAGTGAAGGTTGCGGAATCCCGACAAGGAAAACGTCACCGGGGGTTCTGGGGGGAGGGTAAGGCAAAAAAACTGATGGCCCAAAAGGAGTAGTTCGAGTAAGTTCACGGAATCACCAAAAAGGGACCCAGACCACCACAAGAGGGGGTTATAGAAATCTCTTTTCGCGCCGAAAAAAAGGGGGAGGGCTTACACGTAACCACCCTCAGAGCCGAGAAGAAAAGGACGCTAGGGGGCCCGGGGAAGGGGAAAGGAGAGGGGACCGCCGTACCGATGACATGAGTTTTACCGTCCAGGGTGCGCAAGAGAGAACAAAATAAATTATCCGTCGTCCAATCTTGAACCGGGGATAATTTATGGGGCAAAAGAAATCAAAAAATAAGAATATCTAACGTAAGGGGGAAAAAAAATGACTCTTTTACCTCTGACAGGTCTCTTTCAGGGAGTCTCCCCCGTCCCACCAGAGTCAAGAAAGAAAGGAAGTCTCTCCCGCGCGGGCACCGAGCAGGACGAATACCGGGCAAAAGAGGTGGGTGAAAATGGCCGCGGAGACATTCTTATGCGGCGGGGTTTAGGAGCAAAAAATTGGAAAGAGACCGGTTGGGGTGGGGGGAAAACCCGCAAAAAATTAAAGAGATTGAGGAAAAACAACATCAAACCCGGACTGAAATTCCGGGGGGTTGTGGGAAAAAAAAAAGGCTCGTGAAACCATAAGGGTAAAATCTAATACTGCTTCACACTGACGTGGGAACTGGAGAAAAGCGTAGCGGTCACATTGCATCTGACCTCGACCTGTAAAGCCCTAACTGCTTTCTGGAGGGGCCAGGTTTCGGTAGGATCGAGGGTTAGGTCTGTACCTCCAAAGCCGGCAGCGAAAAAAAAAAGACCGAAGGGGGGGGAGGGGGACCCTTCAAAGGGCTTGCCGCGCGACACCTCCTAAGGCTTGACGGTCGGAGACAGGTCTATAGGAGATGGCCAGTAAAGGCCGAAGGGGAAAGACACTAATTCGATTTGGGTCGGGGAGAAAAAAAAAAAAGCAGCATCAACAACAACTGAGAGAAAGGGAAAAAAAAAAGAATGTTCCGTGAAGAAGAAAAAGAGGCAAAGCACACTCTATGGGGGAAACTGCGACGGCCGGGGAGTTACCTCTTATCATACTCAAGGAAGGCTCAGAAAGGAAAAAGGAAGGAAGAGGTTCGGCGGTGAAGGGAAGAAAAAATTAATTGTTTCAAAGATTAGGTTCGAAAAAGTCTCGTTAAGGGAGAGGATGGAAGAAGTACACTAGAAAATCAAGGACCAACAATAAGGACGCGGATTCCTGTCGAGGTCGAGGTATTTACGGGGAGATGCATTAGCGAGGAGGAAACACGGCAATTTTCAAATATCGTTTCTTGCGAAAAAACACATTTTCAGAAGGGAAGAATGCGGGCTAAAAGGGTTGATAGAAAAGCTTCCCGTAATCAGACCGGGTAGTAGGTGAAGTCAAAGCAATGGAACGGGGGAGCCCTGGGGAACTTGTGCTGACCCTGGAAACCCCAAAGCCTCTGGGGGAGAATACTGCAGAGCAGTGGGAAAGAGATTCGGGGCGGCGGCGCAGGAGACGCGCGGGAAAAGATTCTGTCCTTGGGGAAAAGGCAAAGGGTAAAGGCAGAAAAAATCCGTGGCAAGCATCAAGAGGTAAAAGGGAGCGGTCAGAGAGAGCGCAAGGGGTCCCAGGGAAAAAAAAGGGGGCCGCGGGCAACTGGAAAGTGATCGAACTTGGGGGGGCAAAAATCAAGGGGAAGGAGACTCTGAAAAAAAAGGTGGGGAAAGGTTTAGGCGGCGATCGCATAAACCCCCGCCACAAGTCGGGGAGGTCGGCAGGAATCGCATAAAGTGGCGAGTACGAAAACTGGTGAAAAGGAAAGGGAATAAAGAAACGAGTGGTACGGTGAGCAAGACGTCGCGGGGGGGGTCAGGGGGGGGGGGGATCTGGGTGAAAAAGACTCGGAAAATGGAAGGGGTGGAGGGGATACAAAAAGAAAGCCGCGGGGAAAGGACTTTCAGAAGGGACTAAATGGGTAAAGGCAATGGATCGAGAGGGGGGGGGATATCCCAAGAAAATCCAAGGGAAGACCTGTGCCCCCAAGGCATCTAGACTGGCTCGGAACATTGGCGAAAGTTTACAGAATGGGTGGTTTGTCCAAAAAGGAAAATTAGGAAAACCCGAAAGAATGGAACTAAGTTTGAAACACTTCAAGGGGAGGTCCGGACGTCCGACAGGAGAGACGTAAGGGTGAAAGGACCATTTGCACCATCCTGCGACTGTGACGACTGGGCCTGAAATCACAGGAAAAAAACTCTGGGGGAAAGGGGATCCGCCTCTCCCGGGGGCCCTCGCCGTAGGAACCGGCTCCTCAAAGGTGAGACCCTGGGGAAAAAAAGGATGGGAAGTCTCCCTTCAACCAGTCACGCGGGACCAGGGCGTATCTTGAAGAAAAGGACCTTTCGTCAGGGGAAGCCCTTTGGGAACGTGGGAAGTAAAGAACACAATTCCCCTGAGCAGCTAGAGCTTGCGGGAACCGGGATGAACAGTTCAGTATAAGTAGCCGGGGAAAAAGGGGAGGAAAAAATAGGAACACCATCTTCACGTGCGGCGTAAAGTCCGCCCCGGGGAAAAAAAATCCATCCAAAACCCCCACACAGCAGAAGAAAGGGACGCACCCCCCAGGAGGGCAGGTAGACACCCAGCTGAGGAATCATCAACAACCTCATCCTTTTACAAACGTTCAACCACTAATCGGGTTCAAATTGATAACCTGTTATATATTTTAAAACTTCGGATGGGTATCCCAAGTTGGTGAGAAGGTTTTTGACGCCATTATCAGGACCCATCCATAAGCGTATTAATGAAAGGTTAAACTACGAGGAACGAAAGGTTCGGGAGAAGGCGCGTTGAAGGGGGGGGGGCCATTTTTCTCTAACCCACTAACTAAGCCTTGCTTCCTTTGGTCAGACACGCAGCGTCAAAGATGTTTGACAATAAGCCAGGGAACCTGGGGAAAAACTTTTTTAACGGGGAGGACGGGGCAAACCTGGTGGGATGGAAACTCGTCTCTCGCCGAAGGGGGTGGTGAGAAAATAATCATCTTGAGTAGAGTTGGGTGGGAAACCCGTGTTGTGCCGGCGAATACGTGGCAGGAAAAAGGAATGACGAAAAAGGCGGCGAAAAGGACATCGCGCAGATCCCTCTGACCAAGTAGACATGAAACTTAAAGTTCGAGGGGAATCCTTCCAACAGGCTTCACTCAGATCGAAGAGGGAAAACAAGAGGAAGGTTGGGGGATCGCCGGCAAGCACGAATCGGTCGATTAATAGAGGGTTACTGGGTACGGGGGGAAGGGCCCTCTCATGGAGGAGGAAACTCTCCTGGGGGGGGGAGGGGGCTCCCACGTTTCCCCCCGTGTTCTCGCGGGGCCTCCGGTTGAGATCGTCCTAAGGTCAACCTATACTGCGGTATTGGTTTGGAGGTCTTAAAAAAAAGAAGCAGGGGTTTTCTTGTCGAATGTTGTTGGAAAATAGGGCCGAAATTACGAACGTGTATGTGTCAGATGGTCGGGAAAGAAGGTGTAGGGAACTAGGAAAAGAGGGATGTGGAAAACGTTTTTACATCGGGACCTCATCAGAGAAAAACACCACAGGAGAATCGGGGGACGCGAGATGTGGATGGGTCAATAGGGGGAGGGGCTCCCAGGGGAAGGGAAATGTTACAGGAAGGAAGCTGTTGCTTGATGAAGTGGACCTAGCTTCACGAACGGCATCTGGGAAGAGTGCTTCCCTAGGATCTAGCCAACTCGAGAACTTGGAGCAGAAGGGGGGAAGTAGTAGAAGATGTTCATCATAGGACTATCAAAATATACGTTCTAAAAAAAGATTCCTTCAAGGGCACGGGGAGGAAGGGCACTGGGTTGAAATGGAGGGGGAGGGGGACAGGAAGGTTCTTGGTATATAGTTATTCTACAGACCACCGCCTGGGGCTCTCCCTCGTACGTCGTTATAAGAGGATTTTGGGGGGGTGGGGGGGAAGGGGAAAGAAAGCCATGAAACCGTGGCTCGGAGAGAACCTATATACGAAGACGCCAGAGCTAAACTGGACACATCTGACGTGGCGACTCTCAGAAAAGGGACTTTAGAGAAGGAGGAATCGGGAAAAAACTTCCCCTTAGTAAGGGAAAGTGACTGGATGAAGCGCTATTTAGATCTACGGATGTTTTGGAAGTCGAAAAAAAACTAAGGGCGTTGAATGCGGGGTGCGTCTGGGGGGGGGGGGATGATTGCCAACGAGAAAAGAATCCGGCGCGAAGCACACTTTGGCACCAGTGACCTGGGGAGATGGTCATAAAAAGAGTAGACCAAGGCGGGGAGGGCCAGGAAAAAAGCTGGGAGGAGCTGAAGGGTCGGGATTGTAAACTCGAAATGGCGACAACTTGAGCGCAAGAAAAGGTAGAAAGATAAAAACGACGAAGATGCGAAAAAATTCCACCTGCAGCTTGTCGGCGATGAAGAGGTCTGAGACGGCTGGGTACGGTGGGGCGTCTCAAATTAATCAACTTAGGGGACATAAAGAGGGTAGCTTACCTTTTCCTCTTAAATTCACCGACGCCACGCCCTCCCGGAAGGCTAAATAAGGAGGTAAGGGACTCGAGAAAATCGCATGTGAAAAATGTACCTCAATTCTTGCTGGGTCAGCCTTGGTATAAAGAAGCCTGCGGAGACCGAGAATCGGAAAACATTGGGGGGGAAAGGAACAGGGAAATTGGAGAGAGTACGCCGTAATTTGCGGTTTTGCGGGTCCTCGAGGCCATTGAGAGGCCTACTGTTCAGAAAACGAAAATCTGAGAAGGTAAAAGGCTGGTTTTGAGGTCCTCTGTCGCGAAAATGCTGGCGCGGGCGTTCAAACAAGGTCAAAGGAAGAAAATGCATCGAGGGAAGAAGGCTGGGGGGGGAGTAAGGAGGCCGGAAGAGAATCCCAGTTATTATCCTGTTGGTCGCAGTGAAAAGGGCTGATACAACGGCCAAGAGATCACAGCGGGGGGAAGGGAAATCATCAAAGAAAGAAACAGGACAGTAGGGGGAGTTGCCTGTTTTTATGAAAGGATATTACTAATATAAAATCAAACTGCAGTTAATATGGGGGGGGGGTTTGAATCAGGAAAGGGGGAAAAACGCCAGGACGAGAAGAGGTGCGAGATCGCTCACTTCCAGGCTTCGACCCCCGGAGAGACGAAAAAAGTCTCTTGACGCGGAGTCAGGAAAAGAGGCCAAGGGGGAATGAGGAAAAGGAGGTTGGGGAACGGGGGTATAATGGTTCGTTTCGCCAATCATCGAGGGACGTCCATTCAAGGGAGGGGGAATTGCCGGAGCACTAAAGAAATAAATCCCTTGACACATAAAGAACTCGCTTGTGCACAGCGTCTGACAAACGCAGCGATTAAGGTATCGAGGATCCTCGAGGGCGTGCCTGTAAAAGAGGATCAGACGGACTCCGAAGGAAGAATAAAATGCGGATCCCATAGAAAAAAGGGGGAGGTTCGAGGTTTAAAAGAAGCGAAAGGTGACTTCTGATCGTATTCGCCCGGAAGCATTTACGGTCGAAGGGGAGTTCGACTCGGGCCCCAAACTTTTCTGACGTACCGTGAAAAGGGAGGAAAAAGTTGCGGGGGGGAAAAAGGTTTGGAAGGCGTAGGCTCTTAGGCTTCGGTAATGGTATACATGGGTTTCAAAAAAGTGAAAAGGTAGAGGGAACAGGGGGGGCCTTCTTCGGCCTGCATAAACAGGGAAAACGCGCCATCATCGAGTTGTGAAAAAACCTAAGATGGGCGGAAGGCCAAATAAATTCCTTCTTACGAACTCGTCAGCTTGTAGCATAAGACTGAGCCGGGGGGAATCAGAGTGACAACACTTGTTGCCTGATCGACCGCGGTCTGTTCCGTTCTTCTGCCTATAGAAAACGGGGAAGAAAAGTGGGGATGCACTTTCCGCAAAGAAGAGAGATGGTCGATCAGCAGAAAGCACTTTTTAAGTTCCGGGGAAAAAGTGCTCAACGTCTAAAGAATGGAGGGGAGGTGGCCTCCGGGGGTCGTGGGGAATTTTGGGACCGACACGCAAAAAGAATTATGGGGATGATATGGAAGGGGGAGGGGGGCATAAGAATCCGCTTTGGACCGTTAACTTCCGAAAGTTTCACAGAGATGGGGACGGGAAAGCCTACCTGAAAGAAGAAGTAAGAACGCTAAAAATACAAGGAGAAAAGCGAAAAGTTACACGTCGGGGCACGGCGATCCGGGGGAACCGTTCAGGGGGGGAACCGTCAACCAAGAAGGCTGCTACGCGGTCAATGAGAACCGGATGTAAAGAAAAAGTTGGTTCGCTGAGTTAAGACACTCTATTAAAAAGTCTGGGGAGAGTGGCGCCCGAAAGTTCGGTCGTTAGGAGGGAGGGGGGAAGGGAGGGATGCAGAGCGGGACGGAGGGTTCAGAAAGGAGACTTCAGAAAGAATCGATCCGGGGGGATAACTGCGTCGAAGAGAGGACGGGAGGAAGGAGGAGAGGTATTCCGCATGAGTTCTGAAGCTTAGGGAGAAGGAAGGGGAAACGTGAAGAAGATATGGGAAAGCGGGGGCAAAGACGTACCAAGCACATTAAGGGCCCATTTCGAGGAATGCCTGAGATCGACTAAGACCGTGTTGGATACTAAGCGAAAGGTTTTCGAGCAAGGGGGAAGGAGTTCTAGAGGAGAAGGAAAAAGGTTCAAAAAAAATAATGAGGGGGGGTTCAAAGGGGGAGAAAACCTTCCCAATAACTGCAGTTTGGCATGGGTTTATTCTAATTAACACCCTGCACTAGACGGAAAAAATTTACTTACGGGGGGGGGTGGGGGAGGGGAAGACAGCGAGGCGGGGGAGAGGGTCGTGGAAGTCAGCTGCGCACCCTCAAAAATACTCCCTTGGAAGGGGAGTAGTCTAATCGAGGCCGAAATCAAAAAAAAAATAAGAGTGCTATCAGGGAAAATGGGGGGAAACGCCCTCAATGTAAGAGAACAACTCAACCAAAGTGGGAAAGTTACAGGAAGAAAAGGTCAAGAGAGTGGTCAGGAAAATGCAATTGGCCCTCTCGACAGACACCGGAAGAGTACTTGGCAGGGGAAGGGAGAAGAACAGGGAAGGAAAAGGGTTTAGGGAAAGAGAATCTGTAGTTCCTGCTGAAGGCCGGTCTAGATAACAAGTTCCCAGCAAGACTTTGATGTACGAGGGGGACCCCTCAAGAGCACAGAAAGGGCCCTGATCTACTCTCGATGGCTCGGTGGGATGTGAAAAGTGTCAGAGGGGAGGCAATAAAGGGACCTTAGATCCATCACGACTTGAAGAAGTGCGCTCTCCAACGACAGCACGCATCGCTCATCGAAAAGAAAAGAGACCAAGGACAGGAGTTATGGGCCGCTATCACAATCCGTCCGAAGGCGGCAGGGAAAAATGGAGCCATTCGCGCTGACAATAAACAAGGGGAAAAGAAAGGAGGGGGAGATCGTCGTTGGGAAAACAAAGCCTAAAGAAGGCAAGGGAACAAAAGAAAAGGGATGGGGCTTCGCGAAAAGGCTTGACGGGTACTGTAAAGGAACGGGGGACCTCCACAAAGGAAACTAAGAGAAACCCATCTCCTGCGCTCCTTACTTCAATTACTAGAGAATCAAAAATGAGCTAGGAGAATCACTTGAATAAGCCTTTTGCATGGTTGGATCTCAGGTTCGGAGGAAGCTACCAGCATATAAAATGGGGGGAGTCTCGTGTATCAGGGAAGACTGGAAAGAAAAGCGGACAGGGCGGGAAGAAATATGGTGCAGAGGGTGGAATTGCTCCGGGCCGTCGATCCACACACCAAAACAACTAAAACGGGCAAGCGCCAAAGCTACGTCACTTGCGAATCCAGTCCGCAGGGTCCAACCCATACCTAATGTCACGCACAAGATAGACTACAGGACTGAAAAAAATCGGGAAGAGAACTGAAACTATCGAAAGAGGTAAAAAAGTCCCAACAACTGCTTAAGACTAGCTAACGGAAGACGCGCGCTCTCGGTTAGAGGAGAAGAACCTAAGAAGAAGGATCCGGGGTCGAATCTACCAGCCTCAAAGGAATTTTCTGAGAGTCCTGACTCATCTAAAAAGTCGAGTTGCGCCAGCCCGATTTATAAAAATGCGGGAGTCGAAGGCTTATGAGGAGGAAAAAAAAGATCTTCCGGCTAAGAGATTGTGCCAAAACCACAGGGACAGTTCAAAAAGTGAAGAAAAAGAAATCCACGCCTTTAAAGGGGGGAATCGAGGGTGAAAAAAGAAACCTTGGGAGTTTTTCATATCTCCCTCCGGCCAAAGACTCCTCTCGTTTACGGGAAGAATACTAAAAAAACGAGCAAAAAGAACCGGAGGAAACATGCTTTTCTGCGCATCCATGATCGTCGGAAAAAAAAATCATAAAATATCGTACCTACCCGCGTGGAAAAGCCGGGACGATAAAACCGGGGGGAGGGGGAAAAGAAGTAAAGCAGTCGCTGAAGCATTAATGATCAGAAACACAGAAAATAATTTTGACTGTCCGGGGTCTGTTGGCTCGTGAGAACGCCGAGAGGGGCGGAAAGAACCATACGGTGCCGCCACAGGAGATCGCCAAAGGAAAAGGCGTACAAAGAGGAAAGGTAAGAGGAGGCGCACAACGAGTTCTAGAGAGATCTAAACCAGGAATTGCCTCTCAGGCCAGGTCCTGGTAATGGTGCCATATTTACCTTTCACATAGAGGGAGAGAAACGAGAAAAAAATCCTCAGAGAGACCTTCTTTCTAGGTTTAGATAGCGCAAGCTCAGGGGAAGGCGACTACTATCTCAGGGGGAAAGTCCGGACGTGGGGGTCACTCACAAGGAGAAAAGAGAGTCTTTGCCTATTGGACGGTCAAGCACAAAAAGTAACAGGAAACCCGGGGGCTAACAACGCCGCCAGAGATCCCAAAGAAGAAACGGTCGGAAAAAAAGTCGGGGGAAAAAAAAACACCGGGGGGGTTTTTTGGTTTTGTGCGTTTGTAAGCCGGGAGTGTGGGTTTTTGAATAAAGTCGTGATCTTAGTCGGGGGAAAGGGCAAGGAAAGGGGGAAAGGGGGGGTCATCATGGCATAGCTTTCGTCACGAGCGCATCACCAGGTCTGGAGCGGGGCTTATAATACAGAGCGCTAGGAGGGGAGAGGTGGCAAGGCTTTTTTTTGGGGGAAACTTTGCCAACGGTGGAGGAATGTCAGGCAATTTTCAGAAGGGAACAACAGAGGAAGGGGGCCGAACTTTCTTTTCCGGGGGATCACAGAAGGACGTCCTGCATAAATTTCACTTGGCGCAAGGTAGCGAGGGCCAAGCGTGGTCAGATTCGTAATCTGGGGTGGGGGGATTTGAGGTAGCGGATATTTTCAAGGTCCGCTGCCACAAGAGGAAATTTCTCTCCAAGATTACGACGATTAAGGGGGGGCTATCTGAAAGGGGGGGAAATGAGGGAAAAAAAAAAAAGTTGACCGGGTTGGGGAGGAGGTCTGTTTTTCCCAAACAATTCCGTTCATCTCAATTGCCGAGCCAATCTATAGAATTCCTGGGGGGGGGAAAGATTCTAGCAGGTTCCTTGTTGACCTTGGGGTGGTTGGGGGGGGGTCCGGATCCATTTCAGGTTAGAAGACCCCGAAACGAAAGAGGGGGGTGGGTGGGCTCTTATTTGGGAAAACCAAACTGCCCAAGCAATGAGGACCCACCAATCTGATATGGGAGAAGATACGAATTACCCTTACAACACCACAGATCCAGAAGCACAGTTATACCACTAGTTAGTGTGAAGGAGCTTTTTGAGGTCCGAATTACTCTAGCCCCTCCATATACGATCAGGGGAAACTTCTACTTTGGGGACTGGTTGTAGTAGGCGATCTCAGAGGAAAAAAGGGATAGAATCAGGGGGATATTCCTCTGAACCATCACCAAATCTATCCATTGGCAAAGACTTCAAATGGAAAGGGTGACCATTATTGAGAAAAATCGAGATCGCTCGCGACCTCGTCGAAGGCCATGACAGATCGGAAGAGCTCATTTTAAGGTAGTGAGCTCGAAACCCATCTGGGAAAATTTCGAAAACTAGTTCGGCGCCGAAGACCTTGAGAAGGAGTTTTTGGGCCTGGACGCGGCGCCAGAGGGGGGAAAAGAAACTGTTCAAAAAGGAAGATACCCGTTTTGGGAACCACGCTAACCCGTTCACATGCTAGTTCGGATACTGATACACAACTGCCTGTGAACTAAATAGCGATCTCCTATCCATCGTCGCCGAGATCGAGGGGAACCTTGAAATGGTTAGAGGCCCGACGGGGGTGACAAGGTTTGCCGCGAACAGAGGACCGCACACTCAAGAAAGGGCCTATTAGGGGGGACGGATCTTGGTGTCTGAAAAGAGGAAGACCGCCGTCTACTTCAGAAAGATACGAAAAAGGAAGGGTCGGCCCGTCAAATAAAGGAACAAAGAAAAGCCGAAGGGAGTGGTCGGGGACACAAAGGCAGAGGAAAATCTCGTTTCCCCTTCGTGAGAATTGTGGGGGGGAGGGAACATCACGAACAAAAGATAAGCCACAACAAAAAAGGGGAGAAAGAGAGATGTTTTGACTGATGGGACCCCACAATCTCCCTACTGGCCGATTGACGGTGCCTGGGAACTGTCAGAAGAGAAAAAAACTAGAAGTCGGGGAAAGACGGGGAAAAAAAAAGACTTTTCTGTATATGGGCTAGCTTCGACCCTTCCGTGAAGTGCAACGTGCAACCGTGACCCCTACCTACCTCAATCAGAAGGTAAGGCCGAATGGAAAGGGGGAGGAAAGGGAGGGAGAATGGACAAGCGCGCGGTCCGTCACCACGTCAGTGGAAAAGCTGCGACGAACGGGGGTATATGGAGGAGGCAGGAAGGACTGCAAGGGGGGGGGGCCGGTAGCTCACGAGCAACATGAACTGGGGGGAGAGGGTTTTTACCGAACCACACAGGGGGACAGTCCGGGGAGTCCCTTAAAATACGAAAAGGGAGCTCCTTCCATGGTCTTTCGCACGGTCGTCTGGCTCATCCGGCCAGGAGGGCTGGAGTGAATTGCCAGAAAAAAGGGGAGTGGGAGAGGGGAGGGTCATGAAAAGAGGCAATCAGGGCAGCCCTTCCGAGGTCGCGATGCTCGAAACATGGACCCGGACTACGACAATCAGGTCACCGGCGGGGGGAAGGGGGAAAAGAAGAATTGATCGGGGAAGAGAAAGAAAAAAGACTCAAATCAACCGCTGGATGGCATCGGTGGAGTCGTCTATGACGAACCAGCCAAAAGGTAGAAGGAGGGGGGAGTGGAGCTAGGAGGGATGAAGAAGGGCAAAGCAAAAAAAACCGTCTGATCTATAACCTCAGGGGGTCAAACTGGGAGACAGAACTGGGGTCGGGGTGCAGTGGTGGGATTCTAGCGGGATAGAGAAAGGAGTGGTGGGAAAAGGGAGGGGAAAGACGGGAAAAAAAATCACAGCAGAGAGACGGGATCAAAGGGCAGTCTAAACCTTCCATGGGGTTCCGATAAAAGGGAAAAAGAAACAAGTGTCAACACAGGACTTCAAAAGAGAGAAGCCAGGAAAAAAGGAAAATGGTGAAAGTTACAAAGTTGGGGACCCGTCTTGAGACCCACCCAACCCGGGAAGGAGCAACTAATTGTTTCCGCAAAAACCGAAGGTTAAAAAGGGCGGAAGTGGGGGGGGGGGGGGGGGGGGGGGGGGGGGGGGGGGGGGGGGGGGGGGGGGGAGGGGGGGGGGGGGGGTGGGTGTGGGGGGGGGGGGGGGGGGGGGGGGGGTGGGGGGGGTGGGGGGAGGGGGGGGGTGGGGGGGGTGGGGGGGGGGGGGGGGGGGGGTGGGGGGGGGGGGGGGGGGGGGGGGGGGGGGGGGGGGGGGGGGGGGGGGGGGGGGGGGGGGGGGGGGGGGGGGGGGGGGGGGGAGGAGGGGGGGGGGGGGGGGGGGGGGGGAGGGGGGGGGGGGGGGGGGAGGGGGGGGAGGGGGGGGGGGGGGGGGGGGGGGGGGGGGGGGGGGGGGGGGGGTGGGGGGGTCCTTATCATACCTGGAAAGGACCTTGTACCACACCTAAGATATCTTGAAATGACAGAACACCCCCTATTTACTCAACTCCTTCCCCCTATAAATCTCCCTGGCCCTCTCCCCGTTACAAGGAAGTTTTCATCCGACCATGGCCTTCCTATTCTATAAAGGAAGGGGACCGAAAACGGACTAATCGATCAATTTCTTCCCTTCCCCGTTGTCCTGGAATCGGTCCCCTCGGGGCCCAGTCCAAACGCAATCCCCAGAGTGCAAGATCGGGGGGGATCCTGCGAGGGGGTAAAAAAGAACGTTGGGCAGAACTACTCGTTGGACATCAGCCTCTTCCACAGAGCACCCGGTCGCCCTCTCAAGGAAATAACAAGAAAGAAAGAAAAGAAAAAATCCTAAGGAGTACAGCACCGCGGCCGCAACGACACCGTTTCCTACTCGTTTAATATTAGGGTGATCCTTGTTATTGGTGAACTTGTTAGGGGGACGGGTCTTTTTGGGGCGCGGGGAGGAGGAGAGGGCCCTTAGGTGACGAAGTCCTACGCGCGTACGGCGCGATCGCATGCGTGGGTGGACGCACAGGGGGGCCGCTGTTCTCTATCTCCACCTAGAACGCCAGGGGAGAAGGGCGAAAAGCCTGAGGGGGATGGAAAAAGGGGAACGGCAAAAACCTTTCTACAGCCGACGGCGAGGCATTCTGTGGTAGTCGAGAGCTCGTCTCTCTGCGAATCTTTAGATATCGAAAGTACGCGTTGTTTTAAAAACGCGTGTGGGCCGATAATGAAAGTGGCGGGCACAGAGCTCGGAACGCCTACCCTGCTTCATACGCTAGCAGACCCGCGCGGAACCAGCCGTCAAAGGGCCACGTCAAGGAAGGTTTGAAGGCCATAGAAAAAAAAGAGAGAGGGGGAGTCCGTGTCCACGAAACGGTGTTGATGCCTAAAAGCACGCCGCGAGGAGAGGAGGACGGCTGCAGAACGCGCTAAGGGGAACCGTAGGGGACTCCAGAGAACGTTCCAATTTTCGTAATCTTGCGCCGCGACGCTACTAGCCTCCCGAAAGATCGGAGGTGGGAGATGAAAAAAAAGTTTCGGAAAACTTTGGGTTTACTCGGAATGGTCCTCGGACGTGGATGTTTGGGGGGTCGGGTCGGAGAATGTTCCCTGTGGGGGTACAGAGAGCCGGAGGAGTTGAGGAAGGGACGAAAGAATCTAACACACTTAATATCGGTCATCTTTGCATCTGCCGGATCCCTTAAGTTGCCCATTAGAGGAAAGCCGCGGTTAGGACGGCTGAGGGCCTATGAATGAGAGACGTGGAACGGAGGTCGTCGACGGAGAAACCTTCTGGCCTCTCGTTCTGCATAATCTTTGCCGAGCAATATTTCAGCAGATGTGTTGAAATTCAAGCTAAGAGGGGGAGAGATGATCCTGAATGAAGAAAAGTTTCATGGGGGTCGTAGATGGGGGAGGTCATATCTGTCTGGATTGGGAAAAGAAAAATGATTCGAAAGGATCTACCGGAATGGTGGCCTTTCGAGTCCCTCTTCGTATCAAAACCGCCTTCTGTGGCAAAGTTGTAAGGTCTTTGGTGTGGGAAAGAGAGCCCGGAGAAATGAACAAGGGGAAGATGGCAGGACTAATCTCTATCAGGGTTCCTTCCTTACTTGCGACCGGAAAAAAATCCTTTGGGCCCGATGCTGTAAGCAAAGAAAGCGAGGACAAAGAAGGGGAAAAAGTGGGAGGGTCGAATCCGAGCTCTTATTGATGGGGCTTAGGGAATACGGCGTTCCTTCGGGCTTGGAGGCTGTTTGAAGTTGGGGAGGACGTGTCAACAAATTTCTTAAAAGTCCGACGCTCGAAGCACGTTTCTCTTCGATTTCCACAAACCAACGACAGATTCTGCTGGGGGCCCATTGTGAAAAAAAGAGGGGGATCGCTGAAAAACAGAGAAGGGCGGAAAAAGGAACCTCCAGATCGAAAAGAGATCAACGGGATAAAAAGAATAACTCCGGTGCAAATTGGCCAAGGAATCTTGGCGGCGAAGGGAAAAGGAGCGCTGAAGGGTGAAAGCCTGCAATATTCTATCACGGCGGAGCGCTTCTCGGCAAGTACGCTCTTACAGATGACCACGAATCAAATACTAAAAATCACGTCGAGAGCGTCCTGGGAGAGCCGTCCTAGGGGAGGGAGCCACGAGAGTCCTTTTTCACGCATGGTAGGACATTCGTCTCCGCCATGATACTCCTCGGGGGTCAAGAAACCAGTAAAACAGGAAAATCTAAGGGGTGGGGGCTGTTTTGGGGGGGTCCATTGCAGTCCTGATGTTCGACCAAAAAAAAATCGTTTAAGAAAGTAAGGGAAGTTGAACGGGCTTTACCTGCGGGGAGAGTAGGTTTTTTTCCGGTCCACGAACACAGCAATGCAGACATTGACGGAGTTGGATGAGAAAGCCAAAGGGAGGGTACTCGGAAAAAAAATTGAGGAGAAGGAGGCAAAGAAAGCTCCTCCCGACGAAGCCGTATGAAGCTTAAGAATGAAAGGACCAACGTCAGTAACGCTTCCTTCATAAACGCCGGGGGACAGGTGGGATAATGAAGGACCGGGTAATGATAGGGGGGGGTCAAAAAACGGCAAAAGGGAAGGATGCGCCGGTGAGGTTGAAAACCGACGACCAACCGGGCGCAGCTATAATCAAGCAAAGACAGCTTGCGAGGTAACGACCACAGAGGGAATCACCAAAGGGCGGGAAAGAAAACGTCAGGAAAGCCGCGAACAGTGGCCCATGGTAAAGGGGGCTTAATTTCGGTGGGAGGAGACAATGGAGGTGCCCAAAGGAAAGCGGGACATCGGGAGGGGAGGGACGTCAAAGACCAGACTCAATTCCGACAGATCAAAATACGAATCCTACGTGATGGCCGGCTTTCGACAAAGATACGTTCTCGAAAGAGATCATGGGAAGAGGGGAGAATACAGACCACTTCTCTAAAAAGCCGACGACGACTACAGACCGCCCCACGGCACCGTCTGTGTTCTAATAATTGTGCAGGAAAAGTCAGAGAAGGAAAGAGTAATTCGGGGGGGCACTGAATTGAACTACTGCGCGTCTCGATGGTTCAACTTCGGGAAACGGCAACGTTTCTGGGAGATTACGGGGCAGGGGGAAGATGAATTAAAACGTGGGGAAGGTGGAAAAAGAAGGTCTAGATGGAAGTCTGCAGAAGGTATCCGGTACCCGTTCCACACTTGCTAGAAAAGTTGGTGAGGGCAAGGGGCTTATGCTTCGTTCCACAAAAAAAGTCACACAAACGGAAAAATCCAGATAGAAGGTCCCAAGATGGGAAGGTGGGGGGGACAAACTCTACTCCCCTGATGCTACAAGAACTGCTTTTGTGTTTGAGACGGTATATAGCACGTCTACAAAATGGGAGAGGAACTTCCCACGGAGTATGGGATCGAAGCAAAAATGGGTCCATACTCTCGCACAACCACAGAAAGATGAGAAAGAGAGAAAAGAAAGGGGAACACCTTTCAAGCAGGCAATGGAGGGGGACAATCCAACACTAGAACGTTAGAGGGCTCGAACGAGCCCGCGAAAAAAAAAAAAAAGAGTTTCGTTGCCGCCGACTGGAGCTCGCGTTTGGACTACACGAAAATAAAATCGAGATCAGGAGGGCGGGGGGGGGAGTTCATTTACTAAGACTGACAATCCCTTAAATACGTGGACCGACAACAAAGTGGAAACCGGGAAAGGAGAACGGGACATACCTTCAGACTACTATAAGCACGTAAGAAAGAGGAAAAGAAGTCACGTCGGGAGGGCGACTGCCGAAACCTTGGGGCGGTGGAAAGTCTAACTTAATACGGAAGAGCGCAGTTGGGGAAAAAGGTAGGGAAAAATTGGAGAACGGGGGGGGTCGCTCCGTTTTACTAGCTCTGAACAGATGGGAAAAAAGTGGGGGCCGTGTTGTTGGTCGGACGCCTGGAAGAAAAAAGGTCGAGAAGGGGGAAGGGAAGAGGTACGTCCGCGGGAACATCACGGTATGTATGGGGACCTAGAGAACAGTCTTCATACAGATCAAGGGGAACAACCTCGATTATGTATTTTTATCGGTAAAGAATTTGTGAAACGCATGAGGGTCGGGCTGAAGACACCTCTATTAGCGCTTGCTGGGAGGAAGGGAGAGGCATTGTGAACTCAAAGTGGGGATAACGTTGCAAAAAAGGAAGCAAAGGGAAAGGGAGGATCAAGGGGGAAACTCTCTCCCCAAAGAGACCGGTGGTATCCCGGGGGTGGCGACATGGAACTGAGTTGGGGGGATTTCAACGATAACGGCGCGAGGTGAGGAGGTTTTAACAAAGACGGGTGGGTCCAGGGGGGAAACGTGATCCAATTCCCCAAATTACCGGAAAGTTTTGCAGGGTCTAAATATACACCTGTCAAAGGGCAAAACAAGGGTGGATAGGAGAGTTAAGCTGTGAGGAGTGCGATCTCGGAATTTTAGCCTCGCTCTCGCGAGAAAATTGCGAAGGGGGGAGACGAAAGCGTCGGGGAAAAAAACCGAAAT
>Ga0179593_1325471_pt1 | contig 23590 bp, 27 predicted proteins | sample CZODoug2_1_08_16_FD_185931 | JGI IMG/M metagenome (GOLD analysis project Ga0179593, IMG submission 185931) | Vadose zone soil fungal communities from Angelo Coast Range Reserve, California, USA - CZODoug2_1_08_16fungal (PacBio error correction) | ecosystem: Environmental > Terrestrial > Soil >...
TCGCTTTTTCTTTGGGGGGGGGGACAAAGAAAAAGAACGGGGCTGAGGGGGAAAAAGGGGTCAAGATCGCGAGTGGAGTAGCCAAACCTGAGTCCGTGGGAGGCGACGGAGAAGGGAGGACAGAAAGCGCGTGGCCGTTCTACCACTTTGTAGGGGACAAAGGCAAAAAAAGCGGCAAGCAAAAACCGGAAAACGCATGTCGTCCACAAAACAGAAAATGGAACAGGAAACAAAAAGTCCTCCGACTTTAATGTGCCGGGGGGGGTGAGGCAAGAAAAAAAGGGGACATGGTCAAGTGCTGCGAAAGGCGAACAAACAGGGTTCCAGAGTGGTCTTGCCGAACGGGAAAACGGGGACGAAGGGGAAAAGGATGCGCCCGCCGGCTTACTGGTCTGATTTAAACGGGGCAAAGAAAAGAAAGCTGAACCGCCCGCGAATCAATGGGGGGAACGAGAGCCTAGCGGGCGCAGGCTTACACAAAAAAGAAAAAAAAAAAAGAACATCACTACATTCGTGCTACCAAGGAGGCACAGAAGGAATTGAGGGACGCGCGGACCAACTGGGTACGGGGGATCTGCGGCGAAATGGAGAGCTGCCAGTTGGGGATGGGAGTCAAGAAGGGGCAACAGAACGACTTACTGCGCTCCTGTAAGGGGGGGGGGGAATGAGAAATAGAACAAAAAAGGGGAGGAAAAATAACAAGGGGGAAGAACTCAAAGCCTTGATTCAGAAAGGGAAAAGGCAGTAACCGACGTTTCCCTTAGATAAAGGGCGACTAAAAAAAAAAAAGAAAACCAGGGTGTGAAAAGGCGTCCGAAAAAACATGCCAAGTTTCCAACGTGGGCTGAGGTAAGAAAAACAACGGATCGGGATCTAGAGCCCCGTCCCGTAGCGAACCCTTGAAGGACCGGGGAAGAACTAGAGTTTAAAGAACGGGAATGAGCGTTTGAGAGGCTACGGACGGAGCAGGAAAGGAAAAAAAAAAAAGGGTCGTCCATTCTTCGAAATAAAAAGGGGAGACAACTCAAGATTGAGCCACAACGCAGTCACAAAAAAAACAGGGGGGGGAAAAAGTATGAACGTTTTTACCAAAAGGCAAGGGCAAGAAAAGGGTTTGAAAAAAAATACGGAGGTAGGCTGGTCAAAAATTGGGGACTAGGAACGAAAGAAAAGGGGAACGTATGGGCCCCGCCAACTTTAAAATTCCGCCGGGGAGGAGGGAGAAAAAGGAGATAAAAATGATTGGCGAGGCGGGGACGAGCCCAATAAACACAAGGTCCCCAGCGAGGGAGAGGCAGGACGTAAGACGGAAGCGTGCTTTTACCTCCTGACTAAAGAAAAAAGAAAAGAAAAGCAGGAAAGGAACACGAGGTCCATGTAGTGGGGGCCAACCCTCACACCTTGGGCAGGCAAAACACTGAAAAAAAAAGGAAGGAAAGAGGAGGGGCTGCAGTTTAGGAACCCGTTTGGTCTAGTCACTCTACAAGGACGGAAAAAAAAAAAGACACGGGAAGGGGGACGGTGTCGGGTCGGGTTGCACAAGGTTGGGATGCAGAACTGGGGATCGGACACTTCCAATTTTTCAGTGGGAAAAAAAACCAAAAAAGAGAAGAAAGGGGCATAAACGGGAGGGGTCATCATGAGGAAATCCTGACTGAAACAGTGAAAACGACACAACGCTTTCACTCCACAAAGAAAAAAGTAAAACAATGAAGTAACTGAGTTAAGGGGGGCGTTGATCACGGGAAGGGAGGGGTGGCGTGATTCATCGCCCTTGAAAAAAGGAAGAACGAAATAGGTGACAGGTGACTAGGGGTGCGAGTAAGAGATTGTCATAAAAACGCAAAACGGAAAAAGAGAACAGACGTTCATCTCTAAGCCGACAGGGAAAAGGGGAAAAAAAAAACTAAAAGACTAATCCACGGGGAGGACCTCGACACGCAACAAGGCTCGAAGCAGGGGAGAGGCAACTTAACGGAACTTGGTTCATCCTCGTCGACCCTCAAAGAACAAAACAGGGGGGAAGCCTTTGGAGAGGGTTGGTATTTCCGCCGAGGAGAAAAAATGTTCTTCCGAGCCCTAAAGTGAAAGGTAAACAAAGAAGTCGGCTTCAATGATCACCAGAAAACGAAAGAAATGAAGAGAAAAGGAAATGCCGGCCCGGAAACGGGGCAAAAGGAAAGTGGGACACAACGAACTGCAGACTTCTGAACTTATAGCGGACAAACAAAAAGACATGCCAAAACAAAAAGGAACAAGGGGAAGGGGTAAGCCCCCCCTCATTGGGCGGGGGGGGGGAAATGGAAGGAAAAAGGGGAACACCTTAGGAGAGCCTCTTTTCACGAACTTACTAGGCCCAAAAAAAGGGCAAAAAAGAAAAAGAGATAGCAGAAAAAAGCCGCCCAAAACATTGACGAAACGAGCGGGGGCACACAGGCTCACCGCACAAGGAAGGACGGGTACCTTGGCAACTAAGAAAACCTTGCAGGAGCTCGCCCGGTGAGAAAAAAAAAAAAAAAAAAGGGGGAGAAAAAACCGGGGGGCAAGGGGTGGGCCGCCGTTGTCGGCAGACATGAACAAAGGAGAAAGGGGGGTTGCCGTGAGGTGCTTAAGGCGAAAAAGAAAAGGGGTAAAAAACCAAAAAGGTAAAAACAAAACGACAGGGGGGAGAAAGACGACCCGGATGGAGGCAAAGATGAAAGAAATGTTGTCCGCAGGGGGAGCAAAGGGGGAAGAGAAAATGAGAATAAGCGTACACCGGGGGGTGGGAATTGGGGGGGAAGGAAAGGAAAGGGTGACAATTCTAGACCTTTTCTTTGGCTGAGGGGCAAAGTGAAGGCCAAAGCGGCTAGGACCTCACTAAAATGGGGAGAGAAAAACAAACGAAAAAGGTGCCGCTGAACAGCAGGGGTATACACCGGGCCGCCACCCGCCGTGAAGGGGGGAAGTGAGGGGGAGAGGAAAGAGTGGGGGGGGGGATCAGCCAGTACAGACTGGTGGAGAAGAAGAAGAAGACCGAGTCTTGAAGAGTCACTCGTCGAGCCTAAGAGAAGAAAGAGGGGGCCAGAAGCCCCAAAAACAATGGTTGTCTAGCAGGCGGCCATATGAAAAAGAGAAAATAGGGGGGGGGTTGATGAAGAAGTTGGACAACTAACACCGAGGTTTCGAACCGAAAGGGAGAAAAAAATTAATCGAAAGCAAAATCACCAGGACAACTAAAAGTATTCCTTTTGAAACAAAAAGAAAAAACTAAAAACTTGTGACCGGTTCAGGGTGTTTGGGAACACCAGGGAAGTAAAAATAGAAAGAAGAATGGGCGGGAGGGACAAAGAAAACATGATGACGTTATAGAACCCGGTTGAATCACTACCTTGATCAAGAGAAGAAGGGGAAGAGGAAGGTCCTGGGGGTTAAAAAAAAAAAAAAAAAAAAAAAAAACGAAAATGCAGAGGAGGGGGGAGGATAGATACAAAAACGGGGGAAGGAGAAAGAGAGAGATACTTCTACAAGACGCTTCCACTGCGGAAGACGACAAGGGGAGACCAGACTGGGCAAAACCAACAAATCCGAGGAATAAAGGTCGTGGGAGAAGGCATTTGAAGTCACGACAACCTGAAGTACGGCACGGGTCTCCCGTGAAAGAAAAAAGATTTATACCCACAACATGGAACGTCACAAGGGGAAGACCCCGTCCCAGAGAGAAAGAGAAAAGGGGGCCGGGGAAGGATGACGCCGTAGGGTTCCTACCCTTAAGAGGGGGGGGAAAAAAGGAGAATGAGAAGAACACCACCCAGAAAGAAACAAATGGGTTGGCAACAAAAAAAACATGAATTACCGATCCCCATCCGGGAAAACAGGGTCGAACCAACCCAACCGGAGAGGCTAAAGGAACGACTGTGAAACGCTCCAGCCGGTCATTCTATCGAAGGGGAAGGAGGGGGGAGGCAGAGCAAAAAGATGCAAATGTTGGTAAAGCGCACGAGGAACGCCAAATCGGATTCGTGATAGGAGAAGATTGCACAATTCCTCTGAATAAAAGAAAAAAAACTGGGGTCTAACAGAACGTTGCCAATGAAAATCATTGTCACTCCGGTTCAGCTAACTCCTGGAGGGAAAGGGGGGGGAAGAACGGCAAAAAAAAAAAAAAGAGTGCCTACCGCGAAAGGCACGGCGAAATTTTCTCCAGCGGAGTTAAAGGATAACCCAGGAGGGGCAGGTCACCATGGAGAAGGTGGGTTTAATCAGGAGAAAAACCACGGCAACACCGATGAGGCAAGAGTGCCGACAACTCTGGCCAACAGGGCCAAGGGGAAAAAGTGGGTATCAAAGAACACAAGGCAAACGGCGAAAATCTCGAAAACTGAAGAAAAAAAGCCCAAACAGGAACTATCCTGCAAGGGTCTTAATGTGGAACAAGGGGAAACAGAAGTAGGTACAATTGGGAAAAAATGGGGTCCTGTTGGCGAGGCGGCTGGCTGAAAGAAACTACGTGCTCGAAAGGAGCGCCCGAAAGTCCTCGGGAAAAAAAAACTCAAAACGAACCCCGCCAAATGTAAAAAAAGGGGGGGGGAGAAAAGGGAAAGACTGGGAAAAACTACCGAGCGATGGGTCATTGTCCTACTTGTGGGGAGAAAAAGGAATCGACAAGTGAAGGGAAGGAAGCGGGAAAGGGAAAAGAAGGGGTCAATTTCAGGTCCGGGATCGGTTCACATTCAAACTGACGGGCAGGGGGGAGGCCTGGGGAAAAGAAAAAAAGAAACCGACCGGGGTGTGAAACAAATCCACTGAAAAACGGAAGAAGTAGGACAACATCACGAGTCCGAAACACGAAGAACCAAAAAGGCCTTTAAACCCACTTGTGAGAAAAGAGGGGGTGGGTGTAGTACGCAAAACTGGGACCACGCCCTCCTTTGGGGGTTTGAAAAAATGAAGAAGAAAAAAAGGGTGCTCGATAGAACCCCCAACGATCGGATGCGGAAGAAGCAGACACGCGTGTCCAACCGTGCGCGCCAAGAGTTCTGGTCCTAAATCATGGAAGAAGTTTACTGGGAAGACCGGGATTTACACCTCCTAGGAAATAGTGGCAACACTCATGCCAAGTACACACATCGAGTGCGCATCTATTTCAAAAGGGTTAAAAAAGTCGGCCCCCAAAAGTGTCGGACGCAAAAAAAAAAAAGGAAAAAGAAAAGGATCAAGGGCCCAACTCAACTCAGTGTGGCATCAATTGAGTCGGATCAGGACTTGGGGGGGGGAAAGAGGGGAGGGGGGGGCATGGCAAGCACAAAACAGGAGTTTTACTCAAAGAAAGAGAAAGAAACAAGTGGGCGTAAAACACCAAAAAAAAAGAAAGACTCGTTGGATTGTCACAGGGAGAAACCATCTACCCTGTCAATGTCCATGCAAAGGAGAAAAACAGAAAAGATGCAGACCCCGGAAAACAGGCTATCCCGTTGAACCTGGCAAAAAAAAAGCAGGAAAGTGAAGACGGCCACTGAGGGGGGACAAAAAAGCAGAACCTAATTCTCGGTTGGGGTTTGTTTGCCCCGCCCGTTTTGGGGGACGGAGGACAACTACATGGACGCGAAAAAAAGACAGGACTATGCCTGTGTGCTTTTTCTGGGGCTCGAAAAGGAACAAGCACGAACGGCCGAAACGAATCGCAATAAAAAAGGAAAAACGCAAATACTAGACCGCGTTTCCCTTGGGGAGGGGAGAGGAGCGAAAACGACCCCGGGGAGGGAAAAGTACAAAGAAAAAAAAAGACCCCATTCTACTTGGAGCGGCAGTCCCACGCGGTGAGTGTGAAGGCGGGAAGACAAAAAGTACGTCACATTATAATCTCACGGATGCAACCCAATTGGTGCACAAAAAGACAAAAGCAAGGGGAAACTGTTAACCATGCATCAGGGAAAACAGCAGAAGCCTTTGGTAACGAAAGGAGGGAAATGAAAATTTTGTTTTTAATCCAGATGGATGGCTCGGCAAGGAGGTATTGAGACTGTGTCTTTACGGATCGAAGCATTGGCACGCGCAAAAGAGTTTGGTGCCAATCAAAGGCCTCCGACACCTCAGCCAAAAGAAAAAATGACAATCGTTGCCGCAAAAAACGGCTTACGTTCAGAAACAGGTAAAATGAAAACAGGGCACAGTTGTAGACTACGGGAACGAACTCTCAGAACAAACAGAAGCCAGGGTCTGTTTATAAACGAGCACGAGTGAAAAGGGCAGTGTACCCTCGGGAGGGGGAAGGGGGACCGGCCCTCCCAGGGCAAAAAAAAATTGGGGATGGTTGGGTGGGGGGGGTTGGTGTTTTGTTGGGTTGTGGGGTTGTTTTTGTTTGTTTGGGTTGGGGTTTTTACTTTTTTTTTTTTTTGGGTGCGGTCTTTTTGGTTTTGTGTTTTTTTTTGTTGTTTGTTGGGGGGGGGAAGTGACGCCACGTCTAAGGGCCGGCCTTGTCCGGCCAGGCAAAACGCGGTGCAAAGAAAATTACTCGGCGGCATTGGGGAGCTGACCCACCGAGGAAGACCCAGTGCTTGCCCCCATCGGATATAGGTCAAGATCCCCAGAGGGGCCGAACGAAAAGCAAAGACAACCAGTCGTCGCAGTGGGCGAGCAAAGGAAACGGAGCAAGAAATGAAAGAAAGCCTAAATGACTCACAAGACAGGCCAGAGCATAGAGGGGAAAAACCTACAAAGGCTCTCACCCGGAAAAAAGGTGGCGTGATAGGGTCCGCCCCCGCAAGGAAGACGGGGGCACGGGAAAGGTGGGTATTCATTGGCAGCCACCGCTTGATGAATCGGAGGGACAAGTTGGGGAGACAAAAGCTGGTGAGTACAGACTTGCCCGTGCAGAAAAGAAAAAAAAACTCGACAAGAAAAAAAAAGAAAGTTAAGAAGGAAGCAAAGGGCTAATGTACGCAATTGACTAGGACAAGGAACCAGACGAAGACCCACCCTGAAAAATGGGGGGGGGTTCGCGTGAAAGAACTAAGTTAAAACTGGCAAAAACAGACTGACGCAAAGAACGATGACGAACCAGCCAAGGGTCAAAAAAGGAACTCGTGTTCAAACGAAAGAACAGGACATGTTGTGGAACGCCTCAGTGATGTTCTGGCAGGAGGAAGGAACAAGTAGTCAAAGGGCAAAAAAAAAGTGTCTGGACGTCCGTCGCTCAAAATGGTTAAAACGGGGGGGACGGACGTTCAGGGTCGAAAAGGGCGATGTGATAAATAAAAAAGGCTCGTAAAGAACGTGGACGAATCCGTCGATCTGGGAGAATGGGGCCCGGCCAACCCCAAGCGAAAAATCACGCAGAAAATATCTCAAAACAAACAAAAAAGGGAGAGGAATAGTCGAAGTGTTCGTGTCGGGTTTTCAACTAAAACTGCAAAAAATAGCAACGTTCTAACATGACTCGGGAAAAGTAGACAAAAAGAGCAAGTGCACGCAGGAACGGAGGACCAAAGCTCGCGTCTACCATCTGTGGGGCCCTGGGCACATGGAAGTAGCGGCGAACACATCAACACGGCCGTCGAGACCAAAAAGGATGAGAACTCGCCCATAGGTCCGCGACTTGAAATTTACGGGGAGGGGGTCAGAAACGAGGGCGGCAAGATGTGGGGGAGGGTCGGGGAAGAAGAAGTGCCCTTGTCAGCAGGAAAACCATTTGGGGTCCAAAGAAAAACCAGGGGGGTTAAAATGCGGACCAGAAAGAGCCAAGCGAACGGAGCGAAGTGACAATTTCCTCGCCACAAACGAGGAAGTGAGAGAACCCAAAAAGAAAGGATACAGACTAGTGCACAGTAATATCTTTCTTAGAGGGCCACCGACCAAAAGAAAAAGCGACAGAAAAAAGACCTGCTATAACCATCAGGGGGCACTTGGAGCAGGGTGGACTGAAAGGAATGGAAATGGACAATGGGGGGTTGTGAAAGCGTTCTGAGAGATGGAGCAAAAAAAAGATTTTGTCTGATACGTGGTAAAACTCAAAGACGCTGAGGAACGCCGAGGTGAAGTGTTTATAACTAGAGGGGCAAAAATACGGGATGGAGAGAAAGAAAAGCCTAGGGACTTTGTCACAGGAAAGAACCCATTAGAATGCGAAACCGAGGCACCAAGTGCAGATCACAAAAAAGGGCCGAAAAAAAGAGTCAAAAAAAAAAGCTACACGATTGAAAAAATTTCAAAAAAGATAAGGAGGAAACAGGGACCACGGGACCTCTTTCTTGGGCGGGGCCGAAAGGACCCAAGGGAGAAGTGAAGAGAAACTGTGGCATACACGTTGGAAGTACTTGGAATGTCTGGGGAAACGTAGCGGGTTTGTGGGATGCACGAATGGGAAGCTTGCTTAGCTCGGAGGATAAAAATGGAGAAGAAAAACAGGGAAAAATACACCCTCGAGCAGGGGAAAAGAAAAAAAACACTGCGACCAGGCCAGGTCAAACCAATTCCGGGGACCGAAAAAGGGGGAAAAGACTGCGTTCCGTAGTCAGAGGGGCAAAAATAAGACCCGCGGAAGGGTCAAGGGCCCCACACTTGGGGCAGACGCGGGAAAAAAGGGGAGGAGAGAAACTCAAATCCGGGAATTTGTATTGCACCGATGACCAGGGAAAGGCGTGGGAAAAAAAAAAAAAAAGTGGTGGAATCTAAGACTGGAAAGAAAGTAAACGGGCCCAGCGGACTGATTCTGGCGACATGATAAAAGGGTAGGAAAGGTCGGAGTGAAATCCTGTCCAAGCGAAAACAGGGAACAGCAACACAACTTTGAACGAAGGAAGGTGTAGTGTGGCTACACCGTCAAAAAATGGGCGGCCAAAACAACAACTGCAACCATGGGGAGCTTGACTGCGGGAAAGGGGAACGAACGTGAGAAAGAGGGATAAAGAAAATGCCAGGGGGTCACGGGGAAAAGTTGCCTGGTAAGACAATACCGGTTTGGCACCAGGGTTTCTGCGAAGGGGGGAAACAGGAAAAAGTGTAGATTAGACGTCCGCAAAAAGACTAAAAGACTGAAGAGGGCTGGAAAAACGGGTTTTTGGGCAGATGGTGGAGTAAAAAGAATGCGGGGAAAGTCGAACGCTGCGTTCAAAAAGAACAATGAGAACAAATGAACGGAAACAATGGGAAGCTTTGGGCAAGGTTGGAGAACACGGACGGAAGGGAAAATAAATGGGGGAGGTTGAAACACAATGGGGAAAAAGAAGAGATCAAAATGTGAAGTGACGAAGTACAGGAAGTCAAAGGGAAAAAGGGGGGGGGAAAAAAAAACCCCCAGGATGAAACGGAAAAGGATCCGGAACCAAAAAACCGCACGCCGCCGGGAGAAGCGCTGGCCATAACGGCGCATCAAACCAAATCGTCTATGCAGAAAAAAGAAATAAAAACCTTAAGTCTTGAGAAAAAAAGAAAAAAAAAAAACCAAACATGGGTAGAACCGGGGGTAAAGACGGTCAACTCGTGGTATTACAAACTCGATTCGGAGAAAAGGGAAAAAGGACAGGACCAAGGGGATTGACACACCCGGCGGGAATTCCATGAAAAAGACTAAGAAAAATGATGAACGAGGAACGGCCGGAAAAAAAATGGCTGGACGCTACATGAAGGGCTGAAAAGAAGGGAGGGTCAAAAGCAGAGGGGGACTCGAACGGGAACAGAGGGCACTGAGTTAAGCCAACCCGCAGGGTGGGAAGGGGAAGATGAAGGGATCAGCTGACGAACTTACAGAAAGACGAAAGAACGAAAAAAAGGGAGTTCACGCAGCGCAAGCCACAAGGAAAAGAACGGACAAAGAGGCAACCCCGGCAGACCGACAAAACAGTAGAGGAAAAGAAGAAAATAATCGCATTTTCTCAGCCCGTGGTAAGGTGTAAGTAAAAAGTGGGACAACGGGTCGGCAAGCTGCCCCGAAGATCCACGGGGGTTTGCAGGAAGGGCTGAAAGGGTAACCATTGAGGACGCCACAAAGTGAGATGACAAGGAGCAACAGATCAGGCAAAAGGGCAAGCGGGGCAAGCGTGTGGGAACCGATGTCGGGATGGGGGGGTGTTTTGTTTTTTTGGTGCCATCAAAACGACGGAGTAGCTTTGACGGAAGTTGATTTTTCAGGGGGGGGAGCTGAAAAAGAAGAACTAGGGGGTCGGAGGCAGCGGCTCGCAACCTCAGTTCAAAGGAAGAAAAGAATCACAGCGGGGGGGGGGGGCCCCTGGAACAGGAGCGCTGGGATCCAAGGGGAAGGGACAAAAAATTATGGAGAACTCGAGCAGCTGTGGAAAGGAGGGGAAGGACGGGGAGCCCTGACGGGGTCACCGACTGAGCTCGGCCTACCGGGGGGATAAGCTAGTGAATAATCGCGGGCAACAAAAGAGGGGGGTTGGGGAGAAGTGAGTCGAAAAAACCGTCTCAGAGAGCAGGTCCCGGCAAAGACGTACTCCATTGCCACTCAGAACAGCAATGAAAGGTCATGTAAAAGAAGACGGGGCCAGTAGACCCAGTGAAACCTTGGACCAAGGGGGGGAGTAATACAAGTAACTTCAAACAACAGGAGAAAACCCTGCAAAACCCATCGTGAACACGCGTGTTCACAGTAGCACGAAGGGGATCAAGATCGGTGGGGTGGGAAGAACGAAAAAAAAAAAAAAAGACTAGTTAAAAGCAATCTGTCCAGCAGATGAAGAGTAATAATAAGACTGAAAAACTCAAACAACGGGAGGAAGGAAAAGAAAAAGAGGGATAGCTCGTCCCGAAGCTGCGAGGGCTGTAAACGTAACATTCGCCTCGGGAAATGGAAAAACTCCGGAAAACGAAAAAAAGATAAAAAGGTCAAAGGGATCACCGGGACTATAACAAAGGGGGTTTTTCACTAGGGGACCTGAATGACGAAAAAGGGGGGGCGCGGGCCGATTACCTGAAAAGGGGGGGGAATAACCTGCAACCAAAAAAAAACCCGTCACGGCCACAGAAGTCACCAGGTCCCACTCGAGACACCGAGGAGGGGGGGCACTGATGTGATAAGGAGTAAAAGGCAACTTGAGCTTTGTAGAACCTACTGAAAGAAATTGGCGATCATAACAAACCAACTCACGAAAAGGGGGGGGGAATGCGCATCTTATGAAAGCGATAAATTAAAAAACAGGGTCCGCTGGACGGGGAAAAAGGGCCGACAAGAGGGGGGAACATCAAAAAAAAATCCGAGTGGAGGACTCAGGAACAGGGAAAGTAAAGAGTCCAAGGGCGGTTGGAGGGGAAGGGAAGACAAGGAATGGACGTTCAGCAACGCCCTGGAACCGCCCACCAGCCAACCAAGGAGGGTTGAGGGCAGAGGAACGATGCAGAAAAACCGCGAAAAAAGGACAGCAACAATTGGAAAAAAACAAGTGGCAACCAGGGAAATTCATTGGATCCCGGTTCACAAGCTTACTTTGACGGGGGTCGAAAAGGGCAACAGCCGAAAAAGTCCAAAGAGTGCCAAAACTAGCAGCCGCCATTCAGACGGCGAGAGTTGGTCATTGAGACAGACGCTTCCTAATCTCAATCAAAAAAAGGAAGGACAAAATGGGGAGAAAGCGAGTACAAAAGAACGGCAACAAACCCTGTGATAAGAAGTCATTCCAAGAACCGAGAAACGACGCACAAATTGGGACACAGGCATAAGGAGAATAAAACAACGGCTCCGCCAAAAAGTTCAAGAAGTGCAAAAGGTATCATAGCAAAAAAAAAGGAAAAGAAGGAATGAAAGGGGGGGCAACCAGGTCCGTTCGTCAAATGTGCGGCACGGGATTTTGTCCTTGACTCAGGGCGAGAAAAACTTAAAACCCATAACCTAAAGAGGGGATCAGGTAAAAATGTCGAAAAGCCGGCTCTCACGATATTCCTCACTCCCAGCAAGGACAAAAACAACCGCCATGAGGGGGCTTAACTCAGTGTGAAAAGTGGTCCGGGTAAGATCGTGGAAAATGTCGCAGGGAAAAGATACTGACACAAAACTTCGAAACAGGGGGGAAAGGGAAGCCCCAGGGTTTCACGGGTTCAACACAAATCTTAAAAACATTCCTGGGCGGGGAAACGGAGGATACAAGGGGGGGGAATCCAAAAAAAAACTTTTGAAATCCACCAAAAAACCCGAAGGAGTCAGGGGATCGAGGGGAATAATACACCAAAAAACCCAAAAGGAACGAAAACAAGGGGGGGAAACAAGCTTAGGGGGGAGTTACGACCAGCTGATGGAACACGAAAACAAAAGGCTCAGTTGGGGGGTCGGGCAACACTCATGATAAAATTTTGCAACAAGGAAAAATATTTGTGCGATTCGGACAGACAATCGGGGGGAGAAGTGGACGGAAGACAAACCCTTAGAGACTGCACATGAATGCAATGTTCATCAAAGAAGTTCACCAGGGGAGACCGATGAAAAGGAAGGAGAAAAAAACAATTCGTAAAATCAAGAAGGACACGATCTTGAGCGAAGGGACGGTCATAGGGAACCAAACGCCCAGGCAACAGTAAAGATCAACTTACCCGAACGGTGGATCACAGTGGGACCAAGGTAAAAAAGAAAGTGGGCAATCAAATCGGGAGGGAAAATGAAAGGGGTGGGTGGGAGGTGAGCAATCGTTCGAAACAGGTAGAAACCATGAGTGGGGGAAATCAAAAGAAAAGATACCGCCGGGTGTCGCGGCATCCCCTCCATGCTATAAAAAGAATCAGGGTGAAAAAAGGTGGTGGGAGGCTTTCACACAGCTACAAGGAGATCAATATCTTCCGGTGCCGAAGCGCAAAGTGAACAACAGAACCCTGAAACGATCAACGTAAAAAAATGCATCGTTTCAGGGCCTCCTTATTTCTATGAGTTCTGAAAGAGTGTCCCCTATAGACACCCAACCGCCACTATTATGTCAGGAAAAAATTGCGTTCCTCATCAAGATCCTGACTGTGAGGTTTCAATAAAAAAAATGACAACTCTGCTAGCATCTATCACAATTGGCTCAGGGGGGTTCAAGTCTTGGTTGGTGGGGGAAAAAAAAACATTTGGAAAGGGGCAAAAAAAAAGGAAACCTCGAGGCGAGGGACCGGTGGTTGTGCTGTTAAATGATCGCGGCAGGGGAACCAAAGAAAAGTGAAAGACGTCCGGATACAGCCCAACCTGGAGGACAAGAGGGGTGGGGAAACGGGGGGGTGTTATTTGTGGAAATATTAGAACACGAAGAAACAAGAAAGGAAAAAAGAAAGAATGTTAATAGGTCGGAACAAGACAACCGTAGTCAGCAAAGGGGCACATAACGTCAGGGAGCGCAAACATTTGGCCCAAACACAGGAAAAAAGATCAACGTGCAAAATGGTGAAGCAAAGCGAAAGCCGAGAAAAAAAAAACACTTTTTGGAACCGCAACTTGCATGGAAGCCCAGGTAAAAATTAGTGGGGGTGGTTGGTAGGAAAAAGGCGTGTCAAAGAAAGGCATTATGGATAGGTCGACAAGAGAAGAAAGGGAAAGGGTGGTGGACAAATCGCTGAAAAAAGGGAAATATCCTCAGAAACCAACTCAAAAAGATTGCTGAAAAACTCTACCGGTCCAACGTGGGTCCCACCGGGAGTAAAGTAGTGGGCTAAGGAAACTGAAATACAGAAGTCCACCAGAGGACCAAAGTGTCTGGCATAGAAATACAGCAAGTGGAACGGTGGAATGTGTGAGGAAGAACACCCATTGCAAGGAATACGGGGGGGGAAAACTGCGAGGGGTGGGGATGTGTTTTTTTCACGTATCGAAAGTTAGATAAGAAAGGAAGGGCAACCTCTGTGGGAGACAGGCAATGGGGAAAAAGTGCTCCCAGTTCCATAAATACGGGGGGGGGGCCAGTTTCAAGAAAGAACAACAACCACTTTTAGGAGGCCGAAGCCAACCAACCATTTGCTGTTTCCCACGTCAACGAGTACTGGGGGGGACACAACATAAATTAAAGTCAGTCAAAAAAGACATTACTCAATTTCACAGGGGAAAAATGAGAGAAAAAAACAAAAAAGGAAAAAAAAAAAAAAAATGAATCACCAAGGCACCGCGCGTCCGAAGTCTGGTGGAGGGGAAACGAAAAAAATGAAAGCCTAGGAAGAAAAAACCAGAAAAAAACAACGCGACGAAACACTAAGAAAACAGGCACTCATCGCAAAACTCATCGCAAGAAAACTCTCCCGGAGATTGCGGGGCAAAAGGTGCCCGCCAATCCCGCTGGGGCCTGGGATGTTTGGGGGGGAGGTTGTTAGTCCCTAAAAAAACAAAGAAACAAGGATCTCACGTCGGAAAAATGGAGGGCAAAAAGCAAAACGGAAAGTACTTTCCGCAAGTCTCTCGCCCCCGTCCAATCAAAACCACGAAAAGGCTCGCTGGGAAGAAGAGAAAAACAGATGAAAAAAAAAACCCCCGCGCCAAAAAAAGCGACACAAAACTTAACCCCATGGGGGGGCAGGGGCCAGACCCTCACTTGGAAACATGACAGAAAAGGAACTTCAGGAAATAGTGCGAACCCAATGGAAAAAGAATGTCGGGGAGTGAAGGGACGGGAAAAGGACATTGTCGGAAAATTTGTGACAAAGAAAAACAAGGGGCCGGACTGGGCAACTCCTCCCAGAAGACATTGTTATCCCAGGAGTAGGGAAAAAAGAAGGGGGTCGACAAGACATTGCCACATGTGCGGGGGAAGTGGGGAAGGGAAAGAACACGATCGGGGATAGAAAGAAGAACGAGACCCGTAGGGGGTCACAACACGTTGCGAGTAACGAGAACGTGAGCGGGTGGCTACATCCCTCCACTACCACAGCTGAAAGTCAGGAAGAGCAAAAACACAAAAAGGACAAAGATGATTGAGTGAAAAGAGAGAGGGTAGCCTTTGTACGGGGCGGGGTTGGGAATAAGCACGCGGTCAGGAAGTCCCCCGTGCGCAATCAAAAAAGAAGGGGGGGATCCAAACGAGACATTGCGAAAAACTGACGAGTGCCATAAAGCGCGACCAGACGTAGACCAGTATAACCGGTCGGTAAGAAATACATGACCGGCGGCCTTCCAGTGCCAACGCTAATGAGGAAAAAACCCAGCGACACCTAGAAATGCTGTGTCTTCACAAGAGAGAGGACAGGAAGGTTCAGGGAAAAAAGGAGTGCTGGCAACAGGGAGAACAAACCATTCTGGTCAAAAAGAGGGGTCTTTCCGAGGGGACTGGGGAGGACAGAAACGGAGCGACCAACCACCCAGGGGGGGCCGGGCGGGGCGCAGGGGACCCCCGTGCAAAAAAAGGGCGGGGAATGAACGGGCTCGTAAAAACCGCCGACAGGAAAAGATCAAGGAAAACCTTCCGAACTTGTTAACTCCATGTGGGACAGAAGCAATAACACGGAGGACAGAAACCAAAACAAAAAAAAAGAACCAAGAATCGGCGAGAAAGTGGGGAGGCCGAAAGTCGACTTTATAAGGGTACTAAGTCTCGCTATGAAATGTTCGTTGATCACGGGAAGGAAGGAAGAGGGAAGGGGGGATTGCCCACTCAGGGCAAAAGGAAAGACGAACGAGAAAAAAGGGTAGGGGGATTAAACAGATCTGGAGGGCAAGAAAAAAAAAGGGGATTATACTCCCCAGGATTCCCTGACCATAAATCAGAAAAAAGGAGGTTCACCAAGAAAGGGGAAAAAAAAAAACCGGGTAGAATCACTGAAAAAAGCGTCAATTCCGTCAAAAACAAAAGGCGTCAAACTGCGAAAATAAAAAGAAAAGAAAAAAAAGAAAAAAAAGTGCTCAATTTCGAACCCGACCCGACTTGGGGAGAGGTGATCTGAGAGACGTCACAGGGGGAAAATAAACTGGGCCGGTGGAACGTCTGAAGGGAGAGGGGGTGATGAAAACGAAGAAAGGTGCTAATCTCGTCAGAAGAGGAAAAAGACAACCAGTAGAAAGAAAGAACTAAAAAAAGAAAGGTTAGCACAGATCAACGTAAAATGGTCAAAAAAAAAAACCCCAAGAGACAAACAAACCAATGAACTGTTTTCACACGATTTGCGGTTTAAAAACAACGCTACAGCTGGGCAGGGCAATGTGGGTTCCAAAAAAAAAAAAAAGAAACCGGAAGGGTCCAAGCAGGGGGGAAGGGGGCATCGAGGGCCTTACTTACGGAATAAGAAAATGATCAAAAAAAAAGATTCCAGATGGTACCATACAAGTGGGATTGGAGCAAAAGGCAAAACGCCGGGGAGGAGCCAAAAAAAGGTGGGTACCCCAGACTGAGTTCTGCGACCCAAAACGTTCGAAAGGACAGATGGACCCTGCCGAGACAAAGAATAAAAGCCTGTTCCGCTCAGCGAGGGGAAAAGGGGGGTTGGGGTAATCCCCAAAAAGGGGTGGCGGGCAAAAACTGAAAAAACCGAAAGATCGACAGTGAGCGGTTAGAAAAAACGAAGGGTCCCTAGGACAATGGCCTTGTCCAGGGGAACCAGGGTAAACGAAGGTGGTGAAAAAAAAATAGTGTGGGCCCAGGGGTGGACCAAGGGGAAGACGACCAGGGGGGGGGAAGAGGAAAAGGAGAGACCGACATAAAAACGATCTCTTGCGGAAACGGGGGGTTCAGGGCATCGGACGCCTGGGTGATGAAAAAGCACAGAAAACAGGGGGCATAAACTAAGCAGGGGGGAATCCTCCCAAGATTAGGAAAAAACTGAAGTTGGGATGGGGCCCGAGAAGAACCCAGGGCTCGGGAGTAAGTTGTGCGATAAGCCCAAAACTTGGGGCCAAACGGAAAAGGAACGCCTCGTCAAGAGGGGGGGGACGGGGACGAAGTGTGGAAACCCGGTAATCTCGACCAGAAACGGGGGTTCAAAAGCGGAAAAAAGGCCCTTCACTAACAGCCTCCCCGCCCCCGAAACGGACTAATGAAAACGGACCAGAAAGCGAAGTCCGCCCCGCGCACACCAGCCCCCGAACCTCACCAGTACAGACAATTCAGCGTGCCACCACGCTAAAACTCCCCCCACCTTACAGATCCTAGCGCTGACCAGAACATAGAGACCCACAACTACCTACCAATAGAACAACGGCAACAAAAAGACAACCGACCAGACCCACAAAAGGAACAATGTGGTCCGAGTCGACTCCAACATCCACTGGGAGTATAACTGTTGCAACTAACATAACAAACCTGCGCCCAGTGGTGGTTACCCAGCATCGTGGGTACATAGTGGAGTCCAGGAATCGGAGAGAACAGGTGAAAGAGTACTTGGGCCGAGGTGGAATTCACACCGGTGCAGCTTCTCTCTGATACACACTTACAACGACTAGAGGATGATTCCGTCCCGGGGGAACGGGCAATGGAACGAGGATACCTGGCCGAACGGGAAATGAAGGGGTAGATACGAAAGACAGCGCAATCGGAAGGCAAAGGTTTCTGCTCTGCGCTCCTGGCCTATATGACACCTCACACACCTATTGAGGGGCGGACAGACGTGTGGAGCTGGCCGGGGAAACACCTTCAGGAGCACCCGGACGAGGGAAGTCGAACGCAGAGAAGGACCGCGCAAACCAAATGAAGAACGAGCAGGCCCCTAATCGTCATTCAGAAGGGTGAGAAAGCAAGCCGGCGCCACGCCGGGGTGAGGGAGAGGGGGTGAAAGGGAAACAGGGGCCACACGGGTCGGAATCAAAGATATCAGGGGTTGAAGGGTTTATGGCTGAAACGAGTTAAACAAGTAACTAGAAAGAACAGTTCTGAAAATCAGGCCACGAAGAATGGCGAGGGTTGCAACACGTTGGAAAGGACATTGCCATCACAATACACAAAAAAAAATAAGCCAAGGAAGGGAAGGGGGGGACAAGAAATAAAGGTGCATGGTTCCCACAGGAAAGCAGAGATACGTGCCTAAAAAAGGAGCTGTCTTGCCACGTGTACAACCCAACTTGCGCTACACAAACCCCGGAAGCCAAAAAAAAAAGAAGCGCTGTGGACGCGAACAATCGAACACGGCGAATTAAATGAGCCAAACCAGATGTCCCCGAAAGACCATTGGGGAAGCGTCAAGTGAAAAGCAACCTGTCTGGTGGGGGAGGATCAGGCAGTGATCCAGGGGGGAACTCAAAAAAACAGCTCAATGGCCCGGCACCTAAAACGGGCGCCATGAATCACTTAAGGCAAAAAAATGAGTCTTTCCCTCGACCGGTCAGGGGAGAGCGGAAAGCCCGTGATAAACGGGAAACCAGGGGTACACCAAGTGGAAGGGAAGAGCAGCGCCAGTGCACGGGCCTAAACCCGTCTTATAGCACGGGATATCAAAAGACTGGGGGAATCAAACAAAATTCGGTGTCGAAAACCGACCAGGCCCGAACTAACGAAGTTTTAAAAAGAGACGGAAGTCGAAGAAAAACAAAAACTTATAGGGGAAACAAGATATGAGATAAACTCTCAACCGACGAAAAAAAAAGCTTTGCGGTCGTAACCTTCTCCGACGACCTCCTGGTCAAACCAAATGACGAACACGATTAAACTAAGGATAGTAGCTTCCTCCAATAATAGCTTCCCCAAGGAAATAGATGGTTCTTTCAAAAGGGAACACTGAGGGGAGGACGATAAAGTTCAACTGGGGGAATAAGACTAGTACACCGTCCTCCCATACACAAAGCTGGCAGATCTCACACCCCGGTGAAAAGAGAAGAGAGGAAAGTGAGGTGCAAACTCCTGGAGTTGCCGGCACCCCCTGAAAAAGTAAAAGGCAATGGCGATCAGGTCCCAAACACCCCCAGGGGTTGAAAATGGTCGAATATTACATTGACCGCTCAGCTTCTCTCTCTCTGGTCCCCGTTCTGATCCCTTACTGTCCCCTGACTCCCCGCAAAAAATAGAATGTAAGAAAAAAAACGATGTCGGCCTCGGCGCCCAACTACCATCCCTGGAGTAAGGCGCAGCCAAATGAAGAACGAAAAAAAAAAAAAAAAAAAAAAAAAAAGCAACGTGTTTACAGCGCTTACGGCGGGGGGGGCGGGCCCGTAAATCCCTAAGCCTCGCGTGTCTCCCCCGCCTGTGTTACACCGAGATACAACTCCTCAACCATCTCACTATTGTCTCCTCAGATCCGGGATAAGCAAATTTGCACTGTTCTCATCTCGTCGATGCAGCGACGTTAGTTTGTCGGTACTTCTTGTGCCCTCTCCAACAAGAAAAACAACCCTGTCGACTCCTACATAAATCCTCACAAGCAATCGTCCCAGGTTGCGAGGACGCCCCCTCACTCTGTATACCCCCCCTCTTGCTTTCCCAAAGCAAGCTACACCCCTGTGGTGAAATCAGAGACCACTGCACTCTCTCGCCCCCAAAGTGAGGCATTGTGGCGGTGCGTATCCTCCCTACCACCGGTTAATCTAACTTGGGACTAGCTGGATCCACCGGAAGCCCATTGTTTATACATCAAAGCCAGCTCCACAACTGCACTTCACTACCGCTCCGCACCCCCCCCCGTCCTCCCTCACATTCCTACCCACACACCCCCAAACTTGCGCAGAGGGACCCGGCATCAATCCATGCCGCCTTCTACTAGAAACGTCCGCTAGCATCAAACTGCAGGTCTGCGGTGATACAACCGACGGGAACGCCTCCGTTGGTTGGAGATCATCGTAATCCAAGATCCCAGCCGATCACTCTACCGGATAACTCCCACATTGCAAGCGAAGGTACTAGTAACACCATGCTAACCTACAACGCCTTATGCCCACTCATACCTTTCGAGACACGACAGACGAGACCACCATTATCCTATTCACAGGCGGCGAGGGGCACCGTCTACCTAACGACCCGAAAACGGCGAAAATAAGGTCGATAGCTCAGCCATCAAAATATCAACCACTCGCACAATAATAAAACCCAACTCACCAGACAACTTCTTCGACTACTCCTCTCCAAAGTCCTTGGGTCCAGCCCGGGGGTAGATTGAACACACCTATCTACCTCACCCCTATCGCGCTGTCGCGTCACATAACGGGGGTGTGTTCCTTGGACGGAATAAACCTGCTCCAAAGGTGCCCCCACTACGGACTCGGAAAACACTACAAAAAGGTAAAATCCTGCCGCTCAATTGGCACGGAGAAAACTAGGTAGCATAACTTCCCCTTTCACCCTCGACGCGCAAACCTCATTTTTTCCACCTAGAGGGGCATAGCCTGACAGAGAACCCACCCCCTCCTTAAACCTAAGTCACGAAAAACCCGGCAATACAGGCATCTCAGGACCCAAAATTTCCCCCATCCACCCGGAAAATCCACACCTGACCGGTCTGACTTGCATTTACCTCATTGAATCGGGGGGAAAACTCGAAGGCACATTCTTACCAGACAGACAAAAAACCGGCAGATAAAAAGAAAAAGTACGCCAGGTAGCAGGCAAACAGCCACCGGTTGTATGTTAAGGGAACGGAAAATCCGGAACAAGAGTACTCTCCTTCTGAAATTGGGAGACCTGACAATCAATGCAGAACAAGCTCCGCCCGGCTCAGGTGCCGGCCTTGTCCGGCGGGAAACCTCAAAACGCGGTCCCCTTCCCTGAAAAAAAGAACAAAGAACCGCAAGAGTCTCGATCGAAAGGCGGAGAAACGAACAAAGGACGTTAACCACGGGGAAAAAGATAGGGTTTTTTTGAGGGGACGCCCGGGCAGGAAGAAAGGCCAACGGGAAGTGTCGGTCAAAAAAAACACAGAGGGGAAGACCGGCGCGAAAGAGCACACAATCAGTTGGGATTCCACAGGAGACCTCAGCGGCTTTGGTCTCAGGACGAGACGGATCGGACGCCAAGAAGGTTTGGCAATCGCAGCAATCCGGGGGGGATTTCTGAAACGACAAACAGCCATTAAAAATCGGGCAAAACTATCGGGTCAAAAAGGGTCCACGTGGCCAAAAAACTATTAAAGCGACTCCTTGGGAATTCGAGGGCGTGTGAACGGAAAAAGGAATTAAAGCAAACGGGAAAACAAGCGGTTGGCTCCACAACGGGGCCACATGTTTTTAAAAACCAATTGGAGAAGCGGGGGCGGGACTTCAGGCCATGGAAGCGGGGGGAGCACACGGAAAAAGTTAAACCGGCCATGCAAAGATGGCCAGAACCCGTTTTGACCCCAGAAAGAGATCGTTTGTGGCAATTAGTGAAACGCCAACTCACGAAACTGGGTCGCGCTCCACGTATCAATAACGCAGGTGTTGCGCCCCCGCACACGCCGAAACACCCCACAGCTCGGCGGCGCGACCAATAGCGAAAAAAAAGAGTCCTTGGACACACCCATGGGACAAACACGTGAAATCCTGTCCGTTTCAACCACCACAACTGTAGGAAAAAAAATAAACGCTAAAGAAACCTGACGCGCCACTGCGCGTTTCCTTCCCGCAACAGATCCCCGCCATACCTACCCCTCCCGCTGAGACAAATAGAATCGGAGAGTCCTCTTTGTTGTGACCAGACCAAGGGTTGGGATATATCTCGGGAAGACCACACTTACCGTGGCCCGTCCACTCATATTCCTTCCCAGTATAAGTGAGTAACATAACCCACTAAACCTGGCCGTGACAGCCTGGGGCGGAACTGGTCAGCGTACCGCCAAAGAAATGAGGTAAAAGGCACAGAAGGTGCCCCCGACCCCTTCCCCGTGCGCTCGGCAGACAAGAAAGCACAAGGGGGAATGGGGTTTTATTGCGATGGGGCATGGAACAAACGTCGAGCAGCAAAAGGCTAAAGGGGTGGTTATTAGCAAAAGCCCACAAATCAAAATTGTAAACAATGACTAGGAGCAACAGTACGTGAAGGGGGGTGAGTCCCGGAAACGAAGACAGCCCCTTGAAAAATAAGGGGGGTCCCCCACATGACCTACCGCGGTAACTGGAGGTGGTGGGAAGAACAAGGCTCAGGAACACCGAAATCGAAAATCCGACAAACACATCTGGACCACCCATTACATTCGGGGCGGGACCTCGGAAGGATGTTGAAAGGGGTTCTTACTGAAAAATTCGAGCACAGGGGCAACGGGACGGGGTGCGGAAGCAGCAAGTGACTCTCACACTAGAGACGTCATAGCACCGCCTCCACGCCCAAAACTCCTTGCTGAACAGAGGAGAACTGCCAAAACGCACCAGAACATCTTCTTGCCAACGCATACTCCATTCTCTAAGGTCAAAACGCGACTGTCATCGTCAGTGCCACAGTTCTGGGGAAGACAAAGCAAGAAAAATCACAGGAACAGGGTCGTGACGAAGCAGCACGAATGTGGAACGTGGTCCATTTCCTAAGACCAGGGAAAAGCAGGGTGGGGGGGACACGGGGCCCAATAACACATCAATTGGGAACAACAGCGATTCCACCCTCCCGCACATTGGGTGCTGTTATTTTTTGTTTTCGTTCATGGAAAAACGTAACGGATAAACTTCCACACTCGGGTTTTGGGCGCTGCAACGTTCCCCACAAATGGGATTCCGAAAACTCCCGAAAAATCACAGTCTTGGAGGCACCGTGCTCCAAAAAGGGAAAGGAAAAAGCCCAGGGCTTTTGCACCAGAAGATCCGTGTTAAACCACAAGGGGGCAGAACAGGAAAACGCCCCAGCCGCCGACTCCGGTACCAGCCGCATTGACAAAAACAAGGCAAATAAATCCGCCACCTCCATCCCAGATTACTTCTTTGCTCCTTATCTCAATTAAGAATCCCAAAGCCACTCCACACAACCAGACCAGGCCAACCCTGCTCCTAACAAATGAAAAGCAAGGCAGGGGTAAGCACAGAGGGAAAGAACCAAACGGCCGCACTGTGACAGAGAAAAAGAAGCGTTCGCTAGTCCACATGGCGGGGGGGGGCGGCGGTGTAAGACCTGCCCTCAAATCTTACTATGACTCAAATCTACAAAATAACGATGAACGACGCCCAAACGGTAAATGAGGGAGGAGAGATGGTATCCTTTTGGTTTGACGCACCGAGTCGCGCACAAAAAAAAAACCCAGTTTCTTCGCTACGCAGAATCGCCCTGTACTCACACGAAGCCTTCGGGCGGACATAACAAAGGGGCGACGCTGCTGAAACGGGGGAAGATCACCGCTGTCGCAAGAGCACATGGAAAGCCCCCATACCCTGGTCGGTTGTCAAGGCCTCGTTGCCAGCACCCCGCCATATCACTTGACCACAGAGAGGGAGACAGTCCGTACACTCACTTGTACCCCTCGTACATCTTCCCTCAACCCTCACCCCCCTATCAACGGCAGCCAATCAAAAACCCACCTAAACGAGGACGAACATCCTCACTTCCAAAGGTCAAAGAGTAATAATGGGGGGGAAAAGAAAAAAAAAATCCTGGAAAATCTCCGCGGGGGGGGGGTCTACCAGTGAACGGCGGAACAAATGTGGGAAGAGGACAAAAGCGACGAACGGGGGGTATGAAAGCAGCCCACGATGGGAACGCGGGGGCACGCCTTCCTGGGACACGGGTCAAATGTCGCAAAAAAAAGACTGCGGTGGGGGGGGGGGACGAAGAATCCACGCGCGAGAAGGAGCAGCAGAGCCCCAACGGGGGAGATGTTGGCGAAGGTTCCCGAGGGACCCAAAACAAGA
>Ga0179593_1466769_pt1 | contig 23586 bp, 34 predicted proteins | sample CZODoug2_1_08_16_FD_185931 | JGI IMG/M metagenome (GOLD analysis project Ga0179593, IMG submission 185931) | Vadose zone soil fungal communities from Angelo Coast Range Reserve, California, USA - CZODoug2_1_08_16fungal (PacBio error correction) | ecosystem: Environmental > Terrestrial > Soil >...
GGAAAGGAAAAAGGGGGAGGGAAAATACCCGACTAGTATCGAGAACACTCCATCCTCGTCGAGAGGACTCGCCAATCGAAAAAAAGACCGCTTACAGAATAAAAAAAGAAACACTAAACTGATCTCGCTAGTTCACCAGGGGGAACAGAACACAGGATACCTAGGGCGGAAGGGTTGAACAAACTACACTGCCCCGCTCTTGTGAAAGAGGGGGTTACTCGGAAAAAGGGGAAAGGAATGGAATCGTCCGTATTCGTTCAGGGGAGGGGGCGTTGCGCGGCGGGGGGGAAGAAAAGGAAGGGGAAGAAAAAAACTCAAGCGCGGGCATCTTTTGACAAGGTCGTAAAACACGATTTCGACGGTGAGAGTCGTACCCATCAGCTTCAAATGAGTTAACGGCAGAACACACCTTTGTATATCCGAAAGCAGTGATCCGCAAAGCACTGGGGGCGTGACATCAAAGCCTCTAACTGAGTCAAAAAACAGATCCAAGCATGTACTCCTAGGGCCAGTACAGAAAAACCACAAGAAAATTTCGTGAAAAGCGGAAGGAAACGTGGGGGGGGAGGCAAAACGGAAAAAAGGACTACGATATATCCACCATCTCTAGAGGAAAAGGAAGGGACATACATAACGCCAGTGTCTCACGCAAAACAAGACACTTCTTCGAGGGGGGTCTGCCCTGCGAGCAGGAATGAACAAGAACGAACTAAGGAATCGTGTCTCAAATTGGGGTAGAGAGACAAGTGCTTGCGCGGAGGGGTCGAGGGTGAGTCTTCGCAAAGAAAAGTCAGGGAGAAAAGATAAAGTCAGTCTCTTCGCAACAGAAGGGTACGGAAAAAAAAAACGGTCAGTTGTAACGTTGGAAAAGAAAGGGAAGTCTTTGTACCCTTGAACGAAAGGGGGGGAAGAATTGGGTCGCAGAAGAAATAGGTCTAAATGAAAGGCGAATCATCAAACACCAACGAAACTCTCCCGGCCAGGGGGCAGATGGAAAAGGGAAAAAAACAGTGTATCAGGGGTCCAAAAAAAGGGAGTCCAGGGAAAACAGCAGTCAAAAAAAAAGAGAAGACCTTGTAACACTACAAAAAAGAATAGGAGGGGAAAAGGGAGGACATTCTCGCGATATGGGGTTAAAAACCAAAAAAAACCAAGTCCGAAAAGATGCGGAAAAGAGAAGAAAAGGAACCTACTCATGAAGAGGCAAAAAGAGACCCGCATTTCCCAGGCGAGGTACACGGGACAAAGGGGTCACGGTATCCGAGAAAAACACCCAGGTTGAAGGAACATTGAAAAAAAACGCAGATCACACACCGGACCTGCGGATAAACAAGCGCGTATCGCGTTCCAAAATCATGGTACTCAGCGGGAGGATAAAAAAATCAGGAGTGCGCATCACTAAAAAAATGAACGTCACAGGCAAAAAAAAACAGGACCAGGTCAATCAAGAAACAAAATAAAATTACCAGAAAAAACGATTCAGAAAGTCCCAGAACCGGACAATGTGTGAAAAAGGCCGAGTCCCACAGGAAAGGGTAATAGGTCATGCAACAATATCACTGGAAATCAAAAAATTACATACGCCAGGGGTACACCAAGGGGAAACGTAAAAAAAGAAAAGCAAAAAAGGGGGGGTATACATGATCAGGAAGTCTAAAAAAGGAAACAAGGCCGGAAGGGAAAATGAAAGGAAGCGGAAACGAGAGTACCAGCAGTAAGGGCGTGGGTTGAACACGAGGCGAAAGCAACCACTCGGAAAGGACACGGAGAGGGGCACACTCGGTTCACCCAGCAACAGGCGTACCAAGGTATTGGGATCAAGACGAGGGAAAAGATCACTTCCGTCCGACGCACAAGGGATCGGCGTAATGGACGCCGCCAGGGGAAGAAAAAGGCAAAGGAGTACGATTTTCCGCAGGGGGGGTTTAAAGGCTAAAAAAAAATTGGAAAAGGAAGGTAATTCTTGGCCCGCCTTCCCAAGAAGAGACCACTGGCGTATCATCAAGCCAATCCAGGAGGGGGGGAAAACAGAGCGAAGTGGTGTAAACGACCAACCTGGTTTTGGGGGGAGTGTCTCATACAAGTCCACCAAGGGGAGAAACAGCCCACAAAGGGAGAGAAAAATCTAGACATCCATCAAGAACAAGAAAGAGGCGCTCGCATTATCGGTGCTCGCCAGCCACAAAGAAAACAGCCGAACGGGGGGGACGTCGCAAGTTAGAAGGAGAGAACAATGAAGAACACCGGAGGCGGGAAAAAGAAACTGAGAAGACTAAGGGAACATGAGTTCAAAGATCTCCAAATCGGCACACCGGGGGCGATGAGATGATTAGTAGTATCGATCGGGGGGAGGCCTTCGCATTGGAGGGGCAAATGTATCTAAAAAAAAAAAACAGGAGGGGGGCAGGTTGACTCAAAGTAGAAGGATTCAACAGCATGTCGCTTGGAAAAAGATTAAACAGAGCAAGCATTAGTATAGAACAAACGTTGTGGGGCCCGATAGGTGGGTAGGACAAGCTAAGGGGGAAGAGGGAATCTGACTCATAGAGAGTCCAGAGGGAAAAGATTTGGAATAGCGAGGAGTTGAATCCCTCCGAGGAGAAGTCCGCGTCGAAAAGTCTAGCTGGCCTTTCGTGAAAAAGGGGAAGGAAGGGTGGTTTGAACCTCTGTAAAAAGGGGGGGTTGACTTTGACTCTTATTAGGGAAAAAAAAGGTTCCAGCAAAAGTGCCGGGAAAAAAAAAAAGGTAAAAAACAAGAGGGATCGTCTCGGACACAAAAGGGAATCAAGGGGATACATGTCAAGGGAGACTACCTAGCCGAAACGATGAATGAGGTCATTCAGAAATTCTTAAAGGAAGGGAAGGGGATTAAGTTAGAGTGCGGTTTAAGGGGGGAGAGAGGGGTTCGAGAGAGATGGAGAGAGCGGGCGAAAAGACAAGAGGGCTGGGGGATCTTTTAATTGGGGAAACCATTTCCAGGTAAAAAAGGGGGAGAAGGGGGAAACAGTCTCTTTGGGGGGGAACTGGACCTCATTTTGGGGAGAAAAGTGGGCGTGGCCATTGAAAACGGGAAGAGCTGCGCACAGATTGAGTGCTGAGATACTTGGTTCTCTCGTAAAGGAAGGGGCGAGGAACTTGGGCAGGAAAACGGGGGGTCTCCTTATACACGGCAGCAAAACCAAGAGGGCTTGACTCCGCGTCCAAACGGGAAGGTTTTCCTCGGGAAACTGGAGCGGGGAAGGAAAGAAAAAGCAAAAAATGAAGGAAAGACCGGTTCTCATCCGGAAAGAGGAAACACGGGGACTGAGGCACGAGAAAGGATAGCAAAGGGCACAAGGGGGAGAAGCGAAAACAGGTGCTCAGTTACAAGGAAAAAAAGGAAAGACGCTTTCGACTGGAAAAAAAATTCGCTGTGCTGGAAGGAGGCTCGGAGCGTGGCTAAAAGCTTACGAAGGGGTGCATCAAAGGGGGGGTGGGTTGGTGGGAGACGGATTAAGGGCCAAACCGGTTCAAAAAAAATACTCTAGGGAAAAGAGGGAACAACGGTTAAAACGAGAAGGGTCAGGCTGATTCACAAAGGGCCAGCTATAAGCAAGTCTGTTGCGAAAGGGAGAAAAGGGGGGAGAAAACATTAACAAAGTGGGCGGAGAATTAGTATTGACGAGCGACACGCAGGGGGAAAAAAGAAAGTTGGGACGCTGTCGTAGAGTCAGTAGCGCAAGGGGGAGAAAAATAAGTGCTCACGAATTGCACAGGCGTAAAGCAGACGGGGAGGTCCGGCAGGGGGGGGGGCTTAGGACAGAGCCCATCGGGTGCTTTCATACGAGCACGCGTACGAAGAGAGGGGAAGAAAAAAAAAGGGGGTGCAAGGACTGCAGATGTGGCAGAAAGGGGTCTCATTTCGCAATAGGTCGAGAAGGAGAAAAACCCTGGGAAAGAGGAAGGATGGATTACCTGCGAAAATAGAAGACCAACTAGAAAGGAAGGGCCCGCGCGTCAGTGCTATTGAGGGAAACGAGGCAGAAGGGTCTGGGAATACGAATGGGCAAAGACCCGTTAACCACAGCCGGTGAAGAAAGACGAATGGAAACAATCGAGAAAAAGAAGGGGGGGGTGAAAAAGCTCCAAGACACGGAAGAAAATAAGGGAGAAGTGAAGGGGGAGGGTTAACATCCTTCAGTGGGAAGTAAGGCTCAGAAAGGACTGTAAGTTGACGGGAGGGCGAATAAGGAGTGTTTCACGGGGGTGACTTATGTGAATGGGAGGCTACTAAAGAGATGGGGGGAAGGAAGCTGGCATGCAAAACGGAAAGCGAAAATGGAGCTAGAAAAATGCAATTGTGGGGAGGACGGGCAATGGTTCGCGGGATGGTCCCTCAAGGGGCACCCACGGAAAGAGCAAGAGGGGGCGAAGGAAGATGTCCTGACTCTGGTGGACCACGGGTGACCATTCTGCAGATACCCGGGGGGTGGGGGGAGGCTCTCGGGGCGGCTATGAGAGGAGGGGGGGGAAGCCTCTAGTTAGAACTGTCCGGAGTGTGAAGGGTGTGGGGTCACAACACTTGGGGGGGGGAATGGATGCAGAAAAGCGTGTTAGGACCGGGGGCCGGAGTCCGGGTCCGCGGACCGTAGAGTGCTCACCTTAAGGAGGAACGTGACAGAGAAAGGGGCGAGATAGTGGATGGGGGAGAGGGAGGAGGTGGGAGAGGAAGGGAGGGAGTCCCATGAGCGATGCGGGCATAGTAGGCGCAAGAGAGGTAATGCAGGGCCGAGAGGCGGAGGAGATGGCCTTCGGGCCCGTCGGAGGCTGGTGACTAGATGGGGGAAAGGCCGTGCCGGGGAGAAGAAGGGCAGATGGGCTATTGTGGTCGGGGGAGGAAAAAAATTGAACGATGAGCGCGCGGGTACGAGGGCCGGAGCGGAAAGTACGCGTGGGATCCCCTCGATTCTTGGTCGGACTGTATGCTTTTGTGATTTGGTGTGGGAAAACCATAAAAACATTGGGTACCAGGAATGAGAACACAAGTTAGCACAGGCAAGCAGAGAGGGTAGAGAAAATAGCCACCCTCTGCCTTAATAAACGTTTTTCAATGTAGAACCTCGGGGGCAAGGGTGGAAAAGTATTCAAAAATCCCTTGGGAAAGGATTGGCCAGTCAATTGTTTGGTCTGGAAGTTCGAGTCCGGTTCCGAAAATGCCATTCAAGAAAAGAAAATACTGCTTAAAGAGGAGGAGGGGTGGGTCTCACACCAAGGAGGGTGCCAAGGTGGATTTTTCGAAATGGAAACCGGTGGACAATCGGAAAGACGAAAGATGCCAAAAAATTCAAAAAAAAAGCGTGGAAACAATGGGGTACCAGAAACAGGTAATCCAGTACAGGGAGGGACTGGAAAGGGCAGCCTTCCTCTTCCGTAAACACCAGGTAAACACGTTTTCGGCCGTCCTTGGGGAAAACAAGCAATATGAAAAAACCTGAAAAGTGAAATGTTTGCCCCGGCTGCAAGGGGGGAAACCTAAAACCACCAGGGAAGAAAAAGAATTACGTGCCCGCTCAAGCCCGGAAAGGTTTATAGAAAGGGAAGTGAAAGTTGCACGGGCTGGGTTTGAGGGGAAGGTTCATGGTTGAGCACGTGACCTGGGTAAAAAAATGTTAGCCGGAAGGGAGTTCTATGGAATAAACCAGGCTGACTAAAAAATGGGCACCCGGAGAGTCATCACCGGCCGGAAAGGGGGCTTACGGAAGGAGGTGGGTTACCGTCCGTAATGGTGGCAGATAAGGACCTGTAGAGAAACAAGCGAAAGGCAAGGAACTCTTACTGGAGATGTATGGACCTGGCAAGCGAGGAAGGGGGATTGAAAGGAATGGCCGCGGGGGAGGACCCGCCGTGGGGAATGCACTATTTTGAAGGGAGGGTAATCACAGATGAAGTACTGACCTGGAGGTGACTGGGAACCAGAGGATGGGCGGCAGAAAAAAAGAGGCCGAGGACTTTGGGGGGTTGGGATTAAAGGATTGGAAAAGGAAAGGGGGAAAGTAGGGAGAAGAAATGCCCTCTAGGAGGGGGGAGTGGATCGTGCCCGTCATCGTGGTGAGGTCAATCAGGGAAAGTCACCGCTGGCCGAAAAACGATGCTAAAGGAGAGAACACTGGTTTATGGGTAAAGGGGGACCGAACAGGATGCTCAGGGAGGATGTGCCGGCGATTGGTCGGCAAGGCCGGGGAGGGGAAATTCTGGACAGGCTAACTGTCTGAAACAGGGTCAAGGGTCCTATCTCAAGCACTGGCAAGAGGGGAACGAAGTAATGCCGGTCGCTGCTGTCAGTCAAGAATGCCATTGCGGGAAAAGCGGGTTAAGGCAGGATCGGGGAGGAGGAAAGTCTGCGTGAACCAGAATCTGTAGCGCGTGGCTAAAAAAATGGGGAAGACTTTAACATGGGAGATACAGGGGGGGAAAAGAATCAACCTTTAGTAAGGGAGAGGAAAAGTGAAAGTAACGTGCGACCTTACTTCTTAGGGTAGTCATCAATGATAATTGCTGGTGTGGGTGGGAATCCCCCGAAAAAAACTTCCTAATTGTTTAACATCATGAGGGGGAGGAAGAATTAGATTGGGATCTTCTTGTTTTTGAGGGGGATTTAGAATTTGACACAGAAGGTAGGGGGGAGGTAGAGTTATTAGACGAGGAAAAACTTGCTCTTAGGGGGGGGCCAAATCATCATTGGAGGGAACAAGGGGAGTAAACATACTGTTCATCGGAGGGTACACCTGTAGGCTTCACCAGTTTTTGGTGTGAAAATGTGCTCGTGGGGAGGGAGCGATCATGGGCCGGCCGAGGCCTTTGCCCAGGTTATAAATGAAACTTCCTGGACAGGCCCATTAGGGGGGGTATCGAAGAATGGGGAGAAAATCAAAGAAGAGACCTGTATGCGTCTGTTTTTCACGGGGTCAGGCCAGCAAAATCTAAGACGGTTCACCCAACAATTGGGGAAGAGGCTCTTTCGCGGGAGGGGGAAGAAGTTCCGCAGCAAGATTAAACTTCAGCGATAGCAGGGAGGAGAGGAAGGACCAAATCCAGAGTCCGGAAGAAACCCAAACGACCACCGGGAAGGGGGAAGGTCTTTCCCAGATGAAAAAGAAAGGGAAGAGCATTGTTCCCAAGACGGACCAGGATTGGGGCAGCAACAACAAGGGAGATTATTGCTGAGATGAAAGAACAACAGAGCACCCAAAGGTTACAGAAACCCGTGTCCATGAGACCGGGGCATACAAATGGAAAAGTCCAAATGGGAACTGCGGAGGGTCCCGAGTTTTGGGACATGAGTCGGGTACATTGGAATGCATCTTCTCCTGGGGGGGGGACTTTCCGTGGTACAAAGGTTCAGGTTCAGAAAAGACTGAGGGTGGGCAAGGTCCTTGTAGTGGAAACGGCTAAATTCCACGGGCAAATGCTGGCAGGTTTACGTTGGGTGTAATGTTGGGGTGGAGGTTCCCAGGAAGGGGGGTGAGCTTCGAAGGGGTTGCTCACAAAAGATTGAGAAGAACGAATGAATCGTTTGAGCAGTGCATTGCCCCAGAGGACACATCTCTGAGTTGGGAAAGGGGCCCTGATTGGGGACATCGTCCGGACCTCCGTTGGACCGGGTGTCGAGGGGGGAAAGTCACACATTAGTGAGGAAAAGTGAGGGCAATTGTCTAAAGAACGGGGGCAGCGTCTTGCCGTGGAAAGGTCAAAACTTCCGCATAGGGATAGGACTGAGGAAGGGGGGGAATGACTGAACGAAGGGAACCCATGGGGCTTGGATGACGAAAGAGAGGACATGTATCTTGGAGACCAGCCAGTGCGGCTTGGCCGTGCCTACCGGGTAGTCGTGAGAAAGGGATGACTTGCCAGTATGCGAAGGGGGGTTTCATAAGGCATACTTGGACATAAGATCTCCCCCACGACATCGAGTTATGAGAAAAAAGAAAATAGAGATTCTAAAGGGGAGAGGCGTCAAAAAGTGGAAAGAGGGGAAATCAGAAGAAAATCGCACACTTCCAAAGGGGGGGGACCAAATCGGCAAGGACACCGCCTCCGTCCTGTTCGCAAAAAAAGATCACAATTTTCGTCGGGAATGTCTGCTAAGAAAGGTACTACTGAGATCGTCAGGGAACACCACAGGAAGAAAAGAAGGCGTCGATTCTGACATGTCGGCCACAGTGCCAGGAAAAAAAAAAGTGACTGATGTCAGGCGCAATTGAAACGAGATGGCACGCCACGACCTGGGTACATTCGGCAAGAGAAGGGCCACCAGTCAAAGGGAACAAGGAATGGACGCTGTACAGCGTACTATGTGGAAAATAAAAGCAGCGATCCCTGTTCGCGGGCAGTGAAGACGCAACATGGGAAAAGTTGGGGGGTTAACGGGGGAAGGTGTACGGACAAAAAAGCAACCGTCCACTGGCAGAAGAGAACCACTGGACCAAATGGTAACGCCGCATGGGTTGGGGTGAAAAACAATCCTTCAAAGAAACGAAGAGAAGGGTCCGTACTCTTCACGGTTGACATCAACAAGGAAGGGGGAAAAAGGAATTCGGTGGCGGAAAAGACAGAAGGTTCAACCACTGCCATGTACAAAAAAAAAAAGTACGGCAACTAACCTTGTGGAAGGACGGGCGGCCCCATCTCCATTCTTAAACGAAGACGTCCCCACTTGGAAGGGGGGTTAAGGGAACGCATGGGAACGGTTTCGTTTCAACGTGGCTTTGTGGAAGCTTGGCAGAGTCAAAACCCTCGCCGTTTGAAGGAAAAGGGGGAATGGTGGAAAAAAGGGGAGGGAAATTCTCGGGGCAAGGGGAATAACATCTAAAGGGCTTTGAGGGGTTCCCTCCATTCAACGGAGTTATTTTTGAGGTGGGGGAGGAAAACTTGACGCTAACGAAAGATTTCAGCGGTAAGCGAGGAAAATTCACTTCCTACCCACGAAACAGATGAGAGGAACCCTTGGGGAACCCTTGAAAGGACTGGAAAATTTGGGGAAAAGGAAAAAGACGTCGGGAACTAAGAATGAGAGGGGGTATTTGTAACAGGTACATAGGGGAAGATCCCATCACTATGGGCAGTGAGCTTTCGGATGGGGGCAGGACGAGGGCTATCACGGGAGGGCTATTTTCCCTCTCAAACGAAAAAGGACAACCTTGGTACTCCTTGACAGTTTCGCCCACATCGATCAACGGGGCCTGTACACCAGGCAATCGGGGGAGGAAATTGGGGACTAGAAACCTCAAGCACTGGGGGGGAGGAGAAACTACCTAGCAGCTAACGGATGTTCAAAGTTAACCCTAAAAAAAAGGGGAATCACAAAAGGGGTATGACATGAGGTGGTGGGGGGGGAAAGTCAGTAATGGGCGTTATGAAGAGGAGCCAAAAACACTTCAATGGACACTGAGAACATACTCGGAAAGGGAGGGGGAGCCCGTCTCCAAAGAGAGAAACTTCACAACCCGGGAGGGGAAAGAAGAGGGGCTTTGGTGGTTTTCACAAATGGATCAGAAGGGGTGTCACGTAATAAGGACCCGCTAGAACTGGGGCTGGGACCAAGGAACTGCTTCCTCCACTATACGTGAAGGAGACATAGACATGGGCAGGAATCCCGGGGGGTGGGTTGTGCGTCAGGGAAAAAAGGAAAAAGCATTCCGGAGGGGGGGAAGTTTGGGCGGATGGGTGAAGGATCAGGACCGTGCAATGTGACCTCAATCCGTCCTACTGAACCCTGAACTCCTGACTCAAAAAATACTGTGCCTGAATAACGCCCTCGCCGTGGAATAACACAAGAAAAATGAGGAGGAGGAAAAAAAGGGTGATGACCGGCGAGGGGAGACAGCGGGGAACGGAACGATGTCAGAAACAACTATAAGATTCGGCACGGAAATCAAAGTCGAATCAGTAAAAGGGAGGCAAACAGAAAAGAAATGTAACAGAAAGGGGACAATCCTTAAAACCAAAAAAGTCCTCGGAAAAGAAGGTAGATGCCGCCCATCCGAGTTGTCATGACGTTAAAAGGGGGTGGGTTTTGTCTGGGGGTGGGGGGGGTGGGTGGGGGGGGGGGTTGTGTTGTGTTGGGGGGGTGTGTTTTGGGGGATTGGGGTGTTTTTGGGGGGGGTTGGGGTGGTTTGTTTGTCATCACTAGCCTGTTTATCACACTGTTTCTGGACGAAAAATCATGTACAACAGCGAATGAAACGAAGGACTTGACAAACAAAAAAGCAATTAATAAAGGGGGGGACCATCTCTTGGGAGTTGGACTTTGATCTACCATCGAACTTCAGACACTGGCTTTGGCCGCGGCGGTCGTCCAAGGATTTGAACCTTGCTCTCACATCGACGAAAGGGGGGGGAAACTCAGGATGGACGACAAGGACAAACTGGTGCGGGGGGGAAAAGCGGGTTTCAATTCAAGCAAGTTGTCTTAACGAGCTCAAGGTACATGATTCCAGGGTTCAGGGACAAACGGGCAGACCTAAGGGGAAAGGCGCCCTTTACAACCTTCAAGGGGTCACAATTCGTTGTTCCAGCCCACGGTTAAAAAAGTATACGGCAGTAGGAGGGCGAAGTTCAACGACGGGCACCTGAGACTCGGCAGTTTCGGGGGGAAGCATGGGGAACCTTCCCAATGGTATTGTGTTACATATTGATGGAGGGGAAAAACTGACGCCGAGAAAGCCGTTAAATTGGTGGAGCTGGACGTCGATTCCAGACCCTGGACGGTTTGATCGGTGGATTGACTCGGTACTAACAGAGACGTGAGCATAACGTCCGTAGACCATTTCTAAAATTTGGACCGAGAAGACAATCACAAAGTTTTCCCGCAAGTTCTGGGGGAGCCCATAAAAATATGATTAAACAAATTCAGTAGGTGAAAGTGGGGGGGGAGTGAGGTCCTTGAACAGGACTAGGAGGAAAAAACAGACCCAAATTGACATTATGCAATGCAAAGCTGCGCGCAAGGGGGGGGGGTACCTACCTTAACCGTCTTACACAACGGGGACTCGGAAGAAACTGGGTGGGAAAATGCTGGTATTGGACTATAGGTAGCCGGTAAATAAGGGCTCCCAGGGGACGGATGAGGGAAAACGGTGTCTGTAACGGCTAGAATGGAAGAAAAAAACCGAAACCCAGGTCGTGATCAGGGGTACTGAATACTTAGGCAGCGAAGGGAAAAGAGAAGAAGGGACTACCCATGGGCCTGACTGAAAAAAGGGGCTCTGTGGGGGGGAAATCCCAAGGAGAAGACCTCTCCCTGCAAGTAGGCTCGCAAAAAACTGATTATAGGAGGTGTTAAACTAATGTCAGGATAGTTTGGGCAAAAAAATCGTCCATAGGTGAATGTTACATACAAACCCACTAACTGGAGATTAACTTGGAGACGATGTCACTTCAACAGTCAAAAACTTAGATCCCGAGCATTGACCTCTTCCTTTGGACGGGGGAAGAGTGGCCTCCCCCAACAAGGGAAAACCCAACCACCGAACCCCCCCCCCAAAAAAAAGGACACCCCCCACAAACACGCCACCCCCCAAACAAATACCCCCACAACAACCCAGGTCTCGGAACCATCCCCTCCCCCAAAACACCCCCCACCCCCAACAAAACCCAATAAATAAAAGAACGGCGGGGGGGACAAGTTTGAAAAAACAGTGATTACCAACACTTACAACACACTTGTTTGCAAAACCACCCCCCAGAACCCCCACCAAACCCAAAAAAAACCTCCCCGAGCGGGGAAAGGTTGAGAATATGAAAGGTGAATAATTCCGAGAACGGTGGATTTTGTTCCTTTCCCGACACTCGAAAAGGAAAGCAAGATCAATGCAGCACTTCGAGCAAAAGGCCATTAGGTCTAAGGACAAAGAGGGGGGGAAGAGTCTACTCAATACGAAGGAAAGGGAATGAACCATATCTAAAAACTACGAAAAAACAACTTATTAGGAAAAGGTCTTTAGAGCAGCATCCTCATACGCCGCAATGAGGTCTCGACAGAAACGTTTGGTTGGATCGCCGAAGGGTCAAAAAAAGGCGGGCACAAAAAAAAAGGAGGTGAGGGGAAAGGAAAAGGAAAAAAAAGAGTAACTTAACACGGAAGAAACAGAACCGAGAAGTTACATCTGCTAGCCATCGCAGAACCGAGCAGGGTCTCTGAAGTTTGAACACTTGTGGAGGGAAGCGACTTCAACCGTCATCGAAAAAAAAAAAGACCTATGGTGGGGGTCAATTGATAGGGGAAGGAGAGGCGGCGAAAGTGAAACAACGACCGCATCAAAGCTTTGAGGAAAGGGAAGGGGAATGCTGTGAGGAGGGAGGGACTAGGTGGGAGGGGGAAAAGAAGGTTTGCATGATGTCCTCCAAAAGGGGAGGGAGGAGTAGGTGAGGAGAGGGGCCGCCTTAATCAGTCCCAATTAGAAAAAAAAAAATTGGGGGTGGTGTGGAACAGATACACGGAAAAGAAACTGTCATAAAGCAGAAAACTGGAGCAAAGGAGAAAACATAGCAAAAGAGAAAAAACGACTGGGCGGAAGACAAAAAAAAAAAAAAAAAAGGGGCAATGTAGAACCAGGGAGGGTCCTTGGGTAAAGGTAGGCACACCACGCACTGGAGCCTCGCGGCATTATCCCGAAAAATTGGGGGGCGGGGGGATATTCGAGGTAAGGAAAAAAGGACACGAAAAAAGCTGAAAATTCTGGGGAATAAAAGAAAGCAATCTGGGTATTGGGGGGAGAAAAGAACTGTAGTGCACACATTTGGATGGTTACGAAGAGTACAAATGGAAGGGGGAAATATCCGGTGCAGGCTATACCAAAGGAAACTCCTGAACAAAAACCCCTCACAGGGGGAAACCGGGTAAAAGACAACACCTAATGCCACCTTCAAAGAGGCTGGGAAGCGCCTGCCTCTTCCAATCCAACGGGACAAGTAGTGGCGGCGTACCGTTTTGGCCCCAGAATAGGAAAAAAAACATCAAGTGACGGGGGTAATCCCAGCGGAGGGGGACGAGGGAAAGAACCCGACGGAGGGCAATGACTCATAATCCTTCCGTCGTAGAAACCTTGGTTGTGGACAACGGAAAATTGGAAAAGCATGAGGTGGGAAAGGAAGTCCTGGGTGATGTGAGAAAGGACAGTGAATAAAATTTGGAACAAATGTGAGTAAACTCAGGAACACCCATCATGAATTTCACCCGCTTGAGTCAGCAAGTCGTTCCAGGGAGCCTATGGAAAGAGTGGGGACCTTTAAAGTCTATGTCCGTCGAGAAGGGTAATCTAAAGACCAAGTCGCTAAAGACTTCCAAAAAAGACATCCTGAAGGAGAATTTAGATCAAAAAGGGAAAGAGGGGGAGTTCGGAAAGAATGCGTTTTGGAGAAGGCCAGTAGTATCCACTTAGTGGGTCAAGAAATAGGTGACAGCACCAGGGCCCAGGGTCTGACTGACAAGGGGGAACGGTCATGAAGCGGGATCTACCGGAATGGGGTCAAAAGAGTACGGGGCTCTGTCCGGTTGGGATAAGTGGGTACACAGTGGTGAAATTTTTCATGTTTAAATTCATTTAACCACGGGGGCGATTCAGTCGATGGGGGGAGGGACCCGAATAAAAGGAATAGGACAATCCCGGGGAATCCAGAAAAAGAAATGCAGAAAAGAAAAGGGGGAGGGAATGACAAGGATTCCAAGAAAGGGGAGGTGTTTAGGTGGAACGCATGGGGGGATTTACGGCAACCATGGGGAGAGGGAAAGTCAGTGGTCATCCCGGAGAACAGGGAAAAGTCAAACCTCAATCACTTCCAGGATGGGAACCGAATAAGTCGCTGCTGACGGCTACCGCGGGGAAGGTCTTGAAACGGCGAGATGCGGATCGGACAGACCGTTCTTGGACGGAAAAAGAGATGGAGCATTGAGAAGCTTTACTAATAAGTCAACATTTTATAAACAAAAGTTGAAAAAAAAAAAAGAACGGGTGAACTGGGGGACTGTCTGTGATCCCACTTAGTTGTCTACCGGAATCCCAAGGTGAGGCTTGCTCAATAGATGGAGGGGGTTGGGGGCAAAGGTCTAGGCCTCCGTCAACGTCAGATGGGGGGGGGGTAAATCATGATTTGAAAAAATCCGGGGGGAGATCTTCTTGTTTTTCTTTTCAAAAGGCAGGGGATAAGTGAAACATCCTTTGAAGAAGTATTGAGAGAAAAAAAAAGATGAGGAGGGGTAAGGTCAAAAGAGGGCCATCGCAGAAGAAGGGCCCCTTTGTAGGCCGACATTTAAAAAAATCGTGGACACGGGTGAACAAGATTAAGAACAATTTTCTGTAAAGGGGGGCTCGTGGGTTATGGGGAAATTCCAAAAGGACTCTCCGAAAAGGACAGCCCTAAGAAAACTTCATTTCACTGCCCAGTATGTAGGGAGCGGAAAAGAAGTACCGTGGGGAAAGCCAGCCTCCCGGGAAGTGAGGGCGCGGTGGAAAAAGTGGGACCTGCAACGATCTGAAACGGTGGGACCTTCCAAAAAAGGTTCCGCTTCGAAAGGTTGAAATTGTCGGACGATCACGAAAGCAGGGATAGAACGAAGGAGGTCGGGGAGGACAAAACAAGGAATTGAATGGAATTGTAGCCCACCCCCCTCTAACCACATCAAAGAACTTTAAGATTTTTGAACGGGAGAAAAAAGTTACGCGCTTGTAAAAAAACAGAAGAAAATTGAGGTTGTGTCAGAAAAAAATCGCTTCTTCTGCCCACGCATAACCAACAGCCCCCAGTGAACCCCTCACCCTTTTTCCACGAGAAAAAAAAGGCACGCAACAAGGGTCCCCCTGAAGCCGGGGAATCTTGCGTGGTGCCGAAGAAGTGAATGCGTGAAGTCTCTTAATAAACGATAATATTGCGGACTGTTAAGGGGTACACCTGGGAATGCAACTGCTGTGGAACCCACGAATGCTGGAAAAAAAAGTCTAAATGAAAACTTTCAAGGCTTGAAGTGAATTTTGGTCCACTGGGTCAAATTTAATTTGGTTAGAGAAGAGGAAGGGGTTGGCTCATGACAGAAAGGTTAAGCCAGGGTTGACTCATTATGGAAAAAAATCTCAACATCTCATGCGGGGGTGAAATTGTGGAAAGTATTAGTTGGGTACCAAAGACCGAAGGGGTAATGTTGGTTAGTATTTTCCGCATTTGCCCACAGGGAGGAATGCTCAATCGGAACTTTTCTACAGAAGCAGCCTGGGGCCGGGGTTTAAGGTTGTAGACCTTCCAATATATTCTCCGTATATGTTCTTCCTTTGGAAAGGACCCAAGTATAAGAACCAGTGTGGTCTGAAAGAAAGAGCAGAGATGCAATTGTAACAATAGCCAAAGGCGTCAGGTTAAGTTCAGGATTTGAACAGTGTTCCGTGCGTTGGACTGGAGGGGGCCAAGGAATTCATAAAGGAAAGGAGGAGTAGTAGCATCAGAAACAACCGAAAAAGTATAAAAAAGATATAGATTCTGCGGATGCCCTTAGCCAAAACAAAATTTTTTTTTTTAACTAGGGGAAAGCAACCAAAAAAAGATCAAAAGTCGGTCAAGGGAACAAGAAGAAGGAGGTGGGAGCCAAAGATAATTGAAGGTAGATACTTGTCTGTCAAGTCCAGACAACAAACTGCGGGCGGCTAATTGCGGTCTGAGGGAACACCAATGAAAAGAATAGACATACGGCGTGCGTGCGGACGTTGCTCCCTTTCCGCACCGACACGCTTCTTTAGGGATCAAGGAAGAGATGTCCCAGGGGGGTCGGAAAATGTCTACACTAGTTCGAAGTCACCCGAAATTCAGGGGGCCCAGCATAAGATGGAATGACGTCACTGTTGGCAAGAGAGAAACACACAAAAGAAACGCTCATGGGCAAAAGACATAGGTCGAGCACTTCGCTTATAAGGGCTGGGGGGAAATTACCCAGGTGAAGGCGTAATAAGACTATGAGTGTGCGTTTGCACTACAGATCCTGTTGTGGTTAGGGTTGGACACGTCAGGGGTAGAACAAAAAGAAAGGAAACTGAGAGGGGAACAAAATTTCCCTGTGGGAAACCCGAAAAAAGTGTGAAAACCCTCCAACACGACCGGAAAAGCATTGGGCACTGAGGAACGAGCAACCAATCTCAGGGCGGACCACTCATCCGACCAGGCTTAAAAGACAAGGAGTAGAAAAGAAAAGTGGGGAACCAGGCTAAAAGTCTACAAAAAAAGGAGGACTACTGAAAAGCAATGTCACTTGCCGCAGGACCTAAGAAAGGCTTGCGGCCACCCGCGTACAAACCAGGTGGACTTTGCAGTGGGTTCTTGCAGAAAAAACCCCCCCCACACGGGAAATGGTGCTGGTACACCTGGTGGGGGGTAGCTTCAAGGGGGCGGCAGAAGAAAACGGCCATGGGTTTCAGGAAACAATCCTTTCAGGAGGGTGACCAAGGAGAGCGGCATGTAGACTTGGACACTAGGGCGAAGACAATAGGGAAAGGGATGGGAGTGGGAGTGATAAAGGTCCGGAGGGGTGGGGGCGGAAGTTACATCATCTGAAGTAGAATAAAGGAAACCCATTCTCGGCGGAGGAGTAACATTACGGACTTAAGTCCAAATAAAAAGAGAAGATCCCCGGGACCCCCTTGGGAAGAGCAGGAAGGAAAAAAAGTTGGAAAAAACCGGAAGAAACGCCTATGAGACTTGGAGTGCCGGTAATAGGGTTCACGCTCCCTATCCCTAACTTGCATTCCAGGATCTGAGGGAAGTGGACAGGAACGAAGCGGAAGGGGAACAATCACCGAGAAAAAAGTGCAAAAAGGGGGGAGAAGATTTGGGTAACAGTTGTCGCACAGAAGATGTTATGGCCTACCCAGCTGGTCAAGGCGGAGGAGCAGATGTGGGAAGACCCGAACCGAACAAACGAACGGTTTAGAAAATAACCAGAAATAAGAGGGGGTGGCCACAGGGACCAAAAAAAGAAAAAAAAGACGCCACCACGGACCAGACAATTCAAGTCTTACCGCATGCGTAGAACAAAAGTCTGCGGAAGGATCGGATAGTGAGGCCGGCAAACAAAAAACTAGGAATCGCAACTACCGGGATTCGCCGGAACACAAGGAACACTAAGCGCAAGTCCCCCCGTCACAAGGGGTGCGTTTATTGGTTTGCAAAAGAGAAGCACAAGGGTACTAGACATGTTTCCGTATTTGCCGAAGTCAGAAGCGATAACGAGCTGGGGGGCAACCGCCGCGCAAGGGAACGGAGCAAGAATCCGGGAGAGTGATGCCCCACATCCCGGCCCCCGGCCACTGGCCTTCTCGACAGCAGCGACCGGCCTCCTTAGGGGCAAAGGAAATGGGTGGCAAATAGGAGGGAGAGACCTGAGGGCGTGAATACGGTGAGGAAACCCCGTGCAACCCCTGACCTAGAAAAAGGTTTCAAGGATGAGAACCCCCAGTCGCAGTATAAAAAACACCCACTCCACATGCCCTGGTCCATTGCGTCCAGAAAAAAAGGGGGGGAAGGCAGCATTGATCCCAGAGGGGAAAGAAAAGAGAGAAGAAAAAGAGGATTCGGACACGATCCACGCGAAATCACAGGGTGGCAAATTAAGACAATGGAAAACAGGGGAGGCGACAATGGAAAGAGAACTTCCTTAACACAAATACAATGTAACGCAAGGAAGTGTCCACCGTTATAATGTCGCATACGATGGTGCGACCGAACCAATCTTCCCATGAGAGACAGATGGAAAGGTTTCTCTCCAAGAACAGTGACAAGAGTCAAAGGACAAAATACGGCCGGGATCCTAAAAAAAACATCGGTCACACAGGCATACAACAGCTGAGTTAGTGGCCGTTATCGAAGAGCGCCTGTCAGGGTGAAAGGGAGGGTCGGGGAGAGTTCTAGGAGGCAAAGTAGGCTGAAAGGAACGGTAAATCAAAAAGACTGATCTTGCCTACGTGGACGACCATGTGCTGACGCAATAGTTTGAAATTATAACTGCTGGGTAGTAAGAGAGAGTTGTACCGGGGAAATCACAGTTAAAGGGAAACCTATACACCAGAAGCCTTTAAACCTTCAGAATTGGGTCAGGCCATTGCTCTAGCAGAGTGTGAAAGAGGGCGCCAAAAGGGTTTCTAACCACGGTAAGCAGTAGAAAAGTTAGCGAAGGTCACGAACGCCGGATCCCAGAACATTTAGGGTTTCCTGCCGGAACCGTCAACAGGGGCTTGGTGGGTCATATTGAAGGGGGGAACGGCAGAAGAAGAGCAAGAAGTACGTGGTGGGAAGGAAGGCGGATTTGACAATACAGCGGGAGGAGGTCGGGGGAGGTAAGGTGAAGGTTGCCACGGATAGGTGAGGAAGTCGGAAAAAGTTCACGGAGAATAAACAAGGAAGATCCAGGACTGGAAACGAAAGACACCGGTTGCCGCCAACGGGGATTGTTTTGAGCCAAAGAACCAGATATTGTGGGAGTTAACAGCGGTATTGGGCAGATGGCGTGGTGACCTTTACCTTAAGATAGTGAAAAAAAAGGGAAGGGGGGATAAGGCCTAGGAGACCGGGGTTGTTTTGGCAGACTACCTACCCGCGAAACCCTGGACTAAGGACACTTGATTCGTGGAAAGCGCCGTACAGGGAGGGGGGGCAGACGGTAGGTGATGATCCTTTTCAGGGATCCAGACGGATGAAAACTTGCACCACTCTGCCTGAAGGGCTAGTCTGGTCAAACACGCAAAGAAAACCCCCATGACTTGATAATTGGGCATAGGAGGACGTTGTAAGAAGCGGACGCTACGAAAACAGTGAATCAATTTCGAAAGGGGGGGCGTAGCAACTGGAAATGCGGGGCCAATGAACGCTGATCCGCGAAATCAGAAAAGTCGAGAGAAGCTGAGGCTAAAAGGAGGTGGTGAAACAGACTTCCAGAGGGTGCGAATCGACAGGAACAAGCACTAAATGAATACAACCAGGAAAGCCTATTGGATCGGAAGGGGTGAGACGGTCACGCAACAGTGAAAAAAAATTCGCAAATGCTCGTTCTAATGACCTTTATGGGGGCAGGGCAAGAGGGGGAGTAAGTGTGAAGACGTACTCTGAAGTAACGGGTTTGACTTGCAAAGAAACAATTAAAAGGGAGCGTCACCAAGAAACGGACTGAGTCTATCATCAATCATTCCTATGGAGAGACCATGAGGAGAGAAAAGGACAGGAAAAAGCGACTACGCAACAAAAGGATGAGGAAGGAGAGAGAATCTGGAGAGAAAGAAAAAAAAGTCTTGAAAGAAAGTAAGTTAGTTCCATAAACATTTTGAAAAATCGAAGGAATGGCCAAGTTTCAGTTCTAAAGGGTATGCAGAGCCCAATAATCAGGGCGTCAGAGTTTTCTTGCACGGAAACAGGTTAACTCATTAAGGACTTCGAAAATTTCAACATCAAGAAAAGAGGAAGGGGATCCAATAACTTCAGAGGAACAACAGGGATCAAGGGGGACAATGTGTGTACCGTTACAGATGAGAACCGTATGGAAGAAAGAGGAATGGTTTGTAGGGAGCCCTTGAGAGGTGGAAAGAGGGGAAAAAACTTCGGCAGTTCTAGTGTAAAGAATCTACATCAGCTGGGACTAACGAAGTGGGGAGGAAGGAATTGGAAGGGGGGAAAAAAAAAGGGAAGGGAAAGGAAGGAAAAAAAAAGGCGAAATGGAGGTGGTGACAGGGAATCAGAGGGAGAGGACATCCTTATGAGACAAGAAGAGGGGGTTTTTGGGTGGGGGAAAGAATCACGGAAAGACCAGTGTCACGTAACAGTCAATGGGAGACACAAGAGAGAAAGCTACACGATATAATCTTCTGAACCGGGAAGAACCGTGAAAGGAACAAGGGGAGAGAAGGGAGGGGGGCACCAAGAACGGGGGGGGGGCGGGGGCGGGCATTTTATCCGTCACTTTGGGGGGGGGGGGATGGGTGACAAGACGGGGACTTTCCAGGCCATGCCGCCCATCGGCAAAGAGGGCTGGGTCCGCGACACAGGCGGGGGTGGGGGGAACGACAACCAAGGGAGGTGGGCAAAAGGTTTATGCTGGCAAAGAGGAAAGTCAGATGGCCCTTGACGGACGAAAAAAGCACCCGACGTCCTTCAAAACCACCCAGCGGATGGGCAGAACCGAATAAAAAGAAAGGGCAGTCCTGGAAAGCGCGGCCGCGTACAAAACACCTAAGACACGAGGGGGGGCTATGCGTCCTTGTGAAAAGGCCATCAATATGCACCACCCCAAGGGAAGGTTCCAATTAGGTAACAAGCAAGGTGTGCATGAGGAGAAACAGACTTGACGTAGGTAAGGAGCAGGATAAGGAAGGGAGAGGTAAAACCGGGGCGGTCAAGAGCTGTACAACGACTAAGTTTGGAAGAAGGCCTCCTGCGGTTGAGAAGTGGAGTAACGCCCCCGAAAAGGTGATGAAGGGGAAGACATCAATTTAGTCTAGTGAACTACAAGGGCCTTCTAATTTCACAAAGCGGCGTCAGCAAAAACGGCAGGTCCAAGGAGACCGCCTCTGACCGCTTTTGGTACCGGGGGATGTGGCGGACCAGGTAGATTAGTACCTCGAAAGCTTAAGCCATTCCAGCTCCGGAGAAAATGTTCGACCAGCCAATAAATCACCGGACGTGAGGAAAGGGCCGCCGTTGGAGAACTGAACACTGCCTGTAAGGTGAAGAAAGATGGGTAAGGAGACTGACTCACACAGGGATCCCAGGGAGCCGGAGGAAAGGGGAGGGTGAGTCCATGACAAGAGGGAATGGGGTCGGCATCTTACAGGTGCCTAGAACGTAGGGGGTGCGGGAAGGGGATTGGCACAGGAGGGGAAAAGGAATTTAGAAACGAAAAAAATCAGGGTGAATGTCTTACCCCGTCGATTCGATTTCTTGCCCTAATCATAGTGTTTGACATGGAAAGGAGAAGCTGGAAGAAAATAAGAGTGAGGAAAAGCAAGGTCGTAAAGTTGAAAGAAGAATCATGAGGTGTGTATTTTTCCCGGCGATGGGGGGTCTGGGGTAAGGGAAACCGGTTATGCTGAAAAGGGGGAAGGGGTCAGGCATTCGCATCGGGAGTGTAAATGAATAGATAAGAGTGGGCCAGAAAAGGGGAAAGGCTTGAGCTCGAGAAAACGAACTACTGGTGTCTTTTTGCATGCGGGCAGGGATCGTTCCGGTTGGTCGGGGACCTGTTCTTCGTGGAACCAGAAGAGGAAGGGCTTCGAAGAGCAGAAAAAAATTTGGTAAAATTTAAAAAGAAATGGAGTTCTAAGGGTAGACTTGCTTGCGGAGGCCGCTTCGTTCTAACAGAATCCGCCGGAAAGGGGGTGAGCGAAGGAAATTGCTTTTTTTGCCGCCGAGAGCCGAACGAAGAAATAGGAAGACAAATACCTGATCCAGTGTTAAGATCGTCGTTGGGTTTGTCTTCGGAAAGTGAACACATCGTGGGGCTGCTAGGTGTGACGAGAAAAATGCTAAGAGGGAGACCAAATCGAAGCAGAAAAGGGACCCCACCGGGTGGAAGGGGCCATCTGTTCAAGAGGGGAAAAACACTCGAAGTCGTTCAACCATATTTTGGGGTAACTTTTGGAATCGTGGTTATGGGGGTCTCGAATGATTGTGGAAGTGGGAGAGAGTGAGGACGGCAAAGAATTTAGCCACCTGAGTGGGGAGGACGGAGTGTGGGATGAGGGACACCTTAGCTGGGTAACTAGGAAACGAGAAGAGGTGGAAGCGGCAGTAGGGGGATGATGAATCATAGTGATGACGGAGAGAAAGGGCGTAAAACGGTGGAGGACGGGGCTGGTCGGGTTAAGAAATTTCAAGCTGGGTACAGGGTGTACGTGATAGGGTGAGCAAGAGGGTGATCACTTACTCGACGCTGACGACGTTAATTTGGGAAGATGTCGGGGACGCAGAGCGCGTCTCGACGCAGGGCGGTAACAACGGGAGGAGGAGATATACCGTACCAACAACCAACATGTCTTTACGCTTCGACGCTCCCCGACGCGGAAGTCGCAGGCCGAAGACCCGAACTCACCGTGCTTTCCTTTCTTTTTAGGGCGGATTAACCCGCAACTACTTATTTGGTGTTTATGCGCTTTACGACCGCCTGGCAGGGAGGTAACGGATGGGTGAGTGTAAGACGAGGAAAGGGGACGCGGGGAGGGGGTTGCGGAAGTGCTAGAAGGGGGTTAGTTTCCGGGTTGTGGGGATGGATACCCGCGGGTGGGGAGAAGGGCCGGCGAAGGGAAAGTTGGGATATATGAGAGTAAAGAGAGTTAAGGCAAGGAAGAGGGAAAAGGTATGATAGGCAGCACTCAGGAAAAGGTGGAAAAGAGAAGGATGGCAGCTAGCGGGGGAGGCAATCTGGGGGGAGCGGGTCAAAACGGGCAACTTCTCTCTGCTACCCTTGGGCGAAAGTCCTCCTGCAAGGGGACAATATAAGCCATGGAAAGCCAGCTTGATAGGGAGCGAAAAATGGAAGGTTAATAAAAAGCAGGTAGACGGTTGAATTAAAGAGGAGGGGGGGTAATTAAGCAAAGATCGGCAACATTGTGAAACAACGGTCAATCATTCGCTGGGGAAGGGGTGGCCAGACAGTTCGAAGAAGAGGCATAATAGAGGCAAGGTCTGTAACCAAAGCATCACAATACAGGAACTTTTTATTGAGCCCAAGCAAGACCTCAAGACGAATAAGGGTTAAAACTTGCCCAAGATAAAAGTACGCTCCGGTGGGAAAACTTAACAGAAGCAAACAAGGACAAACCGCTTGCACAAGGAACTAAAAAAAAAAAACAATTGAAAGACACAGTGACCAGAGTAACTGTTCCGCAAGAAGGGACAAAGGAAACACCGGGGAAGAGGCTTGAGTGTGCGTGGAATGTCTTCCGGCGAAAATTTTCGTGACCGGCTCGGAAAACTAGTGGACGGGAAGGGGACAAAAGTCTGAAAGGTGGCACAGCGCGGGTGCCAACCCTGGCGTTGCTGGTCCAACCGGCAGCCACCACGGGCAAAGGCCGTTTGGACCGGGAGGGGGGGGGGCACTGGTAGGGGGCGGGGGCAAAAAACAAGGGAAGTTGAGGGGCGGGAGAAATTGGCGAGTCCCGCCGGGCAAAGACCAGGGGGTACGGTTGTTCGCATACATTTGCCCAGGCAAAATCGCGGAGGGGAACCTCCGATGAGTCGTGCGGGGGGATCACTTCCCGACTTTGTAAGGAAGGGGAGGCCGAATTCCCACAGCTAGAAGTCCTGGTCAGGTTCGTTAAAAATTGTTGAGAATGCTAAGAATCTTGACCGGGTGGGATGGGTGAGAGACCGGTCAAGAATACAAAACTACGGCTGTCTTCCAAAATGGGAACTACAGACCGAAGTAAGGAGTTCGGTACTACTAAAAACGGAGAACAGTTAGATGATCTGGGCGACCAAGGGGAAGAAAGGGAGGAAAAACAGTGCCACTATTTACATGGCTAGGGGTGGGCTCGGGGCTGCTGCCAGATGTTCCAATGGGCATCATAATTGATTCGACGTGAGCAAAGA
>Ga0179593_1489093_pt1 | contig 23586 bp, 34 predicted proteins | sample CZODoug2_1_08_16_FD_185931 | JGI IMG/M metagenome (GOLD analysis project Ga0179593, IMG submission 185931) | Vadose zone soil fungal communities from Angelo Coast Range Reserve, California, USA - CZODoug2_1_08_16fungal (PacBio error correction) | ecosystem: Environmental > Terrestrial > Soil >...
GCGTGGGGAAGACTTGGGGCTGACAATCATTGTGAATAGCCTGGGGGGGGGGAAAGGATTACAATCAAGGATGCCCTTGAGCATGAACAAAGAGGGAAACTTCAGGGGAGAAAACACAATCCAGGGGCCAGACTTATGACGGAATTGAGACGAATTACTATTGGGTTGTGTTCAGCTAATCGAAGAGGTGGGCACCGATGGGTGGGTCGGTGTGCTGTCAAGGAACGATGTCCTCATGAAAAAGTGTGGGAACGCCTCCCGGAAGCGCGTGGAAAAGAGCCATTGCTTACCATGGAACCGGAAAAATTGAGCCCCGATTGAAATGACAAAAAGTTCATCAGGGGAGCACAAATTGACGCCATGGGTTGTGAGGCAAAAAATGTGAAAGTACAAGAACTCTTGCGTAACAACGACAAAACAACGAAAATCACCTCGAATCCAGGGAGATCTCTAATAACACTATGGGGGCAGAATCTCGTGAAAAAAAAAGGGCCAAAGGGTCAAAAGCAGGATTGGGGAATCGACGTTTGGTAAGTCAATGAAAAGCACTGCGAAGAGGAAACCACAACCGGACATGCCATTTGTGCGACCAAAAAAAACTGGGGGGAAACTATGTGATCAAGGGGCATTTGGAAAACGGGGACATCACTGAAGAGTCACTAAAAGATGACAAAAAAAGATGTCGGAGACTTTCAGGCCCACTAGGTTCACGGTACTCCGCAATCTGGTAGGGGGGTGAGGGTGGTAAGTGGGGGGGCGTGGGTTGGGTCTATGAAAAGAGGACGAACTCCAACAGTATTTACCAACAGATAAATAATTTCTTTCTGGTGTGGGTTTGAAAAGGGGGGGGGGGTAAGAAGGCTCCCCAAACAAACAAAAAAAACAAAAAACAGAAAGAAACGGGAGGGAGGGGAGGGGAAAAAAGAGCCGAGCAGGGGGGGGGGGAAAAACTCCCAAGAAAATGTATTTGGGTTTCGGGGATTATGAGCAGCAGGGAATCGAAACGGAAAACCTTAGGCCCAGCCACTAGAAACAAACAGTGGTACCGTTTTAAAAAAAGAGGTGGAGTGAAAGCAGGGCATGGGGAGGCGGGAACGAAGGGGGGGGGAAAAAATGCCCCGGCGGGGTTCATGGTTCTCCGGGATACAGTGGACTCATTTAGATAAAAAAAGTGGGTGTCCAGGGAAGATTGGGGACATTGGGGGGGGAGGGAATGCCCCATACGTACTAGAAAAGTAGAGCACCCCGCACAGTGAAAAACGAAATCAAAAAAAAAAAAAACACCCCAAAAAAAGATTTTAGGATCAATAAATTACACCTGAAGATCTGGGGGGTGTTCCCATGTAAACAGGGGGGGTGAATCAAGTTGTTGGTCCTCATCAAAAGAAGGGCTGGGGAAGGGCAAATTGAATCTCAGGGGACACCTAAAGAGGGGCGTTCTCCAAGGGGTTTAAGAAGAACTGACAAATGGAATGCCAAGTCGTCAGAAAGGGTAAAAATTAGGCGCAGGGCCACGTAAGAAAGGCAATGGGTCCAAGAGATTGAAAAACGACAGGGAGAACACGCGGGGGAAAAAAACCTGGAACGGCAACAAAAAAAAGGACATGAGTGCCAAACGTGGTTTACAAGGGGAAGGGGGAAAGAAACACGAAATCTTTCAAAAGCGGGGGGAGAACAAACATCACGAGTGGGTCGGTTGGGGGGGTCAACAGTCAAGTAAAAAGACCGTGCACCTGGGTTAAGTGGGGAGGGGGGGGGAAAAAGATTTCGAAACGGGGGGCAGAAAAGGCGGGAAAATCAATTGAATCAAGGGGATGTCATTTCAAAGGGCGCAAAACAAGGGGTCGTGGTGGGGGAGAAAATAAGATAGACACAATGTGGCAATGCAGGGTTCCATCGGGGGGGTAAAACAGTCTGGAAGGGGGGAGTAAGTTTGGGGGGAAAAATGAGGGCGGTCCCAGTTCGTGCAGCGGGGAATGACCTTTCCATGTTTACGTGAATAGGCTCCAAATGACCTGTTAAGGGGGGGGGGGGGCTAGGAAAGGAAAACAAAGGGCGGCACCAGAGAAAAAGGGAAAGGTCGTACAGGAAGGGCCGACGCTTATGGGTCAGGTGACAGAGGGAAAGGGGAAATACAGAGGGGGGACGTGGGTGACCCAAAAAATAGGGGGGGAAAACGGGAAAAAAACTGGGGGGGAGAGAGGAAAGCAAAAAAAATGAATCAGGAGCGGAGAGGTGTTTTTTTTAAGGGAGAACCGGGGGGGGCCCCTAGAAGTACGGAGAGAAGTTAACCTGAAAGGCTTCGGGGGGAAGAAAGGACAAGTTAGAAAGATAGCGGGCGAAAAAAAAAAGTTGTTACAGAAGAATCCAAAAGAGAAAAAGCAAAAACGTAGAACGCGGTGAAGGACGATGCTCCCCCGTAGGGGGGTTACTCATTAAGAGAAAAAGCCCGGTGGAAAAGGACCGATCCATTAGAGTTCGTAGACGGGGTGAGGTGGACCCCCAGAAAAGACCAATCAAGGGAAAAAGAAAAAAAATTCTGTGTCGGCACGTTTGACGAAGGGGAAGGAGGGGAAAAATGAAAAAAAAAAAGAGGGGGGGGAAACCGCAGCGATTGTCATTCGAGCTCAGTAATTAGGACAAGAAGGGGGTGGGTATGAATCAAGGGGGGGGGGGAAGGAAGGCAGTCGGCGCAAGAAACGTACTGGGAAAAAAGAGACAGAAAGGGGCAAAGGTGGGTGGGAAATTTTGAGAAGTGTCAAAAGACGAAGAAAAGTTCAATCGGGGAGAAGGGGAATGGGAAGTGGGAAAACAGAGTAATTTTCAGGGTGATTCAGAAAGTGGACAAACGAGACGACGGGGGCTTTGAAAAAAAGTGGGTTTTCTCTTTTTAAATCTAAGGAAGGAAGAGAAAAAAGTAATAGTTCGCGGACTGGCCCTCGGTCACATCAACCCCGAGAGTGAATAATACCTCTTGGGGAAGAAGGAACTCTTGGGAGGCGAGAAGGCATTTTCAAAAGACGGAGGAGAAAGGGGCAAGAAAATCAGCCCAAAAAACAAGGAGTCGAAAGGTAACGCCTCGAAAATCCTTCTAACATCGACAGAACAACAAACGAGGAAAAATTAAAAAGGGGGATGGAAAAAGAGGGCCGACTCGAACAGGAAATTTCGGGGAAAACGGTGGGAAAAGTTTTAGAACATGCGCTGTGGTCGATTCAACTCCGGTGAAGCATCCAAAAGGGAGGATTGAGGATACGCAGTCGGGGGGGGGATGCAGACGAATAAATCAAAGACGCAAGTCAGCTCCGCAAGACCCTATCAAAAAAAAGACCCAGGTCAAAACTTTGGGAGGGGGTTCAACATGATTCAAACTAGTGACATCTGGGGGGAACCGTGACCAAGGGACAGTCGCTAATAAAGAGGGTCCTCTCAGGCTCAAAGAGAATCCAAAGAGGGCACACCACTGGAAAAGTAATTGCAAGACGAAGAGGATCCCAGGCAGAGGGGGAAACCGAACGCCTCTCATCAGGGAGGAAACTCGCAGAAAAGAAAAATCGGCAAGTTGGCGGTTCCCCCTCCCCCGACGGGATCAAAATTCTAATCGGGGACCATGGGGGGAGAAACAAAATAAAGTTCGACCTTGGTGGTGGGGCCGGAAAAAAAAGGACAATTCTAAAGGAAAAAAAAAAATTATGGGAACGCATTGGGAAATCGATAACCAGAAGTATGGGTAAAATTACTTACGGGAAGAAAAACGCATGGACATCGAAAGGGAGGGGAAAAAAAGATGGAGCTTCAAAATTCACTGTGGGTGCGGAGGTCTCAAACAAGAACTACCTGGAGAGGGGAAAATCCACTTTCAAGGGTTGCATTTCCCAGGTAGAAAAAAAAGTACGTTAACAAGAAAAGCCTAGTATCGACCTGGCCGTGAAACATCAGGTAGAAACACCAGGGGGGAAAGGACCTCCTCAAATGGGGAGCTGCTTCCATATTCAAAACATGGGTGGGGCCCAGGAGGGGAAACCCTATCGCGGGTTGAACTAGGGGAATCGTGGGAGGGGGAAAGGTCCCCGTTCCTATTAAATCATGGACTTGCCTGACGCAAGTTTCCATCGCACTGGAAATGGGGACCACAGACCGGGGGCCAGACGTGGTCCCATCAAAACGGGATCAATTACATAGATTCGAAAAAGAGAACCAAGGAAGGGATAGCTGTGCAAGGGACTCAGTTTAGCACACACCAAGGGAGGAACAGAAGAAATACCACGATCTTGGAAACAAGGTGGCGGTTTGACACAAAAACGATGGGCTAAAAAGACAAGGAAAAAACTAAAGTTTTGCAAAAAAAAAAAAAAAGTGGGGGACAATCATCAAGGGATGCAAATGGCTCACACAGGAACTTACTCGAATGATCAGTTTCGAAACAAAAAAATCCAAAAACAGCCCTGAAGCAATTTCCTGAGACCAACCGAAAATTACGGGAGTCGTTGAACCACGGAAAAAAAAGAGGAAAAAATATGGACGCCAATTGAGGGGTGCTTACGGAATATGGAAGAGCAAAGTATTGCACGGGGTGCAAGGGGCAAAAGGGGCCAACGGGCTACGTACGTTGGAGGACGGAAACATCCAGGAGAAATGGGAGGCGTCGAGAAGTCAATCAGGAAAGCAACGGCAGGAGCAATTGGTAACTGAACGAAACGAACGGGTGGTAGCCATTGTGGGGTGAGCAAGGAAACCGTATTGAAACCGTCCCCTAAACTAACAGAAAAAGAGTCGAAAACGCAACATCTCCCAACAACCGGGCAGACCTGGGGAAACAAGCAGGGAAAAGTTGTAGAGGAAGGGTGTATAAACTTTGTTGCCTGAACAGGGGGAACGGGCGTCTTGAAGACCACGATCGGGAAAAAGGGATACTCGTGTATGAAAAAGTTGGAATTAAAGAAAAGGGAGCGAATCCTACCGACTTGTTATCCTAAAATGTACCAGGAAAAGGGGGTGACCGACGACCTAAAGAAGCTTCTTTGGTGTAAACTTAAGGGGATGACCGAGCAACAATAAAAAAGATTTAAGTGGGCAAGGAGTGCCATCGTCCCGGGACAACGGTCAACCATAGGGAGATTGGTTGAGTGAGGGGTCGAAGGGTGGGGGGGGATCTCAAAGAGAAAACAGATAACTCCCCTTCCTATGGGGAATTGGCGTTGGAGGCAAGGAACTATCTTCTAATCGAAAGGACACAAAAAAACGGGGGATAAGAAAAGATAGGAAAAAAGTCGGATACAAAAAGAACCCCAAAAAAATTATTGTGGAGGTTTTCGGGGGAAAGTGTGGGTTATTGGGGAGATACTAAAAGGAAAGATGCTACAAAATTCATCAACAAACTACACCACAAAAAGAGACGAGTTTATACCTGGGTGTCCTAAAGTAGGTGATAGACCGGTCTGGCTTTCGGTAAGCAGAAGGGCCCCAAGATGCCGAGGGGCGGTACAAGAAAGAAGGCCATGTCAAAGTTTATCCTGTAATTGATTTCCCAAGTTTCACCGAATTGGGGGGGGGGGGATTCAAAAATTCACCATTTTGAAACAAAAAAAGGAAAAGATAAAATCGCAATGATCATGCGTACGGGGGTTTCAACAGGAGAAAAACCTGGTAGGGTGAGATACAAATTGGGTAGAAAGAAACCTGGGCTAAAAGGTGGGGGTGCCAGAAAGCTGGCTGTGTCCGGCAAGTCCCAAGTGTGAAGGGGGGGCCAACTGTGCCGGTAACCAAGAAAAAGAAAATGGCGTTGCCAGCCGTGTTGGGGACCTCCCAAAGGAAAAATTGGGTAAAACGGACGGAGTAAAAATTTTGATCCCAAAAAAGACAACCTCAGAAAAACAGACTAGGTCCCCGTCGAGGAGTTACAGATCAAAAAGAAAACCGGGTACCAGGGAGGCCACACAATCAAGGAGTTCAAAACGGGGTAGAATGGGGTAGGGAAAGAAGCAAGAAACTCCTTGGGCAAAAAAAAAGAAGGAACAGGATTTTGGGGGACCTAAGGTGCACAAAAAAGCAAAGCGAATCGGGGGGACAGGAACGTGGCGAAGCCCTGGTCCGAAATAAGAAGGGGGTAAACTAAGAAGGAATGGGCAGAAATATTTTCCCATGGCGACCGGAAACGGGGTTGTGCACAGGGGGGGAAGGGTAAAAAAACGAGAGGGCACTTGAGCAAACTGACCCAAGAACTCAAAATGGGTCACCCAAAAAAAAAACGGGGGAGTAAAATTGGTGGAATGAGCTCCCAAGTGCAAAAGCCTGCACCGTTGAAGTTAGGTTCCGGAAGGAAGCCGAGATGTAAGTTTCGAAGAAAGTGACGGGAGAAGGGGTGGTTCAGAAAACGGGGGGGCCCCCAGAGGAATATAGGGAAAGATCGTGCCGACACTTGGGAAAGAAGAGTTGGACGTTACGGGGAAGATACGAAATTAGGGGAAAAAAAGGGGAAAAAAAAAGCGAGTGAACACTACTACGGTTGGTAGGAAATCCAGTTGGCCTCGAAGCAGACCATAAGGAGAGTTCAGTGATCAAAAAACCGGGGTGTTTTGGGGAAAAATGACTTGAGCTACCTTTAAAAAAAAAGTGTGCGACACACTTTGGACCGGTACAGGGAAAGGACCCGGGTCGAAATGGGGAAAAGTCATGGAAAATCTTGGGCTTGGTTGGAAAAAGCGGGGGAAAAACCATGTTTTGTGAACCGCAAGGTGGCCAAAGAGCATCGTAACAGGTGGGGGAGCAAAATGAAAAGGGAATATTAAGGAACATGTTACTCTTGGGCTGGGCGCAGGGGAGGGGGAAAATCCGCCTGACCAATTGAGGGGGGTGAAAGGGGAAAAAAAAGGGTAAGGAGACCGTTTCAGTAAGGAGTACACCAAAAAAAAAAAACATTTACAACCCCCAAGGGGGAGCACTGGGGAAGGGAAGGGACCGCGAAGAATGAGACAAGTCCTTTGTGAAAAAAGGCCAGGATTGATTTGCTGCAAAAAAGGCTCAAGAAGTCGTCGGTTCTGAACGGATGGGGGTCCATAAAAAGTCCGAGGGAACCGGGTCGGAAAATCCTCCAATGGCAATTTGGGGGGAATTGGGGGATCAAGGGTCGGTGACTGATCAAACAGTAGGCCGAAAAGGTTGACTGTGCATTCCTAAGGGAAAAGCCCGATGCAACGCCTAAGGGGGCCCTTTGGCTGAACTCTCTGAGACCAGAAAAGGGGGACAGGCGGGTCCGCAGGGCACCAGTGAAATGAAATGGACCCCGAGCGGTATAACTCGGGGAACAACCGTCGGGGTACCGCCCCAACGGGGACGTAAGGAAAGGTCTGACTGGAAAAGTAAAACACTTCCACGGAACAAGATCGAGGACGAGACCTCGCCAAATCCGCATCTAACATTAATCCGAGAAAGTAAATGGGAACTGGGGGGTGGCCGAGGAAAACGGGAACTCGAACGGAGATGTTGCGGGGTTGAGGTGCAAGGGGCAGGAGAAAGAAAAACGTCTGAAAAAATATACTACCATCCCCGATTCGGAAAGATCACGGGGGATGCGAAGATAAAAAGAGGGGAAAAGAAACCAGGGGGAACAAATGGCCCGCGGGTCCCCAAAATACCACCCAGGTCACACGTCGCCTGGGACTAGGGGGAAAGTCCCAAGAGTTTGAAAACACTGTAACCGTCAAAACTTGGAAAAGCTATTAAGGGTGAGTCAAAAAACCATGCAGCCGCGGGAGGATGAAAAAAACTATATAAAAGCAACTCAAAAAAAAAAAATGGGGTCAATGGTAGGGGGAAGCTTGCTACGAGAAAGGGATCAACCATCTCGGGAACCAAATTCCGGGGCCCGAAAAAAATCGTACCTTTAGAACTCGCAGACATCAAAATCGCATGGGGACGGGGGTTGCACCAAGAAAAACAAACTGTCTGCGCTTACGCAGGCAAATCTGGAAAAGGGAAGAAGGGAAATTGAAGGATGGTGTTCTTCGCCGGGAAAAAGTAACAAAGTAGAAAAACGGAAGGGAAATCAGGGGGACCTAAAAATTGGGGGGGGAGCGAAGGAAAACATGTCGAACACAACCGAAAACAATAGGGTTGGGAATCGAAGCGTTGCAAAAAACCAAGAAAGGGGGCTGAAGTAGGGGTCAGAAGGAATTTGGTTGCGTAAACAAAAACAGGGGGGGGGGGGGGGGGGAGCCGGCTAGAGGGGTCAAGGAAAGGATTGGCTGATTCAATGGTAGAAAAAGTTCTAAGAAAGTGACAAAAGGGGGAAGGCGCCCAAAAATTTCAGACCAAGAAGGGAAATCCATCAATCAGGAGAAGAACACAAGAACTGGAAATGAAAAGGGGGAGTCAAGAACCACGAGAATAGTCCACAGGGGTGGGCCATGACCAGAGGGCCCCACAACTGGGGGGGGTAGGGGTATTGCGTATGCTTTCCCGGTTTACCCGGGCAATTTTAAGAAGGTGGGGACTTGGACAGGGTGAATCTACCTGGACGCCAGGGTTTCCCAGGTCCAGCGAAAAATCCGGATGACTGGTGAAAGGTTGATCACATCGGCAGACGAAAAGGAAAAGACTCACTGGGGGAAATATATGGGTCGAAGGGGACGCAAAAAAGGTTTTAACTGACGTTCACCATACTGGGGGGAAGAGAACTAGAACCGGGGGGAAAAAAAAGTGAAGCTATGTGCAATTGAACGGGGGGTAACTTGTACAATCAAGTAACCAAGGGGGTGGTGGCGGGGTCTAACAGGGTGGGGCTGAAACCATGAAGGAAATACCTGAGTCCATCCCCTCAAGCCTGGCTCCCACCGGGTCTTAAGTTTCCCGCCAAAAACAGAAAAAGAACACTTGTCCCCCATTGGGACGGAACACTGGGGGGGTGGGGACAACCCAAACTTAAGAAAAGAACGATCGTAGGGGGGGGGAAACAGATGGCAAGATTCTGTGTGGGGTTAAGGGGGGACTTACCTCTGGGGAAAAAAAGATCAAGGGAAAGAGGTGCGGGGGGTGCCTGAAAAATAAAATAGGGGGACTGTCGTCAATATCCTTCGGAGTAGTAAAATGCCAGGGAATCCTCCTTGGGAAAAAAAAAACGGGAGGTAACCGCCGATCAATCGGAAAAATCGATCCAGCAGTTCGGAAGAACAAAAGGCTGGCCCAGAAAAGGATGAGACTGAGGGGGCGCTGGACTCAACCGGAAACAATGCGGAGGAGGGACAACAAGCAAAGCGGAAAGGCAAGTCCTTTGATCATTTAGAAAATTAGAAAAAAAGGGGAAAAGACTCTATATAACACACTGACGTGTGGGGGGCTATTTACGGAACGCAAATGAGGGAACAGTACTAAGCTGTATGTAGGCTCGGGGGAAGGGGTAACTGGAAAAGGAAAGACCACAAAGAAATTCAAGAAAAAGAAAAAGAGACGTACATCATTCACTGTCAAGACTAATGAGGAGAGAACATGTATCAGGACAGACAATATCCCCCAGGAGTGCATACTTGGGGGGGGGGAAAACACTATCAGGAGAAACTGAAAAGCAAAAATAACGGATGTAAAGGGGGGGACTTGAAAAAAAAACTCTGCGAGGGGAGGACTTAAGAAGGAGTGAGGGAAAGGGGGGGGTTGGGGTGAAGGGAGGGAAGGGGGTGTTAGTTAGAGGGAGTGGGGGCCCCGAAGGCGAAAAAAAGGAAGGGGGTAAAACAACAAACGAAAAAGGGGGGCACTAAATAATTGGCTTTTCTTGGGGGGAGGGGGGAAAAATGGGGGTGGGGGGAATAGGAGCCGATCGCAATAGGAACAACAAAGAGGCAAAGGGAGATGAGAATCGGGATTGACAGCAAACGAAAAGGAATTTGGGAAAAAGGGGGGGGCAGGGGTATGTGGTGGGAAGAAGGTTGGAGAAGCTACATCGCCTTCCCCCCTCCAATCACGAAGAAGGGGGAGACCGGGGGAACCGAGCAAGGGGGAAAAAAGGGACTGAAAACCGGGGAAAAAAGAGGGCTGGGGGAGTCATAAGGGGGAAAAAAAGAGGGGCCTTGGCCCTGGGGAAAGTATCATCAAAAGAGAAAAGGAAAGAAATCCAGGGGGGTCGGACACCGAAAGGGTTCGCAAGGGGGTGGGGAAAAAGGACAAAGTTTGGAAAAAGCAACTATAAAGAAAACGGGGCCTCTTCCCAGGTATCAATACAAACCACGATGTGGTATAAAGGTCAAAATGGAGTCCCAACCTGCGGGTCAAAAGTTCCCGGAGGGGTGAAACAGGGGGCATCAAGGGGGTCAGAGGTGGAAGGCAGGAGGCGGAGTAAATTCTTGAAAGACGTTGTTCTCTCCGAAACGGGAAGGAAAGAATCAAAGGAATCAGCGAACCTAATCGTAGAAAAAAGGAAATGAAGTCTGCAGAGGGGGAGCGAAGATCAGAGCTGGGGACAAGTGAAGGGACACCGCCGAGTTCTAAAGGGAACTATTTGGGAAATCGAAACTAAAATCTGCCATAGGGGGTCAAGAGGGGAGGGGTTCTACATTGGGGTTGCACACAGAAATGAGGAAGAGAAGACGGTATGACATGAAAATGGTCAAAAAGGAAGGAAAAAAACCTCTGGGGTGATGATAAAGAAATTTACGACCTTGGGGAAAAAAAGACAGTTAGGTAGAAAAACAGGGGGTGCATAAAAACGGTATGATCAGTTGGGAAAAAAACTATAGGCCAAACTGTGTCTAAGTATTAGCACAAGAACACGGCACATTGCTGCAAAAGGGGGGGGTTTAAAAGAACTGTTAGAATCGGTTAGGCGAGTTTGTGGAAATTAGGGGGAGAAACAATTTGGGGTACCGCGACGGTCAAAACCCGGAAGTTGGTGACGGTCTAAAAGGAGTATGCAAAGAATACTTATTTGGAAAGGGGAAGAAAAAAAGGGCCCCCTTGAGTTAAACGGTAATCCACAGGAGGAAAACAGTACAGCCGAAAGACGAGTAAGGAGGGCCGTAAAAAGGAAAGAAAGGAAATAACATCTAGGGAGGTGTGGGAACCAACGAGAAAGAGCGGGGTCAAAACTGAGGGGACAACCAGGACGGAAAATAATAACAGCTAGCAAGAAAGTTTCAAAAGGTAGCGGAGCGGGTGGGCAGAAATGGAATGGGGGGGGGATACCGGGGAACATTCCGGGTCAGACAGTAACCGGGGACAAATCAAAGGAAAAGGGGATGCAATAAAAAACAGTGGGGGAAAAAAGCTTGGGGTGTGTAACTAGGGCAAACGGGGGTTGTTAAGCCGACCACAAACAAAAAAAAAAAAAAGGAGGGGTGGCCGAGCGCAACAGACGTGTAAAAGCGATGGAAGACTGTGTCAAACTCGGATTGTTGTAAGACAAGTAAGGGAAACAGGGCTGTGACGGGGTCCCGACGAAAAAAAAGTGCAGGGGAAAAAAAAAACAAGGGGGATTCCCAAAGGAGGGGAAGCGTGGGAGCCTTTCACGCTCAGAACAATCATTGCAAACAACGGAAGGGTCGGGAAACGTGGGGGACGTAGGGGGCCACGAGAAGAATGGGAAAGGCAGGGGTGAGGGGGGGAAAGGGAAAAAATGCAGATGGGATGCAAAGTAAAGAAGAGATGCAGATTTGTGAAAAGATACTCAGCCTGCGCATCCGAGTCGGGGAAAAAACAGACTGAACGGGGGCAAAAGGGGGTATGGGGGGAGGGGGGATACGATACAGATATACGGGTGGGGGGGGAAAAAAGGGTCACTTCTTTTGGGAATAAAGGGGGAGGAAAAAAAGGATCCCGAAAGGTTGGGGAAAACCGGATGCTATCAGCCTTTTGAGATGATGCAGGTCTCGGGAAGATGCACACCGAGCGAAAGGAAGAGAGTGATGGGGGAAGGAACCAAAAAACGAGCGTGCAACATACCGGCTAATAGGGAATGAAAACACCCACCAAAAAAACCCAAATCGGCCTAGGAAGGGGTCCACAAGAGGAAAGAGAAACAGGGAAGCTCATCCTCAAAAAGCAGTTTGAAAGGGGAAAGCGAGAGATGCGAGAAGGATTCGTACTAGACGATTGACGGGGGGGGGGACGGTTGGGACAGGGGAGGGGAAAAGAAGAGAAATCCGTTATATGCCTCAAAAAAATGGGGGGGGGCTCCGGTCTATCATTTGAGGACCAAAAATGAGAAACACATGGAAAAGAAGTACAACCGGGACGGGGGGAAGAGAAAACATCACATCACCAGAAAGGACGCTCGGAGGTTGCACTCGGCCAAAAAGGAAAAAAAAACGTTTTGCCAAACCTTCAACAGGCACCGGGTAAAACGCAGAAGTAGTTCAAAAAAATAGGACACCGGAGCAAAAACCCGCGGAAGGCCCATAAGCAAGACAAGCACAACCCGGGTGCCTAAACGTCGGGCCAAGATCACAAAGATGGGGAGGATAAACCTGTCAACTAGGCGGCTGGCAGGAGATGAAAAAACCGAGCCAGCAACAAGGAAATTCCATCCGCCAACCTTAGGAAAAAGCCATCGCATCCTCAATCTCAGTTGCGGTTTGCAAACAACTCACGAAGGGGAGACAAAAGGGGGAACAAGATTAAAGAATCCTGCCAAAAGAGGGCACTTGAAAAAAATGACTTGTGGGTGGATGTCGAAAAGTAAGAAAAGGGAGAAAAAGGGCCACAAGGAAATGGGAAATCAGGGTGCAACGAAGTATGTTTTTACTTCAAGCTCTGGTGGGAGGGAAGAAGGGAGTAAAAAAAATCAAAAGAGAAAAGGGAATGCGAGCGTTTTCACAGGAAAAAAGTTTGTCGCGGTTTGGGAGGGCCGTCCACGACAACTGGTCGAACGATAGCGGGAGAAAAAGGTTGGTCGGAGCATTCAAAGTCACGAAGGCAAGTGAACTGGAAGCAGCACGGCAATTCGCGGTACAACACTACGCAGCACCTGAAAACTGCCTCATACAAACAAGTGTTCAAGCCTCAAAATACCTGGAATGCGGGCGTATTCGGGAAATAGGTAACAACAGTTGTGGGGGGGGACAGTGGGACACCAAAAGGAAAGAGTCTTTGCCTACTGTGTATTTTAGGGGGAACCCGGGACCGTAAAGGCAAGCAAGTGTCTGGGAAAAAACAGACGAGGGGACTATAAATGGGAGAAAAATGGTTTTGGCGCTACCTAAAACGAAGTCATTGGGATTACATCGCTTCGCCGTCGAAAGGAACAGGAAACGGCACGGGGAGCGGGGGGGAAAAGAAAAATGAAACGCGGAATTTTTTCACCTCAACAAACAGGCAAAAAAAAAAAGCTCTTGGTCCCAACGAGCTGGGAAAAAAAGGGGAGAAAAATGGGGAAAAAGGACCGGGTGGAAGGGACGATCAAAACAACTATCCTTGGGGGGTAAAAGATAACAAGCAAGAACCGGAAAAGGACCTGCAAACTCACGTTGCTGAAAAATTAGATTACTTATTGGACTGGAGGCGGACGCCATAAGGACCACGGGGGGTTCAGGCACACACATCGAGAGGTTGCAGGAGATGATGTGTTGAAAACCAACGGAGAAAAAAAAACAAGGGATGGGGGCAAAAGTGCAAGGGGGTGTTTTTCTTCTGGGGGAAGAGCCAAAGGGCAATATGGAAAAGGTGAACCACACAGGGACCGCGTTGGCAACCCTCCGTTAATATAGTACCTGAAAAAAAGATCTGGGGGAGAAAGAAATGGAAAAAAAAACAAAAAAAACGAAGGGGGGGGTTGTTAAAAAGGTCCAACTTGAGCAGCAAGCGACCGTGCATCCAGTCATAGGGGAAAGAGGAAAAGAAAACAACTGAGGGGGGGCAAAAAAAAGGGGGGATGGGAAGAGATCCGGTCATACACCGGAAACATGGTGAAAGGAAAAAAGAAAGGAAAGGATGACCACCAGGGGAAACGTGGGGAAACAGGGAATTTTAAGATTGAGAAAAAACAACAGCCGTGGGGATGCTATTACGTTTAACAGGTGGAAGAGGGCCCTATCTGGCCGGTAAATTGCGTCAGAAAATCCCCCAAGACACAAACGAAATCGGGCCCGACCAACCTGAACATTCGAGGGGAAGAATGACCAATGTTTTGACCTAAGGACTCGCCCCCAACGGAAGGTCATCAGTGGGGGGCGCCGAGGGGAGGGAACCGAAAGAAAGAACGATGGAAAGGGGAAGGACTTCATTAAGGTGAAAATTTTAAATCCCATCGGAAAAACGTGGGTGGAGGGGAGGGGAGAGTGTAAAGGGGGGGTAAGGAACAGGGGGAGGAGAAACGTCAAAAATTACCACAACGGAGGTCATGGGGGGGGGTTGAATGTCAACCTAGAGGCAGGACTTAGAAAAAAAGAAGAATGGGGGGGGGAAAGGATAAGCAAGGATGACATCAACTCAATTGGGGAAAGAAAGGGGGGGGGTCGGGGGGGGGGATGTTATTGGAATATTCAGGGAAGACTTAAGGGTACTAAAAGGACGCCATAACCCCTACGAGAAACAAGTTGGGAACCTCAGTCAGGGAAAAGGAAGGCCTTTACAATAGTTGGAGAGTCGTAAAAAAGAGAAAAAAAGGGGGGGGGACCCAAGCCGGACAGGGTTGGTCTCAGGAAAAATTTTTTAATCACACAATCTGTGAAAAAACAAACCAGATCATGGAGGGTGTCTGGCAAGATTTCGCCGTGGGGGGGGATGAGGACCAAGGGGGGACGATACAGGAAAAGACATCACCTATAGTTACCCTGAACTTGACGGGCCCACTAAAGTGGGGTATAGAAGAAAAATATTTAAAAAAGGGAAAGGAGTTTAAAAGGGGACACGAAAGGTGAATAAGGGAGGGGGGTTTTGACTAAATCCGGGGCTTAACAATAGGAGGACGCCAGAACTCCAAAGAAAGGGCATACTCGAAAAACCAACTTCTTTAGTAAACAAAATAAGAGGAACGATTCGCAGAAAAACGATTGAATAAAAAGGCCGCGGAACACAGGTGAAAAAGGGCATGCATGTGCAGGTAAGGGCGAGGGGGAAGAGGTTAAGAATCGTGAGGGTCCTAGACCTACGGTTTCCGGTGACCACACTTACAGAGGACGCGGGAAAAAGCAAAGAACAAGACAGAAACCATGGGTGAAAAGAAAGATTGCAATAGAGAGGGTACAACAGGTGGGGGTGGTTAACCAGTCTAAGAGGGGGGGAAGAAGAAATTAAGGCCCAGGATGGGGACCTGTTGGGTTCTAAGAGGGATTAGACGTGGTATCAATCTGGATCTGAAAATAAAGGTAGTGAAAGAGGGTGTACCAATGCATAAAAAGGAAATTGGGTTCGGGGAAAAGGGGGGGTAAGGAAAACGAGAGGGACAAATTGAGGTCACTGGGGGAACAAAGCAATGTTTAAAAAGCCTTAGGGGGGGCGAAGTTTGGAAAAAAAGTGAGACTAAAACAAGGTCCGTGGACCCGCCGATTGGCCCGGTTGCAGGTTCGGTCAATGGGGTGGACTTGGGGACCCCTCCCAGAAAAAAAAAATGAACACGGGGTAAATGAGGGGGGGAAGGGCCAGCAAAAAGGAGGGAGACACCTAGGAACGGACAGTAAAGAATGAGTAATGCAAAAAAGTTTAAGAGACGAAATAACAAGAGACTCGAAAGGTACAGCTTGGGAAAACGGGGACAACCCCACCCACGGGGGGGAAGAGAGGGACGCCATGGAAACATGGGACCGGGGAGAGGGGAAGCGTGTACGAAAGGAAAAAAAAAGAAAGGATGGAAGGTTGAGGAAATATGTCTAGGCCAAAAGGTTTACAGGGGGGACTTGTCGTACACGTAAGGGGAAAAAGGCAGACTTACCAATCTGGGAGGGGGGGGGGGGGAAACGGGAGACTACAAAGTTCAATACGCTCCACACCTTCGGGGGGGGGTTGTCAAACCCTAATAACCAAGCGTCGGGGGAAACGGCTATGGCAAAGAGTGAAACAGGTCAAAATCGACCTTATTTGGGGAAGAAAGGAAATCTACCACCGATTGGTAGGTCCCGCTCACCAAAAAAATTTGAAAAAAGTGAAGAAGTCCCTTACAGGTAGACGGTTTTGTAGACGGTTGGTGGAACAAACACCAAGGTGCAAGGAAACAAGAAAACATTTCAGGGGGGGAAAGACCCTGAGCCTAACTCCGAAAAAGAGCCATGCTGGGGAGGGAACCAGGCAAATTCGGAGATTTGGGGAGGCTGAGAGGCCGGAAGCGAGAAAGATCATGGGAACTAATTCCTTGGTTGAAAGGGAAAGGGGAAGAATAGCTTTCGAGTTGTGTCAGCATGGGTTTGGGGAGAATATAAGGACCCGCCCGAGGGCGAAGGTGAACTGGACAAAAACGGAAGAGGAAGGGAGAGGGGGGGAAACAAAGGGTTGACCCAAAGGGAGGGGGTATCCCAGGAAAAGTGGGTCCGATTAAACTGGGAGCTTTGGGGGGAAACGTCGGAAAGGACCGCGGAACAGGGGCGAACAAGGGGGTACGAAAAAATTTGAATCAAAAATGGAGAAAAGAAACAAGATCGTAAAAGGGGTTCCACTCAGAATTGCATCGACACTCTTCAGAAGCGTAGGAACGAAAAAAAAGGACAAACAAAAACCGCAATAAAGAGTGAACTCTGGAAAGCCAGGGAAAGATCTCCAGCGGAATTGGAGGAAAAAAAAGATGAGATCCGGAGTTCTTTGCAGGACTCTACCGGAAAAGTGGGAGGGGGGGGCGGGGGGGCAGGTTGGGAAGAACACTTGGGGGGGAAAGCCGTTGCTGAAGGAACCCTAGAAAAAAAAAAGGAACGTCGTATTCATGTATAACGACTGACGGGGGAGGAGACAGAAAGAAACTCGAAACCGAAGGTAAAAGGGGAGAAAAAACCTATCCAAACAAGCCAATGGTTCAAACTGAGAGTTGAATACGTGGATTGAAAGGATGGACATGGGTTTGACCTGGACTACTTTTGAGAAATTCAACTGTCTCAGAGGTCCGTCCAAAACTAGAAAATAAAGGAAAAAATAACCACACAAAGGGTGTCGAAACGCGACGAAAAAAAACTACACACTGGTCCAAAAAAAGAAAAACGGAATGTCTGCGAAGGGGGAACAATGCATCAAATCAGGAGCCTCAAGAAGCACAATCATGTCTGTTTTAACCAAAAGACAAACGAAGGAGTCAGTGCAGTAAACGGAGGGGGTGCAATCGGTCAAAAACGGGAAGGGAAAAAGGAAAGGCGTGGGGAGAAAGACTTGGGGGGGGGGATGTCGGGCGGGAAAAAACCAAAACGGGTCTACCGGGGTAATGGAAATACAAAGGGGTGAAGAAAGGTGGGGTGGAGCTTGGGTGGGGACGTCCAAACAGCAGCGGGGGAGAAATATTAGTATAACTCAAAGGTTATTAAAAAAGCGAAAAGCGTGCACAAGATGAAAGAGGGCAGGCTGGAGGTGTGAAAAAGGAAAGGTTTGGCGTCTTTGTCCCACCCTGTTTCGCGCTAAATCAATGAGGTTTAAAAAGGGAAAACAGTTGTTGGGGGGGAAAAAATGAAGGTTCCACAATCACGAAAGTAAGGGTACCGGCAAGCAGCAAGGAACCCACAATTCAAAATCTACCTCTAACTTGGGGGAGCATCCAGTAAAAAAGGCGGAACAGAAAAAAAAAAAGTCAGACCAGCAAAGCTTTCCTCTAAATGAAAAACAAGGTGGGGGCAAGAGTGGAAAAACATGAGTGGGCGGGGGGCTCGGAGGGAGAGCAATGTGGTGGTCGTATGGGTACTTCAAGGAAAAGTAAGATAAACTGAAACTTACGAAAGAGGGTGGCAGCTCAGTGACGCACAAAAAGGGGGGGGAAAAAGGTTAGGGGGCGCAAGAAAACTAATGAAGGCGTGAAAAAGGAAAACAATCGCTTCGACCGAAAACCTACGCAAAACGGGGGAAAAAAAAAAAAACGGACGAAAAATGGGGGGAGAACCTCAAAAAGTGCCAGTATCCAAAAAATGGGCCCAGCACTATTGGAGCCGATGGGGAAACAGTGGGGAACAAGTTGGGTGCAAAAAAAAAATGAGGAGGGGTGGCTGTAAATACTAAAACAAACACATAAAGACCAGGTTTGCCGCGCCCAAAAGTTAAAAAGGAGAAATAAGGGGGGAAAGGCCAACAGAGAAGACATGCCGTCCTCACCGAACCAACTTCTAATAAGGGGAGTGGAAAAACATAAAGAGAACATACGGATCAAGAGACCTTCCCCTAATATGTTTTGAAAAAACAAAAACGTAAAGAAATAGTCGTTTAAAAAAAGAAAACTGGGGGGAGGAAGTTAGGTGGTAAGGTCGAGGGGAATGATGGCTAAAAAAAAGTCCCATTCAGGCTTTCTCAGTGTCAATAGAAAGGACCGAAAAAGCAAAATTCCTGTTCGCAGGGGGGGGGACATAAAAACGAGAAGCGGATCCAAAATCATCAGTGTCATTCGGGGAGGGAAAACCCGTGGACGGGCAACGCAATTGGGGGGGTAGGAAACGCAGAATGGATTGAAGTGGAAATGGGCCCTGAAATTCTTGAGCCGGTAACAACAGACAAGGCTTCAAACAACGGCAAAACACCTGGACAAATCCAGGGGGGGGGGAAGAAAGAATGGTCTATACCTCGTTTTAGAGTGACCGGAGGGGAAGGGGAAGGAGGACCTCAGATCAAGGTAGGGGCAGTGCAAGAAAGGGGAATTGAGCGTGAAAAGGAGAAAATAAGACCCAAAAAGAAATCCGACGACACTACTAAAAATGAGTCAGGGGAACAATACTAATGTAAGTGCTAAATAAAAGAAAAAAAAGAGTACGGCGGACAGCCCAGACACTGTGGAACACTGAGCTACGAGAAAAAAAATGGAGTTGCTGGACAGGATTCAGGAGAGTTTAAGGGGAGGGTCCCAGTCACTTTGGGGGATTTGTTAAGTGGGGGTGAGGGGGAATAGTGAAGAAAACCGAAAAAATATAAAAAAGACTAAACAAACCAAAAGAAACTTGTCAGAAGATAAGGGGGTTCCTGGTTGGAAAGTTGATGTAAATCATAAGCGTCTAAAGAGATCAATAACAAAAAAAGAAGAGTAGGATCCGTTTGTACGCAATCCACGGAGGTTGTAAGAAAGGTTTTTCATGGGAGGGGGTTGGGGGTGGTAGGGCCAAATCTGAAGAAAAAAAACCCCTGCCCAAGATCACCACTATACTTTTATAAAAAAAAAGTTGAACAGAGAAAAAGGAAATAAAAGAATCAACTGTTAAAAGAGTTTTATCCTTCGAAGGAAGGGGGCAAAAAAAAAGAAGAGAACGTGCTTCTCCGGTAAGATAAGGAAAGAAAAAATCAGAGTGAGGCCCAAATCATTGAAGTGTGGCAGGGGAGGCAGGTGGGGGAGTTGGGTCCATAAAGAGACGTCAAAGGACGGACCCAGGAGGCAACTTTGGCAAACGAAAAGAAGCAATGGGAAAACCACCGAGTTTTGAATGAAAAGAATCACAAAAGGTTTGCTTCCCTGACTTTAGGGTGAACCATGGGGAGACCAGGCAGGTTGGTAAAATAAGATTGGGAAACGATGTAAGGTCAATGAGGGACAAAGGGTATAATTTCGTATGCCTTGTGACGCTTAAAACTGAAGGTGGGGAGGGAGTAGGACTCCCGGGAAATCTGTCAGGGAAACAACAACTTTTCGTAAATGGGCAAATTCGTAAGATGATGAAAAAAGAAACGGGGGAAGAGGAAAACTGGGAATGATCAATCAAAAATATTCGGGGGCGCGCCATGGAAGGAAAGAAAAAACTGAACTGCATTGACCAGACGGGTTGGAACAACCAATAAAACTGAGTGCAAAAAGGGGGTCGAAAGGTTTGGGGTTGGGAACAATGTCGTGAGAACAGGAAAGTGACACTCACACCGCGGGGATGAAGGGGAATAAAGGACTTTATAAAAAAACGGTTAAGGCATCGGGGATGAATCGGTGGTAACAAAAGTAGCGGCAAAAAACTTGGTGAGGGGGATTTAGTAGGGAAAAAAAGTTGCAAAAACCACATGTCCCTCCAAGGGGTGGAAAAAACATGACAAAGAACGGTTGGTTCTAGTTTTAAAATAAGGAGTCCCCCATTAATGCAAGAGCCCAGGCCGGGAGGTTTTGGGGGTTTGAGAAGCGGGGGGACTTGCAGGACATAAATGAAAACAAGGAATTAGGGGGGCGAATTAAGACCGGGCCCAAAAAAGGGGGGAGTCCGGAAACCCAAGAAAACTCTGCTTACATTCAGCGACTTATTAATATTGAAGGGCGGTAGAAAATAGAAATCCGAGGAGCAGAAAAAGGGGGAACACCCTCGGGGGACACACTCTTTCACACATGTTGTACTCGACGCAGCTGAAACATTCAAGTGAGAGGGGAAGGGTCTGTTTTTTTGGGAGAAAACAAGAATTGGGATGAGAGAAGTATCGGTAGCCTCCCGGTTGACCGTGAAAGGTCCCGTCGTGGGAAATGAATCATTGGTAAAAAAGATGGAGGGGGGGAAAAAAAACTGAGAAGGTTTGGGAGCCAGGAAGGGCCCAGACATCGTCACAGGGGACGCATTCGATGGAACAAACAGTGCAGAGGGTAAGAGAAGGGAGGGGTTAACTAAGAGAAAATCTCGGTCTACACGTTGGGTCAACGGGACCAGGAAGTGCCAAAGGAAAAGGGAAAGTTGGAAACAGTGTTGTGATTAACTTGAGAAAAACAAGGGGGAGACTCCACAAGGTAAATGAACCACCTTCAGGGGTGGAGGAAAGGGTTGGGAGGGGGGCCAAAAGAAAAAAAGAAGGAGCAAGGGGGGAGGGGAAGAAAAATGCGAGTGAAAAGGAGGGGACATGAAAATTGGGGTCAAAATCATGCAGGGGAAGTTTGAAAAAAAGAATGGAATACCTACAGGAAAGGTGGGAGAGAGGACGGCAAACACATTTTGGTTGGGGGGTTTGGGAAAGTGGCACGAGTCTGAAGGTGAATATCCGAAAGGAGAAGGAAGGGGGGGGAAAACAATTCCAGGAGGGGGGAAAAAGACCCCGGAAGTGCACAAATCAAGGAATTTAGGGTCGCCGGGGGTGGATTTGCAGATAGGCAACCAAGGGGGGTGGGGTTTGTTTTGGGTGGGTGTTTTGGGGGAAGAAGGCACTGGAGAAGGCTGAAAGAGGCGAATGCTCCAAACAGGAGACGGAGAAAATCTCGTTGAAAGGTGGTACGAGGGACGGGGCAGACAAAACGACAGGAACAAGGTGAGAATCGAGCGAAATTCCAGCCCCAGCAAAAAGAGTAACGAAGTAAGGACAACAGGAACGAAGAAGCACTCACAAAACAAACGAGATGTCAATGGTTCGAGAACTGAAGAGCCTAAATTCACAGGGGAAGGGGGGGCAGTTGTCTAGAAAAAAAAGGAGGAAAGGTGTCGGGAGAAGCCGTGGGGTAACTCCGCGATACTACTCAATCAGGGGGGGAAAAAAATGAAGCCAGAATCGGGACAAACACGCGTCACCACGGCTCAAAAAGGGGTTCATAAAAAAAAATGTGCAAACTTCTTGCGCGTGTGTCCACAGCGGGATGACAACAAGTGACGGTCACAATTACACCGTAAAGGAGTACGCGGGGGACAAATAAGTCAAAAGGGGGGAAAAACGCGGAGGAAAATAGACAAAATAACAAGGGAATTCGATCAGTGCCATACAAAAAATGAAGGAATGACCAAATTCTGCGACCGGACTGAAAACCATTAGGGGGGAAGAAAGTACCCGGTTAACTAAGCTACATCAACGGGAGGGTTCACCAAAAAAACAGAATGGAGAATTCGGAGAGGACAATCGTCACACGGGTCCGACCACAAAAGAACTGTTGGCCAAGATACAAAGGGGGGGGTTGGACCAGTTTTAACAGGAGAATGATACCTGGGGATGAAAAGGGAAGCGGGAACGGAAAAAGAAAATCTTGTTCTTAGGAAGTGTACACAAAAATCGAGGGAAGGACCGAAACGACTGGAAGTCGTGAAACGAAGAGGGGGAACGACGCGGCAAAAAGTCCCCTGTGTGTGGACCGGCGAACAAGGTTCGCCGATCTTTGCAAAGACAACAAAAATGGTAACAGGTTGCGAACAGAGAACATTCGGGGGGGGACAGGGGAAAAGGCAAAAAGGTTCTCGCACTACCTGCGAAACAGGTTCATAGAATCAGGTAGAAACAACCCTGGGCGGAGCCGAGAGAACAAAAAAAAATAGCTATTTTTCCACAGTGGACCGAGTGACCAAAATCGTAATTGGGGGGGAACTCGCAAAAAAAAAAAAAGGTGAAAAAAAGACGGGTATTGTAGGATGATGAACCAGTCCAAGGCAGGAATCAGCTCGCACATGGGAATACTTTTAGGGGAAGACAGGGCCCGGTACATCAAATAAACCGGGCGGGGGTCCTTAAAATGGGAACAAGGAAATCGAGGATGAACACAGGTACTGAAGTGGGGAAAAAAAACCTTGCACGAAAAAGGGGACGCGCAGCAGGTTTTTCCCAAAAAAAAACAGAGGCAAGATGACCACAGAGAGTGGGGGGGAAAAATGACAACTGAACAGTAGGGACTTAAATGTGATACTACATAACGAAAAAGTTTTGAAGCACAGCGCCCAATGAGACCAAAAAAATAACATAAAGGGGGGGAAGGTTCCCAAAGAAAAAGGAAAACCTTAACTTCTTGACGCCATCAGACAAAACGGCAACGGTTCAACTAGACCCGATGAGGGAAGGTGTTGAACAGGGGAAAAAAAAAATGCGGTGGTCACGTGCAAGGGCAGGGGGGGGGGGGTACGGAACAACACAGGGGAAGAGCCAGCAAAAGTACCTCAAGGGGCCTAAACCCCATCACGTCGTCCACAATTAGCTGCGACAGAAAGATGGAGACTAGTTGGGGGGGGGGAACGGGGAAAGGGAACTACAGGAGGGCGAGGGAACACCAATTCAGTTGACACGGATAGAAACAACGGGCCTGAACAAATCATGGAGCGGAGGAATGATAGGACAACGAATCTAAAAAAGAGGATCCTGACCACACGAAAGGCTTCAAAAAATACAAGTGTCAAAGGGGGGGTGTGGAAACAGAAAGGGGGGGAAGGAATGTGACTACGTTCCACTCTTGTGGGTTACGGAAAAAAGGAACGGCAAGGCCGGGAAAAAATCATAAAGAGGGGGGAGGGGGGTCCAGTAAGACTGTAAGAATGCCACGAACACTGACTGCTTAGTGGAAAAAGTACGGTGAAAATCTCAACCTGAGCTGTTAACAACTTGAGAAAGAAAAAGAGTCCAGGTCAACTTCGCTTCCTAAAAAAGGAATATGTGAAAAGTTCAAATTACTAAAAAAAAGAAAAAAAAAAAAAACTGCACTGGACAAAAAAGGGGTAAACACGTAGAGGGTTTTTGATTCAAAGAAGTTGGGCGTCGTTGAACAAAGATATGCAATCTAATAAATACCAAAAAAAAAAAAAAAAAAAAAAAAAAGAAAACAATTGGACCTGGATAAATAATTGGAGGTGTAGGAACCCCCTGCAA